>Ga0209598_10000048_pt1 | contig 85470 bp, 63 predicted proteins | sample M_140807_EF_Meta_FD_187317 | JGI IMG/M metagenome (GOLD analysis project Ga0209598, IMG submission 187317) | Freshwater microbial communities from Lake Montjoie, Canada to study carbon cycling - M_140807_EF_MetaG (SPAdes) (version 2) | ecosystem: Environmental > Aquatic > Freshwater > Lake... | reverse complement strand
GCACGAAACTTGAGGGGATTCTTCTTTAGTACGAGAGGATTTGGAAGGACGTTCCTCTGGTGTTCCAGTTGTCGCGCTAGCGGCACGGCTGGATAGCTATGAACGGAACGGATAAACGCTGAAAGCATATAAGCGTGAAGCCCGCCCCAAGATCAGGTTTCGTAGGGTGTATACCCGAAAGTCCCCTGGAAGACGACCAGGTTGATAGGCCGGACGTGTACGTGCAGCAATGCACTCAGCTAACCGGTACTAACGGACGAATGCTTGACCACTCGTATCAAGTGCTTGCAGAAACTCCAGGCAGAGCGTTGGCTTTGTCGGGAATGCTGCAGGCCCTCGAGAGTGACGAGATACTCGAACAGTTTGAGCGGTTTTCGACGCGATGCGTCGGATGCCTGCCAGCTACCACGACACAGGCCATCGCGAAAGCGGTGGCAACCGAATATCCGGTGAACATATCTGGAAGGTCACACCCGTTCCCATCCCGAACACGGTAGTTAAGCTTCCAGAGCCGATGGTAGTACCAAAAGTGCGAGAGTAGGTATCGCCGGATTTTTATAACACTGGCCCGCACGGCCAAAAGCCGTGCGGGCCAGTTGCTTTTCAGGGTCAGCCGCGGTGGAGACTCCCAGGACTTGGAGTCGCGGGCCTCGGGTCGGCGGCAGCAAGCATTTCCCGCAGTGTTTCCAGCGGGAGTCCGACGACGTTCGACGCACTGCCCGAGGCCACTGACAACGGCAGCCGTTCGTCCTGGAGGCCGCATGCCCCGGCCTTGCCCTGCCAGAGACCGCTGTCGAGATACCATGCCAGGAATTCCTCGCTCAGCGCTCCCATTTCCAGCAGGCTTTCAGTGACGGCGAAATCGGGCATGCCCCCCGGCGCCCGCAGCACGCATGTTCCCGTGAGCACGCGGTGCCGCCTTCCCGAGAGCTGTTGGAGCATCTGGCGGGCCTCTTCTCGGTCGGCCGGCTTTCCCAGGGCTTTCCCGTCCACCTCGCCGAGCGTGTCGCAGGCGACGATGACGCCATGGGCCCCGGCCTCCGCCACGGCCCTGGCCTTCGCCGAAGCCAATCGAATCACGTACCCCTCCAGCGGTTCACCGGCCCCCCGCGGTGGCTGCGAACTTTCGACAGATTCTTCCGGGACGACGACGGTCACATTCCAACCCTCTGCGAGGGCGAGTTCGAGCCGCCGCGGGGATCGGCTTGCAAGCACGATCGATCGACGCGACGCTGGTTCCATGCGACCTATGCCTCCACGCCTGCCGGTGCTCTTCGAAGACCGGCATCTCATCGTACTGCTCAAGCCGGCCGGCCTGGCAACGGCCAATGCCCCGCAGGGCGTCGAAAGCGTCTTCTCGATCCTGCATCGAGATCTGGGGCCTCGGGCGTCTTCCGAGGCCGGAGCGGACGAGGAGGGCTTCCTCGGCGTCGTCAGCCGGCTCGATGCCCCTGTTTCGGGTGCGGTCGTGGTGGCCCGAACCCGGGCGGCGGCGGCCGAACTCTCCCGCCAGTTTCGTGACCGAACAGTGGACAAGGAGTATGTCGCCGTGGTCGAGGGGCGGTTTCCGGGACCGCTCGGCACCTGGCTCGACTGGAACGACCAGCTCGAGGACCACGATTCTCCCGGAACCATGCGGGCCGCCCACGTGCGGGCCCGGGTCGTTCGCCGCGCGGGGGAGGTGTCGCTCGTCGAACTGCAGCCGTCCACCGGACGAAGACATCAGCTCCGGCTGCAGCTTTCCAGCCGCCGTTGCCCGATCGTGGGCGATCGCCGCTACGGTGCCAGGCTGCCGTTCGAAGACGGCATCGCCCTCCACTCCAGCCGCCTCGCCCTCGATCATCCGGCAACGGGCGAGCGGCTGATTCTCGAGGCGACGCTGCCGGCGGGCTGGGGCGAGCGGTTTCCCTCGCTGTTCAGGACTCCGGTTCCTCGACAGCCTGATCCGGGGCCGTTGCCCTGAGCCGCTTGCCCTGAATGGCTGGCCGGTCAAATCCTCCAGCATCTCGCTGACCATGGCCTCGCCGACCCTTCGCTGGATTCGCCAGAAAGGGCCGAGGAGTCAGCCGCAGGATGCAGGTGGGTTTTTCGGGGGGTAGACTTGAAAACTCCCGGCCCTTTCCTGCCAGCCTCGAGTCCGCTCCAGCCCTCCCCGCCGACATGAGTTCCAACCCGCCTTCGGAAACGCCAGCTTCCAGCCAGGTACAGCAGGGGCCAAAACGTCGGTTTCGCGAGGCCGCGTTGCTGAGCGGCGTCGTCGATGCGGATGCCATCGCCGCGGCTGAATCGGCGGTGACCGAGGGGAACGGCGTGGCCGCCGCCGATGCCCCGGCCTGGGACAAGGCCCTGGCCGACCTGCTCGTCGAACGCGGCCATCTGACCCGGTTTCAGGCTTCGCAGCTGCTCGAAGGACGGAGCAAGCTCTCCCTCGGTCAGTACCGAATCCTCGACCAGATCGGGCAGGGGGGGATGGGCCGGGTGTTCAAGGCGCAGCACGGCATGATGCGCCGCATCGTGGCGGTCAAGGTGCTGACGAAGGACAAGGCCACCGCGGCTTCCGAGAAGGCGTTTCTACGGGAGATCGAGCGGCTCGGCGAACTCGACCATGAAAACCTGCTGCGTGCGCTCGACGCAGGCCATGACGGCAAGGTGTACTACCTCGTCACCGAATATATCGAGGGGCTCGACCTCCGCCGTCAGGTGCAGCGATTCGGGCCTCTCGACGAGGTCGCGGCAGCCTCGGTGATCACGCAGGCGGCTCGCGGTTTGGGCTACGCCCACGACTGCGGCGTGACCCATCGGGACGTGAAGCCGGGCAACCTGCTGGTGACCGCCGACGGCCGGGTCAAGGTGCTCGACCTTGGGCTCGCGGGCTCCCCGTTCGACACCGAATCGATCGTGGCCGGCCGGATCATCGGCACGATGGATTACATGGCTCCAGAACAGATCCGCGCTCCCGACAACGCCCGGGCCCCGGCCGACGTCTACGGCCTTGGCTGCACGCTCTACTTCGCGGTGACCGGCAGCGTGCCGTTTCCCGATGGCACCCGCGAGGAGAAGGCCCGTCGGCACCTCACGGAGGAACCGGTGCCGGTACGCAGCCGCTCTCCCAGGATCAGCGCCGCATTCGCTGAGGTGATCGAGGCGATGATGCGCAAGGATCCCGAGGAACGTCTCGCCTCGGCCGAAGAGGTCATCCAGCGGCTCAAGAAATGGACGCCGCCCGCGCCCGTGCCGATGCCTCGTCAGCCGCTCTCCCAGTCGGGGGTCCAGTCGGGAGTCCAGTCGCGGGCCCAAGCGAGCGCATCGGGTTCCGGACAGTTGTCGAGCAACCGCGATTCGGCCCGCGGCATGCTTTCCGGGGTCGAGGAATCGGCAGCAGCTCCAGGGGTCTCGCTGGATGGGACGACCGACGACTTCACCTGGCGTGAGGCCCAGGCCGAGGACCGGGGGCCGCTTGCCGCCCTCGAGGACATGCTTCAGGCACCGGGCAGGGTGATGGCGGATCTTTTCCAGAACGCCTCGCTGCGAGACGTCGGCATGGCCATGGGCCGCTCGGCGGCGTTGGCCGCGGTGCTGGGGCTGCTGTTCGCCGGTGGAGCGGCCGCCCTGCAGCAGGCAGCGGGATGGTCGAGGCCGTCGTTCTCGGTCGGATCGCCTGCCGTCGTGGGCGGCATGGCCTTCGGGGTTCTGCTCGTGGTGCAGGCCCTTTCGCTCCTCTCGGCTGGCCGCAGGCGGGCGGCATCGATGCCGGGCCCGACCGCCACGGCCGATCGTTGACAGGGACACCCCCGACGCCTAGGAAAAGAGCGACGTTCGCTGTCCATTCGCCCGGTTTTCGGCCGGTCGTGATCCGTCGGACAGGTCGTTCAGCCGGACAGGTAGCTCAGTTGGTAGAGCAACGGACTGAAAATCCGTGTGTCGCCGGTTCGATTCCGGCCCTGTCCACTTTGTCGCCCAGGTTTTTGCCGCAGCCGGCAAAACATCACCGGCAGAAAAGAAGACGGGCGATGTCCTGAAGGACACCGCCCGTCTCCGACTCAGTTCTTTGGGAATTGTCTGGGATACCTTTTTGGGTAACCTGCTTCGGTACCCGACGGCACCCAGGCTCAGCCCTGAACCATAGCCTTGAGGTTCTTCAAGGCCCGAACCCGAACCTTGACGCTCGCCGGCTTGGCCGGACGATCCTGCAGTTCACCCGTGAAAGGGTTCTTGACACCCTTCTGGGCCGGGCGGGCCGGAACCTTGCGACGCTCGACCTTCACCAGGCCGGGGATCGAGAAGACGCCGATGCCGGAGTTCTTCAGGGCCTTTTGGATCTCGTCGGTGAGGGCCTCCATCACCGCAACCACGTCCTTCTTCTGCAGACCAGTCGTCTCGGAGATGCTTCGCATGATCTCCGTCTTCGTCATGGGCTTGCTTCCCGACTTCTTCGCCATCGCCAATTCCTCCGAAAAGAGAAAAAATGTTGTGCGGCAGTACCCCCACCGCGTCGTAGAGCCCGGCATGCACTGCCGAAAGCGTCGCTGATTAGAGGGTTTGGAATTGAAATTGCAACCCGAAATCCCTCGAAATCAACGAAAAAAGAGCCTCCCCCAGACCGCTGCTCGGCGGGGCGGCATCCGGCCGCCGGCCGGTTGGAGGGCCCCGGATTTCGTTTCAGCCTTTCCTTGCTGGCCAGGGCCGATCGGCCGTAAGATATGGCTGGAGATCGTGATACGGTCGGTGGTGCACCCTCGGACGGTCGGCCGGTCTGCGGGGCTTTCCCGGCCCATCCGTCCACCCGGTCGAGGCCTCGGGGACAACGCCCCGAGGAATGCGATGGCCCGCCGCCCCCACCCCCTGACGGTCCTGGCCTTCGCCGTCGCCGTCAGTCTGGCGCTGGTTTCCTGGTTCCCGGCCGCGGCCATGGCAGCCGATGACGAGACGCCCGCGGACCCGGATGGCGATGAGCCCGTCGCCGGCATCTCGCTTCCCACCGACCGTCTCAAGGAGCGGCAGCTCGATCGTTGCCGACGACTGCTTGACGACGGTCGCTGGAGTGATGCGGCCACGCTGCTCGACGAGATCCTCGCCAGCGACCGCGACTTCTTCTTCAAGCCCGATCCGCGTGGCGCCACGTCCCGCAGCATCAAGGCGGAAGCCGCAGGGCTCGTCGGTGGCCTGCCGCCCGAAGGACGTGAAGCCTATTCGCTCCAGTTTCGCGCCCGCGCCGAACGGCTCCTCGAGTCCTCCATCGCCGCCGCCGACTCCGCCGGCATCGTCGCCGTGGCCCGACGCTGGTTTCACACCCCGGCCGGCCGACAGGCAACGCTGCTTGCCGCGCTCGAGTCGCTCGACGCCGGCCAGCCGCTGGCGGCGTCGGCCTGGCTCGACAGACTCGCCGTTGCAGGCGTGCCCGAGTTCGAGCCCACGCTCTCGCTGATGCGGGCCCGGGCCTGGTGGCTGGCAGGCGACCAGTCCACCGCCGTCTCGATTCTGGAAGCGGCGCGGGCAATCGCGGCACGGCCCGCCAGGCTCGGCGGTCGGGATGTCCCACGCTCTTTTCCGCCGGGGACCGCGGGTGAATTCCTCGCCTCGATCGGCGGTGAATCGCCCGCCACGACAAGAAAGCGTTCCGCGGAGTGGTGGCTGCATCGGGGCGATGCCGCCCGCAACGCCCTGGTGACCGCCTCACGGCCGCTGCTTGTGCCGAGATTCCGCGTACCGCTGACACGGCATCCCGAAGAGGCCCGGCTCCTGGAACGACGGCGCAAGATCTACGCGGATCGAGAAACGCCCCTCCTGCCCGCGGGCACGCCGCTGGCCATCGGCAATCTGATTCTCGCCAGAACGCCGCTGGGACTGCTGGCGGTCGACTTCGAATCAGGCAAGCGGGTCTGGCTGCAGACGGCCGGCGCCGCCGCCACCTGGGCCGACGACCTCGGCGTCGAAGGGGCCGTCGATGCGGAGGCGGAGCCCGGCGACGTCAAGGGAATCGCGGCGGAGCAGGGGGTCTTCGCCGATTCCACGCGGGGTCAGCTTTCGAGCGACGGCCGTCTGGTATTCGCCATCGAGTCCGACAGCGGCCGGACAGGCGAATCAAACGTCGGTCCGCCCGGGGGCCAGCCTCAGTTCGGATTCAACGGCGGCGGCCGCGGTGCCGCTCGGAGCAATTCCCTGGCGGCCTACGACATTTTCGACAAGGGTTCTCTCCGATGGAGATTGCCTCGGGCGGTTCCCGGCGACGACCCGCCGGCCGAGGTCTGGTACATGGGGGCGCCGCTGACAATCGGGGATCAGCTCTTCGTGCTCGTCGAGGAGCGGGGCGAGATCAGGCTCGACGCGCTCGCAGCCGACGACGGACGCCTGCTCTGGTCGCAGCCACTTGCCGAGCTCGACGAGGATCAGGTCAACAACGGTTCGCTCTCCCAGTCACGCAGGATGGCCGGACTCTCTCCTTCCTTCGCGGAAGGCGTCCTCGTCTGCCCGACGGGCGCCGGCGCGGTCGTCGCCGTTGATCTGGCCACGCGGACGCTGCTCTGGGCATCGAGCTACCCGGTTCCCGGGCCTCAGGCAGCCCAGGTGATCCGCGGCGGGGTGAGGATCGCGGGTGGCGCCGGCGGACTGTTCCGCGGGATCGTGATCAATGGTCAGCTCGTCGGCGGTCTCGCGGTCGCCGCGGCCGGGTGGCGTGACGGAGCCGTGGTGATGAGTTCCGGCGTCGCGATTCTCGCCCCGGCGGAATCCGAGCAGCTTCGCTGCCTGAATCTGCGGAGCGGTGAGCTGAAGTGGGAGCTGGCCCGCGGCGACTCGCTCTACGTGGCGGGCGTCGTCGATGGCGCGGTGATCATCGTCGGCCGGCATTCGGTAGACGCCCTCTCTCTGGCCGACGGTCATCGCGTCTGGAAGAGGCCCTTGTCGCTCGACGCAGCCAGCCCCAGCGGTCGCGGCATCCTCACCCAGAACCGGCTCTTCCTTCCGCTCGACACGCCCGAGGTGGTCGAGATCGACCTCGAGGCAGGATCCGTGGTTGGCCGGTCGCGGGCCCGCGGGGGCACGGTGCCCGGAAACCTGATGGCCTACCGGGGCGAGATCGTGTCGCAGGGAGTCGATTCGCTCGACGTGTTTCATCAGGCCGCGCCGCTCGAAGAGCGGATCGAGACGGCGTTGCGGGAGCGGCCGTCCGATCCGTGGTCGACGGTCTGGCGCGGGCAGTTGGAACTCGATCGAGGCCGCGTCGGTGACGGGCTGAGACTGATCCGCCAGGCGAGGTCGGCCGATCCAGGAAGGATTCCTGCCGACATCGTCTCCGATGCCCTGTTCCACGGGATGCGGGTCGATTTCGAGGCCGCCGCAATGGTCTGGAAGGAAATGCTGGCCGCCGGCGAGCCGCTGCCCCGTGCCCGGCCGATGCTCTGCCTGGCGACCGACAGCTTCCTGCGGGGGGGGAACCTGCCGGCTGCCTGGCAATCGTGCCGCAGGCTCTTTGAGGAGCCGGTGGTCGAGCGACGGACCGGCGGACTGCTGGACGACCTGACCGACACCAATCTCTCCGTCTCGGAAGCCTGCTGGTTTCAGGGCCGGCTCGGCACGCTGCTCCGGGACGCCCCGCCCGAGCTGCGCGGAGAGATCGAGGCCTTCATCGCAGGGGAGGCTGCCGGTCTGATCGCGGCCGACGCGCCGGACGAGGACCGCATGCGACGGTTCCTCGAATATTTCGGATCGCATCCGCGGGCCATGTCCGTTCGATCGGCGCTCGTCGGTCTGCTCGGCCGGCATGGCTCCCAGGCGGCGGCCGACGGCGACGCCGACGATACATCCCGTTCGGCCGTGGAGCGACGATGGCTGCAGTTGCTCACCGCCGATGCCAACGCCCCTCCGTCCGGGACGGCTGCCGATGCTGAGGCTGCGGATTGGCCGCTGGGCCGCGTCGATTCGCATCGTGGTCGGCAGGTCCGTCCTGAGGAATCGATGCGACTCTCCCGGGTGCTTCCGATTCCCGTGACGGAGGATCCATCGGCTCTCGTTCCGGGCTTGAAACTCGGCTTCGAGCTGCAGACGCAGTCGTTGGTCGCGAGCGACGGCTTCGGTCGTCGGCTGGGCGACCCGTTCAGTTTCGATCAGGGCGGCCGGACGAGCGGCGCCGGCACGGTGTTTCAGCCGGGCGGGGCGGAGGCGATCGTCTTCGGACCGCTGCTGGTCGTGCGATCGGGGCCGTTCGTGGCCGCGTTCGCTCTCCCGGAGCCTGTCGCAGCCGGCGTCGCGGCAGGCAGCTTGCGTCCGGCTTCGGCCACGCCGAGGCGGCTCTGGCTCGTCGGAGACGTCGAAGAGTCCGCCACGCTCAATCCCGGTGGCGTCGACTTCAACATCCGGCGACGCATCAGGCCGCAGCGGCGTGGAGCCGCGGTGCCGCTGGGAATGCGGATCTCCGAGCCCGACGACGGCCTCGCTCCGGTGGGTGGCCTGCAGGTCAGCTCGGCCGGCGTCCTGATGCTCGTCGACCGAATGCTCGAGCTTCGCGATCCCTTTTCGGGCGTCCTGCTCTGGCAGCGGCATAGGCTGCCGGTGACGGGGCAGTTGATCTGCGATGGTTCGGTGGCTTGCGTCTGTCCGAACGATGGCAGTGAAGCGCAGGTGGTGTCGCTCGTCGACGGGCGGATTCTGGGCCGCTGCGATCCGCCGCCACTCCAGAGCCGGGTCATGGTTTCCGGACGAATGATCGTCGCGGTCGATTCGGGTCTGAATGAAGAATCGGCCGCCGATGATCCGGCGGCCGGGGCCGGAAAACGCCCACAGCGGCGGCGTGGTCGCCGCGATCTGGCGGCCGGCCTCGCGCCGCAGGTCAGGCTCGTGCGGTTCGATCCGTCGACGTCGCTCCGAACGGTGCTCGGCGAATTTTCCGGTGAATCGCGGGCGGCGGCTGTGGGACCCGGCCAACTGGCCGTGCTCGAACCCTCCGGTCAGTTCACCCTCCTCGACATCGCCACCGCGACGGCCCGGTTTCGGATCCGGCTGCCCGAGATGCCGGCCGGTCTCCAGCAGCTTCAGGTGATGCCCTGGCAGGACCGCCTGCTCGTGATCGCGGGCAGACGTGAGACCGCCGAGGAACAGCAGCAGTTTCAGAAACTCGGTGGCGTCGGGGCTCTGCCGCAGATGATCGCCAGTGAGGAGCCGCAGGCTCCTTTCACCGGAACCATCTGGGCGATCGGCCGCGAGGACGGCGAGCCGCTCTGGCCGGTGCCCGCGACCTTCGTGCGACACGTGATCCAACAGCGGCAGCCGACGGGGCTGCCCGTCCTGCTCTTTGCCCGACAGTTGACTCCGGGCCGGGATGCCGACCGGCCGCGGCTGAGCCTGCTCTGCCTCGACAAGCGGACCGGCCACGCCCTGCTCGTCGACGACAAGATCATGACGCAGCCCCACATGCTGACCGGGTGCGAGATCGAGGGTGATCCCGCTGCCCACACGATCACGCTCTCGAGAACCGGGGCCGACGTGCCCGAACTGCGGCTCGACTTCACCGGCGAGCCGATGGCTCCGCAGCCGCCGTATCAGGCGGTCGCCAACCCTCCTGTCACGGGCGACCTGATGACTGAACTGGAATATTGGATCCGGCGCACACTCCTGCTCCCGCTCCCGTTCTGACTCGTCTGCCCGCTCATCTTCCCTCGTGATCCGCATCGATTGGACACCTCATTGAAGACCTCGCTCCGCCGTCGTGTCTCGCCCCTTGTCGTCCTGATGGCCGCCTTCGCGGCCCTGCAGCCGGCCGACGTGCCCTGTGCCGCTGCCGATCAGGACGCGGTCGAGCGGGTGGTCGGCAAGGGTCTCGACTGGCTGGTTCGCAAGCAGTCGCGGCGTGGCAGCTGGTCGGCCAACGAGGGCCGCTATCCGACTGCGATGACGGCCCTCGCCGGCACGGCGATGCTGATGGAGGGTTCAACGACGACGCAGGGACGGTATGCCGAACCGATCCGTCAGGCTGTCGACTACCTCGTCGGCCGGTCGCGAACCAACGGCCTGATCGGCGATCCCAAGGGGGACGACCGCTACACCTACGGCCACGGCTTCTCGATGCTCTTCCTCTCCCAGGTGCTCGGGGAGGAGGAGGACGAACGGCGGCGTGAGGAACTCGTCCGGGTCCTCGGCAAGGCGGTGGAATTTTCGGGGCGTGCCCAGACGGCGGATGGCGGCTGGGGCTACGTGAGCGCGAAGGACGGCAACAACTTCGACGAGGGCTCGACGACGATCACCCAGGTGCAGGGTCTGCGGGGCTGTCGCAATGCCGGGATCCCTGTGCCGCGGGAGATCATCGACAAGGCGATCGCCTACATCCACAAGTGCACCATGCCCGACGGGGGCGTGCAGTACAGCTCCAAGGGGGGCGGCGGCAGGCCGGCGATCTCCGCCGCCGCGATCGCCTGCCTGTTCAATGCCGGCGAATATGACGACACCCACGTTCCGAGAATGCTCGACTACGCCGAGAAGCATCTGGGCAACATCGGCAACAACGGCTTCGGCCACTGGCACTACGCCCATTTCTACTACGCCCAGGTGATGTACCGTGAGGGCGGTAAGAAATGGTCGGCCTACCGCGAGCAGATCGACCGGAGGCTCGTTTCCGAGGCCCAGCCAGACGGCGAAACGGCCTTCTGGCCGCAGGGATACATCGGCCCCGTGTACACGACCGCCACGAATCTCACTATCCTTCAGCTGGACAGGGGATCGCTTCCGATCTACCAACGGTGACCCGGCCACCGGCTGTTCGTGTCCGCCGTCCGCGTTCCCAATCGCCGCTCCCATGGAGAATTCATGACCCAGTCCCAATCCGCAGATCGCACCGCCGTGGAGCGGCTGCACGAAGCCCACGACCGGATCGTCGAACAGCTCTCGCGGGTCATCGTCGGACAGCGGCAGGTGGTCGATGAGCTGCTGATCTGCCTCTTCAGTCGGGGCCACTGTCTCCTCGAGGGCGTGCCCGGCCTCGCCAAGACGCTGATGATCAGCACCCTGGCACGGAGTCTCGATCTGTCGTTCAGTCGCATCCAGTTCACGCCCGACCTGATGCCCGCCGACATCGTCGGCACCGACGTGCTCGAGGAGGATCGGGCCAGCGGCAGCCGCCAGCTGCGGTTTCTCGAGGGACCGCTGTTCGCCAACGTCGTGCTGGCCGACGAGATCAACCGCACGCCGCCCAAGACCCAGGCGGCCCTCCTGGAGGCGATGCAGGAGCGGCAGGTGAGCGTGGGCCGGACGCGGCATCGGCTCTCCGATCCGTTCTTCGTGCTCGCCACCCAGAACCCGATCGAGCAGGAGGGCACCTACCCGCTCCCCGAGGCCCAGCAGGACCGCTTCATGTTCAAGGTGCGGGTTCGATATCCGTCTTTCGACGAGGAGTTCGAGATCGCCCGCCGGACCACCGGCACCCCGATCGAGGAGCCGCAGCCGGTGCTCTCGGCCGCCGATATCATCGCCCTCCAGCAGAGCGTCCGCGAGGTGCCGGTGAGCGACCATCTGGTGCGGTACGCGCTCTCGCTCGTGCGGCAGACCCGGGCCGGCGAGAAGGGCGTGCCCGAGTTCGTCTCAGATCAGCTCTCCTGGGGAGCCGGGCCCAGGGCCGTGCAGTTTTTGATCCTCGGGGCGAAGGCCCGGGCGCTCCTGCAGGGCCGCAGCCACGTCACCGTGGACGACATCCAATCGCTGGCACCCCCGGTGCTGCGGCACAGGATCGTGGTCGGTTTCGCGGCCGAGAGCGAGGGCGTGACCCCGGACACCATCATCCAGCGACTCATCGACACCACCCCCAGCAGGGAAGACGAACTCACGCGTGACGCCCGCTTCCAGACGATATTTGCATCCTGAGGCGATCGCCCGGATCGCGCGGCTGGAGTTGCGCGCGCGGGCGGTAGTCGAGGGCCTGCTCGCCGGACTCCACAAGAGCCCCTACAAGGGGCAATCGGTGGAGTTTCTCCAGCACCGCGAGTACGTCCGCGGGGACGACCTGCGCCGGGTGGACTGGAAGGTCTGGGGCCGCCAGGACCGGCTCTACGTCAAGGAGTTCGAGGAGGAGACGAACCTCCGGCTGGCGCTCGTCGTCGACGGCTCGGCGAGCATGGACTACCGCTCCGGGCCGCTCTCGAAATACGACTACGCGGCGACCCTGGCCGCGAGCCTCGCCTGGCTCGCCCTCTCGCACGGCGATGCGGCTGGCTGTGCCGTGTTCGACGACCGGGTGCGGGCCAGCGTTCCGGCCCGGACCAAGCGGTCGCAGCTGACGAGCGTCGTCGAGGTGCTCGAGGCCGGACACACCGCCGGCTCTCCGACGGCGGCCCGCGCCACCGCCTTCCAGCCGGTGCTGCGATCGCTCGCGGAAACCCTTCCGCGTCGGGGGCTGGTGGTCGTGATCTCCGACCTGCTCGGCGACAGCGAAGGCCTCTACGCCGGACTGCAACTGCTGCGAAAGCGGGGGCACGACCTGGCCGTGCTCCATGTGATGGACGACGACGAACTCGACTTCCCCTTCGAGGGGCCGACCCGTTTCGAGGGACTCGAACTGCCGGAGCAGATCGCCTGCAATCCCCGGGCCCTTCGCGAGGGCTACCTCGCGGCCCTCGACGATTTTCTGGGGGCCGCCCGGAAGCGGTGTGCCGCGGCCCGATGCGACTACTCGCTGATCCGCACGGGCGAGCCGGTCGATGCCGCGCTCGTCAAGTTTCTCTCGCGTCGCTCGACGGCCGGCGTCGAACGGTAGGCCCGGAGCGGCGGACGGACACCCATGCCCAGTTTCGACTTTCCGCCGCTGCTCTGGTGGGGCCTGCCACTCGTCGCGGCGCCGATCATCATCCATCTGATCAACCTGCTGCGGCATCGCCGGGTGCAGTGGGCGGCGATGGAACTGCTCCTCGCCAGCCAGCGGAAGTACCGGACCCGGGTTCTTCTGAAGCAGCTCCTGCTGCTCGCCCTGCGGGTGGCGGCGGTGCTCGGGCTCGTGCTCGCCCTGGCGCAGCCGCGCTGGAAGCATGCGCTCGGGCAGATGCTCGGGGCGGGGCGGACGATGCACCTCGTTCTGCTCGACGACAGCTACTCGATGACGGACCGCAGTTTCGGCAGCGGCCTCGGCGAGGCGACCCCATTCGACAGGGGGCGGGCCGTGGTCGAACGGGTTGCCGCCGAACTGGCGGCGGCGTCGGGCCGCCAGGAGATCGCCGTCGGCCGTTTTTCGACCTTCGCGGCCGCTCCTGCGGACGGCGGCGCGGATCGGACCGTGGATCGGAAGGGGGACCCACGCCCGGAGCGGTTCGATCTGCCGCGGCAGGATGTCACGCCGGAGCTGTTGCCGGCGGTCCGGGACGAACTGGCGACGCTCAAACCCTCGCAGACCGACGCCGGTTCCGACGCCGCGGTTCTCGCCGCGGCCGAACTGCTCGCAGGGGATGCGGCCGATTCCAGGGTGCTCTGGCTGGTGAGCGATTTTCGGGCCGGCCAGTGGAAGGCCGCGGACGCGACGGCCGACCAGCTCCGCCGGCTGGCGGACGACGGCGTCGAAATCCGGCTCGTCGACTGTGCGGCCGAGGAGGGGCAGGCCGTGAACCTGACCGTGGAGCGGCTCCAGGTGGCGGGCGGTGTTCCGGCAACCGGAGTTCTCGTGCCGGTGGAGGTGGCCATCCGAAACCATTCCCAGCAGCCCGTCCGCGGCGTGGCCGTCGATCTCCGCGAGGACGGCAGCCCGCGGCCCGGGCTTCGGATCGAGGAGATCCCGGCCGGGGGCCTGGTCACGCGGCGGTTCGAGGTCCGGTTCGCGAAGCCGGGCAGCCATCTGGTCGAGGCCCGGCTCGAGCCGGATGCCGTGGCCGCCGACAACCTGCGGACGATGGTGCTCGATGTCGCCGACCGGATCGACGTCCTCGTCATCGACGGCGATCCCCGCGGCGGCGGCCGCAGTGGCGACGCCTTCTATCTGTCGACGGCCCTGGCGCCGGGATCGGGCGGCCCGACCGGACTGCGGCCCCGGATCGAGCCGCCGAGGGCGCTCTCGACGATCGATCTCGAGGCCTTCGACTGCGTCTGGGTGCTTGACGTCGCCCGGCTCGACCCGGCGGAGATCGCGGCGCTCGAGGCCTACGCGAAGGGGGGAGGGGGCGTGGTCTTTTTCACGGGCCCACGCACCGAGGCGGAGACGGTCAACCGAACCCTCCATCGCGGCGGAGTCGGCCTGTTTCCCGTGCCGCTCGCCGGCCCCGTCGACCTGCTTGCCGAAGGGGCGGAGCCGGGGCCGGATCTGGTGGTCGAGGAGCATCCGGTGGTAACCGTCCTTTCCGGCCAGCGGAACCCACTGCTCGACGCGGTCCGGGTCGATCGCTACCTCGCGGTCGAACGCGGGTTCGAGCCGGCACCGGCGGCCGGCCTGCGGCGGCTGCTCTCGCTCCGCAACGGCGCCCCGCTGGCGGTCGAGCAGCCGTTTGGCGAGGGACTCGTGGTGGCGGTCCTTTCCACTGCCGCGCCCACCTGGAACAACTGGTCCCGGGGAAACCCCAGCTGGGTCGTCGTGATGCTGGAACTCGAGAGCCATCTGGCGACGGCCCGGCGGACCGCGAGGTCGCTCGAAGTCGGTCAGCGGGTCTCGGTCGCACTCGAGCAGGGGATCGACGGGATCGACGTCGACTTCCTCGTTCCGCCCGATGGCAGGGTCGTCCGCCAGACCGCGACGGCGGGACTGAAAGGCGGCCTCGAGGCGGCCGTCGAGGCCGCTGCGGCAGGGCCGGTGATCGCCCGCTGGAAACGGCTCGACGGCACCGAACGGGAGCGGATCATCGCGGTGAATGTCGATCCCGCCGAGGGCGGGCTCGAGCGGATCGGCCGCGAACGACTCGAACGGACTCTGCGGGGGGTCGCCCATCGCTACGAATCGGCGGCCTCGCTCCAGCCCGACTCCGGGACGCTGGCCGGCGTGTCGCTGGTCAACCCGCTGCTCTATCTGATACTCGCCGTCCTGCTCGCCGAGCAGGTCGTGTCCTTTCTCGCCAGCTATCACATGCCTACCCGAAGGCGGGCGGCCTGATGCCCGGTCCGCAGAACTCCAGTCGGCCGAACCGATGACCGAATTCCCGACATCCCAGATCCTGTTGGCAGCCACGGAGAGTGTCCAGCACCGGATCACCAGCGGCCTGCTCGAGGGCTTCTCGCAGTGGTGGCAGATGCCGCTCCTGGTGCTGGCGGTGGTGGCCATCGGGCTGTTCGTGATCTGGATCTACCGTCGGGATGCGGTCGAACTGTCCGCCGGAATGGCCGCCGCCCTCGCACTGCTCCGGATCGGCGCCCTCGGGACGCTGGTCGCCGCCTACCTCGACTTCGAGCGACGCAGCGAGCACGAACTCGTCTTTCCCTCGCGGGTCGCCGTGCTCGTCGACGCCAGCGCGAGTATGACGCTCGATGACGGCAGTCCCGCCGCCGGGGCGGATGCAGGCGGCGATCCCACGAGCCGCACCCGCCAGGCGCTCGCCGTGCTCGACGAGGGGGGGCTCCTCGATGCCCTCGCCGCCAGGCACGAGGTCGCCGTCTGGCGGTTCGACGCCGACGCCGAACCGCTCGTCGTGCTTCCCGTGCGCGAGGCCGACCCGCCGGCAGCGGCCGCCGCCGAGACCGATCCGACCGCCGCGGCGACGCCCGGATGGCGGGACCGGATCCAGCCACGCGGTTTCGAGACCCGGATCGGTGAGACGCTCGGTCGCGTGTTCGACCATGAGCCGGCCGGGTCGCTGGCCGCGGTCGTGCTGCTCTCCGACGGGGCCAACAATGCCGGCGTGGATCCAGCCAACGCGGCGGCGCCGCTTGCGGCTGCCAATGTCGCGGTGCATGCGATCGGCATTGGCTCGGAGCGGCTGCCGACCAATGTCCGGGTCGCCGACGTGATCGTGCCGACCAGGGTTTTTCCGGGCGACCGGTTTGCGGTGACCGGCTACCTGCAGGCCCAGGGGCTCGCGGGCCAGACGGTCACCGTTCAATTGCTCGAGGCTGCGGAGGAGGGGACGGAGCGGATCGTGGATGCGGTCGATGCCCAGCTCGCCGCGGACGGAACGCTCGCCGCGGTGCGGTTCGACGTTCCCGGCATCGAGTCCCCGGGCCGCCGCCAGCTGACGCTCCGGGTGACGCCCCCGGCGGCCGACACGACCGCGGCCGACAATGCCCAGACGGCGGAGGTCGAGATCGTCGACCGGGTGACGCGCGTGCTGCTGATGGCCGGTGGTCCGTCGCGGGAGTATCAGTTCATGCGGAACATCCTCGAACGCGACAAGAGCTTCACCGTCGACGTGCTCCTCGGCACGGCGACGGAGGGCGTATCGCAGGACGCCCGGGCGATCCTGGCGGCGTTTCCCCGGACGATGCAGGAGCTCTCCGAATACGACGCCATCGTCACCTACGACTACGACTGGCGTCGGCTCGACCCAGCCGCCCAGTCCAGGCTGGAACGCTGGGTGGCGGAGGAGTCGGGCGGGCTCGTGCTGGTGGCCGGGAACGTGTTCATGGAGGCCTGGATGGCCGATCCCCAGTCGGCGGCGATCCGCAACCTGCATCCAGTCGAGGTCCGTCGCTCCGCGGGGCTCCTGCTCGACACTCCCGCCGGATTCGAGGAGCCGATGCCGATCGAGTTCACCCGCGAGGGGCAGGAGGCTGAGTTTCTCTGGCTGGGGGGCACGCGGATTGCAAGCCAGACTGTATGGAGCGGGTTTCCGGGCGTCTATTCCTGCTTCGACACGAGCGTGGCCAAGCCCGGAGCCACGGTCTACGCCCATCTGAGGCGGCCCGGTCAGGCCGGTTCGGCCCGGGCTGCGGCCGATCAATCGGGTGTGATCTACATGGCGGGGCAGTTCTACGGGGCGGGCAACGTCTTCTTCATGGGCAGCGGCGAGACATGGCGGCTGCGGAGGCTGGACGACGCGGTCTACGAGCGGTTCGCGACCCAGCTCGTGCGACACGTCTCGCAGGGTCGCCTGCTCCGTGGCTCCCGCCGGGCCCGTGTTCTCCTCGACCGCGACCGTTATCCCGTCGGCTCGAGCGTCGTGGTGCGGGTCGTTTCGGACCGGCTGCGAGACGAAGGCAAGGGGCCGCCGGATGCTCTCGCATGCCGAGTCACCGGCCCCGACGGCTCCACGACCCGGGTTCCCCTCGGCCCGGAGCCGGCCCGGCCCGACCTGGCCCAGGGAACGTTCATCGTCTCCAGCGAGGGCGGATGGCGGATCGATGTCGAGATCGACGGCGAGACGGTGTCGCGGCGGATCCAGGCCCGGCTCCCCGACCGCGAACTGGAACGGCCCCGGCTCGACCGCGGCCTGCTCGATCAGATCGCCACGCTCTCCGGCGGCAGCGCCCGATACATCACCTCGGCGGCATGGACCCCGGACGACGCCCGGGCTCTTGCCGCGCGGATCCCCGACCGTTCGCGACGCGAGTACGAAACCGGCGCCCCGGACGGCGACTTCAAGCGTCGGCTGAACGGGATCCTGCTGGCGCTGGCGGCGGGACTGCTGTGCCTCGAATGGATCGTGCGTCGCCTGGTCAAACTCGCCTGAGAGAACTCCGGCCTCTTCGGCCGCCGCCCCGGAATCCCAATCGCGTGACCCTGATCGAATCCCCACCAACGGCTCCGACCCCGCAGCATGCGTCGGGCCCCGACACGGTCGCGCGGCTCGCCGCGGTCCGTGGCATGCTCGCGTCACTGCGAAGGCAGGCACGCCGCTGGATCTGGATCGAGTCGCTCGCGCTCTTCTGCCTCGCGGGCGCGGCCGTGTTTTGGGCGTCGCTGGCGTTCGACTGGCTTGTCGAGCCGCCGGTCTGGGTGCGGGCGTCCATCGGGATCGCCGCGATCATCGGCGGCCTGTTGCTGATCGCGATCAAACTTCTCGCACGGCTGGCGGTGCCGCTCGACGATGCCTCGATCGCCCTGCTCGCGGAGCGGCGGCATCCCGAGTTTCGCGACAGCCTTTCGACGGCGGTCGAACTCTCGGCCGCTCCTCGGGCCGACATCGACACCGCTCTGCTCGGCCGCACGATCGATCAGGCCGCATCGGTCGCCGATCGGATCGACTTTGGCTCGCTGTTCCGCGGCCGCAGGCTGGTCGGCCTGGCGTTCGCGGGCCTCGCCGCGGTGGCCAGCATCGCCGGTCTGGCGGTTGCCAGGCCGGCGGTCGCCGATCTCTGGCTGAGCCGGATGGTCTGGCTCCGCGACGACCCATGGCCTCGCCGCGTGAAGCTGTCGATCGAGGGATTCCCCAACGGCGAACGGCTCGCCGCCCGGGGAGGAGATCTGGAGGTGGTCGTCAAGGCGGCCGCCGACGGCGAACTCCCCGCGCTTGTCGACCTGCGGAGCCGGGGCAGTGCAGGCTGGCGAACCGACCGCATGGGCATGCGGGGCGGAGCGGCCGCCGACGGTCAGTCCTACGGTCATCTCCTCAAGGGCGTCACCGAGGACATGCTGCTGGAGGTACGCGGCGGCGATGCGCGACTGACCAACCTCCGGGTGCGGGTCGTCGATCCACCAGCGGTCGACTCCGTGCGGATCCGCTGCACGCCCCCCGCCTATCTCGGGACGGGAGTTCGTGAATTGCCAGCCTCACGGATCGTGCAGGTGCCGCGCGGATCCAGCGTCGAGATCGACTGTCTGGCCAGCAAGCCGCTCTCGCAGGCCTCGGTCGTGGCCATCGCCGACGGCCGGGAGGAACGAATCGCCACGCTCCAGCCCGTCTCGGCCGGCTCGGATCCGCCGCGGTCGATCTCTGCCCGTGTCGAGACCGTCGAGGGGGAGAGAACGCTCCTCATCCGGCTGACCGACACCGACGGCCTCGTGAATCGGGAGCCGATCTCGTTCGTCCTCGCCGCCGTCGCCGACGAGCCGCCCCGGGTGGCGGTGCGGCTGCACGCGATCTCGACCTCCGTGACGCCGCAGGCCACGCTGCCGGTCGAGGGCACGATCAGCGATGACCACGGGCTCGCCGCCGCAGCCGTCCGGATTCGCGTCGCCGAGGGCGGGGAGACGAAGTTGCCGATCGGTCGGCTGCAGTCCGCGGCCTCGATCCTCGACCTGCCGCCTGACCAGCCGGATCGGGTGGCCCTCGCTCCGCTCGCCCTCGCGCCGGGGAAAAAACTCGAGGTTCTGGTGACGGCCGAGGACGGCTGCAAACTCGAAGGCGGGCCCAATCTCGGGACGAGCGACACCTGGACCGTCGACGTGGTCACGCCCGAGACGCTCCAGGCGATGCTCGAGGCTCGTGAGATCATCCTGCGCCGCCGGTTCGAGAGCGTGATCGCCGACCTGACCCAGGCCCGTGACCGGCTCGCCTCCGGTCCGGCCTCCGTGTCGCTGCCTTCACCGGCCGATCCCGAAGCCGCCGGGCGGGGCAACGGCGGAGCGGCCGGGGAGACGGAGCAGGCTGACGGGGATGCCCGGGAGGATGAGGGACAAGCCGACGCGTCAGCGAGGCTGGCCGAGGCTGCATCTCGGGCCGCGGGCGAGACCGGCGAGATCTCCGGGGCGTTTCGGCTCATCCGCGATGAACTCGACAACAACCTCCTGCTGACGGAGGAACTTGAGCAGCGGCTGCTGCGACAGATCGCCGAGCCTTTGGCCGGCCTCGCGTCGGGTGATCTCCCGGGCCTCGCGGTCGCCTGCCGCAGCCGCCCCGTGGCCGCGGCCCTCGTGGCACGGGCCGACGAGGTGCTCGCGCGGATGCGTGCCATCCTCGATACCATGATGGAACTCGAATCGTTCAACGAGGTCGTCGAACTCCTGCGTGGCATGATCCGCACCCAGGAGGAGATTCGCGGCGAGACGATCCGGCGACAGAAGCAGCGGGCCCGCGAGGCCCTGGAGCGTCCATGAAGACGGACTGCGATCGCACCGGGCAGAGATTCCGCCGGTGGCCCGCCCCGGCCACGACGTCGCTGCTGTCCCGGCTTTTCTTTGTCGCGGTGTTTCTGGCCGCGGCAGCGGGTGGTCTGCCCTTCGCCGCCGTCGGCGCCGAGCCCCCGGCGGCGTCTGCCGATGAGGCGACCCTCGCGGTCCGCGAGCAACAACTGGCAGAGCAATTTCAGGAACTCGAGAAGACGTTCCTGCGGCTCGCCGACCTGCTCGCGGCCAGCGACCCGCGCCGGGCAACGCTCCTGCGAAGCGTATTCGAGCAGGCCCGGCAGCAGGAGGTGGGGGATCGACTCGGACGGATCGTGGAACTGTTGGAAAAGGGGCAGCTGCTCAAGGCCGGGGCGAGTCAGGCCAATGCCGTCGACAGGCTGCGGATGCTGCTCGATCTGCTCGAGTCGGGGGATGACGACCGACGTCTCGCGAACACGAAGGCCGAGGTCAAACAGTTCCTCGCCCGACTGGCGAAGACGATCGCCCGGCAGCGGGACATCGAGGGTTCGACCGAGGCCGGCGCCGACGCCGGCAAGCTCGCCGAACGGCAGGAGGCGTTGTCGGAAGAGACGAAGGCCCTCTCCCGCGACGTCGGAGCGTTCGCCAAACGGATGGATGCCCGCGGTGGAGAACCGCCCGCCGGCACTCCGCCAGACGGCAAGAAGCCCGAAGCCGATCCGGCCGCCGACCCGGGATCTTCCCAGGATTCGGGATCGCCTGAGAATTCGGGATCGCCCCAGAAGTCCGAATCTCCACCGGGGGATGCAGGCCCGCCGCAGTCTTCGGAAGGCCAGTCCTCCGAAGGCCAGCCCGCGGCTCCCGAAGGCGACGACGAATCATCCCGGGCTGAACGAACCCGTCAGCGACTCGAGGCCGCCGAACGACGGATGGAGGCGGCCCGGGAACGGCTCGAGCGGGCCGAGCGACGCGATGCCCGCGGCGAGCAGGAGCAGGCCGTGGAGGAACTGGAGACGGCACGGGCCGAATTGGAGGAGATTCTCCGGCAGATGCGCGAGGAGGAGATCGAGCGGCTGCTCGTGCAGCTCGAAACCCGGCTGAGGGCCATGCTGCGGGCTGAGAGGGCGATTCTCGCGGGCTGCGAAAAGCTGGCGGGACCGATCGGCACGAACCAGGCCGCCGGCGGAAAGATTGCGGCCGATCGCGAAGCCCAACTGGAGGCGGCCCGGCTCGGTCGGGAGCAGGCGGGGGTCGGCAACGATGCCTCCAAGGCCCTCCTTCTGGTTCGCGACGACGGCGGCGCCGTCGCCATCCCCGAGGCTCTGGAGCAGATCCGCGACGATGCGGCGCAGGCTGCAGTGCGGCTGGGCCGCGGCGATGTCGGCGGCACGACACGCGGCATCGTCCAGGACCTGGTCACCAACCTCGAGGAGATGCTCGCGGCACTTGAAAAGGCGAAGCAGAATGAACAGCAACCGCAGCAGGGTGGGGCGGGTGGCAGGCCCGCCGAACCGGGCGAGCAGCCGCTGGTCGACAAGCTCTCGGAGCTCAAGATGATCCGCAGCCTGCAGATGCGGGTGAACACCCGGACCAGGCGTTTCTCGCAGCTCCTCGCCGAGGGCGTCGAGCAGGCCGAGGAGCCCGAACTCGCCGCGGCACTCGCCCGCCTGGCCGAGCGTCAGCGGAAGATCGAGCGTGCCGCCCGCGACATCGTCGGCGGCCGGACTGAATAGAGCGAATCCCAGACAGATCGAATTGAGCGAAGCTGTGGCCGCATCCTGGCGGGCCGAGAGGCTGCGGTGAAGGGGCGGCGACCGCCGGGCCCGGAAGTCCTGCTCCTGGCGACGACAGGCTGAGGCCTGTCCCGGGTCGGAAATGAGGCCGGCGATGCACGAAAGGCGGATGCGATCCGGGCCTCGTCGGCGATCTTCGTGACCTGTCCGCGGGTGACGGATATGATGGTCAGGACGTCGAGAATCGATTGGTCACCTCCAGCCGCCAGCACCTCGAAACCGCGGACAGCACCATGCGTCGCGAGATCTGCCAACGGTTGTTTCATTCAGCCGCCGCCGCACCTGTCGGCCAGGTACAGGCGGGCCGGAAGTCGGTCGGAATCGGCGTTCTCGCGCCGGTCCTGATCGCCCTGTTGGCGGGCCTCTCGGGAACATGGCTGCACGCCGCCCCCACCGGACCGGTCCAGCCGGATCTCGCTGCGGCTGCGGCTGGCGACCGAGACTCCGCCCTCGCCCGGCAGCCCACCTGGTCGCAGCCTTCCTATGCGGATCTGCGCCGCCGCTGCCTCGAATGGATCGCGGCATCCGCGGCTTCTGAGGATGCGAGGGCAGAGGCGGTCGCCGTTTGGCCCGAATCGGCCGCCATGACCGATGCCTCGGTCGATCATCTCGATGCCGTCATGCGGACGATCGCCCTCGTCGACCCGCGGGCTGCGGCCCTCGAACGGGATCCCGCCGCAGACCATGCCTGGCTCGATGGACCCGATCTGGCGGTCTTCGAGCGGGAGACGATCCGGCTCTGGCTTGGAAGGGAGTGCGTTCGACGGGATCGTTTCGATGACGGACTCGCCCTCCTTGCCGATCTCGACCTGTCGAGCGTGGTCGATCCGGCCTCGCTGCTCTTTCATCGGGCCGCCTGCCAGCACTGGCTGCTCGAATCAGACGCCGCGATCGAATCGCTGGACCGCCTGCTGGAACGGGCCGGGGAGATTCCGGTGCGGTACGAAAGGCTCGCACGGCTGATGCGAACCGATCTCGCCGCGCTCGAGGACGAGTCGCTCGACCATATCGCACGGCGGATGAAGGACATCACCCGTCGGCTCGATCAGGGCAGGGCGGGACCGCGGACGCGGACGGTCCAGGATGGCGTGATCTCCTCGCTCGACAAACTGATCGCCGCGATCGAGGAGCAGCAGCAGAAGAACCAGTGCAATTCCGGGGCTTCCGGGGGCAGCGGCCGGGGCGGCGGCGGGAAGCCGATGGACGACAGCCGGCTGGCCGACGGCAAGGGGCCGGGAGAGGTGACGCGGCGGGATCTGGGGGACGGCGATGGCTGGGGCAACCTCCCGCCGCACGAGCGGGACGAGGCGTTGCAGCAGATCGGTCGGGAGTTTCCGGCCCACTACCGCGAGGCGATCGAGCAGTACTTCAAGCGGCTGGCATCGGGTGGGGAAACCCGATGACCGACACGGCAGCCAGTCCGCGGAGATGCCGATGACCGAGATGCGATCGCCGGCCTTTGGGCCAGGGCATCCAGCACCGCTGCACCGGGCACTGTCGACGGCTGCCCGACTCTGCCTGGTCGTGGCCGCCTGTCTCGTCAGCCCTTGTGTCCGCGGGGCAGACACCGTCGGACCGCCGACCGCGATGCAGTCCGTCGGCCACGCCTTTCGGGTGAATCGGGTCGACGGCACCAGCCTCGAGGGCGACCTGCTGTCGATCACCGCGGCGGAGCTGGTGATCGACGCGGTCCGGCTTCCGCTCGATGCCGTCCGGGTCGTCGAGCGAATGCCGGCGGCGGCCGCCGCAAACGATCCAGCCGAGGAGGCCCGGGACGCCGTCAAGAAGGTGCGGCTCGAATGTCGCGACGGCTCGACGCTCTCGGGCGACGACTTTCTCTGGTCTGACGGAACGGCAACTCTGGTCCGCCGTGATGGCCCGGTGTCGCTTCCGGCCGAGCGGCTGAAGCGGGTCGTCTGGCGGTCCGACGCCGACGCCGATTGGACCCGGTCGCTGCCCGAATCGGTCGATGGCGATCTGGTCGTCGTGGCCAAGGGGGAGGGATTCGAGTTCGTGGAGTGCGCCATCACGGCCGTCACGGCCGAAGCGGTGACGGTGGTGCTCGACGACGAGACGATCCCGGTCAAACGGACGAAGGTGCTCGGGCTCCAGTGGCTGCGGGAGAACGCCGAATCGGAGTCGCCGCCGGCGATGGTGGTCGATGTGGCCGGCGGGCGGTTGCTGGCCGAGAGCCTGGTCTGGAGTCCGGAGGCGCTCCTCGTGGACGACTGCGTCCGGCTGCCGGCCGCCATGCTCTCGCGAATCGATTTCACGACGGGCCGGGTGGTGTCGCTCGCGACACTGCCCCCCGAGCGGGTCGAAGTCGAGCCGTTCTTCGGCGGGCTCGCCCGCATCGACGGGTTCGCCTCCTACTTCGCTCCACGGCCCGTGGCCGCCGACGATCACTTTGCCCAGCCGGGATTTCTCGTCCGGCCGAGGACCGTTGCCGTCTGGCGGATCCCGCGCGGGGCGCGGCAGCTGCGCACGGCCTGCGTCTCCGCCATGGCGGGCCGGGGTGGCGGCACGGTCGTCGCCATCGCGGTCGATGAGCGAGAGGTCTTTCGCCAGCCGATCGATTCCGCCAAGCCCCTGCCGATCGAGATCGACCTGCGGGATGCCCGCCGGCTCACGCTGACCGTCGACTTCGGGACCGCCGCCGACGGTCCCGCGGTGCGGTTCGAGAATCCGGTCATTGAAAAGTGACGGCCGCCACCATGCCTCCACCGACGCCGAGACGGAGCGGGCCCTGGCTGCCGGCCGGCATCTGTCTGGCCTTCCTGCTCGGCCCCGTCTGGTGCATTCCCGCCGCCTCGGCAGAGGAACTCCATTCCTCCGTGCGGGAGGCGGAGCAGCGCCGGATTGCCACGATTGGTGTGGCATCGCGGGCGGCGGTCGCGATCTTCGCCGGCGAATCCGGCGGTGGCTCCGGGGTGCTGATCTCGCCCGACGGCTATGCCCTGACCAACTTTCACGTGGTGCAGCCGGCCGGGGTGGCGATGCAGTGCGGCCTCTCCGACGGCAGCCTCCACGATGCGGTGCTCGTCGGACTCGATCCGACGGGTGATGTCGCCCTCGTCAAGCTCGTCGGCCGCGACGACTTTCCCTGGGCGGAGATTGCCGACAGCGACCTGGTGGAGGTCGGCGACTTCTGCTTCGCGGCCGGAAACCCGTTCCTGCTTGCCACCGATTTCAGCCCCTCGATCAGTGCCGGGATCGTTTCGGGGATCCATCGCTATCAGTTTCCCGCAGGCACGATTCTCGAATACACCGACTGCCTGCAGGTCGACGCGGCGATCAATCCGGGCAACTCCGGCGGCGGCCTGTTCGACGCCGCGGGGCGGCTGATCGGAGTCAATGGTCGGGCGTCGTTCGAGAAACGGGGCCGGGTCAACGTCGGTGTCGGGTATGCGATCTCCGCAAACCAGCTGCGAAACTTTCTCGGCTGTCTCAAGGCGGGACGTCTCGTCGATCATGCGACCCTCGGGGCCACGGTGGCCACCGCGGAGGATGGACGGGTGGTGGTCTCGGACATCCTCGAGGCCTCCGATGCCTACCGCCGCGGCCTGCGGTACGACGACGAGATCGTGTCGCTCGCCGGCCGGCCGATTCGCACGGTCAATGCGTTTAAGAACATCCTCGGCACGCTGCCGGCCGGCTGGCGGGTGCCGCTCTCCTATCGCAGATCGGGCCGTCGTTTCGACACCCTCGTCAGGCTCGGGGCGGTGCATGCGGCCGCCGAACTGGCGGCCATCGTGGCGGGCAGGAACCCGAAGGATGGCGGGCGTCAGCCGGGTCCCGACGGCTCCCCGAACCCCGTTCCGGGCCAGCAGGATGGCCGCGGCGATCCTCCTCCGGGAGCACCCGGGCCACCCCTTCCGGAGGCGGTTCGAGTTCTCTATGAATCGAGGGTCGGATTCGTCAATCATCACTTCAACACGCTGGCCCTCGATCGCCTGACGAAAGGACTCGCTGCCGGAGGCGTCTGGAGCGGCAGGTCGGGCCCGTGGGTGATCAGCGGCCGGCTTGCCGCCGGAGGGCGATTCAGGATCGAACTGGCCGACGAGCGGGCGTCGATCGACCTGCCGACCGGAACCAGCTCGATCGACCCGACGGGCGAACTCGATGCCAACCCCGGGCCGCCGGGAAGCGGCGGATTGCTGGCGGCGCTCGTCCTTTGGAGACGACTGCTGATCGAGGGTCCGAAGCCGCTCGGACGGACGACCTACTGGGGACAGGCCCCACTCGACCCGGCTGCCTGGACGGCCGCGGAGCAGCCTCCGCTCGGCGATCTGCTCGAGTCGGCCGTGGACGGCGTCGAGGCCCGGTTCATGCTCGCCTCCGACGGGTCGATCGCGGGCCTCGAGCTCTGGCCAGCCCCCGATGCCGATCCCTGCGAACTGCGGTTTTCGTTTCCGCCGGCTGGCGTTCGCACCGCGCTCGAGCCGGGTGTTCCGCACACGATCGAGGTCCGGCACGGCGAGCAGGTCTTTGGAAGGTTTCTGATCGACGAGGCCAGCTTCGGCCCGGCAGCGGCTGGAGGCAGCCCATGATTCACTTTCCGATCGGGGCAGAGACCGCCCGGGGATCGTGGCCGGGACGGCCTGCCGTCTGCAGGCTCGTCGGGGTGATGGTCTGCGGATTCGTCTCCGGCGTTTTCTCCGGCTTTGGGCCGGCGTCGGCGGCGGTGCCCGGCGAAACGATCGCTGCGGCCGCCCGCAAGGTGGTGAAGATCTACGGGGCGGGCGGCATCCGCGGCCTGGAGGCCTATCAGACCGGCATCCTCGTCTCGCCCGACGGCCGGATTCTGACCGTGATGAGCACCGTGCTCGACGCCGACCAGATCACCTGCGTGCTCGACGACGGCCGCCGGTACACGGCGACGCTCGTGGGGATCGATCCGCGTCGGGAAATCGCCCTGCTGCAGATACCCGCTGAAGACCTGCCGGCGTTCACGCTCGGGGAATCCGAAACCATGCCCCCCGGCACGCGGGTTCTGGCACTTTCAAACCTGTTCGGGGTGGCGGTGGGCGACGAGCGGGTCAGCGCCCAGCATGGCGTGGTGGCGGGAGTCGTGCCCCTCGAGGCGCGGCGGGGCGCCTACGAGGCCGCCTATCGCGGCGACGTCTACATCCTCGATTGCACCACCAACAATCCCGGATCGGCCGGCGGCGCACTCGTCGACTGGCAGGGCCGCCTGATTGGAATGCTGGGCAAGGAACTGCGGGCCACGTCGAGCGGCATCTGGCTCAACTACGCGTTGCCCGTGGCGGAGGTCGCCCGCGGCTGCCAGGAGATTCTCGAGGGAGGAGATTCGAACACGGCGGCGAACGCCATGACGGCGGGGGCGTTTTTCGATCCGGCACTCATCGGCGCGGTCTTCGTGCCGGACCTGCTCGACAAGACACCTCCCTTCATCGAGTCGGCCCGTCCCGATTCGGCGGCAGCCCGGGCCGGCCTCCGTCCCGACGACCTGCTCGTCGCGATCAACGGCCGCGCGGTCATCTCTCGGGCGGCGGTCCAGCAATCGCTGGCACGACTGGCCGAGGGGGACCCAGTCCGCTTCACGGTGATCCGCAACGGGCAGGTCGTCGAGTGCGATCTGGGACCGCGGCCTGCGGCCAAGGAGGCTCGGTGAAAACGGAATTGAAGACTCCCGGACCCATGACCCGCTGGTTCGGTCGCCGCATCCTCGCGATCGGGATCGTCTGCGGGATTCCGGCACTGACGTATGCCGCGGGCCTTGAACTCGAGGAGCAGGCGGCCTTTCGGGCTGCCGTCGAGCGGGTCGCGTTGGCGGTCGTGCGGATCGAGCCGGCGATCGTGTCGGAGGCGACGCTCGGCGGCGGCGCGGAGGCGGCGCCCGCCAGTGGGCCCTCCAGCGGGTTCGTGATCGATCCGGATGGCTGGGTGGTCACGACGGCGTTCGCCGTGCCCGATGACGTCGGCGATGCGATCGTCGTCCTGCCGTCTGGAACTCGACTGGCCGCCCGGGCCGTCGGCCGAGACCAGGCCCGGGGCCTCGTGCTCTTGCGGGTCGAACCATCTTCCGAGCCTCTCGTGACGGCCGCCTCCGCGCCCCGCGAGGAGCGTGGTGTCGGCCAGTGGACGCTGGCCGTGGGCCGGGCCTGGAGCCACGCCTCTCCGAGCGTCGCCGTCGGCATCCTCTCGGCGACGAATCGGGCCTGGGGCAGGGCGGTGCAGACCGATGCCGCGGTCTCGCCGGCCAACTACGGAGGTCCGCTGATCGACATCGAGGGCCGTGTGATCGGGATCCTGGCGCCGCTGCCTGCCGAGCAGGCCGGCATGATGACCGGGACCGAACTCTACGACTCGGGCATCGGATTCGCCGTTCCGATCGAGGACGTCCTGCGGATGCTGCCGCGGATGCAGCAGGGGGAGACGCTCCGGCCCGGCATCCTCGGCATCACCTACAGGTCTCGCGATCCGTTCACGGCGGCGGCCACGATCGCGACCTCCCGCGGCGGTTCGCCGGCGGCGAAGGCGGGGCTCCGGCCGGGCGACACGGTGGTCGTTGCCAACGGCCTGCCGGTGACGCGGATCGCCCAGCTGCGGCACGTGCTCGCTCCGCTCTACGCGGGCGACACGGTCGACCTGGTCGTCGAACGCAAACGGGCCGCCGCCACCGAGCGGGTGAATGCCTCCGCCGTGCTCGCAGGCAGTCTGCCGCCCTGGAGCCGGCCAGTGCTCGGCATCGTTCCCGTTCGATGCGCGAGCGATTCGCCGGGGCGGAGTTCCGCGGGCACGCCGGCCCCTGATTCCCGGCCGCTGGCGGAGAAATCTGACCGCGGAGTTCCCGTGGCCTGGCTTTGGCCGAACGGACCGGCAACGCAGGCGGGCATCCAGGCAGGCGACCTGATCGAGTCGATCGCCGACGCGGAAGCGGCGGCAGAACCGCTGAGGGTCGATACGGCCGTCGAACTCGAGGGGATCGTCGGCGGCAGCGAGATCGGCCGCAGTCTGCGGCTCGGCATCCGACGGGCCGGTCAGGCCCTGAGCCTCGATCTGGTGACCGCGCCTGGTCCGACAGATGTTCCGGATGAAATCCCCCTGGCCAGCACAGCCGCCGAACCGGTGACCGTCGAACGGCTCGAGTCGCCCGAAGTGGCCCGGCCGCCCCTCGTGGTCCTGCCGGCCGGGGCGAATGATGAGCCGCTCGGCCTGCTCGTCTACTGCGCCCCTCCCGCCGGCGTGCAGCCGCCGCGGGATGCCGTCGCCACCGGAGACCGGCTCGCCATGGTCTGGCGCGAGGCCGCCTCCAGGCACGGAATCGCCGTGATCCTGCCGGTCGCGACCGATCCCGACCGCTGGTCACGAGAGGACATTCCCGGAATCGTCCGGTCGATCGACGCGCTGCGGTCGCGACGGCCGCTCGACCGGTCCCGGATCGCGGTTGCCGGCAGCGGGGCGGGGGGGGCGTTTGCCTGGCTCGTCGCCTCGGCACTCGGGCCGGCCGTGCGTGGCGTGGCGCTGCTTGATTCGCCCCTGCCGCGGCAGGCGAAGATCGACCCGGCCGAACCTGGCCGCAGCCGCTGGGTGTTGTTCGGCGCCGCGGATTCGACCCGGATCGCCGCAGACCGCGGCCGGCTCGAGAAGGCCGGGTATGCCGTCGGCGGAATCCCCCTTCCTGCCGATGGACCGCCCGCCGAACTGCTCTGCCGCTGGGTCGAGTCGCTCGGCATGCTCTGAGATGACCGGGCAGTGGCAACCGTTCGACGCGGCAGGAATGATCGAGCCGCCGATCGTGTTCGCTGATGCCGACATCCTCCTCGTGGACAAGCCCTCCGGGATGCCGAGCGTTCCCGCTCGCACCGACCGCGATCCGCCCAGCGTCGTCGAGCGGCTGGCCGACCGGTTCGGGCCGGTCGAGGCGGTGCATCGGCTCGACCGCGACACATCGGGGCTGCTGTTGCTGGCCCGCAGCCGGGCTGCCAGAGCGGCGCTCGGCCGGGCGTTCGAGGTTCGCGAGGTTCGTAAACGCTATCTCGCGATCAGCAGCGGACGGCTGCCGGCAGCGGCAGGCACCATCCACCTGCCGCTCGGCGACGACCCGCTCGAGCCGCCACGGAAGCGGATCGATCCCATCCTTGGCCGCAGTGCGACGACCCGCTGGCGATGGATCGCCAACGCGGCAGGCAGCGGCGGCCCCGTCAGTCTGGTCGCTCTCGAACCCGTCACCGGGCGTTCCCATCAGCTGCGGGCCCATCTGGCCTGGCTCGGGGCCCCGATCGTCGGCGATCGGCTCTATCGCCCTCGCGGCGGCGTTGCATCCCCTTCGACGCCGCTTGCCCTGCTCGCGGCCAGCCTCGGGTTTCCCCATCCGGCCGATGGCCGCTGGATCGAGGCCGAGGCGGCTCTTCCGAGCGGAGCCGCATGGTCGCTCTTCGGCCCGGAGCACTATCGCGTCGGCCGCAGCGCGGACGATTCGACCTTCGACCAGTAGCGGGAAAACCTGCCGAGGTCGCTGACCCGGTCCCGATCGCAGAACTGCGGCCATGCGACCGGCTCGACCGGGATCGTGTCCCGGAGCCCGGCGACCGCGCGGCCGACGGCGGGGCAGGGGGTTTCCGTCAGGCAGATCCGTTCGCAGGCCAGTGCCCGGGCCCGTGCCGCAAGCACGGCGATCGGATCCCCGACATGAACCTCGAGCCTCGGCAGGTCGGCGAGGCACTCGAACAGGAAGGCCAGCCGCTTGAGCGTGGGCCGCTCCCGGTCGAGCCAGGCCGGATCGATGACGAACACCCGCACGGCGTCCGGGTTGGCCGCCGCGGCCGGGCTCGCCTCGCAGGCCGAGTCGAGCGTGAGCCAGACGAGCGCCGGGCCATCGGCCGGCGAAGACGGCCGGCCGGTCGGTGCCGGGGATGTCGCCGGCCGGATTCGAAGTGGAGGCCGCTCGATCTGGTCGGCCGGCAGGAACAGGCGGGTGGCGAGTTGATCGTAGTCACCCTCGACGTCGCACCGCCCCAGAAGCGGACAGGGGCTGCAGTGGACGCCCCCGGAGTGGGCCTCGATGTTTTCCCGATTGAAGATGTATGGCTTCGCGGAAAACGTGCCGGCGATCCACTGCCACGAGAGATGGTTGCTCGCCGGATCGGCGTCGAGCAGGTGTTCGAGAAACCAGTCGGCACCGGCCTGCCAGCGGACCCGCCGCACGTGCACGAGCCAGGAGGCGAGCCACATCCGCTCGTGGTTGTGGAGCCAGCCTTGGTCGTGCAGCCGACGCACGAAGGCGTCGATGCAGTGCATTCCGGTTGCGGCGTCGAGGACATCTTCGGGCATCCGGTCGCCACGGGCCCCGCGGGCGGCTGCGGTGGGCGGCTCGATGTCGTCATGGATGCGATCCCCGATGGCGAGGTGCACCTGCCTCCAGTAGTCCCGCCAGCCCAGTTCGGAGACGAACTTCGCCGCCTCGCGGGGCTCCTGCACCAGTGCCAGGGCCCGGTCGCGGACCTCGGCCAGCGACAGGACGCCATGCCTGATCCAGGGGGAGAGACCGGTCACCGCGCCATCGACCTGATTGCGGGTGCGGGCGTAGGCGATCGGATCGATGGCCGCGAGTCGGGCAGTGGCCGCTGCCCTGCCGCCCCGGATCGTCATCGCCTTGACGTCGTCGCGTCGCTGGACGCGGTCGGCATCTGGAAAGGCCTCGGCCAAGCCGTCGATGAGCCGCTCCCGATCGAGGCCGATCAGCCGCTCGACCGATCCGCTCTGGCCAAACCTGTTCCCGTCAGTCTGGCTCATGCTGGCTCATGATTGACAGTCGGCGTCACTCTGGGAGGAGCGATCAAGGGAGCTCTCGGGGAAGCGGTCCGGGGAGTGCCGCTTTCCCGGGCAGCGGCATGCTTGCAAAACGGGCCGACCTTCGACAGCCCGGCGACTTCCAGTGGCGTCATTCTGTCCGCTCGGAGGCTGAGAAAAAACAAAAAACGGACAGAAAATCGGAAAAAAACTGGATCTCGCAGGTGGCGTGCCGGTTTGGGCCCGGGGATCGTGCCAGTCCCTTCCAGCCTCTGGCATGCCTTTTGCTTAAAAATTCTGCTGGTTCTGCGTCGGCCTCTTCCTGGTGTTCGGCGTGCGGGCTGCTTCGAGATTGGATCGTTTCCAGTTTTTGTCCAGAGCCATCATGCGGTCACGTTCTCTCTGGACGCGGTGTCTGCTGACGGCTCTGACACTCGGTGGAAGTCTGCTCTGCGATTCCGTGGTGCGGGCTGAGACGGTGGGCTCGGCGGTCTCCGTGGCGACCTCCGACGGCACGCCGTCAGGATCCATGCCCAACCTGATGTCGACGGAGCAGATGGTTGGAAAGCTCTGGACGGGAGCGGATACGGTCTGGGTGTTGATCTGCGGGATGCTCGTGTTCTTCATGAACCTCGGCTTCGGCTGCATCGAGACAGGTTTTTCAAGGTCGAAGAACTGCGTCAACATCCTCTCCAAGAATTTCGTCGTGTTTGCCGCGACCACGATCGCCTTCTGGCTGATCGGCTGGGATCTGATGTTCGGATCGGGTGACGGAGACTGGATCGGAAGGTCGGGCACCTGGATGGTGGGCGGATTCGACTCCCGGTACGACAACAGTCCGCTGATGGGGAACAGGTATCGGGGGGTGTACGGATCGATCAGTTGGGCCAGTGTGCCGCTTCACGCGAAGTTCTTCTTCCAGCTCGGGTTTGCCGGCATCGCGGCCGCGATCGTGTCAGGGGCGGTCGCGGAGCGGATCAGGTATCTCTCGTTCATCGTGTTTTGCTTCGTGATGGCCGTCGCCATCTATCCCGTCGTCGGTCACTGGATCTGGGGCTTCGGCTATCTGGCCAAGGAATGGAACTTCTGGGATTTCGCCGGCTCCTCCGTGGTGCACTCGGTCGGCGGCTGGTCGGCTCTGACGGGCGCCGTCATCCTCGGTCCGCGGATCGGGAAGTACCGTTCCGATGGCAGGGTCAACGCCATCCCGGGACACAACATGACCGCCGCCTTCATCGGCTGTCTCGTGCTCTGGTTCGGCTGGTTCGGCTTCAATCCGGGCAGCACGATGGGCATCGCCGACGACGGTGGGGCGCTCGCCGCCAGGGTGGCCGTGAACACGAACGCCGCCGCGGCGGCGGCGACGCTCACGGCGACACTCACCGCATGGCTGCTGCTCGGCAAGCCCGACATCGGCATGACGCTCAACGGCTGCCTGGCCGGGCTCGTGGCCATCACCGCCTGCTGCGGCTACACGAATCTGATCTGCTCCGTGATCATCGGCGGGATCGCCGGTTCGCTCGTGATCTTCTCGGTGCTGTTCTTCGACAGGATCAGGGTGGACGATCCAGTCGGGGCCACCTCGGTACACCTCGTCTGCGGCATCTTCGGAACGCTCTGCGTGGGGCTGTTCACCACATCCGACCTGTCGGGCACGGTGCTCGACACGCCATTCGGAACGGCCGAAGCCGGTGGGCCGACGGCGGGACTGCTGTTCGGCGGCGGCCCTCGACAACTCGCCGCCCAGATCGTCGGCGTGCTGCTCGTCGGGGCCTACGTCGTTCCGGTTTCGGCGATCGCCTGGTTGACGATCAAGTCGACGATCGGACTGCGTGTGCCGCCCCTGGAGGAGGTCGAGGGGCTCGACATCCACGAACACGGCAACGAGGCCTACCACGGCTTCGTGATGGTGCGGACCGAATAGCCACGATCCAGAAGGATGCCCCAACGGCTTGGGTGGGCACTCCGCCTAGCTCACCCAGGCCGGGGCATTCTGGCTTTCCCTCCACGGCGGCAGACGGGCTTCGATGTCTGCTAGGATGAGACAGCCTTGAGGCACGCCGCATGAAACTCATCATCGCCATCATCCAGCCGAGCAAACTGGAGGCCGTCAAGCAGGCGCTCTCGGAGGTCGAGGTCTTTCGGCTCACGGTGCTCGACGTCCAGGGATTCGGCAGGCAGCGCGGCCATGCCGAAAGCTACCGCGGCCACGAGATCGCCGTGAACCTGCTGCGGAAGGTTCAGCTGCAGATCGCGGTCAACGACCATTTCGTGGAGCCGACGATCGCGGCGATCGTGAAGGGGGGGCGGTCCGGTGAACAGGGGGAGATCGGCGACGGCAAGATCTTCATCCTCCCGATGGACGAGTGCGTCCGCATCCGGACCGGCGAACGCGGCAACGAGGCGATCTGAGCCGCCTTTTCGAAAGGCCGTCCGGGCAGTCAGGTTCGCTGCGGATGGAGCCGGGGCTGGCTGCCGAGGGCGAGTCGGTTAACGGCGGCGAGAAAGGCCTTCGCCGAGGCCTCGAGCGAGTCGGTGGACACGCCGCGACCCCGCTGCATCTGTCCGGCATGCTCCAGTTCGACCGTCACCTCGGCCTGGGCGTCCTTGCCGACGGTCACGGCCTGCACCCGGAAGTCGCGGCAGGTCGTCACGATCCCGGTCAGTTTCTCGATCGCCAGGAAGATCCCGTCGATCGGTCCGTCGCCGGCGGTCACGACGACCGTTTTTGGCTCTCCCTGCTGCCTCACCCGCAGCGTCACCGTGGGGGGAGAGCCGCTGGCGCTTGCCAGATCGTAGCCCTCGTAGACGAACAGCTCCGGGAGTTCGGAGAACTGCTGCTCGCAGAGGGCCGCGATGTCGCCGTCGTAGATCTCCTTCTTGCGGTCTGCGAGCAGCTTGAACCGCTCGAACACCGTCTGGATCTGCTCGGGGCTCAATTGATACCCCAGCACCCGGGCCCGGTCGGCGAGGGCCGCCCGGCCGCTGTGCTTGCCGAGCACGAGGTCGGTCCGCTCGAGGCCCACGTCCTCGGGCCGCATGATCTCGTAGGTGCTCCGCTCCTTGAGCATCCCGTCCTGATGGATGCCCGCCTCGTGGGCGAATGCATTGCGGCCCACGACCGCCTTGTTTCGAGGGACCTGGATGCCGGTGATGTTGGCCACGAGCCGGCTGGTGGGCACGAGCTTCTGGGTCGTGATCCGGGTCTCGCAGCCGTAGTAGTCGCGGCGGGTCCGCAAGGCCATCACGACCTCCTCGAGGGAGCAGTTGCCGGCCCGCTCGCCGATGCCGTTGATGGTGCATTCCACCTGTCCGGCCCCCGCCTCGACGGCCGCCAGACTGTTGGCCACCGCCAGTCCGAGGTCATCGTGGCAGTGGGCGCTGATCACCGCCCTGTCGATGTTCGGCACCCGCTCGCGAAGGCTCTTGATCACGAAGAACATCTGCGTGGGGGTGGCATACCCGACCGTGTCGGGGATGTTCACGGTCGTCGCCCCGGCGGCGATCACCCGCTCCACCACGCGGCAGAGGAAGTCGATTTCGGTGCGGGCCGCATCCTCGGGGGAAAACTCGACGTCGTCGCAGAGGCCGCGGGCTCTGGTCACCCCGGCGATGGCCCGGGCGAGCACCTCCTCCTCGTTCATCCGCAGTTTGAATTCGCGGTGGATCGAACTCGTCGCCAGGAAGACGTGGATCCGCGGCCGCTCCGCCGGTTTGAGAGCCTCCCAGGCCCGGTCGATGTCGGCGTCGTTGCAGCGGGCAAGGCCGCAGACCGTCACGCCGCGGACCGCCCCGGCGATCTCCCGCACGCTCTCGAAATCGCCCGGCGAGGCGATCGGGAAACCGGCCTCGATGACGTCGACGCCCAGCTGCACGAGCGCCTGGGCGATCTCCATCTTCTCCGTCAGGTTCATGCTCGCCCCGGGCGATTGCTCGCCGTCGCGCAGCGTCGTGTCGAAGATGCGGATCTGCCTGGAAGACGGCGGGCTGCCGGGAGTCGTGCCGGACGGAACGGGATGGCGGTCGGATGGCGTCATGAGGTGCAGGTGGCCGTCGGCAAAGCCGCAGGAGCGGAGCGGAAACCGAGTCAAGCGTATCCGGCCTCCAGAGCGTTGTGTAGACTTTCGGACGTCGAAGGATCCTTTTCGAGCTGCTATTCGATGTCATCCAGCGTCAACGCCGTTGAGCCGATCATCCAGGAACCCGGTTCTCGTTTTGCGGCTCCACTCGGCCAGCATTCAGTGCCACCGGCGGCAAAGCGGGCCGCGGGGCGGTTTGCCGCACTCTGGCGCGGCCTGACGAGCCTGCTTCTTCTGACGGCCGGTGTCGGTGCCTGGTGGTGGCTCGCCACCCACCACTTCACCGGGGGCGGCGACGAACAGGCTCGGCCCGCCCCTTCCGCCCCCGCTGCTGTCCCCGCGGTGGCCGGCCTCACCGGCGATTCCGGGACGGAGTTTGTCTCGCTTTCGCAGGCGAACGGAAGTGCCTCGGAGATCGTCCTGACGACGGTCGTGCGCCGACCGATCCGCGACCACCTCACGGTTCCAGGCCGGCTCGACTACGACGCCCGGCAGCTGCTCGACTACGCCTCGCCGGTTGATGGCATCGTATCGCGGGTGTTCGTCAAGATGCGGCAGCGTGTCGAGAAGGGAGAATCGCTCGCCGAGATATCGAGCCCCGATGTCGGCACCGCCAGGGACGATGTTCGAAGGCGGCAGGACAACGAGGCCATCGAACAAAAGGCAGCCGACTGGGCGACGGAGATCGCCGACAACGTGCAGTCTCTGGTCGAACAACTCGCCTCCGAGCCGCCGCTCGCCGACGTCGAGCGTCGATTCAAGGACCGCGTTCTCGGCTCCCACAGGGAGAAGATCATCGGCGGCTATTCGAAGCTCCTCTACGTGGAGAAGGTGAACGCCAGCACCCGGTCGCTCAGCGAGGGAGGCGTTCTCTCGGGGAGGGTCGTCGAGGAGCGGGCCAGCAATCTCGAGGTTGCCAAGGCCAACTTCACGGCCGCCTGCGAGGAGGCCCTGTTCATGACAAAACAGGAGCGGGATCGGGCCAAGGCGTCGCTGGAGCAGGCCAAAAGGCAGGTCCGCATCTCCCGGGAACACCTGCGGACGCTCGTGGGCAGCACCTTCAGCGAAGACGTCCAGCCGACCACTGGAGACTCCGTCCTGCCGATCGACGAGATCGACGCCGGTCGTGACATCAGCGCCCTCGTGATGCGAACCCCCTTCTCCGGCGTCGTCGAGGACGTGTTTGTGGTTCGCGGACAGCGGGTCGCGGCGGGGCAGAAGCTGTTCGTGGTCGCCGACACATCGACGCTCTGGGTGCGGGCCCAGATTCACGAGCGCCAGTGGACGACCGTCGAGGTGGCGGCGGGGCAGTCGGTCCGGGTGACCGTGCCGGGCGCCGCCGTGCACCAGACCACCGCCAGGGTGAATCATGTCGGCGCGACCGTCGAGAGCGATTCCCGCAGCGTGCCGCTCGTGGCCGAACTCGCCAACGACGACACCCACTACAAGCCGGGCATGTTCGTCTGGGTCGATCTGCCGCAGGGGGACATCCGCGACGTGCTCGCCGTTCCGGAGTCTGCCGTGATGCGACACGAAGGAAAGGAATTTGTCTTCGTCCCCGACGGACAGGATCGATATCGGCGGGTCGACATCGAGACTGGGATAGAGAACGGCGAGTATCGCGAGGTCAAGGCGGGGCTGACCGTCGGAGAGGACGTCGTCTCCCGCGGCGCCTTCATCCTCAAGAGCGAACTGCTGCTCGAGGGGGACGAGGATCCGCCGGCCGGGGCCGGCTGAGCGGAGGCGCACGGTGCTTTCTGGTCTGATCGATTGGTCGCTGTCGAATCGTGTGCTCGTGATCGCGCTGTTCGTGCTGATGGCCCTCGGCGGCGTCTACGCGGCGACCCGGATTCCCGTCGATGCGGTGCCCGACCTGGTGAACATCCAGGTTCAGGTGGTCACCGAGGCGGGCACACTCTCGCCGCTCGAGGTCGAGCGGTACATCACCTACCCGGTCGAACTCGCCGTCAGCGGCCTGCCCGACGTCGAGGAGGTGCGGAGCCTTTCCCGGTTCGGGATCTCGCTGGTCACGGTCGTCTTTCGAGAGGGAACCGACATCTTTCGGGCCCGCCAGCTCGTGGCGGAGCGGCTGCCCGAGGCGAAGTCGCGGATGTCGATGGGCCACGGCGACCCGCAGCTCGGCACCCTCAGCACCGCCCTCGGGGAGATCCTCCAGTTCGAACTCCGCGGGCGGGGCAACTCGCTGATGGAGCTCCGCAGCCTGCTCGAGTGGGAGATCGCGCCCGCGATGCGGGAGGTCTCCGGCGTGACCGACATCAACAGCCACGGCGGCCATGCCAAGAGCTACGAGGTCCGCATCAATCCCGACCTGATCGCATCGCGGGGAGTCTCGCTCGGCGAGATTCTCGCCGCGCTCGACCGCAACAACGCCAGCGCCGGCGGCGGCTACATCGTCAAGAACGGCGAGCAGCGGTTCATTCGTGGCCAGTCGCTGCTTCGCGACGTCCGCGACGTCGAGCAGGTCGTCGTTCGCAGCCCGCCCGGCGGTGTGCCGGTGCTGATCCGCGACATCGGTGAGGTGACGGTGGCGCCGCTCGTTCGGCAGGGGGCCGCCACCCGCGACGGCCGAGGCGAGATCGTCACCGGCATGGTGATGATGGTCCGGGGTGAAAACAGCCGTCGAGTGGTGGCGGCGGCGAAGGAGCGGCTCGAGACGCTCCGTCAGACGCTCCCGCCCGGGGTCGAGATCGACCTCGTCTACGACCGTTCCGATCTGATCGCCCGCACGCTCGACACCGTGCTCCACAACCTCGCCGAGGGCGGGCTGCTCGTGATCGGCGTTCTGCTGCTCCTGCTCGGCAACATCCGTGCCGGGCTGATCGTCTCCCTGGCGATTCCCCTGTCGATGCTCTTCGCAGCCAATCTGATGTGGGCCACGGGAATCTCGGCCAGCCTGATGAGCCTCGGGGCGATCGACTTCGGGCTCGTCGTCGACAGTTCGGTGATCATGGTCGAGAACTGCGTCCGACGGCTCGGCCTCGCCCCCCCCACGGCGTCGAAGCTCGGCGTCGTCCGCGATGCGGCGATCGAGGTCCGCGGGCCGACGATGTTCGGCGAACTGATCATCGCGATCGTCTACCTGCCGATCCTGTTCCTCGAGGGAACCGAGGGCAAGCTCTTCCGGCCGATGGCGCTGACGGTGCTCTTCGCCCTGGCGGGATCGCTCCTGATCTCGCTGACGCTGATGCCGGTGCTGGCGGCGACGCTGCTCTCCCGTGATGAGGACCGCGAGCCCTTCCTGATGCGGATCTTCCACCGCCTCTACCAGCCCCTTGCCCGTCTGGCGGTGCATCATCCGGTCGTCGTGTCGCTCTGTGCGGCGGGATTGGTGGCCGCGAGTCTGCCGTTGGCGGCCCGGCTCGGTGCCGAGTTCATGCCGCGTCTCGACGAGGGAGACCTGCTCGTCGAGGTCACCCGCCTGCCGAGCGCGACGCTCGAGGATTCGGTGCCGCTGACGACCAGGATCGAGAAGCTGCTGCTGGCCTTTCCGGAGGTCCGGACGGTGTTCAGCAAGACAGGCCGGCCCGAGATCGCCAACGACGTCATGGGTGTCCAGCAGACCGACGTCTGGGTGATGCTCAAGCCCCGGCGACAGTGGCCCGGGCACGTCTCCCGGGACGACCTCGTGGAGCGGATGTCGAAGGCCCTCGCCGCCGCGATTCCCGGCGCAAACTTCGGTTTCAGCCAGCCGATCGAGATGCGGGTCGATGAACTCGTCGCCGGCGTCAAGGCGGACGTCGCCGTCCTCGTCTACGGCGACGACCTCGACAAACTCGGCCAGATCGGCAAGCAGGTCGAATCGGTCCTGCAGGAAATCCCCGGCGCCGTCGACGTGCGTGCCGACTGGCAGGCGAACGTCCCGACGCTCCGGGTCGATGCCCGGCCCGACCAGCTTGCCCGGCACGGCATCGACGGCGTGGAGGTGATGCGAACCGTGTCGGCGATGGGCGGAATCCAGGTCGGCGAAATCTTCGAGGGACGGCCGCGGTATCCGCTGATCGTGAAGTTTCCGCCGGAATGGCGAGAGAACATCGACCGCGTTCCCCAGATCCCGGTCGGCGCGGTCGGAGGGAGGCCCGTACCGCTGGGCGAACTGTCCGACATCCTGCTCGAGGAGAGCCCCCCATCGATCGAGCACGAGAACTCCCGCCGGCGGACCTTCGTCTCGGCCAATGTCCGCGGCAGGGACGTGGCCGGATTCGTCAACGAGGCCCGGCGGCTGGTGCAGGCCAAGGTCGACATGCCGGTCGGATACTCGATCCGCTGGGGCGGCGACTTCGAGAACCTGCTCTCCGCCGCCCGCCGACTGATGCTCATCACGCCTCTCGTGCTCGGGCTGATCGCGATGCTTCTCTACACGAGCTTCAAGTCGTTTCGCCTCGCCTCGCTGATCTTCTTCGCCGTGCCCGTCGCCGCTTCGGGCGGCATCGCGGCGCTCGCGATCCGCGGCATGCCGTTTTCGATCGCGGCCGGCGTCGGGTTCGTGGCGCTGTTCGGTGTGGCGGTGCTCAACGGTCTCGTCTGGGTCGCCGGGGCCGAGCATGCCCGTCAGGGAGGGCTGTCGGCGCGGGATGCCGCGATCGCGACGGCCGAGGTTCGGATACGTCCGGTCCTGATGACGGCCCTCGTCGCCAGCCTCGGTTTCCTGCCGATGGCGATGGCGACCAGTGCGGGGGCCGAAATCCAGCGTCCTCTGGCGACGGTGGTGATCGGCGGTATCGTGACGTCGACGCTGCTCACTGCATTCGTCGTGCCGGCGATCTATCCGTGGTTTGCACCACGTTCGAAAGGACCTGGGGGCCAGTCGGCATGACACTGCGGGAATTCCAGACGCTGATCCGCGAGATGTACCACGACAAGGACGCGGCCCGCGGAGTCGAGGGGACCTTCATGTGGTTGAGCGAGGAGATCGGCGAACTGGCGTCGGCGCTGCGAACCCATGTCAGCGGCGATCGGCGGGACGACCGGACGAAGGAGGAGCTGGCCCTCGAGTTCGCCGACGTGCTCGCCTGGCTGGCGACGATCGCGAATGTCGTCGACGTCGACCTGCAGGATGCGATCGGCCGCAAGTACGGCGCCGGATGCCCGGGCTGCGGACAGCGGGCCTGTACCTGCCCCGACGCGGAGAAGCCATGATCGACGCCCGGCGTTGGCCGTCCGTGTCGACGGCAGCCTTCGCGGTCGCCCTCGCCTGCGGAGCGGTCGGGCCGATCGAGGCCGCGGATCAGCCCGAGCTGCGGGTGGGCATCGAGGGCGTCTATCGAACCGGTTCCTGGACGCCTCTGGTCGTGTTCTGCCCCGCCAGTCCGGCGGCGTCCGATTTCAATGCAGTCTGGGTCGAGGATCCGGACGGCCAGCCGGTGCGAATGCCGGCGATCTCGGAGGACGCCGGCGACGGGGTGCGGCGGTTCCGGGTCCGGTTCGGGCGGCCGAATGCCAGCGTGCTTCTCGAACAGGTCGAGGGGAAACTCGACGATGCGATCCGGGTCAGCCTCCCTGCGCCGATCGATGCGCGGGAAAAGGTGCTCTTGGTGCTCGGCGAACTTCCCTCGGCCGACCGTGCCGCACGGCTGCTGGCCGGGGAGGATGGCGTCCGCACCCGGGTCGTCTCCTCCAGCCCGCTGGCGGTTGCCGGAAAGGCCGCGGGGCTCGGGCCGCTCGATTTCGACGGCATCGACGCGATCATCGTCTGCGGCGGGGCGTTGCGGCTGAAGGATGGAGATCGGAAACAGCAGACGCAACTCGTCGGGACGATCGAGGCGATCGACGGCTGGGTCCGGGGAGGTGGAAGGCTGGTCTTCGTTGCCGGCGGGTCTGCTGCCGATCTGGCGGCCGAAGACTCCCCGGCGATCCGCTGGTTGCCGGGCCCGCGGGGCCGGCAGGGGCGAGTCGCCCGGCTCGTGCCGCTGCGTCGATCCGCCGCGCTCGAGACCTTCGGCCGCGCGGGACGGCCGCTCGAAAAGTCGGCGCTTGCCGGGCTGGAGGTGCCGCTGCTCGCGGATTCCACGGAACTCGACGGCCTGATCGAAGCCTTCGACGGACGGGTGGCTGCCGATCTCCCGCTGGTCGTGCGGTCGGCTCACGGCTTTGGCACCGTGACCTGGATCGGCATCGACCTCGACCGAGACGCGTTCCGCACCTGGCAGGGAACCGACACGCTGCTGATCCAGCTCCTCGACGCCCGGGCCGGCAAATCCGCGGCGAGGGCAGGGGGGCCGCGGAACGATGCGGTCGATCTGGCCGGCCAGCTGCGGAAGGCGCTCGACCACTTTCCCGGTGTCAGGGCGGTGCCGTTCGAGGTCATCGCCGGCCTCGGACTGCTCTATGTCTGCTGTCTGTACCCGCTCGACTGGTTTCTCGTGTCCCGGCTGGCGGTCAGGCCCTGGCTGTCCTGGCTCACGCTGCCGCTGCTGGTCGCGACGTTCACGGGGCTTGCGGTGGCCACGGCGCAGGCATGGAAGGGTACGGCGTGGAGCTCTTCGCGTGCCGACCTCGTGGATATCGACGCCGTCGGAGGCAGTGCCCGCGGATTCTCCTTCGACGGCATCTGGTCGCCCCGGAATGCGAGGCTCGATCTGGCGGCCGCGGTGGCCAGGGATCGGGCCGAAGTGGCCCTCTCCTGGTTCGCGCCGGCAGGCCGCGGCATTGGCGGCACCGATGCCGCCGTGAGCCATCCGTCGCTGGCGGCGGGCGCGTATCGCTATGCGGGCTCGTTGTCGGAACTCGAGCAGGTGCCGATCGCCGCCTCGTCGAGCAGGCTTTTCGAGGCCAGCTGGACGGCGGCGGCTCCTGGAGGACCGGAGACGAGCGAGTCCCAGCCAGTCATCTCGGGCCTGATCCTCGAGGGGCAGGGCACGCTGCGAGGCTGGCTCGAAAGCAGGCTCGGGTTTCCGTTGGAGGACTGCCGGCTGCTGCACGCGGGCTGGCTCTATGACGTGGGCCGCCTCGATCCCGGTGGCCGCTTCGAGCCGGCTGCCGGCCGCGGCCCGCGGTCGCTGGCGGGGGCCATCACGCGGCGTTCGGCGAGCAGGGATCGGGATGTCTCCACGGGATGGGATCCAGGCTCGACCGACGTCGAAAGGATCCTCGAAGTTGCCGGGTTCCATGTGGCTGCCGGCGGCAGCGGCTACACCGGGCTCGAGGCCGGTCGGCTGGCACGGCTCGATCTCTCGCCGCTGCTCGAACTGGGTCGGGCCGTCCTCGTCGGCCGCGGACCGCCTGCGACCCTCTGGATGGAGGCCCACAGACCCATCGAACCGGGCATCATGGCCACCACGGAAGAGTCCTTGAGCCAGACCGGGAGCCAGACCGGGAGCCAGACCGCCGAACCAGCCCCGGATTCGCGGGGCCCCGCCACGGCCCTCTGGCGGATCGTGCTTCCGCTCCAACGCTCGGCCCCATGACAAACCTGTCAAACCCCCGACCGGACCAATGATCGAAACCCGCGACCTCACCAAAAAATACGACGACTTCACCGCCCTCGAGTCGCTCGACCTGAAACTGGAGCAGGGAGACCTGTTCGGCTTCATCGGCCCCAACGGCGCGGGCAAGACGACCACGATCCGGATCCTCTCGACGCTCCTCGCGCCGACCTGGGGCGAGGCCTACGTCTGCGGATACTCGATCTACACCCACCCCCGCGAAATCCGTCGGGCCATCGGCTACATGCCCGACATCTTCGGCGTCTATGACGACATGCGGGTGATCGAGTATCTCGAGTTCTTCGCAGCCGCCTATCGGATCGGCGGGCCGGAACGCCGGCGGGTGGCGGAGCGGTCGCTGGAACTCGTCGATCTCACCGTGAAGCGTGACGAACTCGTGACGAGCCTCTCCCGCGGCATGACCCAGCGGCTCGGTCTGGCCCGGGTGCTGCTCCACGATCCGCAGGTTCTCCTGCTCGACGAGCCTGCCAGCGGCCTCGACCCGCGGGCCCGAATCGAGATGCGGACGCTGCTCAAGCGGCTCCAGGGGCTCGGCAAGACGATCCTGGTGTCGAGCCACATCCTTCCGGAACTCGCCGACATCTGCAATCGGGTCGGCATCATCGAGTATGGCCGGCTGCTCGCCTGCGGCAACGTGCAGGATCTGCTCGCCCAGGTGCGGGGCCGGCCGGTGATCCGCTTTCGCGTCGTCGGTCCACCGGAGCCCGCCGCCCGCCTGCTCGAGTCGGCGGCCGAGGCAGCCGGAGTGACCGTCCGCGATGGCGAGATCCTCGTCGCTTTGGCGGACGGCGTGGCCGATCCTTCGCCGCTGGCAGAACGACTGATCGCCGCCGGCCAACGGCTCCTCTCGATGCGGGAATCGGAGGTCAATCTCGAAACCGCCTTCCTCGAACTGACGCGGGGCAGGCTCGGCCGCGAATCGCCGGATGCCGCGTCAGGCGGCCGCGGAGAGGACGACTGACCCCTCCCGGCGATACACTTTCCAGACGACGGACGGCCCGATACCCGCGACGGAGTGTGTCATGGCAGCGAAGCAGGGATCCGTGACTCTGATGATCCTGGCCCTGACGGGCTGGAGCGGCCTTGCCGGCGGTCTTCCGGCGGTCGAGACTGCTCCCGCACCGCGGCCGGTCGAGTCGGTTCCCGAGGCAGATTCCGGGATCGACACCCCGGAGGGCCTCCTCGGCTATGCGCTCGGTCTGCGGATCGGAGGCCGGATCGCCGCCGACTTCAAGGATCACGATCCTCCGGTCGATCCCGCGGCACTCGCCCGGGGACTCGCCGACGCAGTGCTCGGCGTCCGCCCGCGGCTCGACGACCAGCAACTGGCCAGGGTGCTCGAGGGATTCGAGGCCCGGATGCGGGAAAAGCAGGAGGCATTCGCCAGGCAGATGGGGGAGCTGGCCAGGTCGAATCGCGAGAAAGGGACGGCATTTCTCAAGACAAACGCCTCCAGGCCCGGGGTCACCGTGCTTCCCAGCGGCCTGCAGTATGAGGTGCTGAAGGCCGGGGCCGGGCCGAAGCCGAACCCCGGCGACACCGTCTCGACACACTACCGCGGCACGCATCTGGACGGGAAGGAGTTCGACGCGACCGACCCCGCCGGGCCGCCTGCCACATTCCCGCTCCGGGGCGTGGTGCCGGGCTGGCAGGAGGCGTTGCCACTGATGCCGGTCGGCTCCCGCTGGCGGCTCTATGTTCCTCCCGAACTCGGCTACGGCGAGGAGGGATCCCCGCCCGTGATCGAGCCCAACGAGGTGCTCGTGTTCGAGATCGAACTGGTGAAGATCGGCGGCCAGTGAAACGTCACGGGCAGTTGGCGACCGCGGGTTCGCAGCCGGGCCGGCGGCCCGGGTGTTTGCCGAGGTGTCGGCCCGCATCTGGCGGTTGGGGGCTGGCCGCCGCGGCACTCGCCCTTTGGATCGCCGCAGCCGAGGCGCAGGGCCCGGTTCTGCCGCAGCCGAACGCGGGCCCTGACGACCCGTTCCTGGCTGCCCGCGAGCGGATGGTCCGCGAGGACATCGCGGCTGGTGGCGTGAGCGATCAGCGGGTGCTCGACGCGATGCTGGCCACGCCGCGGCACGAGTTCGTCGGCCCGGCGCAGCGGTCGCGCGCCTACTTCGACATGGCGCTGCCGATCGGCGAGTCGCAGACCATCTCGGGAACGTATGTCGTCGCGTTCATGACCGAGGCACTGGAGCCGAAGCCGACGGATCGGGTGCTCGAGATCGGCACCGGCAGCGGCTATCAGGCGGCTGTCCTCGCGCCGCTGGTCGCCAGCGTCTACTCAATCGAGATCAATCCCAGACTCGGCGAGCGTGCGGCCAAAACGCTCGCCCGGCTCGGCTACCGCAACGTCGTGACGCGGGTCGGCGACGGGTTTGCCGGCTGGCCGGAGCATGCGCCGTTCGACAAGATCATCGTCACCTGTTCACCGGAGGAGATTCCGTCGCCGCTCGTCAGGCAGCTCGCCGAGGGCGGACGGATGATCATCCCGGTCGGCGAACGCTACGATCAAACACTCGTGCTGCTGACCAAGCGGGATGGCGTCATGGTCCGCGAGGCCCTGACGCCGAGCCTGTTCGTGCCGATGACGGGCACGGCCGAGGCGGCCCGACGGGTCCAGCCCGATGGGTCCCGGCCGACGCTTGCGAACGGCGGCTTCGAGGACCTGCTCGAGGGCACCTCGGTTCCCTCGGCCTGGTACTACGGCCGTCAGGTGGACTCTGTCGAGGCGGCCGACGCATTCGCCGGGGGCCGGTTGCTAAAATTCGAAAACCGTGATCCGGGCAGGCCGGCCCAACTGTTTCAGGGATTCCCAATCGACGGTCGCCTCGTCACGCGGCTAAAAATCTCCGCGGCCATTCGCGGGGAGGGGATTCGGACCGGCATGTCGTCGGCCGAGGCTCCCGCCATCGGCGTCAAGTTCTTCGATGAAACCCGAAGCCGATCGCTCCGCCGCCAGATCGGCCCCTGGCTGGGCACGTTTCCGTGGACGGAGGTGTCTGGCAGCCTGGCGGTTCCCTCCTGGGCGAGGGAGGGAATCCTGCAGATCGGGATGCTCGGGGCGACCGGCCGTTTCGAGGCGGACGCAGTTGCAATCGCCCAGGAAAAGCCCTGATCCGCCACCTCACTCCCGCATAACCGGCAATGTCGCCCCAGACTTCTCAGGCTCCTTGATTTGCCTGATCGCCCAACTATCTTTGCATTCCGACCGGCCGTCGGCCCCGAAACCGGTTCGGAGCCAGACGCCGCGCACGTGGATTTTCCCCGGAGATCGACAGAGATGTTGGCGAATCGTCGCTGGTACAGGGTTGCAAGCGTTGTCACTTTTGTTGCGGTCGTGGCGACAGCCTGCGACGCAGATGCCGGCTGGCACCATCGCTATCGCGGTGGCGGTTCGTCGGCCGGTTCCTCCGGTGGCTCATCGGGTGGCAGTTCGGGCGGAAGTTCGGGCGGAAGCTCGGGCGGCTCATCCGGTGGCAGCTACAGCGCCGTCGGTTCTTCCGGTGGCTCGTCCGGCGGTTCTTCCGGCGGCAGCTACAGCGCAGTCGGTTCGTCGGGTGGTTCCTCGGGTGGCAGCTGGGGCGGCCACCATGCCCAACGGCGTGCCATGCGGGCCTACCGCCACGCCAGCCATGGTTCTTCGGGCGGTTCCTACGGTGGCTCGTCGGGTGGTTCCTCTGGCGGCTCTTCGGGCGGCTCGTATGGCGGCAGCTCGGGTGGTTCGTCCGGCGGTTCTTCGGGTGGCTCCTACGGCTCGTACGGCGGCTACTCCTCCTCGGCCTACACCAGCGGCTACTCCTCGATGTCGGGCATGTCGAGCAGCATGCCCGTCGAGTCGTACCGCGTGATCGGCGGTGAGCCGGCTGCAGGATCGGCTGGCGAGGTGATCGGCACCCCGAGTCCGGCTGCCACCGATTCGACCCAGGCGATCCCGGCCGATGCCGCGATGCTTCTGGTCGAAGTTCCAGCCAACGCGAAGATCTTCGTCAACGGCTCGGCCACGTCCGCGACCGGCGGTCTGCGTCGGTTCGTGTCGCGTGGTCTCGCCGAGAACCGCGACTATGACTACGTCGTACGGATGGTCGTCGACCGCGACGGCCAGCCGGTCGAGGAGACCAAGGTCGTGTCGCTGTCGGCGGGCAGCAGCAAGTCTGTTTCCTTCAACGGTCTGGCCGCGGCCGAACGGACGGCCCCGGCTCCGAAGAAGACCTCGCTGACGCTGCACGTTCCGGTCGAAGCGAAGGTCTGGCTGGCGGGCAACGAGACCTCCTCGAAGGGGGAGACCCGGCTGTTCGAGACCACCAGCCTGCGGGATGGGCAGGCCTGGAAGGGCTACGAGATCAAGGTTGCGACGGTCGTCGACGGCCGCGAGAAGGTCGTCTCCCGGACGATCGACCTGACGGCCGGCAGCTCGATGGAGCTATCGATCGACCCGGTCGGAACCCGGACGGCCTCGGCGGACGCCACGGCGGCGGTCCGCTGATCGTCGATCGATCGATCTGCCGATGAATACTGCTCCCACGCGGCCCGCGGGCCGCGTGGGAGTTTTTTTGCGCCCGGAGGTTTTGCCGGTTCGTTAGAGTCGATGCAATCCCGGGCATCGAGGCCGCAGTCAGCGATGGAACACCCTCCAGCCAGCGAACCAGTCGGCGATCAGAACCCCGAGCGGGCCGCCCCCTGGACGCCACTCGCCCGCGGGATCGCGTCTTTCGCGGTGCTCACCTACATGGCGGCGGTGATCGTTCCGCCGCTGGCCGGCCCGCCGCCCGCCAGCGACCTTGCCCGGGCTCTGATCCAGCCCCTCCGGCCTCTCGTCGGCCTGCTCCACCTCGGCCATGGGTATCGCTTCTTCGCGCCCGATCCAGGACCCGGCCACTCGATGCGCTGGAGGCTCGAGCGTTCCGATGGCTCGACGCTCTCCGGAACGATCCCCGACCGCGAGCGAGACTGGCCCCGCCTGCTCTACCACCGCCGGTTCATGATCAGCGAGAAAATCGCCGCCATGGTCCCGCTCCCCGCCGCGTCGGAGGAGGTGCGACGCGAGGCGAAGCGGGAGTGGCTGCCGCTGGTGAAGGGCGTCGCCGGCCAACTGCTCGACCGCCATGGTGGCGGCCGTGTCGAGCTGACCCTCGTGGAGCACTACCTTCCTGATCCCGTGGAGTTGGCGCCGCCCGCGTCCGGGGCCAGTCCCGTCGCCGCCGCCGACCGTGCCGACCTGCTCATTCCGCTTGGCACCTACACCTCCGCAGGGAGCGTCGGACCATGACCACACCCTCGCTGCGAATTCGCGGGGCCGTGGCCGCCGGTCGGGCAGGGGAGGGGAGGCCGCCCCGGGACGAACCCGGCTTCGGGGTTGCGGCATGGCAGCGTGCCTGGTCTGAAGCCTGGACCAGGTTCTGGTTCACTCCGGCCGATCCGTTGCCACTCGGATGGATCCGGATCTGTGCCGGCTGCCTGTTGGCCTGGTCGATGGTGGTCTGGCTGATCGATGTCGACGCCTTCCTCGGCGAGTCCGCCTGGCTTCCACCCACCGACGTCTGGCGGATGAACGACCAGCCCTGGCAGTGGAGCGGCTACTTCGCGGCCTCCTCGCCGGCTGGCATCCGCCTTCTCGCCGGCACGACGCTCCTGGCCGCGGTGCTGCTCGCCGTCGGGCTGTTCACGCCTCTGGCCGCCCTCGTCTCGCTGTTGGGGTTCATCAGCGTCGCCAACCGCGCCCCGCTGAACCTGTTCGGATTCGACGACATCCTCGGGCTGCTGCTGATCCCGCTGGCCATCGGCCCGGCCGGAGACGCGGTCTCGCTCGACGGCCTGCTCGGCCTCCGCCGCGGTCGTCCGTCGGTGTCGGCCAACATCGCCCTGCGGCTGATCCAGCTGCCGCTCTGTGTCGTCTACTTCTTCTCCGGATGCGGGAAACTGCTCGGGGCGAGCTGGTGGGAGGGCACCGCCCTCTGGGGGGCGGCGGCGAACATCCAGTATCGGACGCTCGACCTGACCTGGCTGGCCCGCCACCCGATCCTGGTCAATGCCCTGACCCTGGGCACGCTGTTCTGGGAGGTCTCCTATGCGGCCCTCGTCTGGCCCAGGCTGACCAGGCCGCTGGCCCTGGCGATGGCGGTGCTCGTGCATTTGGGGATCGGGCTGACGATGGGCATGATGGAGTTCGGCCTGGCTATGATCGTCGCAAACCTGGCCTTCGTTTCCCCTCCCAGCCATTTCCACCGCAGGACACACCAAGGGCTCCCATGATCGACACGCTCGCAGTTGTCGGCGCCACCGGCGCCGTGGGCCGCATCATCGTCTCGCTGCTTCTGGAGCGGCAGTTTCCGGCCCGCCGGATCAAGCTGCTCGCCTCACCCCGGTCGGCCGGCAGGCCGATGGAGATTGCCGGCGCGAAGCTCGAGGTGGAGGTGCTGAGGCCGGAATCGTTCGAGGGCGTCGAGATCGCCATCGGCAGCACGCCCGACGAGGTGGCGGCGGAGTTCGTGCCCTGGGCGGTGGAGCGGGGCTGCGTCGTGGTCGACGAGAGCGCCTTCTACCGGATGCGTGCCGACGTCCCGCTTGTGATCCCCGAGGTGAATGCCGACGCGATCGACTCGCACCGTGGCATCATCGCCAGCCCCAACTGCTCGACGACCCAGATGGTGATGGTGATCAAGCCGCTGCACGACGCGGCCAGGGTGAAGCGGGTGATCGTCAGCACCTATCAGGCCGTCAGCGGGGCAGGGCTCTCGGCCACGCTCGAGATGGAGCAGGGCACCGCCGCCTGGCTCGCCGGAACACCCGAGGCCAAGGCGATCTTTCCCCATCCGATCGCCGCCAACCTGATTCCGCAGATCGGTTCGGCCCGGCCGGGCGGCTCGACGAGCGAGGAGATGAAGATGGTGCTCGAGACCCGGAAGATCCTCGGCGACGATTCGATCGGCGTGAATGCCACCTGCATCCGGGTGCCGGTGGCCAACTGCCACAGTGAATCGATCCTGATCGAGACCGAGCGAAAGCTCAGCGCCGCGGACGCACGCCGGCTGCTCGAGGCGATGCCGGGAGTCGTCGTCGTCGACGACCTGGAGTCGAAGATCTACCCGATGCCGCGGGACTGCAGCGGCCGCGACGAGGTGTTCGTGGGCAGGATCCGCGAGGATGCCTCGAGTCCCTGCGGCATCTCGCTGTGGTGCGTCTCCGACAACCTGCGGAAGGGGGCGGCGACCAATGCGGTGCAGATCGCCGAGTATCTGGCCAGGAAGGCCGCCGGGAGCCGTCCTTCGGTGCCCGCATGACGCGGACGATCTGCCTGCGGCTGGCCTACGAGGGGACTCGCTACTCGGGATGGCAGGTCCAGCCGGAGCGGATCACGGTGCAGGGGGAGGTCGCCACAGCGATCCGCAGCATCAGCGGCGAGGAGATCCTGCCGCGGGGCTCGAGCCGCACCGATGCGGGCGTTCATGCCCTCGATCAGGTCGTGGCCTTCACGAGCGGCAAGGAACTCACGGCAGACGTCTGGATGCGGGCCCTGAATGCCCGGCTGCCGGCCGACATCAGCGTGCTGGCCGCCCGCGAGGTGCCGGCCGGCTTCGATCCGGTCGGAGCCGCCGCACGCAAGCGCTATCGCTACCGGATCCACGACGCCGCCTGGCGGCCGGTGCTGGCCCGGCACCTGGTCTGGCGCTGGAAGTCGAGGCTCGATCAGAACGCGATGCAGGCCGCCGCTGCGGCCCTCGTCGGCGAGCACGACTTCACCAGTTTTGAGACCACCCCTTCCACCCGGGTCTCGAAGGTGCGCACAATCCATGCCCTCGACGTGACCCGCCATTCGGGCCACGACGACGCCCCCGAAGCCGAGGTCTGGATCGAGGTCGAGGGGAACGGATTTCTCCACAACATGGTCCGGATCATCACGGGCTCGCTGGTGATGGTGGGCTGCGGCAGGCGAACGGTCGATTGGCTGCCGACGGTGCTGGCGGCCCGCAGCCGGCCGGTCGCCGGGCCGACCGCGCCCCCGGAGGGGCTCGTGCTCGTGACGACCTGGCTGAAGGACGAGGGGCTCGAGGTGAATCGCTGATGGCACGACTCCCCGAAACGTTGGGAACCCTGAAACTCGTCGCCCAACTGGGGGTGGGCCGCCACTGCCAGATCTGGGAGGCGGTCGAGGCGGGCACCGGGCAGCGGCTGGCCGTGAAGTTGGTCGTGCCGGAGGCCGCCAGGGATGCGGGCCAGCGGAAGCTGCTCGAGCACGAACTCAAGGTCGCCCGTGCCGTGTCGCATCCGACGATCATCCGGATCGAGAGGATCTCCGACGAGGGCGGACTGCCGCATCTGGTGATGGAGCTCTTTCCGCACCCGAATCTCAAGAAGCAGGTCGCCGCCGGCGTCGATTCGCTCGCTCCCCGGCTGCAGCGGATCATCACCGAAACCGCGCTCGCGCTCGACCACCTGCACGGCCGCGGCTGGGTGCATCGGGATGTGAAGCCCGACAACGTGCTTGCCGCCCCGGACGGGGCCGTGAAGGTCATCGATCTGGCGATCGCCGCCCGCCGCCCCGGGCTGCTCAGCGGACTGCTCGGCGGCACGAGCCTCGCCCAGGGTTCGCCGAGCTACATGCCCCCGGAGCAGATTCGCGGCCAGTCGGTCGATCCCCGGGCAGACATCTACTCGCTCGGCTGCACGATCTTCGAACTCGCCAGCGGCAGGCCGCCCTTCGCCGCGGCCACCACCAACGATCTGCTCAACAAGCACGTCTCGGCGACGCCTCCCCCGATCGAGTCGCTCAATCCGAACGTTTCGGCTGGACTGGCGAAGCTTGTCCGTCAGATGCTCGCGAAGAAGCCCGACGACCGGCCGGCGACGATGCGGGACGTGCTGACCCAGCTGCGGGCCATCCGCTGGTGACGCCGGGCCTGCGGCGGCCGGCGATTCAGCTGGCCCTGAGTCGAATTGACGGCGGCGATTCCGACCGTCGACAATATGGGCTTCGGTTCCCGGAACACCCGCCTGCCCAGGGAATGCCATGTCGCGTGGACTCCATCGACTGCCGCTGGAAAAGCCGATCTACGAGATCGAGGATCGGATCTCCGCGCTTGAGGCGGCGCCGCTCGGGGGCCAGCAGCAGGAGGAACTGCGGCGGCTGAAACGCGAGGTCGTCGAGGTCCAGAAAAAGATCTTCGGCCACCTCGACCCCTGGCAGACGGTCGAGGTGGCCCGCCATCCCGACCGGCCGAAGACGAGCGACTACCTGACGCTGGTGTTCGACGAGTTCGTCGAACTCCACGGCGACAAGTCGTTCGGCGACGATCCGGCGATGCTGACCGGATTCGCCAAGCTCGACGGGCAGCGGGCGCTCGTGATCGGCCACCAAAAAGGCAAGACGCTGGCAGAGCGTCAGGCCTGCCACTTCGGCTGCGCCCATCCCGAGGGCTACCGCAAGGCGATGGGCAAGATGCGGCTGGCGGCCAAGTACGGCCTGCCGGTCATCTGCCTGATCGACACCCCGGGGGCCTATCCGGGCGTCGGTGCCGAGGAACGCGGCCAGGCCCAGGTGATCGCCGAAAGCATGTTCCTGATGGCCACGCTGCCCGTGCCGGTCGTCTGCGTGGTGATCGGCGAGGGTGGCTCGGGCGGGGCCCTCGGAATCGGCGTCGGCGACCGGGTGGCAGTGCTCGAGCATGCCTACTACAGCGTGATCAGCCCGGAGGGCTGCGCGGGGATTCTCTGGAAGAGCGCCGAGCACAAGGCCGCTGCCGCCACGGCGCTGCGGATGCGGTCGGCCGACCTGAAGGAGTTCGGGATCGTCGACAGCGTGATCGACGAGCCGCCGGGTGGGGCCCACCGGGATCCGCGTCAGATGGCGACCCGGCTCAAGACATTCCTCGTGCGGACGCTCCGTGATCTGGTCGGGCAGCCCGCCGACAAACTCGTGGCCGAGCGCTACGAAAAGTTCCGGCGCATGGGGAAGTTCCTCGAGCCCGAGGTCGCTTGACGGCGCGCCCTCGAAGCCTTCATCGCCCGCGCCAACGGAACCTCCAACTGGTTCACGTAGACCTCGTGGCGGCAACTCCTTGTGGTGTGGGAAGCCCGAGCGGACCCAAAGGGATTATCGGCCGGGATCGCCGACCGCCCCGAAACCAGCCCTCTCCCCAACGTCCGATAATGTCTCTTATGTCCGGTTCCGGGGTCGTGCGTTTCGACCTGGAATTCCAGCCCCAAAATCCCCGGATCCCCTGCCCGAGTACCGATGCCTGTGGCCAGGGCCGGTTGCCCGGAATGCGGAGCGGACTGTTCACCTCAGTGGTAGCGGCGATTGGCTGCCGACGGGAAATGGCCGTGGTGGCTGGCTGAACGCACTGCCGTTCGATCGCATCGGCTGCTGGGGCTGGGTCTGGGGTGGCGGCTGGCCTCCGCTGGGGACGAACCAGGCAGAGCCAGACGGCAGCGGACCGCCAGCCTGCTGTGGGCCCCCCTGCTCCGCGCCGGCCCAGGCGGCGGCCGAAGTCACCCCCTCGAGGATCGCCTTGAACGGAGAAACCTGACCGGCGGCGGGCTCGGCAGCCGTCTGCCCCAAGGCAGGCCCGGCCGCCGCCCGCGGCGTTCCGAAGGGCTGCTGGAAGGGCTGTTGGAATTGCTGCTCGAACTGCCTCACGAACGGCTCGACCGTGTCGTGCAGTTCCTTGGGAAGGTAGGTGTCGGCCCTGACGATCAACTGGGCCACGAACTGTCCGCTTTTGCTCGCCACGATCTGGTCCCGGTAGGCGGGGGCCAGCGTCACCGCGAAGAAGGTGATCACGATGCACAGCAGGCAGCCCTTTGCCAGCCCGAGGAGCAGGCCGAGCTGGTGGTCGAAGGCGGAGAGGTGAATCGCGTTGATCGCCCCTGAAACCAGTCGAAACACCAGCCAGACGCCGATCGAGGTCGCCGCGTAGAGGGCGAGCATCGCGATGAACCGGTTCCACGGAGCCTGCTGGCCGAAGAAGGGCGCGAGCTGGGTGCCGAACCGGAGCGAGACGTAGGAGCTGGCCACGATGCCTGCGATCCAGGCGATCTGCCAGACCATTCCTTTGAAATAGCCGAGCAACGCCGTGACGGCGAGGATGCCCACCATGACGAGGTCATAACCATCGACAGCCACGTCCACCTCCGGGTTTCTCGAGCAAGCGAGTGTAGGGCCGTGGGCTCGATGGAATGAAGGGCAATCGGCTTCCTCGACCCAGTCAATGCAATTTACCCAATCGTTTTTCTGGACGCCGTTGCACAGACCACTCGCCGCTTTCCATGCCTCTTATTCTTCCCATCTTCCCTATTCCAAAGCTGGTGAGCTTCTTGCATGGACGGACCTTTACGTTCCGGCGGTGCAGGGGGCGTCCGCAGGCGGCGGTGACGGTCCGCGGCACGGATGCCGAATAGAAGATGAGGGCGGATTCTGCGCCTGCCGGTTTTTCGGCGGTCGCGGCGGGCCGCGCACTCGGCCTCCGGGCCGTGGTGTCGGGGGTGAGCCTTTCGAGGGGGATCGCGGTGCCCGGATTTCAGGTGCATATCACCGGTTCGACGATCGTCGGCGCCGGGTATGCGGCCGCAGCGTGGTGGATCGGCGACATGCCGCCGATGACCTGCGCGCTTGCCGGGGGGCTGTGTGCCGTCGCCGGAATGATGCCAGACCTCGACAGCGGCCCCGGAATCCCGCTCAAGGAAAGCGTCGCCTTCGCGGCCGCCGTCGTTCCGATGATGATGCTGCACCGGTTCCATCAGATGGGGCTGCCGATGGAGGGCATGATCCTCGCCGGGGCCGGGATCTATCTTGCCATCCGCTTCGGCATGTCCTGGCTGCTGAAGCACTACGCCGTCCACCGTGGAATGTTCCACAGCCTGCCGGCCGCGCTGATCGCCGGCCAGGTCGCCTTCCTCGCCTTCAGCGCCGAGGATCCGCTGCGACGCTATTTCATCTCCAGCGCCGTGATCCTCGGATTCCTCACCCACCTGGTGCTCGACGAGATCTGGAGCGTGAAACTCGGGCTCTTCGGTCCGAAGGTGAAGAAGTCGTTCGGAACGGCCCTCAAGTTCTACGGCACGGAGGCCTGGTCGAACCTGCTCTCCTACGTGCTCCTCATCGTCCTCGGGCTCCTGGCCTCCAAGGATGCGTCGTTGAACGAGCGGATGCACACGATGCGGCAGCAGGTGGAGCAGGCATCCAGGCAGTACGTTCCGACGCAGGCGCCCTGGCAGTATCGACGCTAGCCGTCCGTGGGAAAAACATCCCCTTCCAGGGTCTGCCAATTCGATTCCCGGAAACCTGAGGCGTCATCGCGGCGAGACAATCGCCCGACCCTTGCCCCGTGGCCCGGCGTGCGGGATCATCGCAGGCTTACGACCTGACCGCCCCGGGCCCTCCGATGAACTTTCCGTCCATGCTCGCGGTCTATCTCGCGCTGATCGCCGCCGCCGCCTACGCCGGCGGCTCGTCGGTCGCGTTCCTTTCGCTCGGCCATCGGCGGATGCAGGTGCTCCTCTCGGTCACCGGGGGAATTCTGCTCGGCGTCGGTCTGCTCCACCTTCTCCCCCACGCCTACCTGCAGCTCTCCCGCCAGATCGACACCACGATGGCCTGGGTTCTGGCGGGCTTCTTTCTGATGTTCCTGCTCGAACGGGCCTTCCACGGCCACGCCCACCATTCGACCGACGGTCGGCACGACGGCCACGGCCATGCCTGTGGCCATGACCATGGCCAGAATCCCGCACACGATCATGCAGTCGCCGATGTCGATGGCCGGCAGGCCGGGCCAGCGGACGGCGGTCATCCAGCGGGGCATCACAGCCGCTGCGGCCCTTGGGCCTGGTGCGGCGCCTTCGCCGGCCTCGCGGTCCACAGCCTTGCCGATGGCGCGGCGCTGGCGGCCGCGATCAACGCCGACGGCAGGCTGGACGTCGGACCGCTCGCCGGGTTCGCGACCTTCCTCGCGATCCTGCTCCACAAGCCGTTCGATTCCGGCATCATCGCGACCCTGATGATGAACGCCGGGACCGCGGCCCGGACCCGCAGGCTCGTCAATCTGGTCTACGCCCTGGTCGTGCCGCTCGGGGCCGTCCTGTTTCTTTGCAGTCTGCGACTCATCGGCGGCAATCAGGCCGCCGTGCTCGGCGCGGCCCTTGCCATGGCGGCCGGCGCCTTTCTCTGCATCGCCGCCGCCGACCTGCTGCCGGAGGTCGAGTTTCACAGCCACGACAGGCTGCTGCTCACCGCATCGCTGACGCTGGGGATCGCCGTCGCCTGGGGCATCACGACGCTCGAGCATGCCTCCCATGCCCATTCGCTCCATTCCGGAACGAGCCGCCCCAGCCCGATCAGCCCGGAGCCTGAAGATCCACGTCCAGCCCGCGTGCCAGACGCACCGCCCGGACTTCCTCCAGCACCCGCTCGATGAGCTGGTGCTGCCTGCGCATGTTGGGAAGCTGGGCCTGAAAGCACCAGGCGATCGCGGCCACGAGCCCGATGCCACCGACGAGGTGCGGTGTCACCCAGGCCTCGGTCCCCGGCCTGCCCGATGCCGGATCGGCCGCGCCGCCGAGGGCCACGATCGCCACCACGCCGAGCATCCCCAGCAAGGCGAAGGGAAACGCCCTCCGCTTGAGCCTCCGGCTTTCCTCGATGAAGCTGGCGTTCAGCCCATAGGTCTCGACCACTTCCCGGCACCAGCGGCCCGTGCCGATGAAATAGGTGACGGCCATGCTGTTGACGAGCACGACCATCAGGGCGGCCAGCACGCCGGAGAGTCGGTGCACGGTGCCCCAGCGGAGCACGGCCGGATCGGTCTGGCCGTGGAGGTCGCCGAGCCAGAGCCCGAGCCCGGCCGTCGCCGCCATCAATGCCACGGCGAAGATGGCCACCCGGGAAAAGACTCGCTCCATGTGAATGCCTGCTCCTCGCTGCCACTGCAGGCCGCGGTCGCGGCGGCCTCAGACCAGTTATAGGCAGGTCATCCCGGTGGCACCATCCGGCCGAACCTTTCGGGGGCACGGGCCTGGCGGGTCAGGGCCGCAACGGCGCGACCTGCTGGACGGCGACGCTCGTGGTGTCGCTGAGTCCCTCGATGGCCGGCTTGTAGACGAAGGCCGTGGCGTCGACCGGTTCGCCGATGCGGACGTCGTAGAGTTCGAGCACTGCCACGACCTCAGCTGGTCGGGCGGCGACCGGACGCCTTCCCGGGATCGCCAGCCACTCGATCCGAAACGGGAACAGTTCCCGCTGGCTGACCGACAGCCGCACGCCCCAGGGAACGCCCTCGGGTAGGTCGGCGGCCGCGATCTCACCCCCCGCCGCGAGTGCCTTGGCCTGATCGGGCAGATGCGCCGCAAGACGGTCGCGGTTCCAGCGGCCCTCGATGCTCCAGACGGGCACGTCGTCCACCGCCGCCGCCGACACGCTCACGAATGTGAACCACTCGCGGACGAGGGCGAGCGTCCGCTGGACGCCTCCGAGATAGGGGGAGACGCAGGCCTGATCCTTGACACCGAGCGTCTCGAGCCGGTCGCGGACGCTGCGGATGTCGACCCGCTCGACCGTCGGCAACGCGGGCCCCAGCCTTCGATAGGACCAGGCAAAGATCCCATCGCAGACCTCCAGCACCTCGAACTCCTCGGTGTCGGCACTGAGCAGCGACTCGAACCGGAATCGCTGTTCCTCGCCGAGGCCCGACTGGAGATAGCGGCCGCCCCCCTTGAGAACCGTGTCGCCGACCCGGGCGAGCTGCCGCACCCGGGCCGAGAAGGAGGCGGCGTTGCCGAGTCCGGAAAGGGATGCGGCGACGATCCGCTCGGCCCGCTCGGCCGGGGCCGCCCGTTCGCCACGTTGGTAGATGCTGCCGACGGCCGGAGGCTGGGCCCGGGCCAGGCCCGGAAGCCAGGCCGCAAGCCCGACCAGCACCGCCACCACTGTCGTCAGCCCGGCTTGCTCCGGCACGGCATGTGTCGACCGGCGCGGCGGCAAGCCCGGAGGTCTGGGGCGTTGGGTGTGCTTCACGGTCGGATCGAGTTTGCGGATTTTGTCAAAGAAACGGGTGGCCGAGCGTCGAAGACTGTGGAGCCGGAGGAAGAACCGCTGCAGGCGGCCCAAGTCCGGCGGGAGCCGACGAGTCTACGGAATCGCTGGAACCCAACCCAAGACGAGATGGCAGCCCGACCGCGGCCCGGCCGCAAGGCTTTGGAGGAGATGCAATGGTGGTGAAGATGCGTCTGCAAGGATTCGTCGGCCTCTCGCTGGCGGCCAGCCTCACGGGCTGTCACATACCGGCCAATTCGCCCCTCACAGGGCTGGCCCAGATCCGGCCGGTCGCGACTCCGCATACCAACGTGCTCCCCCCGGCTGCGATGCTGCAGCACCCCGGCCCCGGCGTCGAGGGCCCCGGCCCCGGAGTGATCGTTCCCGCCTCCTATGAGGCTGCCCTGGCCGACGCCGGAGCGGCGGGCGGAGCCGGCGGCCCGATGGTCGCCGGCATGTCGGCTCCGACCTCGCAGATGGGATTCATCGGCCCCGACGGGATGCAGGTCCGCTGGGACATCTCCGCGTCGGGCGGCTTCGATTCCTCGCCGCTGGTCGCTCCCGGCCGCTACGACTTCCCGCAGGGGGGCATCTACCGGCTCAAGGTCACCGACATTCCGGGCCGTGAGGGACTGGAACTCTATCCGACGCTCGAGGTCGCGCCCGTGTCGCCGCGGACGGCGGCCTACCTCGACCACAATGCGATCCCCTTCCAGCTCACCGAGGAGGATCTCGACCAGGTCACGAGCGGCAACTTCGTGACCAAGGTCGTCTACTTGCCCGACCCATGCTTTCAGGAACTGGCCGTGGCCGGAGTGGAGACGCTCGTCAGTTCCCGGCTCGATCCGGGGGTCGATCCCGTCGTCGAGGCCGACCGTCGCGGCTCGATCCTGGCGATCATCCGGATCGGCAACAAGGATCTGCAGTCGACCGGCAACGGCGACGGCAGCACGATCGCCTCGATGGGCGGTGGCGGGAGCGGCACGCCCGTCGGGATGGCCGCGCCTCTGGGCATGCCCTGCGGCGGCGATCCGTCCCAGCTGCCCCCAGCCTTCGTGGCCGGCATGACGGCCCCGCAGTATGGGATGCCGATCACCGGCACCCCGATCGGACTCCCCGGGCCGGCCCACATCCCGCTCGGCGTTCCCGCGGGCCTCCAGAAGCACTCGATCACCAACCACACCAAGATGCACATCCCGCCTCCGTCCCGCGAACTCAAGCTGCACGTGCAGCAGTATCCGGGCCTGAGCTATCCGAAGCCTGCCCACAGGGCCTACATCGCGGAGCGTTCCGACGTGCCGCACATCAAGCTCAAGCAGCCGCCGGAGGATCGCAAGCGGTGGGTCGACAACGGCGGACCCGATCCGGACGCCGAGGCGGCAGCCGCGATGGGACTCCCCTGCCCTCCCGAGCCTGGTGACTTCGTCAACTGAGGCTGGCCGGTCAAACCTCACCCATGGCCGCCGCAAAGTTCACATCCAGCATCCAAAACAAGATCCAGAACGCCCGCGAACCATTTCGATCCGATCCACACATCACATCATGAACCCGCTGCACACAACCGGACGGATTGGCAGCGGGCTGCGGGCAGCCGCAAGGAACGAGGTTTCAGGAAATCGGGTTTCAAGACCCTTCAGCACTCACTGCATCCGCAGAAGGACCGCGCTGCGTGGCGCCTGCGGGGTGCTGGCGATCGCCGTGGTCGCCCTGGCCGCCTCGACGGGCAATGCCCGCGAGGAGGTCGAGTCGACCACGGCGGACCGAATCGCCAGCGTCTCACAACCGGGAGCGATTGGTGCCCGCGGGCCCACGCAGTCCGGTCCTTCTGCGGATCAGCGGTGTGCTGATGGTGGCTGCCGGCGGCCGTTGCCGGGGTCGGCCCCGCTGCCGCTCGCGCACGGCTCGCTGCCGAACTTCATCCAGCCGGTCGAGATCCGCGGTCCTGAGGGAATGCAGATCTCGATCGAGACCGCGGACGGCTGGTCGCCGCTTTCGGTGGCTCCGCTGCGAATGGGACTGGCCGTCGGCCGACCCTACCGTCTTCGGCTGGCGGGCTCGACAGCCGGCGAGACCTGGGAGCTCTTTCCCTCGGTCCTTCTGCTCGCCAGGCTCGCCACGCCGCCGGGAATGGCATGGCGATTTCCGATCGAGATTCTGGTCGACGAGGCGGACGTCAGTGCGGCGCTCGCCGGGTCGCTCGTGCGGCGAGTCGTCTACGTCTCCTGCGATCCCGAGCGGGAGGGTGTCACCCCGGCGAACTGGTTCGACGTCCGTCCCGGCGACGACGCGATCGAGGTCGCATCGACACTCGGAAACCCGATCGCCGAAATCATCATGGGAAACCGCCTGCCCGTGTCTGGAGATGGTCCATGACGCCGCGTGGCATCCGCCTGGCCGGCAGGCTCGCATTCGCCGTCGGAGTCGTGGGGCTGGCGTCCTGCCGGTCGCTGACGGCGCCTGCCCTGCTGCCGATCGCCGGGATCGCGCGGCTCGACGAGGCATGCCCGGCCGACCACGGGACGACCTTCGCCGTGGCCGAGGACCACTCTGACCAGCCCGCCGGCTGCCCGCCTTTGGAATGCGGGCCCTGCGTCTGCCCGCCGCCCCCGCCTGTCCCGGTCGTGGCCCCCTGCCTCGTCTGCGACGGTGGCGACCACGCCGCGATCGCGAAGCCGGTCGGCCGGTTCGGCATCGGCAACCTCACGGCCGGCGATACCGTGGCCCGATTCCGCCCCGCCGACGGCCTCTCGGCCGGCTACGACGCCATCGGCAACGGCGAGGTATGCCTGACGACATCCAACTGCGCCTGTGTCTTCGCGCCACGATTCGCATCGGTGCGGGAGCTCATCCGTCCCCACGAGGATGCCGCGCCGCTCGGACCCAAGGGTCTGGCCCTCGACACGCTCGCCGAGGCGGCCGTCGACACGCTGCCGGTGCTCGACCGCAGGCAGGCCCTGCTGCCCGCCGGGGCCCGTCGGGCCGAACTGGGACTTGCGGTCGAGGAGCGGCTGCCGCCGTTGGCCGTCGATCAGAACGCCGTGCCGGGTGAATCGCTGAATCTGGAGAACCCGGCCGAAAAGACGCTCGATGTCGAGCTGCTCGCGACCGGGCGGGTCGACGCTCCGCAGATGGCCGTCGGGTTCGACGTGCCACTGGCATGGACCTGCGTGCAGGCGGCCCAGGTCACCGTCAAGGGCGAGTCGGCCGATCTGGTCGCGGCCGATCGCGGCACCGCCACGTTGCGTCTGGAGCAGCCCGGCCGCTGCGAACTCACCCTCTGCAAGCAGGCCGGCAGCGACACGGCCCGCTCGGGCGAGGAGCTCGACTTCACCATCTACATGATGAACTCCGGTGACCGGCCGCTGGAGGACGTCGTCCTCGCGGACGCGATTCCGCAGCGGCTGATCCTGATTCCTGGCAGTGCCGTCTCGAACCTGCCGGCTGAGATCGGCACCGACACGGGCGACGACGGGTCGGTCGTCATCCGCTGGCGGTTGGAACAGGTGCTGCGGCCCGGCGAGGGCGGCTTCGTCCGGTTCCGAACGAGGGTCCGATAGCCGAACGCTCGGCCGGGGCTCCCGGGGAGTCTCGTTGCCCCGGTTCCCGCCGCGCGGGTACGCTGTCGGCGTCGTTCATTTCACGCCCCCTCCTGCGAGGCTCCCATGGTCCCTGCCCCCGCCACACGGTCGTTGCCGCCCTTCATTCTCGCGCTGGCGGCTGTCGCCGGACTGTCGCTGCAGGCCTTCGCCCCGCCGGCCCATGCCCAACAGGCGGCCCAGAAGCGGCCGCCGGCCGCCGGCATGCCGCAGGTGCCACCGCTGCCGGAAGGCACCCCCGAGCAGTTGATGGCCTTCGTCGAAGGCCTCACCCAGAGCAACGTCCGCCCGAAGAGCCGGGAGGAGATGATGCGGTACATGCGGGACGTCGCCGCGGTGTCGGTGCAGGCCGCCGACAAGATCCTCGCCCAGGTGAAGCCGGCCGACCCGCTCCACGACCGGGCGGCGAAGATGAAGCTGGAGAGCCTGATGATGCTCGGCAGGTTCGGTGACGAGCAGGCGGCCAAGGAGATGGCCGCGTTCAGCCAGACGCTGGTCAACGGACCGTCGGTCGAGCTCGCCAACGAAGCCAAGCGGCTGCTGATCGTCTCCGAGGCCCAGGAGATGTTCGCCGGCGGCAGGCTCGACGGCGGAGCCGCCCTGATCCAGAAGACGGCCGCGATGCTGACGGCGATGCCCGATGACGCCCAGACGGCCGGTCTGGCGATGCAGCTCGCCGGCGCCTTCGAGCATCTGCCTGGAGGCGAGCAGCTCGCGGCCACCGCCTACGGCACGTTCGGTCCGTTGTTCGCCAAGAGTGGCAACGAGGAGATCCGCGGGATGGGGGAGAGTTTCGCCGGCACGATGCGACGGCTCTCGCTGCCGGGGCATCCGATGGAGATCAGCGGCACGCTCCTCAGCGGCAAGCCCTTCGACCAGAAAACGCTGGCCGGCAAGGTGGTGCTCGTCGACTTCTGGGCGACCTGGTGCGGCCCCTGCGTCGCCGAGATCCCCAACGTGCTCGAGCAGTACGAGAAGTACCACGACAAGGGCTTCGAGGTCGTGGGTGTCAGCCTCGACGAGGATCGCGATGCCCTCGAGAAGTTCGTCGCCGAGCAGAAGATCCCCTGGCCGATCCTTTATGAGAAGCCGCAGGGGGAGAGATGGCGGCATCCGCTCTCCACGTTCTACGGCATCAGCGGCATCCCCACCGTGATCCTGATCGGCCGGGACGGCAACGTGATCACGCTCAATGCACGGGGCGAGAAACTCGGCGAGCAGCTCGACAAGTTGTTCGCGGGCGGGAAGTGATCGACACCGGTGCCACGCGGAATTTCGAAACGGGCCGCCGCCTTCGATTCGTCGGGCATCCGCAAGGTCTTCGATCTCGCGGCAAAACTCGACGACCCGATCAACCTCTCGATCGGCCAGCCCGATTTTCCGATGCCGGAGCCGGCCCGGCAGGCGGCCAAGCAGGCGATCGACGCCGGCCGCAACGGCTACACGCCCACCCAGGGCATCCCGGCCCTGCGTGACAGGCTCGAGGCCCGGGCCCGGGCCGAGACGGGACAGCCCGGCCGGCGGCTCTGTCTGACCAGCGGTTCGAGCGGCGGCCTGGTACTCGCCCTGATGTCGCTGATCGACCCCGGCGACGAGGTGATCATCTTCGAGCCGGCGTTTCTGATGTATCGTCCGCTGGTCGAGTTCCTCGGCGGTCGCTGCCTGGTGATCGACACTGCCCCGTCGTTTCGGATCGATGTCGACCGCGTGGCCGCCTCGATCAGCGGCGCGACCCGGGCGATCCTGCTCAACACCCCGGCCAATCCCACGGGCGTGGTCGTCGATCCCGACACCGTCCGGGATCTGGCCCGACTTGCGGAGTCGCGGGGGGTCACGCTCGTCAGCGACGAACTCTACCGCTCCTATTGCTACGACGCCCCCTTCTCCTCCCCTGCCCTGCACTCCGAGGAGGTCGTGGTCATCGACGGCTTCTCGAAGTCGCACGCCATGACGGGCTGGCGGGTGGGCTGGGTGCACGGCCCCAAGTCGATCGTCGATGCCTGCACCATGATCCAGCAATACACCTTCGTCTGCGCACCGCAGGTGGGGCAGTGGGCGGCCCTCGCCGCGCTCGACGCGCCGATGGACCTGCCGCTGGCGGAGTGCCGACGGAAGCGGGACAGGCTCATGGCCGGTCTCCGGGACCGCTATCGATTCGTCCAGCCTGGCGGCGCCTTCTACCTCTATCCCGAGGCGCCCGGCGGCTCTGGCCGGGCCTTCGCCGAGCGGGCCATCGAGCGGGAAAAAATGCTCGTCGTGCCGGGCACGGTTTTCGGCGCGGCCGACACCCACTTTCGGATCGCCTACACCGTCAGCGATGCGATGCTCGACCGCGGAATCGCGGCCCTGAACCGGCTCGCCGAATGATGGCCGCCTGCTTCGCCTGGGGATCCGCTCGTGCGTCATCCGAGACTCCGTATTGAACGTCGCCGGGGGGCGTGATGCTGCGGGTGCTGCTGTACGAGTGGTGCTGCTCGGGTGGAGCCGATGCCGTGAACCGCGAGCCGATCGCGGCCGAGGGGCGGGCGATGCTCGAGGCGCTCGCCCGCGACGCCGTCAGGGATGACGCGCTCGCCGTCACGGTGTTCGATGGCGGATTGGCAGGGCTCGACCTGCCCCGAACGGTGCGGCGGTTGCAGGTGCCGCCCGGTCGCGGCCTCGAATGCCTGCTGGAGGAATCGCCGCGGCATGACCGCGTGATCCTGGTCGCGCCCGAGACCGACGGCCTGCTGGCAGCCCATGCGGACGGTGTCCGTGCCGTCGGAGGCCGCCTTGCCGGGTGCAGCGGGCGGTTCATCGCCCTCGCCGCCGACAAGCAGGCAACCGCCCTTGCCCTCGCCGCCGCCGGGGTGCCCGTGCCCGCGGGCAGGCTCCTTGCGGCCGGTGAACCGATCCCCGCGGCGTTCCACAGGCCGGCCGTTCGCAAGGCCCGGGCGGGCGTCGGCTGCGATGGACTGCGACTGATCCGGGACGATCATCGGGAAGACGATCCGGCGGACGGCGAGTCGCGGCTCGAGGCCTTCGTGCCCGGGGCATCGGTCGGCGTCTCGTGCCTCTGCGGTCCGCTCGGGGTGCGTCCACTGCCGCCGATGCGGCAGTTCTATTCCGATGGCGACCAGCCCCGACTCGTCGGCCTCGAGCGGTTCGATCAGCCGGCGGCGTCGGCCCGCGGAACGGCGCTTGCGATCAGGGCCATCGAGGCCTGCAGCCGGGCGCTGGCCGATCCGGGCGCCGCGGCGGGCTGGGTGGGAGTCGACATGATCCTCGGCGACCGGGACGACGGCCGTGCCGATCGCGTGCTGGAGGTGAATCCGCGGCTGACGACGTCCTTCGTCGGCCTCTCGGCCCGGTCCGACGGCAGCCTGGTGCGGGCGATCATCGACGCGGCCGAAGGCCGTGAGGGAGGCCTTTATGTCTGATTCCGACGACCTGCTCGCGTTCGACGTCGGAGGGGCGAACATCAAGGCCGCCGATGGCCTCGGCTGGACGGCGAGCGAGCCGTTCGAACTCTGGCGGCAACCCCGGCGGCTCGCAGCGGCCCTCGCCCGGATTGCCGCGATGCGTCGGCCCCGCCGGATCATCGCCACCATGACCGGCGAGATCGCCGACTGCTTTCGTTCCCGGGCCGAGGGCGTGGCCTCGATCATCTCGGCGTTGCGGGCCGCTGCGGACGGCCTCGATCCGCATGCCGCGGTCGGCATCTATCTGGTTGACGGATCGATCGTGAACTGCGACGAGGCGGTCTCACGTCCGCTCGATGCCGCGGCATCCAACTGGCATGCGATGGCCAGGCTGGCGGGCAGGCATGCCGCCAGCGACCGGGCCCTCGTGATCGACGTCGGTTCGACCACGACCGACGTCCTGCCGCTTTTCGATCGGCGGGTCGCCCCGCTCGCCCGCGACGACGTCGGCAGGATGGCCACGGGCGAACTCGTCTACACCGGCCTGGAACGGACGCCCGTCGCCGCGATCGTGAGGTCGCTGCCGTTTCGAGGTGGCGGCGGCAGAGACCGCGGCCTCCGGCCGATCTCGAGCGAGCGGTACGCCGATTCCAGGGACATCTGGATGCTGCTCGGCGGCCTGCCCGAGGATCCGGAATCCATGGAGACCGCCGATGGCCGGCCCTGCACCCGCGAGGCGGCGCGGATCCGGCTGGCCCGGATGCTTCTCGTCGATCCCGGCGACTTCAGCTCGAGCGACGCCGAGCGGGCCGCCCGTTGGTGTGCCGACGTGCAGGCGCGGCAGGTCGCCCGATCGATCGCCTCGGTCGTGGAGGCGGTCGGTTGGCGGCCGACGAGCATCGTCGAGAGCGGACACGGGTGCTGCCTTGCAAGGATGGCCCTCGAGCGGCTCGGATGGAAGCTGCCCGTGGTGTCCCTGCCCGATCTGATCGGGCCCGGCCCGTCGCGTGCGGCTCCGGCCCATGCGCTGGCGCTGATCGGGCGGGGAGAGATTCCATGACATCGACCGCAGACGAAAGGATCGTCTGGCGAGAGGGATGGCTGCGGGGTCCGGCAGGCCCGGGGGCGGACGTTCCGTCGACGCTCAAGATCGGCGGCAGTCTGCTCGGCTGGCCCGGGTGGCCGCGGATTGTCCGGGCCCGGATCGAGGAGTTCGCTCCCGCCTCTCCCCCCCTGCTCGTCGTCGGCGGCGGCAGGATCGTCGACGGACTGCGGGCGATCGATGCTGCCGCCCGGCTTCCGGTTCCATTCGTCCATCGGCTCGCCATCGACCTGATGGGGGTCAGCGCCCGACTGGTGGCCGAGGCGGTCGGCCTGCCACTCGTCGATGATCACCGGATCGCATCGGCAGCGGTGCTCGATCTGCCGCGCTGGCTCGACGAAGAGGGACGGGCCCGCCGACTGCCCGAGGGCTGGGAAGTCACGAGCGACTCGATCGCCACCCTGGTCGCGGAGGAACGGGGCGGGCCGCTCGTGCTCGCCAAGAGCCTGCCCCCTCCCGATGACGGAGCCGATTCGAGTCTCGAACGACTCGCCGCTGCAGGCTGGGTGGACCGGTATTTTCCGGAGGCGGCGAAAGGGATCGCCGCGATCGCCTGGTGCTGCCCGGCGTCAGTCCCACCACCAGCGGTCGGCGGGCCGGGACTCGAGTGCCGCAAGGCGTGAGCCGCAGGCCTCGTCCGATTCGGCCGTCTGGGTGGCGAACTGCCAGGGCTGGAACTGCACGCCGCCGGAGGCTGTCACGATCCAGCGGCTTCCCTTCTTGAGGCCGCTGGCGACCGTCGACACCGTGGCGGGGGTCTCGTAGGCCGGCAGCGACAGCCGTCCGGCATCCCGCAGTGGGGCGAGATCGATTCCGGCCCGGCTGTCGAGCTGTCGGGCCTGAATCAGCGCGGCCACGACGGCGAGATCGACGCAGTTGACGAGTTCGGCGAACACCGGCTGGCGGCGGGCGAGTTCGTCGTAGTTCGCCGTCATGGCGGCGCACCACTTCGCGGCGACCGCGTCGGCCGGCGCCCGACCACGTTCGATCGTGCCCCCCTTGGCGAGCATATCGGACTCCGTCAGGCACTTCATGCCACGCCCCTTGATCTGCCAGGCGAGTTCGTCGGCGTCTCGCACGATGGGTTCGTAGGCGGCCTCGAGCCAGAACCGGGGCAGGGTCGCGCCGGTCGTGCCACCGGGGGGAACCATCGACACGTAGCTGGGCAGGGCCTGCACGCCGGATGGCTCGATCCCCATGCCGATCCGCTTCATGCGGTAGTCGGCTGCGACGAGGACGTGGGCGAGGCGGCTGTCGGCAGGCACGCCGCCGACGGAAACGGTCTGCGGGCCGAGCACGTCCTCCATCGATCGGAGCGTGGCGTCGGGATCGTTGCCGATCCCCTTGAGGCTGCGGAGATAGCGCTGCAGTTTGACGACGCCCTCCGGCGACGGATCGATCGAGCAGCGGACCCCGCCCGAGCGCACTCCGTCGATCGATCGCAGGGCCACGATGAAGTCCTCGAGCCGCAGCAGCGGGCGGCCGCTCTTGGCGGCAAGCACGTTTCCGGCCTCGTCGATCATGACGGCATCGGCGGGACCGGCGAGGATGATGTCGTGGCCGTCGGGATCGATGAACAGGTGCGTGATCCGTTCGAGTCCGCCCATGAAGAGCAGATCGGGTGGAAGCGGCTCGCCGCTCTTGCTGCACCGCTCCACCGCCTCGAGCAGACGGGCGAGCGAAACCTTCCTCAGCGGAGCCTGTCCCCCGCCGGCTTCGACCGCGGCGATCGCGGCCCGGCGCTCGGCGGCGAGTTCGGCGGAGACCCTGGGATCGAGCGTGCGGATCATGCCCCCGGCATCGATCGAGATGCCGCCGACGGCCTGGCCGCCGAAGCCGCCGAAACCCTGGCCACGGGCGGAATCGGCCACAGCGGTCAGCGCCATCGCGACGAGCAGCATGTGGATCGCCGGGCCAAGCCGGCGGAAGGCTCTGGAAAACGGGCTCATGGGCCACCTCTGGGGAGTGCTGAACCGGAAGTCGCGACATCGTAGAGGGATGCCCCACGATGCCGCAAACCCGTTTCGCGGCCGAAAAACCCCTGTTCGGTGATCCGGCGGCGGCCACCGCGAAGGGAACGCCCGTCCGCCCTCCCCAAAGGATCGGGCGTGGTGCATGATGCAGGTCGAGGCGAGATCATGGGTTCACCGGCGGCGCACCTGCTCATCACCGACCCAGTCGTGGGTCGGAGGATCGCCCGTCTCACCGATGGCGAGCGGCTCACGCTCGGCCGGGCGCCCACCAACCATGTGGTGCTCCACGACGAGCGGGCCAGCCGGTTCCACGCCGAGATCGTTCCGGTCGCCGACGCCTGGACGATCCGCGACCTGGCGAGCCGCAACGGCACGCTGATCGGCGAACTGCCGCTTCAGTCGGACCACCAGCTCGTGCCCGGCGACACAATCCTCATCGGCCGCACGGAACTCGTGTTTCAGCTCGGCGATCCGCCGACCGATTCAGCCACCGGCTCGACCGGGACGGGTGCGACGGCGGCTGGCGAGGTCGACCCGGAGGTCGATCGCTGGCAGGGGGCGATCCGTCACCGCCGGGCCCGCAGTCGGCTGCTGGAGGAGATCAGGGAAACGTCCGAAGTGGTGCCGCGGGTCGGCCGCGCGGCCGCGGAACTCTGCCGGCTCGCCTTCGCCCTCGGCCGTACCCGCGACGGGCAGTCGATCTCGCGGCAGGCGCTCGAGTCGGCGATGCAGGGCGTGCACGCCGCCCGCGGAATCGTGCTCCTTGCCCATGGCATCGCCGCCGGCTCCGAGCCCGCCGCAAGAATCCTGCCCGAGAATCTGGAACAGGCCGCCGCGTTGCCCGAAGCCTGGCCGCAGGAACTGATCCCGGCCGGGCTGATTGCCACCGTGCTCGGCACCGACGAGGCCCTGCTGGCGAGCCCGGCGGGGCCGGGGCAACGGCCCGTCGTGGCCTGCGTCTCGGCGCCGATTCGGGCCGGCGGCCGCGCCGTCGGCGTGATGCACCTGGAGACCGGGGCCGACAGTTCCGAGGCGAGTCCCGACGACCTCGAGTTCGTGATGGCCGTCTGCGACGCGCTCGGCGTCGCCATCGAAAATCTCTCCGCCCGCGAGATGCTCTCGACGCGACTGGCTTCCACGGCCGACGAGAACGAGCGGCTCAAGCGGCGGCTTCGCGAGGAGGGCAGGATGGTCGGCACGAGCCCCGCCCTGGCGACGATCCGGGAGCAGATCGGCCGGGTGGCGGCAACCAAGGCGACGGTGCTCGTCCGGGGCGAGAGCGGCTCCGGCAAGGAACTGGTCGCCCGGGAGATTCACGAGGCGAGCGACCGCCGGTCGGGGCCGTTCGTCTGCCTCAACTGCGCCGCCCTTTCCGAGACGCTCCTCGAGAGCGAACTCTTCGGCCACGAGAAGGGCGCCTTCACCGGCGCCACCGAGCGGAAGGCGGGAAAGTTCGAGGCGGCCCACAAGGGCACGCTGATGCTCGACGAGATCGGCGAAATGAGCCCGGCGATCCAGGCGAAGTTTCTCCGGGTGCTCGAGGGGCATCCCTTCGAACGGGTCGGCGGTAGCAACCGGGTGCAGGTGGACGTCCGCGTGGTCGCAGCCACCAACCGAAATCTCGAGCAGGCAGTGACCGCCGGCGAGTTTCGCCGCGACCTCTACTTCCGCCTCAAGGTCGTCGAGATCGTCGTCCCGCCCCTGCGGAAGCGGCCCGAGGATGTCGAGACGCTGGCGGTTCATTTCCTCGAGCGGTTCGCCGCCGAAACGGGCCGCCGCGTCCGCGAGTTTACGCCTGAGGCGATGCACGCGCTCAAGGCCTACCATTGGCCGGGCAACATCCGCGAACTGCGAAACGCCGTCGAACGGGCGGTCGTGCTCTCGCTCGATGAATCGGTCGATGCCCATGAACTCGCCCTCTCGCATCTCTCCCCTCCGGGTGACACCGGCCTGCAGGCCCACGAACCGGGCGGCTTCGTTCCGGAGACGCTTGATGCGATGGAGCGTCGTCAGGTCATGAAGACGCTCGAGGCGGTCGGCGGCAACAAGACGAAGGCCGCCGCGATCCTCGGCATCGAGCGGTCGACGCTCGACCGCAAGCTCGCCCGCTGGGCGAGTCGCTGAACTCCCGCCTGCGGGCTCAGAAGCCGAAGTACTTCTTCCAGGCCTCGACGTCGTGCGGAGACGGCTCGGCGGGCTTGGCATCGGCCCGCTCGGCGGCATGCCGCCGCTTCGCCCGCATCTCGGACAGCCAGGCATCGCTGTCGACGGCCTCGGCACGGCGGCGGCGGGCGGCCGCCTGCAGACGGCGGTCGGTCGACACGACCGTCATGCTGGTCGGAGCGTTGTCGTCGGCGATCAGTTCCTCGATCAGGGAATCTGCGTCGGGGTATTCCCGGGCGAACCAGACCCGGATGCCGCCGTGGGTGTATCGGCCGGGAAGTCCGTCGGGGGCGTTGGCCGCGTCGAAGACGACGATCGTCCGGGCGGCATCCTCGCCGAGCAGGTCGACGAGGGTGTCGAGCAGCGCGAGCCGCGATTGCTCGAATCCGCGCGGGCCCCGTTCCCTGCCGAACACGCCCGAGGCATGGAGCAGGTTGTAGCCGTCGATGATCAGAATCATGATCCGCCGAGTCGGTGCTTCACGCGGCCGCCCACGATCGTGGCCACCGCCCTGCCCTGCAGCGTCCAGCCGTCGAACGGCGAGTTGACGCTCTTCGACTGCATCGACCGCACGTCGACCTTCCAGGTCAGCTGCGGGTCGATGATCGTGATGTCGGCCACGGCGCCGGGCCTGAGCGTGCCCCGGGCGATACCGAGAATTTTCGCCGGCAGGGTGCTCATCGCCTCGACGAGCCGCGGCCAGCCGATTCGCCCGCTGGCGACGAGCCGGGTCACCGACAGGCCGACGGCCGTCTCCAGTCCCAGGATCCCGAACGGGGCCCGGTCGATCTCCAGCATCTTCTTCTCGCGGGCGTGTGGGGCGTGGTCGGTCGCGATGCAGTCGAGCGTGCCGTCGGCGATCCCCTCGATGATCCCTTCGACGTCGGCCGCGGTCCGCAGCGGCGGGCTCATCTTGAAGTTGGCGTCGAAGCCCCGCAGGTTCTCATCGGTGAGCGTGAAGTGATGCGGGCATGCCTCGGCGGTGACGCGGGCCCCGCGGGCCTTGGCCGCCCGGATCAGGGCGACGCCGCCCGCCGTCGAGACGTGCATCACGTGGAGCCGGCCACCGGTCACCTCGGCCAGCGCGATGTCGCGGCCGATCATCACCTCCTCGGCCGCGGCCGGCATGCCGGTGAGACCGAGCAGGAGCGAGACGAGCCCCTCGTGCATCACGCCGCCACGGGAGAGCTCGAGCACCTCCTCGTGGGCGAGGATCGGCTTGTCGAACATCCGGCAGTATTCGAGGGCCCGGCGCATGAGTTCGGCGTCGTAGACCGGGGCGCCGTCGTCGCTGAAGGCCACCGCCCCGGCCTCGACGAGCTGGCCGATGTCGGCGAGTTCCTTCCCCTCGCGGTTGCGACTCACGCAGCCGACCACGTAGACGTTGCAGGTGTCGGCCCGGGAGGCCTTCTGGTGGATGAACTCGACCGTCGACTGGGTGTCGATCGGCGGCTCCGTGTTGGGAATGCAGGCCACGCTCGTGAAGCCGCCGGCGATGGCCGCCCGGGTGCCGCTCTCGATCGTCTCATCCTCCTCCCGGCCCGGCTCACGGAGGTGGACGTGCATGTCGATCAGGCCGGGGGCGACGACGAGCCCGGTGGCGTCGATCGTCTCGTCGGCCCGGCCGATCGGCTGGGTGCCGTCATTTCCGATCGCGACGACCAGCCCGTCGCGGACGAGCAGGTCGTCGATCCGGTCGATGCCCTGCGAGGGATCGACCACGCGACCGCCACGAATCAGAAGCGTGCCCATCAGACGAATCTCCCCTCGGCCGGCAACGCGGCCGTCTCGCCCGCCCCATCCGCTCTCGGGCCGCAGGTCAGCCAGAGGACACCCATCCGCACCGCCAGGCCGTTGGTCACCTGATCGAGGATCAGCGACTGCGGGCAGTCGGCGACGTCGGCCGTCACCTCGACGCCGCGGTTGATCGGACCCGGGGCGAGGATCAGCAGGTCCCTGCGGGCCCGCTTGAGCCGCTCCTTGGTCATCGCATAGAGGTGGGCATATTCCCGGACCGAGGGAAACGGCCGGGTGTTCTGCCGCTCGAACTGGATTCGCAGCAGGTTGAGCACGTCGCAGCGGGGCACGATCGCGTCGAGGTCGTGCGAGACCTCGACCCCGACCTCCCGCCAGCGGCTGGAGACGAGCGTGGGCGGTCCACAGAGGATCACCTTGGCGCCGAGCTTGAGCAGACCCCAGAGATTCGACCTGGCCGTGCGGCTGTGTGCGATGTCGCCGACCAGGCCGACCGTCACTCCGGCGAGGTCGCCGCGGCGCTCCCGGATCGAAAAGATGTCGAGCAGACCCTGGGTCGGGTGCTCGTGCGGTCCGTCACCCGCATTGATCACGCCCACGTCGAGGTGCTGGGCCAGCAGATGGGGCGTGCCGGGCGTCGCGTGCCGGACGACCACCGCGTCGACCCCCATCGCCTCGAGGTTCTTCGCCGTGTCGATGAACGACTCACCCTTCGAGAGGCTGCTCCCCGAGGCGCTGAAGTCGACGACATCGGCACCGAGCCTGCGGGCCGCCAGCGCGAAGCTGGTCTTGGTGCGGGTCGAGTTTTCGAAGAACAGATTGACGATCGTGCGGCCGGTGAGAACGGCGAGTTTGCGGCGGCAGCCGTCGGTCGCCTCCTTGAAGCGGGCGGCCGTGTCGAGCAGCAGCCGGATCTCGTCGCCACTCAGCCGCTCGAGGTCGAGCAGATGACGGTGCGTCCAGCCGGTGGAGGGCGTCTGGCAATCGGGGGGGAGGTGGGGCATGCGGCGAATTCCGACGGAGTTTCGCCGGGGATTCTAGCAGGCTCTCCGCGGAGGCCGAGAAGGGCGTTTTGGAGGAGATCTGGCATTGCCTTCGCTGATCCAGAGGAACTACCTTCCCGCCCTCGACCATTTCCTGGAACCCGCTCTCTCTCCCCATGGCCGTTTCCCACCGCGAACCGAATCGCCGGACTCGAGCGCCCGCCTCCCCGAACCCATGCCGGCTGTTCCCGGCGGTCGTCGCGGGTCTGGTCGCCCTTTCGCAGGCCGGCTGCATGTCGGCGATCACGAACGCGGCGCTGCGAAACGCGCTGCTCGACTCGATCAACACGACGCTGGCCTTCAACGCCCCCGAGGAAAGGCATCGCCGCAAAAAAGGGCCCGCGATCGAGGAAGACACGGGCGTCGCATCCCAGGAAGACGCTCCCGACGCGATCGCCGAGGGACCTGCTCCCGAGGCGATGTCGCTCGACGAGGCGGTCGAGCGGGCCGTGAAGCGGCTCTCGGAAATGGGGGAGGTCGATGCCGCCACGCAGGCCACCCTGCTGTCGATGCTCGAATCGACCAAGCCCGAGGACTGGCCCGCGGCGATCGACGCCTTTGCCGCCGCCCTCGAGGCGAATCGTCCCACGAGGCCCGCCCTTCCGCCCGAAACTCGCAGTCCTGTGGTCCATGTCACCCATCAGGCTGCCGATCCTCCCGCCGACAGTCTGGTCGCTCCAGCCGACGACGTCCCGCCCGCCGTCGCCGATCTGCAGGCCGTGGCGACCGAGCAGCCGAGTGAATCGGGGACCGATCAATCTGCCCAGCAATCCGCCCAGCATGTCGCTGCTCCCGAGGTTTTCGATCCCGAGGTTTTCGCTCCCGAGCTTGCGTCCGGGAGTGCATCGCCTCCCCCACGCCTGATCATCGAGCCTGCCTCCGACGCGCCTGCCTCTCAGCCGCCTGCCGACGTCGGAACCACGCCGAGACTCGAGGTCCGCAATCCGTGCTTCGTCTCGCGGGTCCGCGGCTGGGGCGAGGTCGATCGGTTTCCGGATCATGTCTTCCGGCCCGGGCAGGACCTGATCGTCTACTTCGAACTTGAAAACCTCGCCGCACGAGTCTCTCCGGAAGGGCATTCGACGAGCATCGACACGCTCCTGCGGCTGGTCTCGCCAGACGGCACGGAGTTCGGCCGCTGGGCGTTTCCACCGGTCGAGGAAACCTGCCAGTCACCCCGTCGCGACTACTTCGCCCGCTATCTGATCCGAGTGCCCGAGGCCTGCCCCGCCGGCCCCTGCCGAATGGAGATCTCGGTCAGTGACCGGATCGGCGGCACATCGACCCAGACACAACTCACAGTCGACGTCCGCTAGCCGCAAGCGTCGAACATCGGCTCGAGGCGCCGGCTTCGGGGCGGCAAAAGTCTCGTCGCTGTGGCCCTCGAGGACTTTTGTCCAAACGCTCCTCGGGCTTCCTGCCCGATGTGGGACAGGCTTCAGCCTGTCATTCATAGAACTACCACCCCGCGCCAGGCCCGGAGGGCCGGGTAAGAACCAGCGACCGGAGGTCGCCAAGGAAAATTCGGCAGGATGCCGTGTGTTTCCGTGAAACCGCCGGCCGGGACTTCACGGGGATGGAAGCGGCTGGATGCCTTCGGGGCGAGGCGGATCGGGCTCGTCGGGGAATCGTGCCGGCGGGGCTGCCTTGGCGTCCGGCTTCTTGCCGGCGGCGTCGCGTTTCTTCTGCTCGGCTGCGGCCTCGGTGATGGTTTCGGGACGCTCGTCCACCTCGATCGTGGCTGGCGCATCGGGCCGCGGTGGGAACTCCTCCAGCTGCAGCAGGTCCGCGATCGTGACAGCCCCGCTCCAACGGGTGTCCTGGGCATCGACGAACGCCAGTTCGGTCTCGGTGAGGATTTTCTGCGCCTGGAGCAGGCTCAGAAAAGTCACCTCACCCCGGGCGTAGAGCGTCTGCGTCAGCTGCACGGTTTCGCGGGCCTTGGGCAGGATGTATTCCGCGTACCATTCAACGAGCCGCTGCGATGTGCGGTAGTTGGCGATCGCCTGGGCGGCCTGGGTGGCGAGGTCGAGTTCGATCGTCCGCAGATCGGCCCGGGCGGAGGCGATACCGGCCCGAGCCGAGCGGATGTTGCCCTGGTTCCGGTCGAAGAGCGGGACTGCAAGCATCACCTGGGCAAGCCCCTGATCCTGGGCCGGCCCGACCTGTCGCTGGTAGCCGCCCATCAGATTGACGTTCGGGATCGGCTGCACGACCGCCCGTTCGAGCGCCCATTGGGCCCGGGCGACCTCGGCCTCGGCGGCCCGGGGCCTGGCGTTGGCCCGGACGACCGCCTCCTGCAGTGTCTTGAGGTCGAAGTTTGGCAGTTTCTGGAACATGTCGGCCTCGAGCCTGCCGATGTCGGCCCGCGGCAGGCCGATCGCCGTCGCGAGCTGCCGACGACCGGTCTCGATGAGGACCATCGAGTTGAGCAGCCTGACCTCGGCCCGATCCCGCTCGATGCTCCAGAAGAGCACGTCGGCCCGCGTGCCCTCGCCGGCCTCGGCGAGTTGCCGGCCGATCTCGTAGGAACGCTTGGCGATGTCGAGCAGCAGCTTGTAGATCTCGACCCGGCGCTGCGACACCAGCAGCATGTAGAAGCCCATGCGGACGTCCCGGAGCACGTCGAAGCGGGCCCGAATGAGATCGTATTCCGCCTTCTGCACTTCCCGCAGCGAGGCCTGCTGGGAGATCCGCAACTTGCCACCGGTGACCAGGTCCTGGGCCACGGTTCCTGACCACTGGCTTTCGGGTCCCGCCGCCTGCGGCGTGAAGCCCGCCATCACCGGATTCGGATAGAGCCTCGCCTGCACCGCCCTTCCTCGGGCCGCCTCGACTTCGGCCAGAGCCTGGCGGAGTTTCGGATGGCTTCGCATCGCCAGCCCGACGAACTCCGAGAGCGTCGTCGGCGACGGCCCGTGGCTCGTGGTCGTTTCGGCCGGGACGGCCGGAACGGTCAGGTTTTCAGGCATTTCGATCGTTGCCGGTGGAATCGCCAGTCGGAGCGATTCCGCCGGCTTGGGCCATTCCTCGCCCGGGCAGGAGGCCGCGGTCAGGGCGATGACGGCCAGCGTCGATGAGAGTCTTCCCAGCGGCATGCGGATCGCGCCCGCCGCAGAGGAGATGACCTGTCGAACCGCTGCATACATCACAAAAACTCCAGAACATCCGCCGTGGGGAGAATCGGCATTCCCGGCACTATCGCTTCAGCCTCCCTGGCCGCCGGAATCGCGAAAGTCCCCCTCTTCGGCGACGGCGGCGATGAATGGGTACATTGGGCGAAGTTTGCGTTTTGTCGTGTTCCGAGATCTGCCGATATCGGGAGCCGTTCGTGTCCATTCTTCGGGCCGAGGAACTGCAGAAGACGTTCGCCGTAGGAGCCGCCGGCGGCTCGGGCGTGGCCGCCGTCCGCGGGATCGACCTCTCGATCGAAGCTGGCCAATTCGTCGCGATCACGGGGGCATCGGGTTCGGGCAAGAGCACGCTGCTGCACATGCTCGGCGGGATCACGCGGCCGACGGCGGGCCGCGTCCTGCTCGAAGGGGTCGATCTTGCGGGCCTGGATGACGACGCCCTGGCCCTGGTTCGCCGCCGACGGATCGGGTTCGTGTTCCAGCGATACAACCTGCTGCCGGAACTCTCCCTGGTGGAGAATGTCGCCCTGCCGCTGGTGCTCGACGGCGCGACGGATGCCCGCTGCGAAGAGGCCGCCGCCGCGGCGCTTGCAGCAGTGGGGATGGATCATCGTTCTCGCCACCGGCCCGATGAACTGTCGGGCGGTGAGCAGCAGCGGGGAGCGATCGCCCGGGCGCTCGTCACGCGGCCGGCGATCGTGCTTGCCGACGAGCCGACCGGCGCCCTCGACTCGGCCAACTCGAAACGGGTCGTGGAACTCCTCGCCCGTCTCGTCGCCGAGCGGGGCCAGACGGTCGTGCTCGTGACTCATGACGCCGAGGTGGCGGCGGGGGCCGGCCGCACGATCCGGATCAGCGACGGTCTGGTGTCGTCCGACTCGGCCGGGTCGTCATCCGTCGCGGTGTCATCCCGATGAGGCTCGGCCGTCTGCTCGTGCGCCAGTGGTGGAACCGGCCGGGGCGGGCCCTCGCGACCGCGGCCAGCGTCGCCGTCGCCGTGGGGGCGGTGGTCGCGACCTGGGTCTCGGCAGATGCATCCCGGGCCGGCTACCGTCGGCTCAACGAAGCGGTCGAGGGAGTGCCCTCGATCGATGTTCTGGCACGTGGCAGCGGCCGGTTCGACATCGAGAAACTGCCGTCGCTCGGCGATCTGCCCGGCGTGCGGGCCGTCGTGCCGCTGTTCTACCGCCCCACGCTCCTCCGGGTCGGTGAAAAGCGGGTCCGCGAGATCGCCGTCGGCGTCGATGCCGAGTCGCTCGTCGACCGCGGATTGATGAAGCTCTCGGCAGGCCGTCCCTGCCTCGGCGAAGAGGAGGTGATTCTCGACACGCGGCTTGCCGCCGCCCTGCAGAAGGGTCTGGGCGACGAACTGCTGCTCTTTGCCCGGAGCAAGATCGCCCGGATGACCGTCGTGGGGATCGCCGAGGGGCGTTCCATCGGATGGTTTTCCGAAGGGGCGGGCGTCGTCGTCGACATCGCCTCCCTGGCCGACATGTCGCGGTCCCTCGGGCTCGTCGACCGGGTGCGTGTCGTGCTCGAGGGTGATGCCTCGCGGCCCGACCTGCTGGCGGCCGTCGGGGGACGGCTGCCAGCGACGCTGATGGCGGAGGTTCCCGCCGGCCGTTCGAGCATGGCGGAGGACGTGCTCCATTCGGCGAACCTCGGGCTCGATTTCGTCACCGGTCTGACGATGGCGATGGCCTGGTTCATCGTCGGCAACGCCATGCTGATGAACGTCACAGAGAGGCGTCGGGGATTCTCGCTGCTGCGGCTTTTGGGCGCGACCGGCCGGCAGGTGCGTCGCTTCGTGACCACCGAGGCGGCGATCCTCGGCGGAGTCGGGGCGGTTGTCGGGGCGGCGCTCGGGCTGGCCGCCGCCGGGCCGATCTCGGCAGGCATCTCGCGGGCGCTGCAGGCGCCGGTGGCCGGGCTCCTGGTTCACCCGCTGGTGGTGCCGCTGGCCGTCATCGCCGGCACGCTCGTGGCCGTGGCCGCGGCCTGGTGGCCCGCGCGGGAGGCGGCCGCGGTCGATCCGCTCGAGGGACTCGACTCGGCACCGCCGTCGGCCCGCGGCGTACCGATGCGGTTCATTCTGCTGGCACTCGGCCTCTGGGCCTTCGCCGCGGCGGTGATGGGACTGGTCCTCAGAGAGCGGATTCCACCACGGGCCGCCGTGCCGGCCGGGATCGCGATGCTGCTGGCGTTCGTCGCCACGACCCCGGCGATCCTTCCGCCGCTGGCCCGGGCGCTGGCGACCCTGATTCCGCGCCGCTGGCGGATCGAGGGGAAGCTGGCGATCGAACAGATCCTGAGACAGCCCGTCCGCACCGCCCTCACGACCGGCGTGCTCGTGGTCGCCGTGAGCAACGGCATCGGCCTCGGCCATGCGATCCGCGACAACGTCGATGACGTGCTCGGCTGGTACGGCCGGATGATGCGGGCCGACTGGATGCTGACCCATGCCGGGATGGTGCGTGCGGACGGATCGTCGGAGGGCGTCGAGCCGGCCGCGGCCGAGGAGCAGATTCGCGGGCTCGACGGCGTCCGGCGGGTGGAGGGGATCGGCGTGGCGACGGGCCGCGTGGCGGGCGTGGCCTGCGTGGTCGTGGCCCGTGATCTCGCCGCCGACGGGCCGCTGCCTGTCGATCCGATCGACGCGACGGAGGCAGAGGTGCGGGCCGCCCTCGACCGCGGCGAGGCGGTGGCCGGCACGGTGCTCGCCCGGCGGACGGGGATCAGGCCGGGAGACGATGTGGCGGTCGAGGTTTTCGGTCGCAGCACGAAGGTCCGGATCGCGGCACTCGTCGTCGACTACACGTCGGGTGGAGCCTCGATCCATCTGCGGCGTGATGCGGCCCGCCGCCTGTTCGGCATCCAAAACGCGGACGTGCTGCTCGTCAGCGCAGCGGAAGGGCATGCAGCCGACCTCCGCGAACCGCTGGCCGCGATCGCGGACCAGCATGCGATGCTGCTGCGGTCCTTCGGCGACGTTCAGGCCTTCATCGACACGATCGTCAACGGTGTGGTTGGCTCGCTCTGGGCGATCCTCGGCCTCGGATTCGTGGTCGGCAGCCTCGGCGTGGCCAACACCGTGACGATGAGCGTGCTGGAAAAGAAGCGGACCCTCGGCCTGCTGCGGGCCGTGGGCATGACGAGCGGCCAGGTGACCAGGGTGGTGGTCCTCGAGAGCCTGCTGCTCGGGGCGGCCGGCGGTCTGATCGGACTGCTCGGGGGCCTGGTCACCGCCTGGTTCATCCAGATGGCGAGCCAACCCCTGCTCGGCCACCCGATTCGGGGAACCTTCCGGCCCGGGCTCGTGGCGCTGAACCTGCTCGCGGCACTTCTGGTGACGGCCCTGGCCGCCTGGATCCCGGCCCGGCGCGCCGCCCGGCTCGACCTGCTCGAAGCGGTGTCGAGCGAGTGACGTTCGGGCCGACGGTTGGCACGAAGTGTCCCCCCGGCACAGCGAGTGAATCGCGGTTGTTGCGATCCCTCCGGTCAATCTCCCGGTCGGCTGGCCGTATGGTCGTGGGACAGCAGCGAAACAGACGGGAGGCCCAGCATGCAGACCCAGCCCCAGGTGACGTTCGATGACCTGCCCGTCGACGAGGCGGTTCGGGAAGGGGTTCTCGAGCAGATCGAATCGCTCGAGCGGATCTACGGCAGGATCACCGGCTGCCACGTCGTCGTTGCCCAGCCGCACCGTCGGCAGCGGGAGGGCCGACTCTATTCGATTCGTATCGATCTGCTCGTGCCCGGCGCGGAACTCGTCATCAATCATTCCCATCCGCTCGACCACGCCCACGAAGACGTCTACGTGGCAATGCGAGATTCGTTCCTGGCGGCCCGCAGGCGGCTCGAGGACCACGTCCGGCACCTCCGCGGCATGGAGCTGCATCCGTCTCGTCGGCAGCCGCGTGCCGCCCGGCTGGACGGCGACGGAGAAGAGATCCGATGACCATGAACCTCCTCCTGATCCGCTCCGAGATCACGGTCCCGACGCTTTCCAGGTCGGGCCAGACGATCGGGCTCCCCGGCCTGCTTTCGCTGCCGGAACGCCCACAAGGGCTCGTGCTCTTCGCCCATGGCAGCGGCAGCAGCAGGCTGAGTCCGCGGAACACGTTCGTGGCCCGGGTGCTCAACGAGTCGTCGCTGGGCACGCTGCTCTTCGACCTGCTCACCGAGTTCGAGGCGGCCGATCGGGGCAACGTGTTCGACATCGAACTGCTCGCCGATCGGCTCGCCGCGGCGATCGCCTGGATCGCCCGGCACGACCAGACCGCATCGCTTCCGCTCGGGCTCTTCGGGGCGAGCACGGGCGCGGCGGCGGCCCTCGTCGCGGCGACCCGGGAGCCGCGGGTGGCGGCGATCGTCTCGCGGGGCGGAAGGCCCGATCTGGCCCGCCATCTGCTCGGGCGTGTCGATGTGCCGACGCTGCTCATCGTCGGGGGCCAAGACGAGCAGGTGCTGGCCCTCAACCGGGTGGCCCATGCGGTGATGACCTGCGACAAGCAGCTCTCGATCGTGCCCGGGGCGACGCACCTCTTCGAGGAGCCTGGCACGCTCGATGAGGCCGCCCGACTCGCCGCCGAATGGTTCGTCCGGCATCTGCACGAGTGATTCCTGCGGAAACAATCCATGAACGAGATCACTTTTTCAGACAGGACGGAGGCCGGCTGGCGGCTGGTGGAGAGGCTCCGCGGTGAAACCCTGAGGGATCCGCTCGTGCTCGCGATCCCGCGGGGGGGCGTGGAGGTCGGGGCCGCACTGGCCCGCGGACTCGGGGCCGAACTCGACGTCGTGCTGTCGCGAAAGCTCCGCGCCCCACACCAGCCCGAACTCGCCCTCGGGGCGGTCGCCGAAGACGGGACGGTTCATCTCAATCACTTCGCGGCCGCGATGACCGATGCCGGCGATGCCTGGATCGAGGCGGAGCGGCGCCGGCAGGTGGCAGAGATCGAACGCCGCAGCGGGATCTTTCGCAGGATCCGGCCGAAGGCGCCGATCGCCGGCCGGACGGTGATCCTGACCGACGACGGCATCGCCACCGGGGCCACGATGATCGCCGCGCTCCATTCAGTTCGGGCCGCCGGCGCTGCGGAGATCATCGTCGCGGTGCCGGTCGCCTCGTCCGAGCGTCTGGCCGCGATCCGCGGCCTCTGCGACCGCGTGATCTGCCTCATCGAGCCCGAGGTGTTTTGGGCCGTCGGCCAGTTCTACCGGCAGTTCGAGCAGGTCGACGATGAACGGGTCGTCGAACTGCTCCGCCAATACGGTTCGCCGATCGCCCTGCCGGCAGGCCCGTCCTGACCCTCGATTGCGGCGGCCCTCTTCAGGCGGCATCGAGGCCGGGCATGGTGCCGCGTGAGGAGGCGAACCGGTCGGTCTCGATTCCCATTCGCTGCAGCATGCTCACGAACAGATTGGCGAGCGGTTGGTTGTGTCGTGGGTCGAAGGAGAGGTGGCCGGCGTGCCGGAAACCACCGCCGGCCAGAAGCACCGGCAGGTTCGTGTTGGAATGGCTGTTGGCGTTGCCCATGCAGGAGCCATAGAGCACCATCGTGCGGTCGAGCAGGGTGCCGCCCGGCTCCCTCACCGTATCGAGGCCGGCGAGCAGTTCGGCGAGCATGGAGAACTGCCGTTCCTCGACGCTCCGCAGTTCGTCGATCATCTCCGGCCGGTTGCCGTGGTGGGTCAGCGAGTGGGTCTCGTGGGCCACGCCGGGGGCCCGCGGCACCCAGATCGCGGGATTGACGAAGACGGTGATGATCCGCGTGGAGTCGGATTCGAAGGCCAGCCGGATCATCTGCGACATCAGTCGCAAGAGCGTGAACAGCTCCTGCTCCGGCGCGTCGGGGGGGGGCGGCAGGTGCGGCCTGGGCTTCTTTCTCCTCTCCCAGATCTCGGCCTCCCGCATCTGGAGTTCGAGTTCGCGGACCGATGTGAAATACTGATCGAGCCGCTCCCGGTCACGGCCGCTCGTGGTGCGGTCGATTCGTTTGGCGCCCTGGGAGACGAAGTCGAGCACGCTGCGTCCCGCGCGGAGCGACTCGACCCGCGCCGCCACCTCCTGCGGCGTTCCCTGCACGAAAAGCTGCCTGTAGAGGCGGGCCGGACTCCGCTCGCCCGGGATCGAGACGCCGTTGCGGGTAAACGAGAGACTCGTCGTGCCGTGGGCGGCGACGGTGAGGGCCAGCGAGGGGAGTCGAGTCGTTCCGCCGAGGGCCTCGACCGCGGCTTGGTCGAGCGAGATCGTGTTGCGAAAACTGCCGCTGGCGGGGTGGGCGGCCCCGGTCAGAAACGCGATGTCGGCGGAGTGGCCGCCATCGACGAGCGGATGCGAGACGCCCGAGAACACCGTCAGCCGATCGCGAAACGGCTCGAGGTGTGCGAGGTAGGGCGAGGCCTCGTAGTCGTGGCCGACGCCGCGCGGAAAAAAATACTGCGGCAGAAGCCCCATCGTGGTCTCGATCGCCAGCAGGCGGATGGGCGGCGAATGCCCGTCCGCTGCCTCCGCCCTGCCCCGGCCCGCGAGGCCCTCGAGCCACGGGAGCGTCACGGCGACCCCAGCTCCCCGCAGGATCGCCCGCCGCGGGAGCGGCTCCGACCGCGGAGTGACCGCTGTGGTGTCGTGCATCCGCATCTTCAGGTTCATTGAAGGTGTCCTCATTGTTCGAGCACCAGCCGGCTCGACACGACCTCATGGATCAGCGTTCGAACGCCGTAGTTCGAGTCAGCCGAGCGATCGACGATCCGGTCGAGTTCGTCCCGATCGGCCGGAGCGATGTCGGCGCCGGTGGCATAGACGACGAACTGCCGGGCGAGGCTGCGGGCGAGTCGACGCGGGTCGGCGGCGAGCCATCGTCGCAGGCTGTCGCTGTCGGCGCACTCCGTGCCATCCTCAAGCCTGCAGGACGTGTCGACAGCGGGGCCATCCTCGGGGCCCATTCCCTCCGCCCGGTCCGGGGCCAGCACCCGGTAGCGGTCCCGCCAGCCGCCGATCACGTCGAAGCATTCGAGGGCGAAGCCGGGCGGATTGATCGCGTCGTGGCAGGCGGCACAGGCGGCGTCGGCCGAGTGGGCGGCGAGCTGCTCGCGGATCGTGATCCGGCCGCCGACATCGGCATCGACCGCCGGAATGTTCGGCGGCGGAGGTTCCGGCGGAGCGTCGAGGATCTCGCGGAGCAGCCAGGCCCCGCGTTTCACCGGCGACGTGACCGTGCCGTTGCTCGTCACCTTGAGCACGCTGCCCTGGGCGAGCAAGCCGCCGCGGTGAGATCCGGCCGGCAGGGGCACCCGACGGATCGCCGAGCCGACGACCGGCTTCCCATCGGCCGCGGTCAGGCCCCCGCCGCCGGCGGTCAGGCCATAGTGCTCGGCGAGCTTCTGATTGAGCATCGCGAAGTCGGCATCGACGAGCGTCGTGACCGGCAGATCCTCGGCGATCAGTTCGCCGAAGAAGGCCCGCGTTTCAGCGAGCATCGAGTCGCGGAGGTAGGGGCTGTACTCGGGATAGAGCGTGCCGTCGGGCGTGGTGAAGTCGATCTCGCGGAGGTCGAGCCACTCGTCGAGGAAGTGGTCGATGAACCGCTGCGAGCGGGGATCGTCGAGCATCCGATCGACCTGGCTGCGGAGCACCTCGGGGTCGCGGAGACGGCCGCGGGCCGCGACCGCCAGAAGCGGGTCGTCGGGCATCGAATCCCAGAGGAAGTAGGAGAGCCGGGAGGCGAGGTTCCAATCGTCGAGCGGACCCGGGGGGCCGCCGATGAAGACAAACTCGGGAGAGCAGAGGGCCGCCTCGGCGGCAAGCCGCAGCGCCTTGGGCAGCGGGTCGCCCTGCTTCCGTTGGCGGCTCACAAGCGCGGTGGAGCGGGCCACCTCGGCGGCGGTCGCGGGCCGGCGGAAGGCCCGGGCGAGGAACGCGGTCAGGGTCTGCTTCAAGTCGGCAGGCCGCGGCGTGGCCGCGTTGCCATGGATCCGGAGATGACCGGCCGGCGGCCAGCGATCCTGGAGCGGCCCCTCGATCTCGAGGTGATCGACGGCAAGGCCGGGGCCGGTATACCCAGCCGCCCTGCCCGGTCGCTGATAGACGCGTGCCGGCGGGATCGAGGCGGCAGTGAAGAGCAGCTGATCGCCGACGTTGAGCCAGGCGTCGATCTCGTGCGTCGTGGCCGCGAGCGACGCCGCATCGCAGGTGGCGATCAGACGGTTTCCGGCGTGGAGCGTGGCAACCTCAGGCTGGTCCCGCGGCAGGACCTGTCCCTTGTCCCAGAGGAAGCTCCAGATCGAGAGCCGCAGCCGGTAGCGGCCGGACCGGACCGTCTTGAACTCCGTGAACAGGAGCGCAAAGTGGTCGTCGACGGCCTGACGGCGGAAGACGCCGACCGAATGGCGGTAGGGAAACAGCCCCGCCTGCTCGTAGTAGGAGAGCTTGTGGGGCAACGACTCGCGGATGATGGGCAGGGCCTGCGTGTCGTAGCTGCCGTTTCGAAGAAAGACGGCGTCGCCCTCGACGAGTGCGAGCTTGAAGAAGTCCTGCCCACCGGGGAGCAGGCGGAGGCTTTCCGCGGCAGGCGGTGTGGCCGACGAGGCGGTGGCCATCGCGATCGCCGTCTCCGCGGCGGCGCGGCAGCCGGCGATGTGGACGGCGGAGAGTTCGAGCCCGTCGGCCGATTTGTCGAAGCCATGGGCCCGGCCATCCTCCGGCAGCATCTCCCTGACATCGAGGCCGGGGAGATCGAGCAGGTCCCGGAGCGTGTTTTCATGTTCGCGACGGGAGAGTCTGCGGATCGCGGCCCGGGGCTGCGGCCGGGCGGGGTCGGGAATCGATCGTTCGGCCGACGGCAGATCGGCGGCCTGCATCACGAGCGCGGCTGCGATCCAGGCCATGCCCGCGATCGAGCGGAGCCCCGCCGGCCTGATGCATGGCACGTTCATCCGCCCGCGATGCCTGATCGCCCCCATTTCGACCCAACCTCGATCCCCTTTCCCGTATCGGCGTTTTGGAGGAAAACGCCGCGGATCAAAGGCGGCTGCCGGTCGTCGGGGCGGTGGGCCGACCGGCCAGAGCGACGGTGCCGGTTGTGAGGGCGGCGCGGTCACACAAAGACGAGGAAACGCTCGTCTGGGAGTTCACCCGGCACAAAACCCGGCACAATCAGCGGCCGTTTCGAACCGTCGGGAGCCGGCAGACCAAGAAAAAGAGCTCGTATCTCTCACGTTTGCGGGAGACACGAGCTCTTCAATACCCCCACGGGGAGTCGAACCCCGGTTTTCGGACTGAGAACCCGACGTCCTGGGCCACTAGACGATGGGGGCATTGGCACATCGAACTGTAAAGGTGT
>Ga0209598_10000046_pt1 | contig 86338 bp, 67 predicted proteins | sample M_140807_EF_Meta_FD_187317 | JGI IMG/M metagenome (GOLD analysis project Ga0209598, IMG submission 187317) | Freshwater microbial communities from Lake Montjoie, Canada to study carbon cycling - M_140807_EF_MetaG (SPAdes) (version 2) | ecosystem: Environmental > Aquatic > Freshwater > Lake... | reverse complement strand
TCGCAGCGCGAACACCTCCGCCAGCCGGCCCCGGATCTCGTCGATCAAGAGCATCAGCCGGAGCGTGGCGTCGCCGTCGAGTCCGGCCTCGCGGGCGGCGGCGACCGCGACGGGATAGTAGTCGTTGTGGCCGAACTCCCCTGCAATCCGGCCGCGGGCGGCATCGTGGCCGAAGTTCGTGCCGTTGGAATCCCACTCGCGCACCGCCGACGCATTGGCCGCCACGGCCCTTTCGACGAGGCAGGGCCGTGACGACCCGAAACAGATGCCGCCCCGGGTGCCGTCGGCCGGATGCGTTGCCAACGCCTCCCGCCGCAGCACCGTCGGCGCGTTGGCCCCGAGGGCGATCGCCGACACGCCGCAGCCGACGCTGTCGAGGTGGAACCGCTCCAGAAGGTCGAGCGTGCCGCGGCCCACGGGCCGGGGTGACCGCAGGAAGTCGATGCAGTACCTGGCCAGCCCGAGGGCCTGGTTCGAGTTTCTCGGGAGCAGCGTCCGTTCGGCCGAGGACGCGGCCGTCAAACTGGCATCTGGCATATGGCTGTCCTGCATCGCGGCAGGATACACTGCCTGGATGCAACCGACGCAGATAGGGCCCTACCGGATCGTCTCGCGGCTCGGCCGGGGAGGCATGGGGGCCGTCTACGAAGCGGAGGACGAGGCCTCGGGGCAGTCCGTGGCCGTCAAGGTGCTCGCCGCGCATCTGGCGGACGATCCAGGCCTGCGGAAGCGGTTCAACTCGGAGATCGAGACGCTCAAGAGCCTCCGCCACCCGGGCATCGTGCATCTGATCGCCTTCGGCGAGGATGACGGCCAGCCCTACTTCGCGATGGAACTCGTTCGCGGACGCAGCCTGGAGCAGATTCTCCGCTCGGGTCACCGGTTCACGTGGCAGGAGACCATCGCGGCGGCGCTCTCCGTCACTCGGGCCCTCAAGGTGGCCCACGACCACGGCGTGATCCACCGGGATCTCAAGCCGGCGAACCTGCTGATCCCCAATCCGCCAGCACATCCAGCAGCCGTCCCGGCCGAATCCGAGGCCGAGGTCGCCGACGGCCGCAGAGGCAACCCGGCGGACGTCAGGCTCGCCGATTTCGGGATCGCGAAACTGTTTGGCGCCGCCGCCCACACGGCCCATGGCAACATCGTCGGAACGGCCGAGTACATGGCACCGGAGCAGGCCGCCGGAACGCCGGTCGACCACCGCGCCGATCTCTATGCCCTCGGCCTCGTGATGTACGCGATGCTCAGCGGCCGGCCGCCATTCATCGGCAGACAGGTGACGGAGATCATCGAACGACAGCGGCACGAAACGCCGGCCAGGGTATCGACGCTCGTGCCTGAGGTGCCCGCTGAACTCGACTCGCTCATCGTCCGGCTCCTCTCCAAGGAACCCGCCCAGCGGCCGGCCAACGCGCTGGCGGTCGGCAGACTGCTGTCGGCGATCGACCTCGACCGACCGAGTACTGAGGCGGCTCCTCCTGGTTCAACTCCGGCTCCGCCTCTCCCAGCCGACGCCGCCCGCGCGGCAACCCAGCACGACCGCAGCCGCCCGACGGTCGACGCCACCGCCGCGACCACGGATCAGCCCCGGCCCGATGCCGTCGATCTGATGGCCCCGACCCAGGCCCAGACACCGGCCGGCACCATCGCCCTGACGGAGAAACTGAGAACTTCCAACGCGGCCGGCCGGGATCCCCGGCCGCCTTCCGGCCGCCCGGCCGCCGAAACAGCCACGTCGGCGGTCACGCTCGTCGACCATGCCAAGCGCAACCGGTTCACGACGGTCGAGGAGCTGGAGGCCACCGCGAAGCGAACCGCGGCCCGCCACGCCGCCACGCAGCGTCGCCTGCAGGTTGTCGCGGCCGCGGTCACCATTGCCGCCCTGGCCGGCGCGGGCTGGCTGGTCTTCGCGCCCGAAACGGCCGATCAGCTCTACTCGCGGATCAAGGCGATCGAGACCGCGGCCTCGGACGGGGCCGACCTGCGGGACGTCAGGCCGCTGGTCGGCAGGTTTCTCGCCTCCCATCCGAACGATCCGCGGGCCGGCGAAATTCGGGGCATCGACCGCAGGCTCGATCTCGACGCGCTCGAGAAGCGTGCCCGCAGACGGGTGCTCGGTGACCGGCAGCTGTCGCCGATCGAACGCGACTACCGGGCCGCGATGGATCGCGAGGCGGAGAGTCCGACCGGCTGTCGCGAGGCGCTGCTGGCAATCGAGCGATTGCACCCCGGGCTCGAACCGAAGGGGGTCGGTGGCCGGCGGCCGGCGGCGAAGGCCGAGGAATCGCTGGTCGACGACGAATCGCTCTGGGTGGAGCTTGCCCGGCGGCAGATCGACCGGCTGGAGCCGCTCGCAGCCCGGGAGCAGGCCGAAGACGCCGAGCGGATCGCCGGGATTTTCAAACGGGCCGACGGTCTCGCCCGCCAGGCCGCGACGACGACCGACGACCGCCGCAGGACGGCGACCGCCGCCGAACGACGAACCCTCCTGCAGGGCGTCATCGATCTCTACGGCAGCCGTCCGCATGCCGCCCAGGCGGTGGAAAGCGCCCGGCGAAAACTGGCCGAATAGGCCGGCTGAATAGACTGTCTGGGCGGGTGCCGCGGCGACAGCGGCGTTCCGAGACCCGATTTCTGGAGTCCAACACGGCCAATGCCTTCCCACCAGCCCACATCATCCCATCAGCAGAACGCCGCTCGCCGCAGCCGCAGCCGGGAGGCATTCGCCCGGGCCAGGCAGCTCATTCCCGGCGGCGTCAATTCCCCCGCCCGGGCCTTCGGCGGCGTGGGGGGCGAGCCGATCTTCTTTTCGAGCGCCGCCGGACAATGGCTCACCGACATCGACGGCAACACCTACCTCGACTACATCGGCTCCTGGGGGCCGATGATCCTCGGCCACCGCCATCCCCGGGTGATCGCCGCGATCGAATCGATGCTCCGCATGGGGACGAGCTACGGCGCTCCGACCGAGGCCGAGAGCCGGCTGGCCGAACTGATCATCGACGCCGTTCCGGGCATCGAGAAGGTGCGGATGGTGAGTTCGGGCACCGAGGCGGCGATGAGCGCCGTGCGGCTCGCCCGCGGGTTCACCGGCCGCGACAAGATCGTCAAGTTTGCCGGCAACTATCATGGCCATGTCGACTGCCTGCTCGTCGCCGCCGGCTCGTCCGCCGCGACGCTGGGCGTGCCGAACTCCCCCGGTGTCACCGCCGGCACGGTGGGCGACACGATCGTCCTCGACTACAACCGGCCGGAGCAGCTCGAGGCCGCGTTTGCCCGCGAGGGAGGCCGGATCGCCGCCGTGCTGATGGAGCCGGTCGTGGGCAACATGGGGCTCGTCGTTCCGACGCCCGAGTTTCTGGCCGCCGCACGACGGCTGACGGAGGCCCACGGCGGGCTGCTCGTGTTCGACGAGGTGATGACGGGGTTCCGGCTCTCCTACGGCGGTGCCCAGCAGGTGCTCGGCGTCAGGCCCGATCTGACCACGCTCGGAAAGATCGTCGGCGGCGGCCTGCCGCTGGGCGCCTACGGCGGCAGACGGGATGTGATGGACCACGTGCTGCCGGCCGGCAAGGTGTTTCAGGCGGGCACGCTCTCGGGCAATCCACTCGCCGTCGCCGCCGGCACCGCGACGCTCGAAGAACTGCGTGACAACCCGCCCTATGCCCAGCTCGAGCGGCAGGGCGCAAGGCTCGAGCAGGGGTTCCGCGAGGCGGCCATCCAGGCCGGCGTGCCGGTCTGGATCGCCCGCGTCGGAAGCATGATGACGATGTTCTTCCAGCAGCCCCCGGGGGGAATGCCCGTCACCGACTGGCCGTCCGCAGCCGCGAGCGACACCGGCCGCTATGCCTCGTTCTTCTGGAACATGATCGACCGCGGCATCTATCTCCCCTGCAGCCAGTACGAGGCGCTGTTCTTCTCGAGCGCCCACACCGACGCCGACATCGAAACCACGATCGGTGCCGCGGCAGAGTCGCTCGCCTGTTCCTGATCGTCGCCTGATCGGTGCCTACTGCCGGGCCTGCCGGAGGTGGAAGTCGACCACGACCGGCAGGTGGTCGCTGGCGACCTTCGCGAGGCTCGTCCGCACGACCCGGGCCTGGCGGACCAGGATCCCGCCGCGGACGAATGCCTTGTCGAGCGAGCCGACGGCCAGCCAGGATGGAAACGAGCGGAAGCGGCTGACCGGACTCGTCACCTGGGAAAACCCATTGGCGGCGAGGCTGCCCGCACAGAGCGTGTTGCGCCAGTCGTTGAGGTCGCCGACGATCAGCGTGGGGAGCGGATCGGCCGATCGGAAGAGCATGTGCCCGAGGAGGCGGTCCATCTGCCAGCGTCGCTCCGACTCTGCGAGGCCAAGATGGGTGTGGACGAGATGGAGCATCCCCTCGGGCGAGTCGATGAGCAGCAGCTGGGCCCCCCGTGGCTTCCTCGCATCCCGCCGGAGCGTGATCCGGTGGCGGCTCGCGACCGGCCAGCGGGAGAGCACGAGGTTGCCGTAGGCGCCGCTCCCGACCGGCACGTTGGGCTGGAAGACCGAATGGAAGCGGAAGGAGCCGGCAAGGAGTCGGGGCTGATCGTCGAACCGGCTGCGGCGGACGATCCTGTCCACCTCCTGGAGGCAGATGATGTCGGGATTTTCGGCCTCGATGCAGGCGATGACCCTGTCGAGCGAATAGCGCCGGTCACGACCGCCGATGCCCTTGTGGATGTTCCAGCTCAGCAGTCGCATGAGGGATAGTGTATCGTTGCTCCCGATCATGCAGGCCCACGACGACATCCGCATCGGCACGCTCGTGCCCGCCCACGACCGCACGCCGGAGCTGATCGGGCAGCTTCTCGGACACGGCTTCGAGACGTTCCAGATCGCCTTCGGCCGCAGCGTCGGCGCGGTCGATCTGGTGGCCCTCGCCGGACGGATTCAGCGTGTTCTCGACGCGGCGGTCGTTCCCGCAGGCGAGCCTCCGCCCCGGGTGAGCGGTGTCGGCGTCTACGGCAATCCGCTCACCAGTCCGGAAACCGTCACCGACTGGGAGCGGCTGATCGACGCGGCGGCGGCGTTCGGCTGCGACATCGTCTCCGGCTTCGCGGGGCGGATCCCGGGCCGTCCGGTGCCCGAATCGCTGCCCCGGTTCGGCGAGGTTTTTCGACCACTTGCCCGACGAGCCGAGGACCGGGGTGTGCGGCTGGCATTCGAAAACTGCGAGAAGCGCGGCAGCTGGGAGAGCGGCGACTGGAACATCGCCCATGCCCCGCGGGCCTGGGACGCGATCTTCGCCGAGGTCGAGAGCCCGGTGATCGGGCTCGAATGGGAGCCCTGCCACCAGATCGTGAGCTTCGTCGATCCGCTGCCACAGCTGCGCCGCTATGCCCACCGGATCTGGCACATCCACGGTAAGGACGCGACCCTGCTCTGGGACGTCGTCCGCGAGCATGGAATCCGCGGCGGCGTGCCCTACGTGCACCATCGGACGCCCGGCTTCGGCGACACCAACTGGACCGACCTGATCAGCACGCTCCGGCTGGCGGGCTGGCGGGGGAGCATCGACATCGAGGGATTTCACGACCCCGTCTATCGCGACGCGCTCGAGACCACGGGTCAGGTGGCGGCCCTCGACCACCTCAGGCGATGCCGCGGCGGACGATTCGTTCCCAACGTCTGGTGAACCGGCGACGATCCGTCTCGCCGTTCACTCTGCCGCTGCAGAAGCCTCGAGCGGCGGCCCCTGATCGACTGCCACCGAACCGGCCTCGGCACCCCGCTGCGATGCGGCTGACTGACCGAGCATCAACAGGGCGGCAGCCGTGACCGCGATCGCCGCCGCCAGCGAACCGACGCCACTGCCGTGGGCTGAAGACCGTCGGGATTCGAAAGCATTCGCCATGATGCTGATGCTCCAGATGCTTCAGTGATGCCAGGGAGACGAACCCCTCCCGCCCCCGTCTCTGAACTGGAGACTAGTTCACGGTTCAACCGAATGCCAGAAATTGGTGGCTTCGGGAGAACATATTTTTCAGGGCAGCACAAATGACTGGAACTGCCCGCGCATCCCACCCAATCCGCCCTGGCCGCAGCCCGGCTCCCCACCGCCCGGCCGATTCGCTACCTTTCCAAAGTTATGGAGTCGGCTCTGGCGGTGGTGTGGCGGTGGTGGCTCGTGCTCTGGCCGCACGTTCTGGCGGCCTCCGTGCTCGCGATCAACCTCGCCGCCTCGGCCCACGCGATCCTCGTCAAGCGTGATACTCGGTCCACGATCGGCTGGGTCGGGCTGATCTGGCTGTCGCCCGTCTTCGGGGCGGTCGCCTATGCGTTGCTGGGCGTCAACAGGATCCGACGGCGGGCCAGCCAGCTGCGGGCCGGAACCCGCAAGATCGCCCACGAACTCCACGACGCCGTCGCGGCCGGGGAACGACTCGACCGGGCGATCGGACCCGAAGGTTCGCCGCTGCGGTCGCTGGCCACGCTGGTCGGGCAGGTCACCAGCCGGTCGCTCATCGACGGCAACGCGATCGAGCCTCTCGACGGGGGCGACACCGCCTATCCCCGGATGCTGGCGGCGATCGACGCCGCCCGCCGCAGCATCGCCCTCGCCTCATACATCTTCGACAACGATCCCACCGGCCGGATCTTCGCCGCGGCGCTCGGCAGGGCGGCGGCCCGGGGCGTCGAGGTCCGGGTGCTGATCGACGGCATCGGGGCGAGTTACACGTCGCCGTCGATCATCGGCGTCCTCACCGATGCCGGCGTGCGTGCGGAACGCTTCCTGCCGACGAGCGTGCCGGTCTACTTCCCCTACGCCAACCTGCGGAACCATCGCAAGATCATGGTCGTCGACGGCGGCGTCGGTTTCACCGGCGGGCTCAACATCCGCGACGGCTGCTGGCTCTCGCGGGCGCCGCGGCACCCCGTCCGCGACATGCACTTCGAACTCCGCGGACCGGTGGTGGCCCAGTTGCTGGAGGTATTCGTCGAGGACTGGGAATTCGCGACGGGCGAATCGCTGGCGGTCGACGACGGCCCCTGGAAGCCCGACCTTGCCCCCGCCGGGTCTGCCCTCGCCCGGGGCGTCCGCTACGGCCCTGACGATCCCGACATCGGCAGGATCAAACTCGTTCTCGTGGCGGCGCTCGCCGCGGCCCAGAAGAGCGTGCGGATCATGACTCCCTACTTCCTCCCCGACGACGCCGTCTGCCAGGCCCTCGACGTGGCGGCACTCCGCGGCGTGCGGGTCGACATCGTGCTGCCCGAGGAAAACAACCTCGCGCTGGTCGGCTGGGCCTCGACGGCGATGCTCTGGCAGGTGCTCGGCCGGGGCTGCAACGTCTGGATGTCGCCGCCGCCTTTCGACCACACCAAACTGATGGTCGTCGATGCCTCCTGGGCGATGTTCGGCAGCGGCAACTGGGACGATCGCAGCATGCGGCTGAACTTCGAGATGAACGTCGAAACCTACGACCGCGAACTCGCCGCGGCGATCGACGGCCATGTTCTCGGCATCATCGGCAGATCGCGGCCGAAGACGCTCGCCGAGGTGGACGGCCGCGGGGTTCTCCTGCGGCTCCGGGACGGAATCGCCCGGCTGCTCTCCCCCTACTTGTAGCCCGTCGCCGCAGAGGGGACCTCCCTCGTTGCCATGCGGGCCTGGCATTTCATAGAGTTTCCTGAATGCTTGCCGCCATGCCGTCGCCGATTTCCGGTGTCATCCCCGCCGCAACCGACGCCACCTCCGTCATCGACCAGCTCCGGTCGATCGGGAGGGAGTTTCATGGCCGCTCCTGGTCGCTGGGCACGAGCAGCAACTACAGCGCGGTCGTCGGCCACGATCCGCTCGAACTGCTGATCACCGTCAGCGGCAAGGACAAGTCGGCCCTCGGCAGCGACGACTTCGTGCGGGTGGATGCCGGTGGCCGGCCGATCGACGGATCGGGGCGGAAGTCGTCGGCTGAGACGCTGCTCCACTGCCTGATCGCCGAACTCGTGCCCGCCCTCGGCGGGCATCCGGTCGGCGGCATCCTCCACACCCACTCGGTCTGGAGCACGATCCTCTCGCGGGCCGACCTGCAGCGCGGCTGCATCCGCATCGAGGGCTACGAGATGCTCAAGGGCCTCGAGGGCATCGGCACCCACGAGACCTGCGAGGAGGTGCCGATCTTCGCCAACAGCCAGGACATGCAGGAACTCTCCGAACGGATCCGGGGGCGACTCTCCGCGGCCGACTGGAGCGACCCGCGCCGGCCCCCCGTGCACGGGTTCCTGCTCTCCGGCCACGGCCTCTACACATGGGGCCGCGACCTGGCCGAGGCCCGCCGCCATGTCGAGATCCACGAGTTTCTCTTCGAGGTGGTCGCGCGGCAGCGAATGCTCGCCGCCGCCCACACCCATCCCTGAGCCTGGTTCCCGTTCCAGAGGAGGATCTTCCAGATGGCGATCGTCACGGTTCCAGAGCAGGCCCGGCGGATCACGAACGCAGCCGAGATCAAGGCGTTTCTCGCCGACAACGGGATCGCCTACGACGTCTGGCCGCTGGCCGACCGGGTCGATCCGGCCGCCCCGGCGGAGCGGATCCTGGCCGCCTACGAGCCGGAGATCGAGGAACTCAAGCGGCGGGGCGGGTTCGTGACCGCCGACGTGGTCGACGTCTACCCCGAGACTCCGAATCTCGACGCCATGCTCGCGAAGTTCAGCAAGGAACATACCCACACCGAGGACGAGGTCCGGTTCATCCTCCAGGGCAGGGGGGTGTTTCACATCAACCCCGTCGACCGGCCGGTGTTCGCCATCGAGGTTTGGGCCGGCGACATGATCAGCGTGCCGCTCGGAACGCGGCACTGGTTCGATCTCTGCACCGATCGCCGCATCCGGGCGATCAGGCTGTTCCAGGACATGAGCGGCTGGACGCCGCACTACCTCGAAGATGGCGTGCATCAGGGCTATGAACCCCTCTGCCTCGGTCCGGCCTGGATCGCCCCCTCCGGCAGGAACGCCCCGTGATCCTGTTCGACGGCCGCGGCATCCTCCTCGACGTCGAGGGAACGACGTCGTCGATCTCATTCGTCTACGACGTGCTCTTCGAGTATGCGAAGCGGCACATGGCCTCGTTCCTCGAGGCGCATGCAGCGGACCCGCTCGTCCGGGAGCATTCGCGACAGCTGCTCCTCGATGCGGCCGACGATCCCGCCGCGGCCGACGATACGGCCCGCGTGACGCTCGCCGCCCTCGAACTGATCCGCCGCGACCTGAAGAGCACGCCGCTCAAGGCCATCCAGGGCATGATCTGGCGGCGCGGATTCGAGGCGGGCGAACTGGTCTCCCATGTCTTCGATGACGTGCCGCCGTCGCTCGCCCAGTGGGCCGATTCGGGATTCGACGTGCGGATCTATTCCTCGGGTTCGATCGAGGCCCAGCGGCTGTTCTTCGGACACACGGCCTTCGGCGACCTCACCCCGCGGATCCGCGGACACTACGACACGACGACCGGACCGAAGCGGGAGGCTTCGAGCTACGCCCGGATCGCCGCCGACATGGAGATCGAGCCGCGGCAGATTCTGTTCGTGAGCGACATCGGCGCCGAACTCGACGCCGCCCGACAGGCCGGCATGGCCACGGCCCTCGCCGTGAGACCGGGCAACCGCGAGGCCGGCGGCCTCTTCGACCATGAGCCGATCGCATCGTTCGCCGAGATCGTCGTCTGAGGAATCCCGTGACCATCAAACCAGAACTCGATCCACCCCATTCGTCCCGGGAGGCGACGGCCTGTTCGGTCGGCGGCTCGACCGCCGCCGAGATCGATCAGGCGATTCGCGAGGCGGCCGACCGGGCCAGGGCCGGCCTTCCCGGGGGCCGGGCCGATCTGGCGTTCGTGTTCGTCTCGTCTGCCTACGGACAGGCGATCCGCGGGGCGATGGAGGGTCTGGCCGAGATGCTCGAGGTGCCGTCGGTCGTGGCGGCCACGGCCGAGGGCGTGCTCGCGGCGGGCGAGGAGCACGAGTCTGGGCCCGCCGTCGCCGTCTGGCTGGCACGGCTCCCGGGCGCCAGGATCGTGCCGCTGGCGCTCGAATACACGAAGACTCCCGATGGCGGCATGTTCGTCGGCTGGCCGAGCGAACTCGAGCATGACTGGCCTGCGGATGCGACGCTCCTGCTGATCGCCGACCCGTTCTCGTTTCCTGTCGATGCGGTCATCCGCCGTCTCGACGAGGACCACCCCGGTGTGCCGATCGTCGGTGGCATGGCGAGCGGCGGCATCGTGCCGGGAAGCAACACGCTTGTGGTCAACTCCCGCACCTACGACTCCGGGGCCGTCGGCGTCGTGATCGGTGGCGGCCGCATCCGCCCGGTCGTCTCGCAGGGCTGTCGTCCCATCGGTCGGCCGCTCGTGATCACCAAGGCCGACGAGAACCTGATCATCGAACTCGGCGGCCGGCCGGCCCTCGATCGACTGAGGGAGGTCTACGGCCAGCTCACCCCCGAGGATCGCGAACTGGTGCGGACGTCGCTCCACGTCGGCCGGGCCGCCAGCGAATACAAGGAGCAGTTCCAGCGTGGCGACTTCCTCGTCCGGAACGTCGTCGGCGCCGACCCCGACCTGGGCGTGCTGGCGATCGGCGATGCCGTACGGGTTGGCCAGACCGTGCAGTTCCACGTCCGGGATGCCCAGACGGCCCACGAGGATCTGCGGGAACTGCTCGCGGCCGACTCGGGCGGCGGCACACCGACCGGTGCCCTCGTCTTCACCTGCAATGGCCGGGGCACCCGGCTCTTCGCCACGCCGCACCACGACGCCCGCTGCCTGCACGACTGCCTCGGCCCGATCCCAGCGGCCGGATTCTTCGCCCAGGGGGAGATCGGACCGATCGGCCGCCGCAACTGCCTTCACGGGTTTACGGCCAGCATCGCCGTATTCGAGAGATAGCGGCCTTCCGGCCGGCCTTGCCCGGCCCGATCCAGCCCCCTAGTCTCCCGCCTCAGTATTCCCGGGAGGCTCTGCCGATGTTCGCATCACGGTCATGGTTTTGGAGGGCGTTGTTCTGGGTCTGTCTGCCGCTCGTCACCGGCATCGGCTGTGCCCATCATCGGCAGGACTACGCCTACGCCCCTCCCTATGCGCCTCCCGTCTATCCGCAGCCGCAGATGGCACAGCCCGTCTCGTATGCGGCACCGATGGCCGCCCCGCCCGGGGCGGTGATGCCCGCCGCCGTCGTTCCCGGAACAGCGGCGCCGTCGGCCGGCATGGTGCCCGGAGCCGTCGCGGGCCAGTCGACACCGTGCCCGCAAAACTGTCCGGATGGAATGGTCGTGGGGAGTCCCGTCGTGATCGAGGGCGGCGGCCAGACGCCCCCCTGCCCGCAGGCTCCCTGAGTGCGGCCTGATCGCGGCATCGACGATCCGCGCGACCACTCTCCCCGATTCGGGTAGGATTCTCGGGTCGTCGCAATTCGTGACGCCGCTTCCGAGGTGCCTGGTGAGCCGTTGGTCCGTTGCCCCCAGCCGCGAGGCTGAGTTGATGGACGATCCCGGGCTCCCCGAGGGCGATCACCTGCATGCGCTTTCGGCGCTCGGACGGATCAACGCGATCTCCGGAACGGCGAGCCAACTCGCGTCTGCCATCCGGCGAATGGCCCGGTCGTCGCCGGCCTCGGGCCGTCCACTCGAAGTCGTCGATGCGGCCTGCGGAGGAGGGGATGTGACCGTCTCGCTGGCCCGCCGGCTCGACGGCCGGCTCGCTGACGGGCAGGCCGTCAGCGTCATCGGCCTCGACATGAGTGCCAGGGCGCTGACCCGGGCCAGGGCCCACGCCGCCAGCGCCGGCGTTGCATCGGCCAGATTCGCCGTCCGCGATCTGGTGGCGGAGGGCTGCCCCCCCTGCGACATCGCCACCAGTTCGCTGTTTCTCCACCACCTCGACGACGATCTGGCCATCGCCGTCCTGCGGTCGCTCGCGGCGGCGGCCCGGATCGGGGTGATCGTCTCCGATCTGCTGCGGAGTCGGCTCGGCCTCGTGCTGGCGACTCTCGGCACCACCGTGCTCTCGTCGTCGCGGGTGGCCCGCGTCGACGGCCCGCTCTCGGTCCGTGCCGCGCGGACGCGGTGCGAATATGCAGCCCTCCTCGCCACCGCCGGGCTGACCGGCGCCGGCATCCGCCGCGTCTGGCCGGAGCGGGTGCTGATCTCATGGCGACGAACCGACGGTGTGGTCGGATGATCGCAGCCACGCTCACCGCATCCGCAGCCGCGGCCATCCACTGGGACGCGATCATCGTCGGAGCCGGGCCCGCAGGTTCCGCGACGGCGATCAGGCTGACCCGCAACGGCCTTCGGGTGCTGCTCATCGACCGCGGCAGCATGCCCCGGCCGAAAGTCTGCGGCTGCTGCCTCTCGCCACAGGCGATGGCCGAACTCGGGTCGCTCCTCGGCGGCTACGATTCCGAACCACGGCCCATCCCGCTGCGGCTCGTTCGGATCCTTGCCCGCGACGGCGACGCCCGCATTCCGATGCAGGGCGGTGGCACGCTCTCACGCGAGGCCCTCGACCCGCTGCTCGTGCGGCGGGCGCTCGATGCGGGGGCCGACTGGCTGCCTCGCTGCAGCGTGCGCGACTGCGAAGACCTGAACGGCACCGTCCACCTGCTGGTGCGGTGCGACGACGGCTCCCTCGAGGCTCCGCGGGAAAACCTCGCTCCCGCCGTCCCGGCAATGCTCCACGGCGAACTCTGCATTCTCGCCACAGGCCTGGCCGATCATGTCCGAATCCGATCGGCGGCGACGAGCCCGCCCGTGCCGCAACGCCGCCAGTTTTCGGCCAGCCGGATCGGCCTCGGCGCCACGCTCGCGGCAGAAGAGGGTCGGCTGCCGGCCGGCGAACTCGTGATGGCGGTGGGACGGGCGGGGTACGTTGGCCTCGTCCGGCTCGAAGATGGCAGGATCGACATCGCGGCGGCCATCGACGCGGCCGCCGTCGCCGCCGCCGGATCGTCGGCCCGGGCGCTCGCCGACCTCGTTGCCGATGCCTGCATCGCCGCGCCCGGGCTCGTTTTCAGACGGCCGCTCCTCGCAGCCGCGGTCCGGGCCACCCGGCCGCTGACGCATGCCTCGCCACTGGTCGCAGGCGACGGATCGCGAATCTTTCGAGTTGGCGATGCTGCGGGCTACATCGAGCCGTTCACCGGCGAGGGGATGGGCTGGGCGCTCAGCTCGGCCCGGATTCTCGCCGAGTCGCTGACCCGCGGTGGTTCGGTCGGTCGCGGCACCGGGCAGGCGGCCAGCGAATACCGCGTCGCCTATGCCAGGGCTTTTGCGGCACATCACGCCCGCTGCCGTGCGGTCGCCCGGGCCGTCCGGCACCCGCTCCTCGTTGCCGGAGCCGTGCGGGCGGCGGCGCTCTCGCCGCGGATCGCGGCCCGGCTGCTCCCCTGGGTCGTGGGCGGCCGCAGCGCCGCGGCACCGATCAGCACTTCGGAAACCTATTCATGAGCCTCACGATTCTCGGCATCGGCACGGCCGTTCCGGAGCAGCGCATCTCGCAGACCGATGCCGTCGCACTGGCCGTAGGCTTCGCCAATGCAGAGCCGGGCCGGGAGCGGACGCTGGCGGCGATCTACCGGCAGACGCGGATCCGCACCCGCGGCTCCGTGCTGCTCGACCCGCCGGATGATGCCGGCGTGTCGCTCGACTTCTACAAGCCGGCGACCAGGATCGACGACAGCGGCCCGGCCACGTCCGTCCGGATGGCCCGCTACGCAGCCGAAGCCGGCGGGCTGGCCGCCGCCGCAGCGGTGCTCGCACTGGGCCGGGCGGGCATCGCGGCCGCCGAGGTCACGCACCTCGTGACCTGCTCCTGCACCGGCTTCGCCAACCCGGGCGTCGATCTGGAACTCGTCGAGGCGCTGGGAATGCCGCCCACGGTTTCCCGGACCCACGTCGGCTTCATGGGCTGCCACGGGGCCTTCAATGCGTTGCGCGTCGCCGATGCATTCGCCGGCGCAGATCCGGATGCGGTCGTGCTCGTCGTCTGCGTCGAACTCTGCAGCCTGCACTTCCAATACGGCTCGCGGAGCGACTCCGTCGTCGCCAACAGCATCTTCGCCGACGGGGCGGGGGCGATCGTCGGCGTGGGCTCCGGGCATCCGGCTGCCGATCCCGCCGCCTGGCATGTCGCCGGCCAGGCTTCCCGCGTGCTGCCGAACTCGGCCGACCAAATGGGCTGGATCATCGGCGATCACGGCTTCGAGATGAGCCTTTCGGCCCAGGTGCCGGGCACGATCTCGGGAGAGATCGGACTCCTCGTCGACGACCTGCTCTCGCGGCAGGGACGGACCAGGGACCAGGTGCGGTCGTGGGCCGTGCATCCCGGCGGACCGAGAGTGCTCGCCTGCGTGGCCGAGTCGCTCTCGCTCGAGCCGGCCGCGCTCGAGGTCTCGCATGCCGTGCTCGCCGAGCATGGCAACATGTCGAGCGCGACGATTCTGTTCATTCTCGAACGCCTGCTCGAGCACCACCCATCGGCGACGCCCTGTGTGGCGATGGCATTCGGGCCGGGACTCACGGCCGAACTGGCGGTGTTCGCAGCGGGTGCCGGGCGAAGAACTCCCAGATAATCGAGTTCGCGTCGAGCGACAGCGCCGAGGCGCCGAATCCAAAGAGCCATATTTTCAGGCCCATGGCCACAGCCAGGCAGGTGGCGGCGGTCTTTCGGCTGACCGGCATGCGGAACCCGTACGACCGCTGTATTCGTCGCGATCCGCAGGGAATGGGAGGCCGGAAGGGGAAACGGTCGAAACCCGACGGTATCGTAGTTTGAAGGAGCGGTGCACGGGCCCCCAGAGGATGGATTCAGGAGCGGCATGGGAATGAACGACAACGAAGAATTCGTGAGGGAATTCCTCGTCGAGTCGGCAGAGAACCTCGACCAGCTCGACCGCGATCTTGTCGCCCTCGAGGTCAATCCGCGGGACGAGCAGCGTCTTGCGAGCATCTTTCGCACCGTCCACACCATCAAGGGTTCGAGCGGGTTCTTCGGGTTCGCCAAACTCGGTGCCATCACCCACGGCGGCGAACATCTCCTCGGTCAACTCCGCGATGGAAAGATCGACCTCGACGACGACGTTGCCGGCGCCCTCCTGAGCCTCGTCGATGCCGTCCGCTCAATCCTCGACCGGATCGAAAAGACCGGAGCAGAGGGAGACGATGATTTCCACGGTTTCTCCCAGAAACTCGCCCGCGTTTCTGACGAGGCGACCCGGCGTCGCCAAAATGGTGGGGTCGTCGTGACGCGGATGACTCCGCCAACGGAAGTCAGCCTGTCTTCAGCCGCAACCGAATCGCCCGGAATCGTCGACCAGTCGCCGCGTGTTCAAACGCCGACCGCCACCGCAGGGTCATCCGGCGAGGATCCAGTGATCCCATCGCCCGGGACCGGGAAGGCGAGTCACTCCGAGATGCCCATCGAGCTCGCCGCACCACCGCCCTCCCACGCGGCCGGACAGTCGCGGGCCCAGAAATCTCTCGTTGCCGAGCAGTCGATCCGCGTCGACCTCGGTTTGCTCGGTTCGCTCGTCGATCTCGTTGGTGAACTCGTACTCGCCCGCAACCAGCTCGATTCGACCGTCCGCCATTCCGCAGCCGGCCAGGCCGAACACCCCGATCTCCTCAAGGTGGTGCACCGCATCGACACCGTGACCGCCTCCCTCCAGGCGGCGGCGTTGAAGACGCGAATGCAGCCGATCGAGCAGGTGTTCAGCAAGTTCCCCCGCATCGTCCGCGACCTCGCCGTGACCTGCGGCAAGGAGGTGACACTCGGGATCGACGGCGCCGATACCGAACTCGACCGCTCTCTCATCGAAACGATTCGTGATCCGCTCACACATCTGGTGCGAAATGCCGTCGATCATGGCATCGAGCTTCCGGAGGTGCGTCTGGCACGAGGCAAATCGGCGGCCGGAAAATTGTCGCTGCGGGCATACCACGAAAGCGGCCAGGTGACGGTCGAGATTCGTGATGATGGCGGCGGCATACCTGTCGATGCGGTCCGAAACAAGGCGGTCTCGCGGGGTCTGGTGACCGCCGAGCAGGCCGCGATGCTTCCCGAGGACCGCGTTCTCCAGTTCATCTTTGAGCCTGGCTTCTCCACGGCGGCGAAGGTCACTGACGTCTCCGGCCGTGGTGTCGGCATGGATGTCGTGCGAACGAACATCGAGGCGATCGGCGGCTCGGTCGACATCGCCAGCCGGCCCGGGCTTGGAACGATCGTCCGTGTGCGGATCCCACTCACGCTGGCGATCATTCCGGCGCTCATCGTCACCTGCGGCAGTCATCGATTCGCCATCCCGCAGGCCGCTGTCCGCGAACTGATCTCACTGCGAGCCAGCAACGCGGGCTCTTCAGTCGCCGTCGAGGGGCTTGAGGGGGCTCCGGTGATGCGGCTGCGGGGAAGGCTCCTGCCACTGGTATTCCTGGCCGATCTGTTTGGTATCGAAGCGTTGGCCATCGGTGCCACCGCCTCCCGGACGCCCCGTGGCACTGTCGTCGTTCTGCGGATGGACGATCATGAGTTCGGCCTTGTCGTCGACAGCGTGGCGGTCAGCGAGGACATCGTCGTCAAGCCGATCGTTGCGGCACTGGTGGCCCTCGGCTTCTATGCCGGGGCGACGGTGCGAGGTGACGGGGCGGTGGTGTTGATCCTCGATCCGCGGGGAATCGCACAGGCTGCGCAGGTTCCGCCCCGCTCCCAGTCCGACGGTGCCGGCGATGCAACCGCAGCAGACGAGATCCTCGACCGCTATCTGGTCTGCGAGTCTCCGGCGGGCCGGCTTGTCGCCGTGCCGCTCGAAGACGTTGCCCGACTCGAGACATTCCCCAGGGATCAAGTCCAGCGGGCCGCTGGGCACGCTGTGGTTCACCGCGAGCGCCGTCTGACCGCGATCGCCGACGTTGATGCCTTGCTTTATGGCAGCCCGACACCGTTCGATTTGCCCAGCATGATTGCCGTGATCCTGACTCCGACCCTCGGCGACGTTGGCTTGAGGGTGCGGCGGATCCTCGAGGTGGTGGCGCCTGAGTCGCCGATCAACCGTGGCCTGAGCGGCCGCGGGGTGTTGGGAACGATCGCCGTGGATGGCCAGGCCATCGAGGTGATCGATGTCCGGGCGACGATTCCTGATACGGCAGATCTGTTGAAGCGGCAGGTGCCCGCATGACCAGCCTTCCGCCGGCCGTTGCCCCCATCCGTCGCGTCTGTACGTTCGTCGTCGCGGGCCGCAACTTCGCAGTCGATGCTGCCGCTGTCCAGGAGGTATTCCGCGGAACGATGACGACACCGGTACCGCGCGGGCCGGCAGCGATTCGCGGCCTGCTCAATCTGCGTGGGCGAATCGTGCCGGCGATCGACATGCGCAGGAGGCTCGGTTTCGATCCGTCGGCGGGCGAGGGGATCCATGTCGTCCTCTCCGCCGGTGGAGAGGCATACAGCCTCATCGTGGACGCGATGGCGGATGTCATCGACGTCCCCGTGACGACAATCGAGAAGCCATCGGCTGGTGTCGAAGGTGGCCAGAGAGAGTGCATCGACGGCGTGTATGCGGCCCATGGGGGACTCGTGCATCTGCTTTCGATCGAGGCGATTTTTGCAGGATTAGGCGAGACGGCAACGGAAAGGAAGTTGCGATGACAGTACGGTCAACCGATTCCAGGAATGGTGGTCGCGGATGGCTCGGCGAACTCACGGCATTCGCAACCAATCCGCTGCTTCTTTCCCTCCTGCTCGTGTCGCTGGTACCGCTTGCCCTGATGGGGTACGCCACCTACAAGAGCGCATCAGCGTCGCTCGACGAGGAGTCCAGAAACAAGCTTCAGGTGGTCCGCGAAATCACGGTCAAACAGGTTGAACGCTACTTTGCCGGCCTCCGCGACCAGCTCGAAGTCCTCGCCGATGATCCTTCAACCAAAACGGCCCTGGCCGACTTCCGCGCGGGGTTCCAAACACTGCTCCAGGACGAGACCGTCACAGAGGCGGATCAGGCTCAGGCCCGCGGCGATCTGGAGGCGTGGTATGCGGGCGAATTCGTGCCTCGCTACAAGTCTGAGAGTGACAAGGATCTCTCGGTCAACGGGATCACGGCAGTCCTCGGCGACATCGCCGTCCGGCTCCAGGACCTCTACATCCGCCGCAACGACAATCCGCTGGGATCGAAGGATCTCCTCGACGCCGCCTCCGACGCGACGGCGTACACCAAGGCCCACGGTCGACACCACCCGCGTTTCCGCAATGTCCTCAGGAAATTCGGCCTCTACGACATCTTCCTGATCGACGCCGACTCGGGCGACATCATCTACACCGTCTTCAAGGAGATCGACTTCGCCACGTCGCTCCGAAATGGCGCCTTCGCGGAGACAAACCTCGGGAAAGTGTTCCGGCAGGCAGCGACCGCGGGACGAAGCGATGTGGTTTTTTTCGGACACTTCGGCCCGTATCTCCCCTCGTACGACAAACCAGCCGGATTCCTTGCCGCGCCGATTCTCGAGGGGCGAAAAGTCGTCGGCGTCTTGGCTTTCCAACTGCCACTTGACCGGATCAATCAGGTGGTGGGAGAGACACTGGGCCTCGGAAAGACTGGCGAGACCTACGCCATCGGTCCCGACCGGATGTTTCGCACCGACTCCCGCTTCCTTGACCAACTCGGAGTCAAGACGACGATCTGCAATCCGAATTTCAAGGTCGACACCGCTCCGGTGAGGGACGTCTTCGAACACGGCGGCACGGGCACGGGACCGTCCCTCGACTACCGCGGTGAACCAGTGCTCTCCTCCTGGGGCCCGGCCGTCGTCCACGCCGGCGACGGTCCTGGAAACGACTCCGTGCGCTGGGCAATCATATCGGAGATCGACGAGGCCGAGATTTCGGCGCCCACCTCGGCGCTGAAGCAGTTTGCAAGTTGGATTTTCGGACTCACGACGCTCGGTGTGGCCCTTCTCTCCGCCCGCATTGCAGGTTCGTTCAGCCGATCATCGAGGCGTCAGGCAAAACTCGTTGATGGAATCAAGGACAACACGCACACGCTCGCCAGTGCCTCCGAAGAACTGACCAGCGTCAGTCAGCAGATGAGCGCTGCCGCGGAGGAGACGACCGCCCAGGCAAACCTCGTGTCTGCTGCGGCCGAACAGGTGAGTGCCAACACGAGAACTGTTTCAGGTTCCGTCGAGAACCTCGTGCAGAGCATCTACGAGATTGCCCGTTCGGCCCAGGATGCCGCGGGGGTCGCCCGGCAGTCGGTTGAGATGGCCCGGGCCACGTCGAAGACGATGGACAAACTCGGCAGTTCGAGCGCCGAGATCGGGCAGGTGGTGAAGGTCATCACCTCGATCGCCGAGCAGACAAACCTCCTTGCCCTCAACGCCACGATCGAGGCGGCCAGGGCCGGAGAGGCAGGAAAGGGCTTCGCCGTCGTGGCCAACGAGGTCAAGGACCTGGCCCGCGAGACGGCCAAGGCCACCGAGGACATCGGCACGAAGATCGAGGCGATGCAGGCCGATACCTCGAAGGCGGTGACGGCGATCGGTGAGATCGTGACGGTGATCGAGAAGATCGACATGCTCCAGACGAAGATCGCCGCCGCCGTCGAAGAGCAGAGCGTGACCACGAGCGAGATCGGCCGGAACATCGGCGAGGCGACGTCCGGATCGACCGAGATTGCCCAAAACATCGGCCAGGTGGCACAAGCCGCCCAAAACACCGCTGAAGGGGCCACGAACGCACAGCTTTCCAGCGGAGAGCTGGCTCGTATGGCCCAGAATCTTCAGCGGTTGGTGGAGGAGTACCGCGAGTGATGCCCCCGGGGCGGCCCAATGCCGGGAAAGGATGTCGTGCGCGCGCTTGTCGTCGATGATTCGAAGCCGGTAAGAAGTATCCTCACCAAGATCCTTGGTGACCTCGGCTTTGCATGCAAGCAGGCGGCCGATGGACGCGAGGCGCTCGATGTCCTCGCGTGCGACGGCCGGCCCGACGTCGTGACCGTCAATCTCCACATGCCGGTGATGGATGGCTTCACACTGATGGGGAGGATCCGAGCGTTGCCGGCACTCAAGGGATTGCCTCTGGTGGCGGTGTCGTCGGAGCAGGATCGGAGCGTCATCCAGAAGGCGGTCTCGTGCGGCGCCGGGGCATTCGTTGCAAAGCCGTTCACCCCCGCGGCGATCAGCGAGGCGCTGGCGACCGTCGGCATCCGTCCAGACAACGGTCCTGGTGCAGCGGTCGAACCGTTGGTGCCACTTCGGATCCTCGTCGTCGACGACTCGGCCGCGATCAGGGGGGTCGTCTCGGCGACGCTCTCCTCCGATCCCGAGTTGCGCGTCGTCGGGACGGCAGCCGACGGGGTGCAGGGGCTTGCCCGGGTTGCGGAACTTGCCCCCGACCTTGTTCTCCTCGACGTCGAGATGCCGGTCATGGATGGCCTGGCCATGCTCCGTGAACTGCGCAAGGTGCAGCCGAGGCTGCCGGTGGTGATGTTCTCGACCCTCACTGAACGGGGGGCGAAGGTGGCCCTCGATGCCCTCGTCGCCGGCGCCAACGACTATGTCGCCAAACCGAAGGGGGCCACCAGTGACGACGTGGCTGCGCGGATCCGTGAGGACGTGATCCCGAAACTCAAGCAATTCCGGCAGCGGTCGGTCATTGCCGCCGGACCGACACCGACGGTCGTGGCTCCACGTACTCCCCGTCCGCGGAGTGACGTGGCGGTTGCGGCGGTGGTCGTTGGTATATCGACCGGCGGCCCGGTGGCGCTGGCAGAGTTTCTCCCGGCGTTCGTCTCGCCGACGAGCATTCCCGTCCTCATCGTCCAGCACATGCCGGCCGTATTCACAGGCCACCTCGCCGACCGCCTCACGAAGGTCTGCGGGCTCCCCGTCCGCGAGGCTCCTGACGGACACGAACTCCGTCCCGGCGATATCCTGCTCGCCCCCGGTGGTCGCCATCTCAAAGTCCTCCGGCAGGGCACAAAGGTGGTCACGCAACTCGACGACAGTCTCCCCGAGAACTCCTGCCGACCGGCTGCCGACGTTCTCTTCCGGGCAGCGGCAGGAGTCTGGGGAGGAGCCACGCTCGGCGTGATCATGACCGGCATGGGGAAGGACGGACTCAAGGGTAGCAAGGCGGTCATCGCCGCCGGCGGGGCGATTCTCGCCCAGGACGAGATGACGAGCGTGGTCTGGGGAATGCCGGGACATGTCGCCAGGGCGGGCCTGGCCGAGGCGGTTCTGCCGCTTGGGCAACTCGGGGTCGAGGTGGCGATGCGGTTGCGGCGCCGCGGCTGAGAATCGAAACGGTTCAGGAGTCAATCAGCCCTTGAAGGTCACCCCCCAGCAGATGTCATTCCTCTCGACGTTCCTCAAGCGTCGCAGCGGTGTCGTCATCGACCAGTCGAAGGCCTACCTCGTCGAGGCCAGGCTGCTGCCGGTGCTCCGGCAACGAGGCATCCCCGACTTTGAGACGCTCGTCGAGAAGGTCCGGAGCTCACGTGAGCCGGCGATTGAGCAGGATTTCCTGAACGCGATGATGACGCACGAGACGTCGTTCTTCCGCGACCGCTCGCCGTTCGAGGCCGTCAAGCGGCTCCTTCCTGAACTCATCACGCGGCGTGCCCTGGCTCGGCATCTGGTGATCTGGTCGGCCGCCGCATCGTCGGGACAGGAGGCATACAGCCTCGCCATGCTGTTGAACGAGAACTTTCGCGAGGCGCTTGCCGGCTGGTCGGTGCGGATCCTCGCCACCGACATCTCGGAGCCGGTCCTCGCCCGGGCTCGGGAGGGGCTCTACAACGACCACGAGACGGCCCGCGGTCTGCCGGTGGAACTCCGCGACAAGTACTTTGTCCGTTTCCAGGGAAAGTGGAGCATTTCCCAAGATTGCCGGAGGTATGTCGAATTCCGCCAAATGAACCTCCTCGATCCCTGGCAGGGTCTGCCGCCTTGCGACATTGCCTTCCTGCGGAACGTGCTCATCTATTTCGACGTGCCAACGCGGGCCGCGATCCTCGCAAAGATGCACACGATCCTCCGCCCCGACGGTGCCCTGCTGCTTGGTGGCGCCGAGACAATGCTCGGGGTCTGCGACACATACGACCGGATCGATGGGGTGGGCTGCAGTGCCTACCGTCCACGACAGGAAAGGTCGATTGGTCGAGCCTCAGGGCGGTGATCGCATCGGGTGCCGGGCGAAGAACTCCCAGATGATCTCGTTCGCGTCGAGCGACAGCGCCGAGGGGCCGAGGAAGAACGAGTCGGGCCGGCGGCCGGGCCAGGTGTGACCGCCCCCTTCGAGCCTGTAAAAAACCACCTCGCTGCCGTCGCGGCCGGGGCCCCAGCTGAATCGCTCGATGGCGATGCCCTCGTCGCCGCAGGGCGTCTGTTCGGCGGACCAGTTCGCGGGGCAGCCGTTTGCGTGGACCCAGTCGAGGATGCCCTCGAGCACCGGCCGATGGCTGACCCGCGTCACGCTGCGGCGGCCGATGCCTCCTTCGAGCGGCGTGAACTGGTCGAGCGTGCCGTGGAAGTGGAGCACGGGCACGGCCCGGGAGGGCGCGATCGATCCGAGCGCGAGCGGCCCGGCCACCGCGGCCAGCGAGGCGATCCGCCCGGCGAGTTCGGCCCCCACCCGATAGGCCATCATGGCGCCGTTCGACATCCCGGTGGCATGCACACGGCCGGGATCGACCGGCTGGCTCGATTCCAGTGCGTCGATGAGGGCATCCACGAACGCCACGTCGTCCGACGCATCGGCGAGCGCCTCTCCGCAGCAGTTGCCGCCGTTCCAGGTGAGCAGGCTCTCGCGGGAGCCCGTCCCGGCGGGATAGGCCACGATGGCCCGCCCCGTGGCGGCAAGGGCGTCGAGGCCGGAGAAACGCCGCATCATCTCGGGGTGGCTCTGCCCGCCGTGAAAGGCGAGCACGAGCGGCCAGCCGCCAGCCGGCGGGGCTGCGACCGGCAGGCAGAGCGTGGCCGAGCGACTGCGACCGCCGACCGGAACTGCGATCGCGAGCGTGAGGAACCTGCCCGGGGCGTCTGCTGGGTCGATCACGAGCGGAAATCCCAAAACCGACTGCTGGCGGCTGAAATCCTGTCGCCGAGGTGAGGGCTGAATCTTTACACTTCCCGCCTGTTCGAGCCACCGACCAGCGGAGAGCCCCGTGCCAGAAAGAATTCCGGAACTTCCCAGCCTGCTGCGGCGCCGGGTGGCGATCGATCGGGTCGCGCCCGAGGTCGACGGCGGCCGCTTTGCGGTCAAGCGGGTGCGGGGAGACCTGGTCGAAGTCGAAGCGGATGTGATCTGCGACGGCCACGAGGAACTCGAATGCCGGCTCCTCGTGCGGCACGGCGAAAGCGGACAGTGGGCGGCGATTCCGATGACATGCCAGGGGAACGACCGCTGGACCGCGTCCTTCATCGCCGACCGGATCGGTCCCTGGCAGTTCGTGATCGCCGCACGCATCGACGTCTTCGCCACCTGGCTCCGTGATCTCGGACGCCGGGAGGCGGCGGGGGAGGACCTCGGCGTCGAATTGATCGCCGGCAGTCAGATCGTCGCGGCGGCCGCCCATGCGGCGCCGCCGGCACTGGCCCGCGAGATCGAATCGCTGGCAGCCGGGCTGCGGTCGGAGGCCTGGGCCGAAACGGCCCGAGGCGAGCGGCTGCGGGAACTGATGACCCTCTATGCAGACCGCCGCGACGAGACCCGGCTCGATCCGCCACGACCGATCTGGGTCGACCGCGAGAAGGCCAGGTTCAGCGCCTGGTATGAACTGTTCCCGCGATCGTGGGGCCGCATGCCCGGTGTGCACGGCACGTTCGCCGACCTCGCCGACCGGCTCGACTACGTTCGCGGGATGGGCTTCGACGTGCTCTACCTGACGCCGATCCATCCGATCGGCAGGTCGTACCGCAAGGGCCGCAACAACGCGCTCGTCGCCTCCGACGGCGACGTCGGCAGCCCGTGGGGCATCGGCTCGCCGGAGGGCGGCCACACCGCGGTCCATCCCGCGCTCGGCACGATCGAAGATTTCTCGGTGCTGCGGCAGAAGGCTGAGGCGCTCGGCATGGAGATCGCGCTCGACATGGCGATCCAGTGCTCGCCCGATCATCCCTGGGTGCGGGAGCATCCGGAGTGGTTCCGCCGCCGGGCCGACGGCACGATCCAGTATGCCGAAAACCCCCCGAAGAAGTATCAGGACATCGTCCCCTTCGACTTCCAGTCGGAGCACTGGCGGACGCTCTGGGAGGCGCTCGCCGACGTGTTTCGTTTCTGGGTTTCCAGGGGAGTGCGGATCTTCCGGGTCGACAATCCCCACACCAAGCCGTTCGCCTTCTGGGAGTGGCTGATCGGCGAGATCCATCGCACCCACCCCGACGTGCTCTTTCTCTCTGAGGCGTTCACCAGGCCGAAGACGATGTACCGGCTGGCCAAGCTCGGTTTCACCCAGTCATACACCTATTTCACCTGGCGGACCGAGAAGCGTGAGACGGCAGACTATCTCGTCGAGGTGACGACCCCACCCGTGGCCGAATTCTTCCGCCCCAACTTCTGGCCCAACACTCCCGACATCCTCCACGAGACGCTCCAGACCGGAGGCCCGGCGATGTTCGAGGTGCGGCTCACGCTCGCCGCGCTCTCGGTTGGCAACTGGGGCATCTACGGCCCGGCGATGGAACTGCTCGAGGCCGTGCCGCGCGATCCGGGGAGCGAGGAGTATCTCGATTCCGAGAAGTACGAGATCAAGCGCTGGGATCTCGAGTCTCCGGAAAGCCTCGCCCCTTTCGTCCGCCGGCTCAACGAGATCCGGCGCTCGGAGCCCGCCTTGCATCGGGTCCGGCCTCCGCTGATCCAGCCGATCGACGACCCGCATCTGCTGGCCTGGTGCCGGCACGACGCCGCCAGCGGCAACACCGTGCTCGTGGTCGTCAGCCTGCGGCCCGACGAGCCCCGGTCGGGCAGGCTCGACCTCGACCTCGAGCCTCTCGGACTCGATGCCGCGACCTCGCTCCTCGCCCACGACCTGCTCGCCGGCGGCGATGCCGTCTGGCCCGGCGACAGGATCAGGATCAGCTGCAGCCCGGAGCATCCCGTGCAGGTTTACCGCCTTTCCCCGGCAGCCCAATGACGCTCGCCCAGCAGACCGTATCGAGAATCGCCGGCTGGCTGCCTGAGTCCCGCTGGTTCGCCGACAAGTCCGCTGCTCTGGAGCGGATCGCCGTGCAGGAATCGATTCCGCTGTCGGCCACCGGGCTTGCTTTGACGCTGCTCGACGTGCGCACCTCCGGCCAGGGGGAGGCCCGATATGTCGCCCCCATCGACCTCGAGTCGGCATCCGATGCCGCCTTCTCGGCCGGCTTCGCGGGCTGGCTGATCGAGACGGTTCTCGGCGGGCATTCGATCGCCGGCCGCCAGGGCAGGCTCGTGGGCCATGCGATCGGAAAAACCTCTCTCGCGGCGGGATCGGCAGTCGCCGTCCGGCCGCTCGGCGGCGATGCCTCCAACAGCTCGATGCTCGTCGCTCGCGACGGGCTCCGGCTGGCGGTCAAACTGCTCCGCCGCTGCCGGCCCGGCGTTCAGCCCGAGGTCGAACTGGGTGAGTTCTTCGCCCACCAGACCTCCTGGACGGGAACGCCGCGGCTGCTCGGCTGGCTCGAATATGCGGATGATGATCCGGCCACCTCGTCCACCGCCCTGGCCGTCATTCACGCCTTCGCGGAGGGATGCGTCAGCGGCTGGGACAGGCTTGTGGAACTCGTCGCGAGATCCGGCCTCGACGGCCCTGACCGGCCCCGAATTCTCGGGATCGTGGCGGCCCTCGGCAGGCTGACCGGCGAGATGCACGAGGCCCTCGGATCCAGGCCCGACATCCCCGCCTTCGCTCCCGCGGTCGTACCGAGGGCCGACCGCCTGTCGGCTTCCCGCCGGATGCAGGATCACGCCCGCCGGGTGTTCGTCCGGGCCCAGGCATCGCTGCCACGGCTGGCGAAGGATGTCGCCGAACGGCTCGATCGAGTGGTGTCGGATCAGGACGGGCTCCTGGGCAGCCTTGCAATGCTCACCGCCCTCGAGGAGCCGGGAATGGCGATCCGGGTGCACGGCGACTTCCATCTGGGGCAGGTGCTCGTCAGCGCAGACGACCAGGGCATGCTGGCCCTCGATTTCGAGGGTGAGCCGGGCCGGCCGCTCGACGAGCGGCGGGCGAAAGTGGCCGCGGCCAAGGACGTGGCGGGCATGTGCCGCTCGCTCGACTATCTGCTCAGACACGTGGCCCGAACGACCGGCGGCCTCTGGCGGGCCGACGACCTGCAGCTCCTTGAAACCTGCTACCTCGACGCCTACCGGGAAATCGCTGCGTCGGCATGCTGGTGGCCCGCCGACGCGGAGACCGCCGCCAGGCTGCTCGCCATCTACAGGCTCGACAAGGCGATCTACGAACTGGCCTACGAACTCGACAACCGGCCCGACTGGGTCGAGGTTCCACTCGCGGCACTCGAGCAGGCGTGTTCCAGAGCCTGACCGGAGTCGCGGCCGTCAATCGCAGGGCTGAGCGGCGGATCGTGACCCGCGCCTCCGGGCCCTAACGCTGACCTGTCATGCCCTTTGGGGTATCGACGCCTTGTGAAGGTCGGGGCTAGCTGCCGTCGCCGCGATCCACGGGGCGGCCGTCCTCGTGGATCGCCACGTCGTAGATCCGCAGGCTGTCGAGCCAGCGATGCATCCCATCGGTCGTGAACAGCCGGGGAACGACCGTGCCGGTTTCGAGATGGGCGAAGTAGAGTTCCGCCGCACCATGCTCGCGGCCGCCGATCCGGCTCGTGACATTCACAAGCGATCCACCCGACATCGTCTCGACGATCTCGGCACGATACTCGATGCGGTCGCCAGGGATGGCCTCGAAGCAGAAGTCCGCCTTGGCCACCTTGGCGAGCACGACCTGCTTCTTGAAGTCGAGGGAATCGGCCACGAGCAGGCCCCCGGTCTGGGCCATGCCCTCGATGGCAAGCGTGGCAGGCATCATCGCGGCGCCCGGGAAATGGTCGTGAAGATGCTCCTCCGCGAGGGTGACGCTCTTGACCGCCGTCGCCCGTCGAAAGCGGACGAACTCCGTGAACCGGTCGATCCAGAACCAACGCATCGCGGGCCACCTCAAAAAGGGGGAAGGGGGCATCATAGCCGGCCGAATCGGTCCCAGGCAGCGGCCGCTCTGATCGGGTCGCCCCTGACCGGCTCTGGGCGGCAACGGCTCCCCGCCCCAGCACCGAACGGGTGTTTTTCAGGCCTCATCATGGCTTGCCCGAGCCCCGGACGGCTCCGCCCGAAAAATTCCGGGGGATGGCGCGTCCGGTTTTGCCGCGGGTGAACGCCTAGCAGGAAGGAGGCCGGAGAGGCCTTCGAGTTCCTCCGGCCTGCAGGCCTCAGATGAGCGACTTTCCTGAGCCATTTCCAAACGCCGTTTTCCGCCGGGTTCGGCTGGCCCCCGAGGGTTGGTGGCCGGATCCAGTTGGTGCGGATGGCGGCTCTGGCAGGCGGGTTCAGAAGACATACCGGGCCCTGGTCGTCGGTACGGCCATTCTCCACCGTCCCGCCGGCAGCCGAGGCCGTTGGACCGTCGATCTTGCCGCCGGCCTCGACTGCCTGCCCCACTCGCCGCGAACTGCAGCGGGCCTGCGGCGAATCCTGAATCTGCACACATCGCTCGGAAAGACTGCCCGTATCGGGGCGGCCCTCGTGACGCCCTCCGATGCGGTCGCAGATCGGGTCTGGCCAATGACGACGGGGGATAGGAGGCCGTCCCACCGCCATTCAGACGCCGCAGTGGACATCTACGGCTATTCGCTGATGTACAAACTCCCGGGAATGGAGGGGTTTGCCGCTGTCGATCCGCACGAATTCTTCGACGACATGCCGGCCTGGTTTGAATCGCCCCTGGAACTGCTCGACAGGGCGGAGTTTCTGGCGGCACGAGGGATTCCTCATCGTCCGCTCGCAATCGTCACGCAGCGGCAGGACTTCGAGCCTGCCGAAGCCGGCAACGGACCGCGAAATCGGTTCTATCGCCAGACCGCGTTTCGTCGGCCCTGCCGGATCGACGCATTTCTGTAGGCGTGCCTGCCGCCCCGCCATCTGCTAGCCTTCTGGATTGGAGGGATCCTGTCACCTTCACCGGGGCGTGAAGCCTGCTCCCCATGTTTCCCGACAAAGAGACGCGTTCCAGCGATCTGCCGATGGAGCGACTTTTGGCCGAGGCGCGGTCGGGATCCTCGACGGCACTTGGCCGGCTGTTCGAGCTGGCACGCCTGCAACTCCTGCTTGCCTGCCGCCGGGAGTTGCCATCCGGAATCCGAGCCAAGGTCGGGGCGTCTGACATCGTCCAGGAGACGGCCGTCGAGGCCTACCGCGATCTGCATCGGTTCAGCGGCCGGTCGGCGGGCGAGTTCTTCGCCTGGCTGCGTTCGATCCTGCGGAACAATCTCACCGATGCCGTCCGCCGCTATGGAGTGGTGCAGGCCCGATCGATCGACCGCGAGCAGAGCCTCGATGCGGCCGACAGCCAGACGAGCCGGATCATGACGCTGATGCCTGTGGCTGAAATCCGGCCGCCCGACGGGTCGGTCATCCGGCGCGAGGATGCCGCCATGATTACCTTGGCGCTGGCCCGGCTTCCGGAGGACTACCAGATCGTGCTCCGGCTCAGGTACTGGGACGGCCTGACTTTCGAGCAGATCGGTGAACGGATCGGCCGGACAGGGGAGGCCGTCCGAAAACTCTGGTATCGTGCGGTTCGGCTCCTCCAGGCCGAACTCCTTCGACAGCACAGCCAGTCCTCCGCCATGCAGCAGACGGAATCTCCCAGAGACCATGTCGTTTGACGAGCCGGAAGACGACGACCTGATCGCCCGGCTGGCGGCGATCGACGACTGCCTCGGTGGCCACGCCGGAGGCCAGCGGGCGTTGCGGGCGCTGGAGCAGGATCGGGCCTTGCCGGCCGACGGCGATGCGATCGAGGCGTTGCTGCTGCTGCGTCAGGCTGCCGCCGATGAATCGCCCCCGTTTCTGGACGACACACCCCTGCCGACGCGGATCGGTCGGTTCGAAGTCGTCCGGCAGGCGGGTAGTGGGGGATTTGCGATCGTCTACGAGGCGATCGACCCGGCCCCGAATCGGCGGGTGGCGATCAAGGTCGCCCGGCCCGAAGCCGTTTCCATGCCCGAGATTCGTCGCCGCTTCGTCCGCGAGGCCGAGATGGCGGCGCAGCTCTCCCATCCGCACCTGGTGACGACTCTCGAGGTCGGTGAGGATGGCGGTCTGCCCTACATCGCGCAGGAGTTTTGCCCCGCCGGAAGTCTCGCCCAATGGCTCGAGCGGCATCCGGGGCCGATGTCCCCGAAGGTCGCTGCCGGCATCGTCGCGGGGATCGGGCAGGCCGTTGCCCATGCCCATGCCCATGGCATCGTCCATCGCGACATCAAGCCGGCCAACCTGATGCTCGTGCCGGTGGCCGGGGAGTCGGCACTCCTGCCGGATGAGGGGCTGACCGTGAAACTCTGCGACTTTGGGCTCGCCAGATCGCTCGAATCCGCGGACAGCGGCGAATCGGCACCGACCCGGCTGACGCGAACCGGCATGCGGCTAGGCACGCCTGCCTGGATGGCCCCCGAACAGGTCGACAACTCGGTCGGCACGATCGGCCCTCAGACAGACGTGCATGCGCTTGGCCTGATCCTCGACAGGCTGCTCACCGGCCGCCGCCTGCGGAGCGGCGAAACGGAGGCGGAAACGCTCAAGAAGGTGCTGCTCGACGAGCCGCCGCCGGCGAATCGGCTGGTGATCGGCGTTCCCGGCGAGCTGGCGGCTGTCTGCCTGAAGGCTATCGAGAAGCGTCCCTCTGACCGATTTCAGTCCGCCGCTGAGCTTTCGGACGAACTGCTCCGGTTCCTCGCCGGCCGCCCAACCCTCACCCGGCCTCGGACACTCCTCGCGAGGGCATTGCGGCAGGTTCGACGCAGACCGCTGATTGCGACGCTTTCGGCGGTACTCGCGGCGACCGCGGTGGCCGGCCTCTGGTCCACCCGGGCAAACCGCAGCGAACTCCAGCGGGCCGACCTCGAGATCAACTCGTTGCAGGAGTCCGCGGCTGCGGAAGATCTGCTTGAGGCGTTCACCAGTGCCCGCAGCGGGTTTGCCGCCAGGGCCTTAAAAGCCCTAGCGGAATGCGAGCGAAAGAGTCCTGCTCTGGCGTCGTCGTTCGGCGGCCGGATGCTCGGCCGACGCCTCCACGGCGAGGTCGCCACTCTGTTGCAGACCAGTTCCGTCGATGGAGGGCCGCCACCGGCGATCTCGGCGCTGGCCCTTTCCAGCGACCGCAGTCTGGCCGCCGTGGGTGCTGCCAATGACAGGCTGTATGTTCTCTCCCTCCAGGATGCCGCCCCGCCGACCGCTGTGAATGCCGGAGGGTCGATCCTGAGCCTGGCCTTCTCGCCGGACGGCGAAAGGATCGCAGCGATCTTTCCCGACGGAGCGGGGCGGGTGTGGAACACCTGTGACGGATCGCTGATCCGGGAGTTCCGGATTGCATCGAAGGCCGCCCCGTCGGCGGTCGCCTTCGATGACAAGGGGCAAACGATTTTCTGCGCTGGAGCCGATCGAACCATCTGGGTCGTGGACGCGGCGGGTGAACTGCCGCCCCGAGCCTTGGCGACCCTGCCGGCAGCCCAGGACAAGACGATCGGCATCAATGCGATCTGCACCGCAGGGCCGGCACGAGTTGTGGCGGCCATGGGCGCTGAGGTTCATGTCATCGATCTGGCGACCGGCAGGCTGGTTCACACCCTGATCGGCAATGGCGGACACATCACCCGGCTCGCCGCATCGGAGGACGGCTCACGTCTCATGGCCGTTGGAACCGACCCGAGGCCGCGGCTCTGGGATCTCGAGACCGGCGCGGCCCTGAAGTTCACCCCGACCCGGGCGACATGGCCCGCCGCCTGCGGCATCAGTCCGGATGGCACCCAGATCGCCGTCGCCAGCCCCGACGGGTTCTGCCGAATGTTCAGTACGACGAAGGACCGCCTTATCGGACGGTTGTTCGGTCATGTCGGTCCCGTGATTGCGTCCGATTTCGAGACGACCGGCCACGTGATCTCGGCCGGCGCGGACGGTTCGCTCCGCCGCTGGGATCCCACGGCTGAAAACGAACGCGGCGGATTCAGGGAGCAGGCCGTCGCCGGGGGAGCCGTGCTGTCGCTCGAACCGCTGCCTGACGACGGCGGCCCCCCACGTGCAGTGATCATCCAGGCCGGAGTGGCAGCGACCGTCGTGGAAGCCGGTTCCCCGGCACGGGTCACACACTTCCCGACCGCCATCCCCTCGCCGTCGCACGCCGCCGTCGACACCCCGCGGCATCGGATCGCGCTTGCCAGCGGTGGGTCGAGCATCCGGGTCGAGCCCTTGCCTGGATGCACTTCGGCCGTCGGGCAGTTGCCGGGCGGCGACGACATCGTGGCCCGGGATCTCGCCTGGACCGTGGATGGTCGGCTCGTAGCCGGGTGCGATGACGGCAGGCTGCTCGCCTGGGATGCGGGGCTCTCGGATACCTCCGAGATCGACCGCCTGGAAGGTCCGATCGAGGTCGTCGTCGCCTCTCCCTCCGGCCGGCCGAGAGTGGCCGCCGGCCACCTGAGTACCGTCGTGATCCACGATCTCGGCGATCAGAGCCCACCGGCCAATCCGAGTCGGACCATTTCGCTCCCGGCCAATATCTGCAGCGCGGCCTGGTCGCCAGACGGACTCCGGCTCGTCTGTGGCACGATCGCTGGCGATGTTCTCGTCTTCTCCACCGACACCGGAGACCTGCTCGGTGATATCCATGAGTTCAAGCGAAACTATGAGAACAACGCCAAGAGAAAACGCATCAAGGCCCTGGTGCCTCTCGAGATCACATTCACGCCGGGCGGCCGCACGCTCCTGATCTGCGATGCCGAGCGGATCTGGTTTGCCGACGCGAACACGCTGACCTGGTTCGAATCTTTCCGGCCGGACTGGTCGATCGCCTGCGTCGCGGTATCGGCCGATGAGCAACTGATCATGCTCGGCGGCGAGCACTCTGGCGAAGGCCGCATCGGATTGCTCGACGTCTCGCTGCCTCCCATGCGGAGAGTCCGCTGACCGGAGTCAGGCTGCCGCGGGCCCTTTCGGGCCAAGCCTGCTAGGCCCCGTTGATCTGCTCTTGAAGGGCGAGCCAGCGTTCTTCGGCGGCGGCGAGTTTGGCGGCCACTTCGGTCATGGCGGTGTGCACCCGCAGCGCCTCGGCGGGGTCGGTCGCCTTGAGCAGGGTCTCGTTGTGCTGCCGCTTCTCGGCATCGAGACGGGCGATCGTCCGCTCGAGGTTTGCGATCTCCTTGCGGGTATCGCGGTCGGACCTGCCCGGCGGCTTCGCTGCGACGCCCTGCGGCCCGGGCGGCGGACGGCCTCCCGGCTTGGCGGTTCGCCGGCCGTCGGCCTCCTCGGCGTCATCGATCTCTCGGGTGACGGCGGCCAGATAGGAACCGTAGTCGCCGATGTACTTCATCACCCGGCCGTCCTTGACCTCGATCACCGTGGTGGCCACGGTGCTCATGAACGACCGGTCGTGGCTCGTGAAGATGACGGTGCCCTCGTAGGCCAGCAGGGCCTGGGCGAGGGCGTCGACGGTCTCGACATCGAGATGATTTCCAGGTTCGTCGAGCACCAGCACGTTGAACGGCCCGAGCAGCAGGCCGGCCATGCAGAGCCGGGCCCGCTCGCCGCCGGAGAGCACCCGAACCCGCTTCTCGACCGCGCGGCCGCGAAACAGCATCGCACCGGCCAGATCGAGGATCTGCTGCTGCTTCGTGCCGATCTTCGCCGCCCGCTCCAGATAGGCGAGGACGGTGTCGTCGGCCGGCAGGCTCGTATAGACGTGCTGGGCGTAGACGCCGATCTCGCAGCCGTAGCCCCACTTCAATTCGCCGCCGACCGGGGGCAGCGACTCGACGAGCGTTCGCAGAAACGTCGTCTTGCCCTGGCCATTGTCGCCGACGATCGCGGCCCGGGAGCCGTGAACGACCTCGACCTCGATCCCCTTGGCGACGGTGTTCGGCGGATAGCCGATGGCAAGGTCGACGCAGCGGACGGCCGGTCCCTTGCGGGGGGAGACGAGCGGGCAGCGGATGGCGGCCGTCGGCGCGTCGGCGGCGATCTCCTCGACCTCGAGCTTCTCCAGTTGCTTGCTTTTCGACTTGGCCCGCGATGCGGTCGAGGCCCGGGCCTTGTTGCGGGCGATGAAGTCCTCGAGCTGGCGGCGTTTGGCGAGGACCGCGGCGTTCGTCCGTTCGAGGTGCTCGAGCTGCTCCTGCTGATACTGCAGGTAGGCGTCGATCTTGCCGGGGAAGACCGTCAGCTTGCCGCGGGAAAGATCGAGCGTCTGGTCGCAGGTGGCGGCGAGGAAGGCCCGGTCGTGCGACACGATCAGGCAGGCCTCCTTGTAGCCCCGCAGGAAGTGCTCGAGCAGGATCTGGGTCCGCAGGTCGAGGAAGTTGGTCGGCTCGTCGAGGAGCAGCAGCGTCGGCTCGTGGAGGAGCAGGGCGGCGAGCTTGACCCGGGTCTGCCAGCCGCCGGAGAGCTTGGCGACGGGGCCGGAGAGGTGGGGCGTCTTGAGTTCGAACTGGCCGGCCACCTCGCCGCACTTCCAGTCGGGTTGGCCGCTGTCCCGGATCAGAAACTCGAGCGCCGTCTCGCCCGGCAGAAAGGGATCGTGCTGCCTGAGATACCCGAGGCGAAGCCGGGGGTGGCGGACGATCTCGCCCGAATCGAGCTCCTCCTCGCCGAGGATCACCCGCAGGAGCGTGCTCTTGCCGGCCCCGTTGCGGCCCACGAATCCGATCTTGCCGTCGTCGGTGATCGTGGCCGAGGCGGCGTCGAGGAGGACCTGATCGCCATACCGCTTCGAGGCATTTTTGATGTCGAGCAGAACCGCCATGCACCACCGCCGTCCGGCCGCCCGGATGGCGGGCTCGTGAAGTCAGCCAGCAACAGCCAGGATGGTGCTGCCGGCGTGAACCAGCGGAGGGCATGGGACTCGAACCCACAACCGGTTACCCGGCACGACATTTCCAGTGTCGCCGCTAGCCATTCGCTTACCCTCCAGACTGCGTTTTGATCGCGTTCGCCCTGCCGCATCGATGTTTTTGACCAGAGCGTATACGCGCACCAACGCAATCGGCTGACAAGCAGTCTACCCACGACGGCAGGAGTCTGAAACCCGGCACGTTGATAGGCCGAGGGACGACGCGTGCGGCTCGATGCGGCCCACCTATCGCCCGACGGGCGAGGGTCGGGTCGAGGCTCCGACTGCCGGATTCAAGCCCTGAGGAAAGGCGAATTCGAAGGGCGTGGCGGCAATGATAGAATTGTGCCAAGACCTGATCGCTCACGGATCCAAGGGGCTCGATGATTCAATTGATGAAATATCGACGTGGCCGTGACCATGGGGTGTGGCGACGAATGCCCGTTGGTGCTGAACTCCCCTAGAGGGCCTGCCGATGACCGTGAAAGAGTTCCGCCAAGCACTCGACAGCAACCCCGATACGAAAATGCACTGGATGCTGCCGGACAAGTCCTTCGTGCCTGCCCACTACCACATCACCGAGGTCGGCAAGGTTCAGAAAGACTTCATCGACTGCGGTGGTACCGTCCGATCCTCGAAGGCTTGCGTGTTGCAGGTCTGGGTGGCGAATGACATCGACCACCGCTTGGAGACAACGAAACTGGCGTCGATCGTGCGACTCGCCAGCCCACTGCTCCAGTCAGACGAATTGCCGGTGGAGGTCGAGTACGAGGAGGGCATCATTTCCCAGTACCCCATCGGTGGCATGGAAGTGACCCCCTCCGGGTTGCTTTTCTATCTCGGCACGAAGCACACAGCCTGTCTCGCGCCTGAGAAATGCAAGGTGGGAGACACGGGCTGCTGCTGACCGTTCGTGGAGCCAGTGAAGCCCATCAGCGGCTGGAGGCTGTCTCAGGCCACAGCCCCAGGAGAGACAGCCATGACCAGCACGACCTCACACATCACCCTCATCTGCAAGACCTTCGCGGTTCAGTTCAGCCACCTTTCTTGTGCCCTCGACATGTCTCGGTTCGTAGGGACAGTGGCGGCATCCTGAGCCGCAGCACGAGCCTCGTTTCACGTGATAGGCCGCCGTGTAGACCAGAAGGCCGTTTTCGAAATAGAAATCGCGCTGAGACGGGGATGGCCGCGGCTTCTGATTGGACATCTGTTCTGGCTTGCCTTGAAGTCCGACCCAAATTCGGGGCCCGCCTCAACGATCACTCGTCCGGCAACCGGTAGACCCAATAGGCGAGGGGCGCGAGTGCCAGTTCGGCAATTGTATAGAACACAAGAATCCGTGAAGGAATTCCATCGGCGTAGAGACTGATGAGTCTGCCACTCACCAGCCCCACGGAAAATATCAACGTGGTCAGCACCGCGGTATTTCTGAGCTTGCTTCTCGAGGCTGCGACGAGCCAAAAGAGTCCGAGACCCAGATAGAGGCCCATGACCGCCCGCAGGATGTGGGCAAGGTTTTGGTCCAGATCCACAACGCCCAGAAACGACCGCGCGAACCGTTGTGGAGACACCCCGTACAGCATCCCGATACTCGAAACCACGACGAACGCCAGAATCAGATAGGCCTGTTTGATTTTCAGGGTCAACTCCTTGTCGCTCGTGCAGGAATCTGTCGAAAGCCGCTTGCAACAACAGAAATCACCTGCCCCATGGATGACGCCCGATTCTACGTGAGGGTTCTAAACTCTGTCGCTGCCCCCGCATTCGCTCTCTGGACGTGATGCCGTTGGCCGACCTATCCTGAGCGGCACATCACGAACGTGATCGGCCTTGAGTTGTACGACCAACAGAACGACTCCTCTGAAACCATGAACCTCGCGGACCGATCCGAGCATCGACCGATGCTCGACTTCCGGGAGTCCGGGAGTGTGGGCACCACAGTAAACCGATTCCGTGCCTTCCTGGTGGCTGCCTGCGCCGCGGCGGGGATGATGGCGTGGGAACCGCCTGCGGCACTGCCTGCGGACGACGACCCCGCCCTCGCGACGAGCCTGCGATTCTACGGTGCCAAGCCGAGGTCGCTCGAGAAGGCCCGTCAGCGGATCGCTGCGGGCGACAAAGGCCTGAAGCGGGCCCTCAAAAATCTCGTTGCCACCGCCGACGAAACGCTCGAGCTGTCGCCCCCGTCGGTCACCGAGAAGGAACGACAGCCGCCCAGCGGCGATCGACACGACTACATGAGCCTCGCCCCGTATTTCTGGCCCGACGCGTCGAAGCCCGACGGCAGGCCATACGTCCGCCGCGACGGCGAGCGGAACCCTGAGAGCCGCGATCCAAAAGGGAACGACGGCCCGCGAATATTGATGATGGGCAACTCCGTCGAAACCCTGTCGCTGGCCTATTTCTTCACCGGCGACAGAAAATATGCGGCCCATGCCGCCAAGATGGCCCGGGTCTGGTTTCTCAGCCCTGACACGCGGATGAACCCAAATTTCAAGTATGCCCAGGCCGTTCCTGGAAAGGCGGACGGAAGGCCCGAGGGGATTCTCGAGGCCCGACACATCGCCGTCGCCATCGATTCACTCGGACTGCTGGCCGATGCCGCAGTTCTGTCGGACGCCGAACGGAAGGGAATGGTCGCCTGGCTTCGGGAATACGTTCGCTGGCTCCTCGCCAGTCCGGCGGGCCGTGAGGAGCAGGCCGCCAACAACAATCACGGCACCTACTACGACGTGCAGGTGGTGAGGTTGGCGCTCTGCCTCGACCGGAAGGATTACGCCCGACGGATCCTGAACGAGGCCAAGAGTCGCCGAATCGCCTCGCAGATCGCGGCCGACGGCAGTCAGCCGCACGAACTCAAGCGAACGAAGTCGCTGAGCTACTCGCGGTTCAATCTCGAGGCTCTTTGCGAACTCGCGACGCTCGGCGAGCATGCGGGCGTCGACCTCTGGCGGTATTCCAGCCCGCAAGGAAGCAGCATCCGGCGGGGCATCGAGTTCGTCGCGCCGTATTTCGACGAACCGGCAAAACAATGGCCGTATCAGCAGATCGAAGAGATCAAGAAGAACGATTTCATGCCGATCCTGCGGTGCGCGGCCCTGGCGTACGAGGCCCCAGAGTTCGAGGCGATCGTCGAGAAATATCCCGACGCGAAGGCGGACCGGTTTCAACTGCTGTTCGCGCCCTGAAAAACGCCCCCGCATTTCTTGATCGATCCGGGATGTTGCGATTTTTGCCCTGTGACATCACCAGAAAGGCTGGGCTCTTCGATGGGAAAGAATCTTTTTGCTGACCAGCGGATTGCGTTTGCGGTTTCGGCAGGCCGAGTCGGGCACTTCGGTGGCCGAGATCATTCGCACGCTCCGGATCAGCAAGCAGGCATTCTCCCTCGGAAGAAGCGATCCGCGGGGCTCTGGATCGCCTCGTGGCTCGCACTTATCGGGCCTGTCGCTCTCGGTGCGGAGCAGGCCGATACCGATCGGGCCGACCGGATCACGCAGGTTTCGGTCGTCAACGGGCTGATGCTCGGCGAATACGACGGCTTTGTTTCCATCAAGGACCTGCTCGGCTCGGGCGACTTCGGGCTCGGCACGCTCGACCGGCTCGACGGCGAACTGATCGTGCTCGACGGCGCGGCCTATCAGGCCCGGTCGAGCGGCGAGGTGGTGGCGGTGCCACCCGCGGCGACGACACCATTCGCCGCGATCACGCCCTTCGAGACCGACGGCACCATTCCCTGCCCGGAACTGGCGTCGCTCGAACGTCTCGACCAGTTTCTCGACGAGCGGCTTCAGGAGCGAAACAACTTCGTGGCGATCCGCATCGAGGCAGGCGTCGCCTCGATCACGCTGCGGAGCGTGCCAGCACAGGAAAAGCCCTACAAACCTCTGCAGGCGATCGCACGGTCGCAGCCGATCTGGACCCACCGCGGCATCCGTGGCAGTTTCGTGGGCATCCGCAGCCCGCAGTGGGCCCGCGACATCACCGTTCCCGGCCATCACTGGCACTTCATCTCGGCCGACCGGCGGATCGGAGGGCATGTCCTCGACTGCCAGATTCAGGAGGGCACGATTCGTTACGACATCTGCGGCGACTGGACGGTGAAGCTCGATCGGTCGGCGGCCTTCAACGACAAGGATCTCAGCGGCGACCTGCGGGAACAGGTGAAGCAGGTCGAGAGCCTGCGGGGCGAGAAGAGCCCGGCCAATCGCTAGCCCGTCGACAAGGCGCCTCTTTGACTTCTCGAGTGGAACATGCCAGGGATGCAAGGAGGGGTTGCCCATGCCCCGAGAGCCGGCGTTGCTGACAACCGCAGGCATGGATGCCGAAGCGAAGGCAGCATCGAGAGAGCGAAGGCCAGGATGGCCGCAGCGAACGTCCGGCTCTCGGGGCGTGGGCAACCCCGACCCACGAAAGACCCCGCACTTCAAGGCATGACAGGCTGAAGCCTGTCCCACTTCTGAAAGACCCGACAGGCTGAAGCCTGTCCCACTTCTGCAACAGGGGATGATTTTTCCACGGACGGCCAGAGGGCGCCGCCCGGCGTTCCCCGCAGCGCCCGGCATCTGCTAGCATCCGCCACATGTTCGAGCACCACACCGACCCGCTGCTCCCGGGCCATTCGTTCCTGCTGCGGGTCTTCTGCCACGTCCTGATCGCGCTCGTCGTGCTGGCCGCCGCCCTCGGCATGGGCGTCGTCGGCTACCACCACTTCGGCGGCCTCTCCTGGATCGACAGCCTCCACAATGCCTCGATGATCCTCGGCGGCATGGGCCCCGTCGATCCGATCCGGACCGACGCCGGCAAGTATTTCGCCTCGTTCTACGCCCTCTTCTCCGGCCTCCTGTTCATCGGCGCCGCCTCCGTCGTGCTGGCGCCGTTCATGCACCGCATCATGCACAAACTGCACATCGACTCCGAATGAGCGACACGCCCCGATCGGTCCGCCGATGCTGACGATCATCGCGATCCTGCTCGTGCTCACCGCCGCGTTCGCCTACGTCAACGAGCGGTTCCTCAAATGGCCCGCGACGATCGGCGCGATGGCGATCGCGCTGGCCTTCTCGCTCCTGATCGTCGGTCTCGATCTGGTCGGCATCGGTGGACCGCGACGAAGCGAGCGGGCGCTCCTCGCCTCGATCGACTTCACCGAGGTGTTGATGGGGGGCATGCTCTCCGTACTCCTGTTCGCCGGCGCCCTGCAGGTCGATCTGGAACGGCTCCGCCGGCTCCTGCGGCCGATCGGCGTGCTGGCGATCGTGGGCACGGCCTTCTCGTCGCTCGTGATCGGCCTCGGCTGCTGGTGGCTGCTACGGCTTCTCGGCATCGACCTGTCGTTCACCTACTGCCTCCTCTTTGGGGCGCTCATCTCGCCGACCGATCCAATCGCGGTGCTCGGGATCCTCTCGTCGGCGAAGGTTCCTGCCGACCTGGAGGACACGATCACGGGTGAATCCCTGATCAACGACGGCGTGGGGGTGGTGATTTTCGCCCTGCTTCTCGAGATGCTCCATTCCGGATCGACCCCGACTCCGGCCGCGATCGGGGAAATGTTCCTGCGGGAGGCGGCCGGGGGCGTGCTGTTCGGGATCGTCGTCGGGACGGTCATCAATCGGGTGCTGGCGTCGATCGACAACTATCGGGTCGAGGTGCTGATCACGCTGGCCACGGTCATCGGCGGCTACGCCGTCTGCGACTGGCTCGAGACATCGGGGCCGCTGGCGATGGTGGCGATCGGACTGCTCGTGGGAAACGAGGGCAGGGCCCTCTCGATGTCGGACCAGACCCGCGAGCGGCTCGACATCTTCTGGCACCTGCTCGACGAGATCCTCAACAGCGTGCTCTTCGTGCTCCTCGGCCTCGAGGTCGCCGTGATCCGCTACCAGCACGACTCCTGGCTGGCGGCGATCAGCGTGGTCCTGCTTTCGCTCATCGCCCGATTTCTTGCCGTCGGCCTGCCGGTGCTCGCCGCGCCCGGCTGGTTTGGCCTGCCGACACGGGCCGGATGGCTGCTCACCTGGAGCGGGGTTCGGGGCGGCATCTCGGTGGCCCTCGCACTCTCGCTGCCGCCGGGCCCCCAGCGCGACACCGTGCTGATGCTCACCTACTCGGTCGTCGTGTTCTCGATCCTCGTCCAGGGGTTGTCGATCGGTGCCGTCGCCCGCCGCCTCGGTCTGACCGGGGGGAGGGCCTGACTCCGGGGATTGGCTGCGGCCGCCCGTCAGCCGACGCTGCCGCGGTCGAGCAGCCCCTCGATCAGGGCGGAGCGGGTGTCGATGCCGGTCGTGACCCGCTTTGCAGCGGGCTGTTCGAGGATCGCCCGGGTCTTCAGGAGCCGCCGTCCGCCAGACTGGGCGTCGTAGCTGTTGAATGCGATCCGGAGCCGCTCATCACCGGCGAGGGTGCGGCCGTCGCGGGCGATCCCGGTGATGCCGCCGTCGCCGTCGCGGACCAGCGTGAATGGCCAGAGGGTCCGATCCGACCGCTTGTCGGAGGCATCCTCGCGGGCGACGGCGACGATCTCGGCGGCCGTCAGCTCTGCCGTCACGAGCAGGTTTTCGTAGGGGATGATCCGCCAGCAGTCGGCGACCGTGCAGCCGCCAGGCTCGAGCCCGCCGCTGTCGAATGTGCCGTGAAACACCCCATCGACCGGTGTCTTCGCCCGGTCCAGTGCGGCGGCGAAGAGCTCGCAGAGCAGGGTCGCGAGCGGGTTTCCACGGCCTCCGCCCGCGATCGGTGCTCGGACCGTCGCCAGCCTGCGGGCCAGCTGCTCGTCGCTCGCCGCCAGATCGGGCCGGGCCATCTCGATCACCAGCGGATCGAGGTCGAAGCGGTCGTCCATCAGGAGAGTGAACGCGCGACGGTCGATCAGTTTGCGGCTGTCGATGTCGAACGTGAGATCGATCCGGCCGCAGTGAATGCCGTAGTAGCTGGCCTGGGAGCAGAGCACCTCGTGCAGCGTCCAGGAGGGCTGATTCTGGTGGGAGTGCCCGGCCAGATAGACATCCACGCCCTTCGCCTCGCGGAGCAGCGACCGCAGGGGGTTGGCATAGTCGTCCTGAAACCGCCAGCCCATGTGGCCGATCACCACGATCGCGTCGGCGCCCGCCGTCTTCACCTCGGCGACGCTCATCGCCAATGCCGCCGCGGGGTCGGTCGCGGTCGCGCCGCCGAGCGTCTCGGGAGCCAGCCAGAAGGGGAGGCCCGGGGTGATCAGGCCGACCAAGCCGATCTTGAAGCCGCCCACCTCGCGGATCGTCCAGGGCTTCACGTTCTTCCAGGCACCATTGAAGTTGCCGGGCGTGCTTCCGGCGCGTTCCAGGTTGCCGGTGAGGATCGGCGCCGCGGACAAGGCGAGATTCGACTCGAGCTTCTCCGGCCCCCAGTCGAAGTCGTGGTTGCCGAGCGTCCAGGCGTCGTAGCCGACCCGGTTGAAGAGATCGATCATCAGGTTGCCGCCGCTGTTCAGGCTGACGGCCGTGCCCTGCACGACGTCGCCGACGTCGACGGTGATCGAGTGCGGCGACTCCCGCCGCCACTGCCGGATGCAGGTCGCACACCGGGCGAAGCCCCCGACATCATCCAACCCCTCGTAGCTGCTCGTGGGCAGGATCCGTCCGTGGAGATCGGTGGTGTGGAAGATCGAGACGGTGCGGGCCTTCCCGAGATCGCGGGCCGCAGCGACAGGTCCACCGGCGATCCACATCGCCCCGGCGCCGGCAGTCCCTGCCGCATGCGTCACAAAATCCCGCCGGGTCTGGACCCACGGCTTCGCGTTGCTCATGCCCATCTCCCGCCTCCCCGTGCTGCTGCTCCGCAAAGAATCGTAGATCTGGCCGACGGAATCGCATCGAACGTGGAGCGGCAGTCGCATCTTACGTGAAAAGCAGCTTGAAGGTCCTGTCGGGCGGGGGCGCCATCCGGGCCGAATCGCGGCTCATCAAAATCTTACAGGGTGGGTAGTTCCCTTTTGCGAGGGGGTTTGTATGGTAGGGGAGGTCGCGAGCCCATCCTGAGCAAACCTGGAGGTCGGTCATGAAATCGCGGTTGCACCTCTGCATCGGCGGCGTTTCTGTTGGCTGTGCGTTGCTGACCTCGATGGTCGCCGGCGGGGGCACCATCTACTGGAATATGAACGACCTCGCGCAACCGACCTCGAACACCGTCACCAAGCTGACCGTCGGCGCGATCTCGCAGGCCAACACAACCACGACCGGCAGTTCGACACAGTCGGCGTCGTCCGGCTACTCGTTCACGCTCAACGGCCAGACGACGTCCGCGTCCGGAAGCACGAACCTCACGTTTTCAGCCAGGCCAGGGCTCCTCGACACCGGCTCGAGTACGTCCGTGTCGCTGTCGCTCACGCCGGCAGTAGGCTCTTCGGGCACGCTGAACGCCGTCGGGTTTGGATCGCGATCGACGGCCTCCGGCCCCACGACACTGTCGCTGCGTTCGAGCACCGACAACTTCTCGACCGACATCGCGTCGTTCTCGCCGCTGACCGGCGGCACCTGGGCTTACTTCACGAGCATATTTTCAGCACCCGTGTCGTTTTCGAGCGACTCGCCACTCACGCTGCGACTCTACGGCTCGGGCGGCTCGACCGCGAGCGCGGGCAACTGGCGACTCGACGACCTCCAGGTCGACGTCGTGGTCGTCCCAGAGCCGGCGGCCGTTGCGCTCGGACTTCTGGGGGTCGCAGGCTTCTTGGTGGGAACGCGGCAGATCGGCCGAAGGCAGCGGGAGAGTGTGACGCGATGCGTCGGGCAAGCAGCGGCTTCACGATCGTCGAACTGCTCGTCGTAGTCGCGATCATCGGCATCCTCATCGGGCTTTTGCTCCCGGCCGTACAACGTGTGCGCGAGTCGGCTCGCCGCAGTTCCTGCCAGAACAACCTTCGGCAGATCGGCCTCGCGATGGCCCACTTCGCGGACACGTGGAAACGCTATCCGCCGGGGCAGATCCTGCGTCAGCCGGGCCACCCGCGGATCTCGTGGGCCGCCTTCTTCCTCGACTATCTCGAGCAATCGGCCATTCAGACCAACTGGACGGCGACCGTCGACAAGGACCTGCCCGCGGCCGATTCGCGGCTCTACTTCAACGCCCCGCTGAACAGCATCTGCAACCGCGCGGCCACCGCCGTCGTGCTGCCGTTCTACATCTGCCCGAGCACCGCCCGCACCCATTCGTCGCGCTCGGGAAACCTGACCCGGGATTGGGATGGCGACGGCGTGTTCGACGTCACCCGCTACGAGGGCATGGCCTGCATCGACTACTCGGGCAACAACGGGGTGAATGCCGGATACACGCGGTACCGCACCTCCGCCGGCACGACCTACTCGGGCTCCAACGGCGTGCTGATCTTCAACCAGACCAGGTCGCTCAAGTCCGGCATTCCGCTGCAGCAGATCACCGACGGCATCTCGAAGACGATCCTGCTCTTCGAGTTGACGGGCCGGGGCGTGAATCCGCCATCCAGTGCAGGTGACTCGCCGAGCGGCCAGGGGGTCTGGGCGTCGGGGCTCAATTGCAATTCGATCGGGCCGGAGCACATGTCGCGTGCCCTGATCAATCCGTCCACCGACGACCTGACGGGAGCCTGGAGTGACAGTTCCGACCAATCGCTCTACTCGGAGCACCCGCGTGGGGCCCACGTGGCGATGTGCGACGGCTCGGTCCATTTCCTTCCGGAATCGACCAGCGACGCCGTTCTCACCGGCCTCGCCTCCCGCAATGGCGGCGAGGCCGTGAGCGTCGGCCAGTAGTCGGACTGGGCTACAATCCGCCCATGCATACCTCCGCCGACGCCGCCGGCCGCCGGGCTGCTCTTGCCTGGATTCTGCTCGACTGGGCGGCGAGTGCTTTTTCGACGATCCTGATCACGCTCGTCGTCGCCTACGTCGAGCGGGTCGTGTTCGCAGATGCGGCCTGGGGCGTGGCAGCGGGCGTGGTCTGGGCCTGGCTCATGGCCGCCGCCATGCTCGCGTCGGCCCTGCTCGCGCCCCTCCTCTCGGCGCACGCCGACCGCACGCACGACCACAAACGCTGGCTCATGATCAGCACCGGCGTGGGAAGCGGAGCCTGCCTCCTGCTCGCAGCCGCGCCACCCACCGCCCGGATCGCCGTGGCCGCCGCGATCCTGCTCGCCGCGGTCGGTTTCGACATGGCCCAGATCTTCACCGGCAGTCTCCTCCCTCGAATCGCCCAGGGGCAGGCGGCAGACCGGCTCTCCGCCGCCGGCTTCGGCGCGGGCTACCTCGGCGGGGCGATCGCCCTGATCCTGGCCACCGCGGTTGTCGGCGGCCGCGAGGCACTCGGCCTCTCCGCCCCCGACTCGCTGCGGGCCTCGTTCGTCGTGATGGGCGGCTGGTGGCTCTTGTTCTCGCTGCCGGCCGCGTTCACGCCGATGGGCGACGGCCGCTCGGCCGACCACGCGGCCACATCGACGGGCGAACTCCGTGCATTTGCGAAGTCGCTCGCAGGCGATGGGGCGGGGGCCCTCGGCCGCGTGCTCCTCGGTGCTGTGCTCGTGCTCGGGGCCGTGCAGACGGCGATCGGGCAGTTTTCAAGCCTCGCGCTCGAGCAGTTTCATCTCGATTCCTCGGCGCTCGTGCGGCTCGTCCTCCTCGTGCAGTTCGTGGCCCTGCCCGGGGCCATCTTCATGGGCTGGCTCTCCACCGTCTGGAGCAGGGCGGGGGCTCTGACCACCTGCCTGGTCGGCTGGCTGGCCGTGATCGCACTGGCTGGGTTCATCGAGACGCCGGCACAGCTGACGGCGCTCGCCGTGCTGCTCGCGCTCGTGCTCGGCGGCGTGCAGAGCGTCGTTCGGGCCACGATCGCAGTTCTCGCTCCCGCGGGGCGGTTCGGGGCGACGTTCGGACTCCTGCAGGTGGGCACGAAGCTCGCCGGATTCGTGGCGAGCCTGCTCTTTGGAGCGGCCTACGCGGCCACGGGTGACTCGCGCAGCGGCCTGATCCTGCTCTTCTCGCAGTTGGCGGTCGGCTGGTGGGTGCTGGGCTATGCCAGGCCGAGCACGTCTCGCATCGAGTAGAGACCGGCCGGCCGGCCCACGAGAAACGCCGCCGCCGCGAGCGCGCCCTTTGCGTAGCAATCGCGGTTCGTCGCCCGCACGTTCACCGAAAGCGACTCGCCCTCGAGGCCGAACAGGATCGTGTGCTCTCCCGGATTGTCGCCGGCCCGCACGGCGTGATACCCGATCTCGTCGGCCGGCCGGGCCCCGGGGCGGCCTTCGCGGCCATGGGCCGCCTTCGTCTGCCCCATCACGCCCTGCACGATCTCGCCAAACTTGAGGGCGGTGCCGCTGGGCGAATCTTCCTTGTGGCGGTGATGCACCTCGAGAATCTCCACGTCGGCCCGGCTGCCGACACGATTCAGCAGGGCACCGGCCCGGCCCACGAGGTCCATCGCGACGTTCACCGCCAGGCTCATGCTCGGCGACTGGAGCACGGCGACATGCTTCGAGGCCGCCGCGAGGGCGTCGCGGGCCGGAGCGTCGAGGCCCGTGGTCGCCACCACGAGCGGCACCTTCTTCCGCACGCAAATGGCGAGGATGCCGGGCACCGCCTCCGGCAGCGAAAAGTCGATCACGACGTCGGCCGGGCAGTTCCAGGCGTCGCTCACCAGGATCGCTGCGGGCGAGAGGCCGGCGAGCGTGCCGGCGTCGACGCCTGCCTTCGGGTGCCCGCTCCGCTCGATCGCGGCCACGAGCGTCCACGGGGTCGCATCGCCAGCGGCGCAGGCGATCACCCGCTGCCCCATCCGGCCGGCGGCACCATGAACCACGAGCCGAATCGGATCAGCCATAGAGTTCGATCGCCTGCACGATCTCGTCGAGACGGTTGCCCACGCTCACCGAGCGGTTTGCGAAGCTGGCCCGGCTCACGCCCCGGCTGCCGAGCACCTCGTTGAACAGCTTCTGGTCGGTGGTGTGGTAGGCGACGGTCGCCGTCGGATCCTTGAGCTGGTGCCCGGTGAGGATGCAGACCACCCGCTCGTCCCGGCCGATCACCCCCTCGGCCACGAGCTGCCTGGCTCCGGCGACGCTGGCGGCGCTCGCCGGCTCGCAGCCGAGGCCGCCCGCACCGACCTGGGCCTTGGCGTCGAGAATCTCCTGCTCGCTCACCTGCCGCACGACGCCGTCGCAGACCTCGAGTGCCCGCAGGCACTTGTTGAGGTTCACCGGACGGTTGATCTCGATCGCGCTGGCGATGGTGTCGGCCCGCTTCCGGTCGCGGTCGAGCTCGTCGTAGTAGTGGCAGGCTGGGGAGAGATCGGCCCGGCCGCCCTCCCAGCGCAGTCCGCGGTTGTGATAGAGCTCGTAGAGCGTGTTGGCGCCGGCGGCATTGATGATCGCCAGCCTTGGCACCCGGTCGATCAGGCCGAGCCTGCGGAGCTCCGCGAACGCCTTGCCGAAGGCGCTCGAGTTGCCGAGGTTGCCTCCGGGCACCACGATCCAGTCGGGAACCTCCCAGCCGAGCGACTCGAGCACCCGGTACATGATCGACTTCTGCCCCTCCAGCCGAAACGGATTCACGCTGTTGACGAGGTAGATGCCGAGCTTGCCCGAGACCTCCTTGACGCGGGCCATGGCGTCGTCGAAGTCGCCGGCGATCTGGATCGTGAGCGCCCCGTAGTCGAGGGCCTGCGAGAGCTTGCCGTAGGAGATCTTGCCCGAGCCGATGAAGATGATGCCGCGCATGAACTTGGTCACCGCGCAGTAGACCGCCAGCGAGGCGCTCGTGTTGCCGGTCGAGGCACAGGCGGCACGGCGGGCCCCGATCATGCGGGCGTGGGTGAACGCGGCCGACATGCCGTTGTCCTTGAACGATCCCGAAGGATTGAGGCCCTCGTACTGGAGGTGGAGCCGGCCGGGCTGCATGCCGACGTAGGCTCCCACACCGTCGGAGACCGACAGCAGCGTCTGCCCCTCGCCGATCGTCACGACACTCTCGCGGGGAGCGTAGGGCAACAGCTCGTGGAACCGCCAGACACCGCTGTAGGCGAGCGGATCGCTGCGACGCATCCACTTCCGCTCGAAGACCTCGAACGAGGTCGGCGGCCGGAGACGGTCCCAGTCGTACTCGACGTCGAGCAGGTTGCCGCAGGCCGGGCAGCTCGTCAGCACCTCGTCGACGGCATAGGTGGCACTGCAGGCCGGCGAGATGCACTGCTGGAAGGCGAGATCGGTGCGGGCGGCGACGGCCAAGGCTGGCACTCCAGGAATCGGTGTTTCCTCGTTAGAGTCGGCAGATCAGCCCGGCCGGCTCCGGCGAGATTTCCCAGCGATTTTGCAAAGGTAGGTCATCCTTTTCGGCTCAGCAAGCAGGTTTTACCAAGACTCCGCCAGAACTGCCAGTTTGACAGCCTTTGGCGTCGAGGTATTCTCAGGGGCTCGGCGGAATTGTGGCCGGACCTCCCCAGGCGGGTGGGCGGTCGGTTCCCAAGGAATTGGGTGGACAGCATGAAAGCGGCGGAAATGAAGCCCTTCAAGGCGGCGCTCGTGGCGTTGCGGGCGCGGCTTCGGGGTGATGTCTCGACGATGGCCGACGCAGCTCTGCGGAAGACGCGGGGAGAGGCGAGCGGCGACCTGTCGAGCATGCCGATCCACATGGCCGACATCGGCACCGACGCCTACGAGCAGGAATTCACGCTCACGCTGATGGCGAGCGAGGAGGGCACGCTCGAGATGGTCGAGCAGGCCCTGGAGCGGATCCGCACCAAGACCTTCGGAATCTGCGAGGACTGCGAGGGGGTGATCTCGAAGAAGCGGCTGGAGGCGATCCCCTTCGCCGCCCTCTGCATCCGCTGCGCCGAGAAAATGGAGCAGCCCTCCAGCCACCGTCCCCGCCAACCACGCTAGCCGTCCTTGGAAAAAGGCGTCGACGACCTTTTTCACTTGAGAAACGATCCGTTCAATCCCGGTCCCCAGCGAGAAGGATTTCGCGCGGCGATGTGGAATCCCCTCCGCGGCTGGCCACTGTTTGCCTGGATCGCCGCGACGGCGGCCATGGTCGACCTCGTCACGAAGACGGCGATCTTCGATCGGCTGGGAATGCCCGGAATACGGCGGGGGATCGTGCTCGTGCCCGGCATGCTCTCGCTTGAAACGAACCTCAACGAGGGGGCGCTGTTCGGCATGGGACAGGGGCTGGGGATGCTCTTTTCCCTCATCTCCGGCCTGGCGATCGCGGGGATCGCCTACGTCGTTTCGAGGCCATCCAACCGGGACGACATCGGGATGATCCTGGCCCTCGGCCTGATCGCCGGCGGGATCGTTGGTAATCTCTATGATCGGCTCGGCCTGCCGCATCTCGTCTGGCACGCCCCGCTGGGCCGCGTCGGCCAGCCCGTCTACGCGGTCCGCGATTGGATCCACTTCAGGCTCGAAGGCCTGATCGACTGGCCGATCTTCAATCTGGCCGACACCTGGCTCGTGATCGGGGCCGGGCTGCTCTTCCTGCTTTCGCTGCGGCCGGCGACGGATGGCGAGAACGCCGCCGGAGCCCGTTCTGCGAGAGGGGAGAACGTTTGATGGAAGGTCTCGAAATCCCCCGGATACAGCCACTCCCAGCGTCGATGATCTCGGCGGTGTCGGCCGAGATCGCAGGCCGTCTGGAGGCCGCGCTCACCGGCGTTGCCCTCGCGGGCCGGGAGACGCTCGGGCGGTTCGAGGACCCCGCCCTGGCGGTGGTGGAAAAGGCGGACCACTCGCCCGTCACCGAGGCCGATCACGCGGCCGAACGACTCCTGCGGGAGCACCTCCTCGGCCGCTTTCCGAACGACGCCTTCCTCGGGGAGGAGTCGGGCTCAGCGGCCGGATCGTCGGGCTATGAATGGATCGTCGATCCGATCGACGGCACGAAATCCTTCATCCGCGGCGTGCCGCTCTACGCAACGCTCGTGGGCTGCCGATTGGCGGGTCGGGGCGTGCTCGGCGTGATCGCGATCCCCGCCCTCGGCGAACTCGCCTACGCGGCAGCCGGCGGTGGATGCTGGCACGTCCGCGGACGCGGTGAACCGACGCGGTCGCGGGTCTCGTCGCGGGAGTCCCTTGCCGAGAGCCTGATCTGCACGAGCGACTTCACCTCTTTTGGCAGGCGGAGGGATGGCTCGCAGGGCAACGAGGCCCGCGGCCGGCTCGAGCAGGCCTGCAGGCTGTCACGAACCTGGGGCGACGGCTACGGCTACCTGCTCGTGGCGACCGGCCGGGCCGAACTGATGGTCGACCCGATCATGAGTGCCTGGGATGCGGCAGCCGTCGAGACGGTGATCGTCGAGGCGGGGGGGCGGTTCACGGACTGGCAGGGGCGGGAGCGGATCGACTCGGGGGATGGAATCGCCAGCAACGGTCTCGTGCACGCCGCCGCACTGCGAATGCTCGGCTGATCCGCGGCTCGGCTGACCCGATCCGCAACGGGCGAAACCCGCCTTGCCAAACCACCGGCGGCGGGTATTCTGTGGGCTTCTCGAATCCGGCCAAACGCGGTTCCTCCAGACCGCCCACAACTCAAAGAGCATTCATCGTGGCACGTTCCTGTCAGGTCTGCGGCAAGGGTTTCTCGATGGGAAACACCGTGACGATCCGCGGCAAGGCGAAGTATCTCGGGGGCGTCGGCACCAAGGTGACCGGCATCTCCCGCCGGAAGTTCAAGCCCAATCTTCAGCGCCTGCGGATCACCGTCGGCCGCGGCACGAGCACCTCGGCCCTCGTCTGCACCCAGTGCATCAAGAGCGGGGCCGTCACCAAGCTCGTCAAGCAGCAGCCGTTTCGCCTGCCGACCGTCGAGAAGGCAAAGACCGTGGCCGAGGAAGCGGTGCCGTCCGGTCCCCGCGCCCGTCCCTGAATCCCGGGGAGCCGCCGCGTCACATGAGTCTCTCGCGGCAGGATGTTGCAAAGGTCGGCACGCTCGCGCGTCTGGCCCTCTCCGACGCCGACCTCGACGTCATGACGACCGAACTGTCGAAGATCGTCGGCTTCGTTTCGTTGCTCGCGGAGGTCGACACGGCATCTGTCGAGCCTCTCGCCCATCCGCTCGACAGCCAGAACGTGTTTCGCGACGACCTGCCGCAGCCCTCCCTGACGACGGCCGAGGCGCTGCAGTCGGCCCCGCGGCACGACGGCGAATGCTTCCTCGTTCCTGCCGTGCTCGGCGAATCGGGTGCGGCCTGAGACGCAGCCTCTAGACGCATGCAACCCGCCGAACTCTCCGCCGTCGATCTGGTCACAGCCGTCCGCCAGGGCGACCTCTCGGCGGTGCACTGCACTGAGGCCTTTCTGCGGCGGATCGAATCGCTCGACGGCTCGATCAACGCCTTCTTGAAGGTCGACAGGGAAGGGGCGCTTGCCTCCGCGGCCCGGATCGACGAGCGTCGCAGGGCGGGCAGGCCGATCGGGCCGCTCGCCGGCCTGCCGATCGCCGTGAAGGACGCCCTCTGCACCGCCGACCTGCCAACCACCTGTGGTTCGAAGATGCTGCAGGGCTTCAGGCCCCCCTACGACGCCGACACCGTCCGCCGGCTGCGGGAGGCCGATGCCGTGATCGTCGGCAAGACGAACATGGACGAGTTCGCGATGGGCGGCTCGAACGAAAACTCCGCCTTCGGCCCGGTCAAAAACCCCTGGGACCTGTCGCGGGCACCAGGCGGATCGAGCGGCGGTTCCGCCGCCTGCGTGGCCGCCGACATGGCCCCTGTCGCCATCGGCTCCGACACCGGCGGCTCGATCCGTCAGCCTGCCGGCCTCTGCGGAATCACCGGCCTCAAGCCGACCTACGGCCGGGTCAGCCGCCGCGGCCTCGTCGCCTTTGCTTCGAGCCTCGACCAGATCGGCCCGATGGCCCGCTCCGCCGCCGACTGTGCCCTCGTCTTGGAGACGATCGCCGGCCACGATCCCGGCGACTCGACGTCGCTGTGCGACGAGGTGCCGCGGTACACCGAGATGCTCGAGCAGCCGCTCACGGGCGTGCGGATCGGCCGCGTGCGCGACCACTATGCCGAGGGCCTCGATCCCGAGGTGGCCCGCGGCGTCGAGGAGGCGTTTGCCGTCTTCACGGCGGCCGGTGCGACCATTCACGACGTCGAACTGCCCCATGCCAAGTATGGCGTGGCGACCTACTACCTGATCGCGCCCTGCGAGGCCTCGAGCAATCTCGCCCGCTACGACGGGGCGCATTACGGCCATCGCTCCTCCCAGCGGACCGGCGACGGCTTCGAATCGCCCCTGGTGGAGATGTATTGCCGCAGCCGCGCCGAGGGCTTCGGCCCCGAGGTGAAGCGGCGGATCATGCTCGGCACCTACGCCCTCTCGGCCGGCTATTACGACGCCTACTTCGCCAAGGCCCTGAAGGTGCGGCGGCTGATCCGCCAGGACTATCTCGACGCCTTTCGGCATGTCGACCTGATCGGCGGCCCCGTCTCGGCCACGCCGGCCTTCAGGCTCGGCGAGAAGACGGGCGACCCGCTGGCGATGTATCTGGTCGATCTCTACACCGTGGCCACGAATCTGGCCGGTGTCGGCGGGATCTCGTTTCCCTGCGGTTTCACGAGGTCTGGCCTGCCGGTGGGATTCCAACTGCAGGGGCCGGCGTTGGCCGAGCCGCTCCTGCTGCGGGCCACCGACCGCTTCCAGCGGCTCACCGACTGGCACCTCCGCCGCCCGAAGGCCATCGCATGACCAGTGCCGCAGCCAGCCCGACCGCCGAGCCGTTCACGACGATCGTCGGCCTCGAGGTGCACGTCCAGCTTCAGACCCAGACAAAACTCTTCTGCGGATGCTCCACGGCTTTCGGCAGCCCGCCGAACACGCAGGTCTGCCCCACCTGCCTCGGCCTGCCGGGATCGCTGCCGGTGATGAACCGGAAGGCCTTCGAACTGGCGGTCCGGGCGGCCCTCGCGCTCAACTGCAGGATCGCCCCGTTCACGAAGTGGGACCGCAAGAACTACTTCTATCCCGACCTGCCCAAGGGCTATCAGATCAGCCAGTTCGACCTTCCGTTTTCGTCGGACGGCCAGCTGGAGGTGGTCGACCCTAAGGGAGCCTTCGCACCGCGGACGGTCGGCATCGTCCGGGTGCACCTCGAGGAGGACGCCGGCAAGAGCATGCACGACGAGGCCGCCGGCACGGCCGACACCCGGATCGACCTCAACCGGGCGGGCACGCCGCTCTGCGAGATCGTCACCCAGCCCGACCTGCGGAGCCCGCAGGAGGCCCGGGCCTGGCTCAATGAGCTCAAGCTCCTGCTCGTCTACCTTGGCGTCAGCGACTGCAACATGCAGGAGGGAAGTCTCCGGGTCGACGCCAACATCAACCTCCACATCCCACAGCCCGACGGCCGGATCGCCAAGACGCCGATCGTCGAGATCAAGAACATGAACTCCTTCCGCTCCGTCGAACGGGCGCTGACCTACGAGGCGGCCCGGCAGTGGGAGGAGTGGCAGGCGACGAAGGTCGAGATGGGTCGGATGCCGAAGCAGACCCGCGGCTGGGACGACCCCGCCGGCATCACCCGGCCCCAGCGGCAGAAGGAGGAGTCGAGCGACTACCGCTACTTCCCCGAGCCCGATCTCGTGCCGGTCACGGTCGACGAGCCGCAGCTCGCCAGGATCCGGGCCGCGATGGGGGCCCCGCCCACGGAGCTCCGTCGGACGCTCGCCGACCGTTGGAAGATTCCCGCCTACGACGCCGACGTGCTCGTCAATCAGGGCCGCGAACTGGTCGCCTACTTCGAAGCGGTCGCGACGACGGTTGCCGACGGAAAGCTGGCGAGCAACTGGATGCAGCAGGACGTGCTGCGAACGCTCAACGAGCGAGGCGGCACGATCGGCGAGTTTCCGGTGCGGCCCGAACAGGTCGCCGAGATCATCGGCCGCGTCCAGAAGGGCGAGTTCGACACCAGCCGCGGCCGCGAGATCTTCGCCGAAGTGCTGTCGAGCGGAAGGGCCATCGCGGATGTGGTCGCCTCGATGGGCATCGCCGCGGTGAGCGACGACGAACTGATCGCCCTCTGCAGGGAACTGATCGCCGCCAATCCGAAGATCGTGGCCGATGTGCAGGGGGGCAAGGAGCAGGCGGCCGCCGGTCTGATCGGCCAGGCGAAGAAGAAAAACCCCAATGCCAACCCCGGCAAGGTCAGGCAGATGTGCCTGGACCTGATCCGCGGCACGTAGCGGGAAGCGTCGCCGTATCCGCCTTGCGATCAGACGGCCCGCGAAACATGCACGCCTGTCGTGAGGGCGAGCGAAACCGGCTCGCGGTCAAACTCCAGTTCCACGAGGGCCGCCCTGTATCCCGATGCCGGAACTGAGAGCGCCGCTCGCCACTCGGGGCCGGCTCCGTCGATCGGAGTTTGACTCCAGCGAGCACTGCGGAAATCCCTCGATTCCGAGGCCGCCGACCAGAGTCGGATCTGGTCTGGCCGCCGCTCGCAGCGGACAACGACGGCGGCATCGGGCCCCGCCTCGTCGAATCGCCAGTCCACGACCGGCATCGATTCGATACCCGCCACGTGCCTTCCGAGCCCGGCGACGAGCCCCAAGATCCGCGCTGCTGGCAGGCTGTGATCGGCGTTGGGGCAGTACGACACCCAGCGAGGCCCGGGCAGGCCGTCGTAATAGAGGTCGAGCGACTCCAGCGGCCAGTAGGGATCGTTCGTTCCCAGGGCGATGATCTTGGGCAGCGTCAGCCGATCCCGGTAGGCGTAGGGATCGACGATCTCGACGAGTTCACGACCACGGGGCGTGGTGAGCAGACGATCGATGCCGCGGGAGGTGTAGTCGTGCAGTTTTTCCGAAAGTCCGCCAAAACTGTCGACCTGCAGCTGGAGGTGCTGCGAGAGCGAGAGCATGTCGATGACCATCGGCACGATACCCGCGACCCGGTCGTCCACCGCCGCCGTGAGCCACGTCGTCCAGCCCCGCTTACTCGCCCCGGCGACAACGAACTCTTCGAGTGAAATGTCCCATTGTTCCTTGGCGTCGGCCGTGACGGCGGTCATCGCTTCGGCCACCGATTTCACCATCGGTAGGAGGAGGGGCCAGCTGGGGTCGCCCGTTCGGACGTACTCCACGAAGGTGTGCGAGATGAGGCCGTCCTCGCGGAGGCCATCGAACATCGGCTGAAACGGCACCTGCCGGACAACGGCCGCCGGCAGCCCTGTCGCGTTGGCAGCGGCAGCGAGGATGCGTATTGACTCGGTTGGTTCGCGGAGTCCCTCCGCGGGCAGATTCGGCTGGCTGCCACCATCGACCCAGAGCAGTCCGTGGCCCGTCCGCCGCATGTCTCCAGGGAGAAACATCGACAATTCGTGCGTCCAGGGCCGGCCCTGCCAGGTCTGGCTGACGAGTCGCCCTGTCCGCCAGCGGCCGCCGGCCACCTGGCCATCGGCGATCGGCGTGAATGACGTCGATGGATCGCGACCACCGACATACTCGGACAGCATGTCGGCCCGCTCGACCGCCGCCTCCTGGCCGCATGCCGCACCAGAGATGATGCCCGCAGCGGCTGCGGTCGAGGCGAGGGCAAACCGCCGACGGGAGATGACGAGGCCTGCCGCAGCAGCGGCCGCGATCGCTGCGGCAGACGGTTCCGGAACGGGCTGGATCGGGCCCGGATTCGCTCCGCCGAGGGCGGCAATCTCGGCAGCCGAGAAGGCAACGTCGTGAAACTGCATGCTTGCGGCATACAGTTCTCCGACCTCGCTGTTGTTGTCGTTGAACGCGAAGAATGCCGACCGATTACCGGCAAGACCTGGCAGGCTGTCTGCAGCGGTCCCGAGGGACCAGCCTCCGTCCACGATCAGATCACGATCCTTGAGGTCCTGATCCCGCTGGCTGCTGACGACGATCTGATCGGGGACGATACCGCCGATTTTTTGGCCATCGACATACACCTCATATCGTGACTCCGACGTGGGGGCGTCGAGACGCATGACCATAGCGAGCCGATACCAGCGATCGGCGTCCAGATGACCGCCATACGAGGTCGCGGCTCCGACGTCCTGACGAACCTTGTTGAGAAACAACGCACCATCGGCGTTGCCACGCGGCTGAAACAGATCGAGATAGGCCGGCGCACCGGTGAAACTTACGGCTGGCACGAGAATGTCGGCAAGAAACGTGTAGCGGTTTAGCTTCGTTGCGGCTGAACCGTCCGGGAGCAGCCCATTGGCGACCTTCGGGAACGATGCCATCAGGCCCACTGCCGGCACCTGAGCTGCCCGCATGTCGGGGATTTTCATCACCGTGGCCGGCGCACCACTCAATCTCGAGATCCCGAAGCTGTCTGTCGTGCCGAAGGCAAGCTGGGCAGGGTTCGACGGTCCGCCCACATACTGATAGATCGCGGTGTTGGGCAGGTAGTCGACCTGCACGCCGGCAATGCCGGCAACCGGAGCAGGCGACCCGGTGCCGAAGTCCCAACTGGCGACGACTCCGGCCTGCAGTGCTGCCGACAGGACGAGATTCGCAGCGGCCAGCAGGGCGATCGAGATGCAGGCCGAAGTGAACGACTTGGGGGAGTTCATGGACGGTCGCGAATGGGTGTCAGACGCCATTTTGATCTCGACGCCGAGATCGTACCTTTCCGCTCGGCCAGAAGCGAGAAATCGGCACCCGCCTGAAAGGAGGACAAACCGCCCCGTCGGAGAGATGTGAGATTTCGGTGTGTTCCGGCAATTGTGGCGAATTCGGACGGAATCGATACACTGTTCGCGCCGGGGCAGATCGCCATTTGATCGGCCGCTGCTCGTCGTGATCGGGAGGAACACGCAATGCTGCATGCCCATGAAGCCCCAGTCGCCCCAGGTTCCTCCGGCCTGACAGCCTCCGGTATCACGCACGTCCTCGATGCGGCCCGGGTCCGCAAGCCTGACGCGATCGGGTTGCTGTTCGAGTCGGTACGGGGTCGTCTGCTCGACCTGGCAGACCGGCATCTGCCGGAGTCGCTTCGGCACAAGGTCGCTCCATCCGACATCGTGCAGCAGACCGCCCTCGATGCCCAGCAGCATTTCCAGAACTTTCAGGGCACGACCGCGGAGGAGTGCTTTGCATGGCTCCGAACCACGCTGCGGAACAACGTGATCGACGCGGTACGGTACCATGAAATCAGCATCAAGCGCGGCGGCGTCCGCGAGGTGAGCCTGACTTCCGATCAGGCCCATGGCGGCAGCCACCCGACGATGATGACGCGGGCTACGCCCGACCTTTCGGCCATTCGCCGCGAGGATGCGACATCGTTGGCATCTGTTCTGGCGGAACTTCCCGAGGACTACAGCCTCGTGCTGCGGCTGCGTTACTGGGGGGGTCTTTCCTTCGTCGAGATCGGCAGGCAGATGGACCGCTCTCCGGACGCCGTCAGAAAATTGTGGTTTCGCGGCATGGAGCAACTGCGGGCCGCGTTGCATGAAGCAGCCATGATCTCACGGGGCCCCGATTCCCGGGGCGGAAGCCCTGCGGCGGCCGCCGTAGAGGCTGTGAATTGATCGCCCGCTGACCGCTGATCCGACCGCCCCTCCAATGCTTCGCGAAGGCCAGAGCTCCGATCCGAACGGCCCTCCGGAGGAGGTCGTGGACCGGGCCGCCGCGCTCGACGACCTACTCGGCGGCTTTGGCGACGGGGCGTTGCCGAGCGGGGCTGCTATGAATCCGAGCGATGCCCCGGCCGTTGCGCGAGCCCTCGACACGGCCGTTCTCCTGCGGCAGGCCGCGGCAGCGGATGGTGTCGGCCAGCCTCCTCCCGAGCGAATCGGGAGATATCAGATCATCCGGCTGGCGGGCTACGGCGGGTTCGCCAACGTCTGGGAGGCCTTCGACCCGGTGCTCAAGCGTCGGGTTGCCCTCAAGGTCAGGCGGGCCGACGTGGCCGCGACGCACAACTCCCGCCGACGGTTTCTCCGCGAGGCGGCTCTGGCGTCGCGACTCGCACACCCGAACATCGTGACGATCTATGAGGTGGGTGTCGATGCGGATCGCGAGTTCATCACGGCCGAGTTCTGCGACGGCGGCAGTTTTGCCGACTGGCTGAAACGGAATCCGGGGCCAATGCCACCGAGGCAGGCGGCGGGCCTCGTCGAGGTCATCGCCCGCGCGGTGGCCCACGCCCATACGGCGGGCGTGATCCACCGCGACATCAAGCCCGCAAACATCCTGCTGGCACCGGTCCGAGCGGGCGATGCCGGGCCGGTCCTCCTCCCCGAATTCGATTCCAGGGATCATGCCAAGACGGACGATGCCGCAGCCCCGAGGAGCCACGGCCTCACCCTGGTGCTCTGCGACTTCGGCCTCGGCACCGTGAACCTCGACACCACGACCGACACCGTAAGTCAGCTCACGGTCGAGGGAGCCCGCCTCGGAACGCCTGCCTGGATGGCTCCGGAGCAGATCGACCGCTCGTTCGGCCCGGTCGGCCCGGCGACTGACATCCACGCCATCGGCCTGCTCCTCGACCGATTGCTCACCGGCCGCTGCATGCAGAACCTCGGCACCGACGTCGAGGCCTACCGGCAAATCCTGCTCACGGATCCGGTGCCAGTCGATCGACTGATCGCCGGGATTCCGCGCGACCTCGTGGCGGTCTGCCTCAAATGTCTCGAGAAGCGTCCCGTCGATCGCTATCCATCGGCGGCGGATCTGGCGGACGATCTCGCCCGCTGGCTCGACGGCAGGGCCACCCGGGCCAGGCCGCTGTCGCCAGGCTCCCGACTCGTGAACGGCATTGCGAGAAGACCGATCATCGCGGGCCTGGCCGGGCTTGTCCTGGTGGCGGCGATGGTGGCCGGTTGGGCTCATCTGCAGCGAGTCGACCGCGAGTCGGCGATCCGCCGGCAGGACGCCGCGGCGGAACTCCGTCGGGCGTTCGACGGATTGCGGGCCGGAAATGTCGTCGGGGCCTTCGATCATCTGGGGAAGTCGCGGCAACTCGATCCCGAGCTGGTCGATTCGCTGGCTGGACGCTGGCTGCGGCGACGGGCGGAGGGGAGTTCGATCAGGCTGTTTGACGAAACGCCGATCGGAAGCGGCATCACGACGGGCCTGCATGCGATCGCCGTTGCGGCCGACGGCGCTGTGGCGTTCGGCGGTGCCGTCGGCCGGCTGCACGTCCTGCCCGAGCCGGGCTCCGGCGGTGGCTGCCTGTCAATCCGGGCGCACGACGAGATCAACGACGTCTGTTTCTCGCCCGACGGATCCTTGGTGGCCACGGCCGGGCAGGATGGTCGGGTTTGCTGGTGGTCGGCCGGCCCCCGCAGCCTGACCCTGGTCGGTGAGTCGGCATCGACGGGGTGCCCGCTGTTCGCGGTGGCGTTTTCAGCGGACGGCCGATCGTTGATCCACGGCGGTGCGGACCGCCGGCTGCGGAGGATTCGGCTCGATGCCCCCGGGGACGTCGAGATCCTGCATCGCTTCGAGGGAGCGGCCGAAAGAAACCCCGATATCGAGGCGATCTCCGTCTTCGATGACGCAATCGTCGTCGCCTACGGGATGGATCTGGCAGTCTGCGATCGCAACGGCCAATCGCAGCGACTCCTCGAACGGCCCGCCCAGAAGAAGGCCGGGAAACCCGACACCGTGCTCTACGCCCTGGCGGTGTCGCCCGACCGCCGGAGCCTTGCGGCGGGAGGAAGCGACCAATTGCTGCATGTCTGGGATCTGGCAGAGGGAAGGATCAGAAACCCGCTCGGCAGCCAGATCCCCGGGTTTCCAGGCTGGGTTCAGGCCTGCCGCTACTCTGCCAATGGCTCGATGCTGGCTGCCGCCTGCAGGGACGGCTGCATCCGGGTGTTTGACGCCCCCTCGGGTAGGCTCGTCAAAAAGCATGTCGGCCATCGAGGTCGTGTCTGGGACATCGAATTCGGGGCCGATGGAAGCCTGCTCTCGGCCGGCGCGGATGGCACCCTGCGTCGCTGGAATTCGGGATCTGCCACGACCGACCTCGGCCTCCGCGACATCCCCGTCGACGATGCGGCGATCCATCTCGCCTGCGATGCCACATGGCTAGAGAATCCCTTGCACCAACAGCTGGTGATCGTTGGCAGCGACCCGCGTACGCCCCGGCTCCTGGATCTCGTCAGCGGCAGTGCGACCGCGATTCCGGGTTCGCCGCTGGGCACTGAAACGCTCTCGATCGCCGTCGACCGGCGACGTGGCCTGCTGGCCTGCGGATATTCGCGTGAGTCGGATCGGGGGCCAACCGTACGACCGCTGTGGCAAACGCCCCCTGGCTCCGCCATACCGGCCTCGGGATGGGATCTGGCGACGCCCGGATCGACCGTCTGCTTCACCCCGGAGGGAAATCTCGTGGTCGGCGACGACGAGCTCCCGGCCTGCATCTGGCAGCCCGATTTTTCCAGTAGTCAAGAGATCGGTGGTCCCGAATCCGAGTGGCGGCGGATGGTGGCCAGCCCAATGTCGCCGGACCGCATCGCCCACTATGGCAAGACGGGAGCCATCGTATCGCTCGATCGGGCCGGCCGGCGGCGCGGCAGACCGCTGGAACTCGAGCCCTTCGAACGGCATGTCTCGGCGATTGCCTGGTCGCCAGACTCCGAGCGGCTCGCCTGCGGCCAGACGACTGGCGAGATGCACATCCTCGATGCCGGAAGCGGTCGCCGCATCGGCAGGCTTGCCCCCCACGAGCGCGAGGTTGTCGGCATCGCCTACTCGGCCGATGGCCGGGCGCTCGTCACGGCCGACAGCGAGAGCCTACGAATCTCGGACGTCGCGACCCTGACGCTGCTCGACGAGATCCGCCCCGGTTGGACAATCCATTCGATCTGCCTCGTGGCCGACGGGGCGGCGATCGCGATTGCGGGGGAGGCGGCCGTCGGTAGCCCTTCTCCTCGGGGCAGACTTTCCCTGATGGATCTTCGCCAGTCCTCCCGATGAGCCTCGATTGTGATGCGGGTCTTTCATTCGGAGTGCCGGAACTGCTGTCCGCGATGCGTTCCCGGCACGACGCTGGTTGAACTGCTCGTCGTCGTGGCAATCATCGGCCTGCTCACCGCATTGCTGCTGCCAGCAGTGCAGGCCGTGCGGGAGTCAGGCCGCCGGACATCCTGCCATGCAAACCTTCGCCAGTTGGCACTGGCTGCCCTGACCCACGAGCAGGCTCGCGGGTTTTTGCCCAGCGGCGGCTGGGGAGCGGAATGGACGGGTGACCCCGATCGTGGTTTCGATGTCCGCCAGCCGGGCGGCTGGGCTTTCAACCTCCTGCCCGCGCTCGAACAGGTCGCCCTTCGCGACCTCGGCGCCGGGCTTGGCGACGGCCAGGCCAAAGCGGATCAGGCGGTGATCCGTCTCACGACACCGCTTCCCGTCTTCGTCTGCCCTACGCGGCGGCCGGCCGCACTCTGGCCGCTCCTGGTCTCGAAACCTCTTTCCGTGACGGCCGTTCCGGAGACGGTGAAGCGTCGCCCCGCCGCGGTCGCCCGGGGCGACTATGCCGCCAGCATGGGGTCCGGCGTTTCGCCCAATACCTACCGCGGCGGCGGCTCGTTCTCGCCGGCTTTCCTTGCGGATCTGATGACCGACGCCGACTGGGAATCGGGTTTTGGTCGCCCGCCGGACGGCGTGATCTTCCGCCGCAGCCGGGTCAGGCTCAGGGAGATCGTGGACGGCACCACGGCCACCTACCTCTTTGGCGAGAAATACCTCGATCCGGCCATGCTCGCGACAGGCACGTCGGACGACGACGATCAGTCGCTCTATTCCGGGCACGACAGGGACACGCTCCGGACAGGTGTCGTGCCCCCATACCAGGATCGGGCGGGCTTCGATCCGAAGGTGGTGCACGGGGGCTTTCCGCCACCGATCGTGTTTGGCAGCGGCCACCCGGGATCATGCGGGATGGCGATGGTCGATGGGTCGGTGAGAAGCGTCTCCTACGCCATTGATGCCGCGGTGCACCGAGCCACTGCCTCCCGCAACGACGGCCAGATCGACCGGTAGGCGATTGCCTGACCCGCCTCCATACAACGTCACTGCTTCAAGACCAAGAATGTGTGGGCTGGAGCCTCACGCCCGGCGACGCCTGAACATCTGCCAACCGCCGCAGGCGAGACCAGCGACTGCCATCGCACACGTCGATGGCTCGGGCACTGGGGCTACCGGCGCAGCGAGACGAAAACCGGTGATGAAGTCCTCCCACGCAGGGCCCATCAAGAAGCGGCTGGACGATGACAAATAGGCGTACGCGTCATCGTTTTGCCAACTACCACCCCGGATCCCAAGAGGTGATCCGGTAGCGCCATCCAGCATATTCCACTCATACAGGTTACCGGTCTGGTCGAACGTTCCGTAATAAGATGCGCTGTTTGTGAACGCCCCCACGTCGGCAAGGTAATTCTGGCTCGACGAGTAGCTCGCCGACTGCGTCACGGACAACAGGCTGTTCCGGTAGTAGTTCGCCTGATTGGCCCCGCCGCCGACCACGTTGCCGGGCGGCGAGTTGCTCTGCGTTGCAAAAGCGTAGTAGCCCGCCGATCCAAGACCACCTTTTACCGGCGAGTAGTAGGCCGCCTTGTACCACTCGTGCTCGGTCGGGACGTAGAACTGCGCGCCTTGATTCCTGGCCGGGGCCATGGGCCCCGTTCCGCCGGCAAGCGTATAGGCTCCGATCTCCGTGCTCCCCGAGCCCTGGCCGTTTTGCATCCAGTTGGCAAACCGCGCCGCGTCGAACCAACTCACAAACGCAATCGGTTTATTGGCGCTGCTCCCGATGACGCTATACGTATAGGAGCCGACCGTCCCGGCCCGCGAAATGCCGGCCAGATTCAGGTTCGTGCCCATGTTCGAATTGTAGAGGCCATAGGGATCGCTTTTGGCGGCAGCGTTCAAAAAGTCCGTGTATTGCCCGATCGTAACCTCGTACTTGCCGATCTGGTACGAGTAGGCCACGCCGCCGTAGCCGGTCGTGTCGCTGGCATTGCCCGGATTGCCGACCGTCACCATCTCGATTTGTACGGCGTCGACCTTGGTTGCGAACCCCATGGCCGCTGCAAGGAACGCCGCACGCGCGATCGCGCCTGGCGAGAGCCGTACACCGTCCGCAATCCGGCCCAGAAAAAAACGCGCCGATGAGGTTTGCATGAGCGGCTCCTTATGAGCGGCGTTGGGGCTGGACAGATGGAGAGAGATGCAACGGGAGACACCCGCCAAAGGACCGAGGGACTCGCCGCCATCAGTAAAGACGGATAACCGGTCCATAACCGGACACCGCCGGATTCAGAATTCTCCAAACCGCCGACGGCGGCCCCATCTGCTGCTCGGCGGTGGGGCGATGCACCGTCTCAACGGGCGAAAGCTCCAAAGCGGACAGTCCCGGCCAGAGCCGTCTTTACGGGCTCATTCATGAGTTTTTCATGTGACCGGCAGCAACGCGTCCGGTCTGCGGCGGGTAATTCGTCTTTATCTCTCGGAGCGACGAGTCAGCGATTCAGGCCCGACGTCGCCCCGCAGTCACTGTGTCCGCAACCATTTTTTCGAAGGAATGCTCATGAGCCCATCAGAAACCGCGTCGTCAGTGCTTCCGTACTGGATTGATGCACGCCGGGCACGCACGCCCCGCCCCCTCTCTCTTGCGGTGGCCATTTTTCTGCTGGCCAGCCACAACGCACTCGCTGGATATCTGATTGACCCAACCGGCGGCACCGTTCTGTTTGACAGCACCGTACAGCATGATGACGAAACCGTGACGCGGTCCATCGGGTTCACCGGACAGTTTTTTGGAAATTCATACTCGTCTGTCGATGTATCGACGAACGGCAACCTCAATTTTTCACGGTCTTCGGGTTATTTCAACTATTCCCTAGGGAATTCTCCGGCGATGATCGCGCCACTCTGGGATGACCTCCAGATCTATCAGGGCTCCGGGCAGAAGATCGTCGAGAAGGCGGTTGCTGGACAGTATTACTCGGTCACGTGGGATATCGCTTCCTTTCAGAATTCAGCGGCACGGTACCAATTCCAGGCTGTTCTCTTCAGCGGCAGTTCCTCGATCGGCGGCACCACTTTTCTCCCGAACGACATCGCCTTCGCCTATCAACGCGTTGATCCCTTCTTCGCAAGCGGCAATGCGCAAGTCGGCCTCAGTGACGGAACCGGCGAATACGCGACGCTCCCGTCACTCATGCCAGACGGGGTGCTCACGGCAGCCGACACCAGCCTTCTCCCGACCGGGGCCAACCAGTTTCTGCTCGCCCGCTGGGATGGATCCGGCTACACGGGGACGGTCGCGACCGTCCCCGAACCATCCACATGGGCGTTGGGGGTTCTCGGGATCGTGTGTGGCGCTCTCAGATTCCGTTGTCGAAGTGTCCCGAAACGGATGCTCGCCTTGATGGCGATCTCAGGATGCCTCGTGATGGCCGCCGAACCCGATGAACACGCCCATGCCGGAACCGTGTTTGACACGTCGCCCTCGTGGAGCGGGAGTTCCATTGAAGCTTTCGGGGTTCCGGACACGACAACCTATGGCCAGACGTTTGTCGCCCCGACCGACAACGTGCTCCAGAGGTTTTCATTTTCCGTCAAACCCCGCAATGGAGCGACGCTTTCGATGCGGGCATATGTGAGCGAATGGACAGGGTCGCTCCTTGGCGGAGGAGGTGGCGGCGCTGTCGGCAATCCACTTTTCGTGAGTGGTTCCAGTATCGTCATCCAGGGCAATGGCGGATATCAGAGTGTTACCGTTCCAACCAATGGAACCACACTCACGCCGCAGGGACACTATGTCGCTTTCGTTACAGTCTCGAATCCGAGCGATTATTCTGCGTCTTTCGGAGTGTCGGATTGGGCTATCATCCGAGGAAGCCGAGCAGCCAACAGCGGAGGCGGCGGATTTGTGTATTTCAATAATGGTGCTGCGCCGAATCTGTTGCATTCGCAACGCTGGGACAATAGTTCCGACTTCGGTGACTTGGCATGGCGAGCAGAGTTCACAGCGGTTCCGGAACCCTCGACGTGGGGATTGGGGATCACCGGATTGATTTGTTTTGGTGTTTTTTCGAGGCGACGTCGGAGTGTTCATTTTGGCTCTGCTGCCGCGGCGTCATCGTGCGAGCAGGTCATTGCCTTGGTTTGACGCTTCGGGCAGGCTGTTCGTGTTGAGCCGTATCGCCTTGCCGCTAGTTCGACGGGCGGTCGGCGGAATACCATCTGTCGGATGTCCCACATCGTCACGCTCACCACCGACTTCGGCAGCGGGTCTGGCTACGTCGCGGAGGTCAAGGGACGGCTGCTGCACGCACGGCAGCCGGTTCACCTCGTCGACATCGCCCACGACCTGCCGCCGCACGACATCCGGTCGGCCTCCTGGCTGATCGGCCAGGCCTGCTTCACTTTTCCTCCCGGTTCGCTCCATCTCGTCGTGGTCGATCCCGGCGTGGGCACCCTCCGCCGCCTCGTCTGGGCCAGGATCGGAGGGCAGGAGTTTCTCTGCCCCGACAACGGTCTCCTCAGCTGGGCGCTTCGCCGGGCGGCGTTCGAGGCCGCGCGGACGCTGACCATCGACCCCGCGGCGGCGGCGACGTTTCATGGCCGAGACGTGATCGCCCCGGCCGCGGTCCGGCTGCTCGACGGCGCCGACCCAGCCGAACTGGGGCCGCCGCTCGCTGAACTCGAGCGGCTCTCCTGGCCAGAACCGCATGAGACGGCGTCGGGTATCGAGGGGGAGGTGATCCAGGTCGATGCGTTCGGCAACCTGATCACAAACCTGCCGGCAAACCTCTGGCCGCGTCTCGCCGCCGCCGGCAGACTCACGGTCGGCTCCCATCCGATCATGAGGCTCGTCCGCACCTATGGCGACGCCCCGCCGGGCTCGGTCGTGGTCCTCGTCGGTTCGCAGGGCTTCGTCGAGGCGGCGGTCGTCGAGGGGCGTGCCGACCTGATGCTCGCCGCGGGCATCGGCACGCCCGTCTCCGTCGGCTGACCACCCGCAGGGAGTCGAGGCCGCGCTCGACGGGGTTCCGGCCGGCCGCGGGCGATCACCGCGACTGCCGCTACACTTGCGGCATGCCGCCTTCCCTGTCCGCCAGCCGCGCCGCCTCCGTGCCACTTTCAGAGGAAACCCGTGCACCCGCACCGGCGACCGACCGGCTGCTCCACTGGGATCGCGACCATGTCTGGCACGCCTTCACCCAGATGCAGGAGTACGAGCCGCTGCTGATCGAGTCGGGGCAGGGGGCCTGGCTTTTCGACACCGAGGGCCACCGCTACCTCGACGGCTCGGCCAGCATGTGGTGCAACCTCCACGGCCACCGGCACCCGCGGCTCGACGCCGCGATCAGGGGCCAGCTCGACCGGGTGGCCCACACAACCAACCTCGGGCTCTCGAACCCGACCACGGTCGAGTTTGCCCGGCGGCTCGTCGAGGTCGCCCCCGACGGCCTGGAGAAGGTCTTCTTCTCGGGGGACGGCTCGAGCGCGATCGAGGCGGCCCTGAAGATGGCGTTTCAATTCTGGCTCCAGGCCGAGACGCCGCAGCCAAAACGCACGAGGTTCATCGCCATCGGCGAGGCCTATCACGGCGACACGCTCGGCGCCATCGGCGTCGGCGGCGTCGACCGGTTCACGGCGATGTTCGCACCGCTGACGTTCGAGGCGATTCGGCTGCCGCCGCCCGGCTTTTCCGGCCCGTCCGCCGGCATGCCGGCGCCGACGCTCGAAGAGTCGCTCGCAACCCTCGAACGGATTCTCGTCGAGCACCGGGGCGCGGTCGCGGCCCTGATCATGGAGCCGCTCGTGCAGGCGGCCGGCGGGATTCTCGTCCATCCGCCCGGGTTTCTAAGGGGCGTTCGCGAACTGACGGCCCGGCACGACGTGCTGCTCGTGCTCGACGAGGTGGCCGTCGGCTTCGGCCGCACCGGCACTCTCTTCGCCTGCGAGCAGGAGCGGGTCGTGCCCGATCTGCTCTGCCTCGCGAAGGGGCTCACGGCGGGCTATCTGCCGATGGCGGCAACGCTGACCACGGAGCGAATCTGGCGGGCTTTTCTCGGCACGCATGCCGAGCGGCGGACGTTCTTCCACGGCCACACCTACGGCGGCAACCCGCTCGCCGCCGCGGTCGGCATCGCCTCGCTCGACATTTTTCTCGACGAGCAGGTGCTCGAAGGCCTGGCCCCGAAGATCGCCCGACTCGGAGAGCACGCTGCCAGGCTGGCAACGCTCGATCATGTCGGCGACGTGCGACAGTGCGGGCTGATGCTCGGCCTCGATCTCGTGGCCGACGCAGCCTCGGGAAGGGCCTATCCCTGGGAGGAGAAGCGGGGCACGCGGGCCTGCCTCGCCGCCCGCGGCCACGGGGCACTGCTGCGGCAGCTCGGCGACACGGTCGTGATCATGCCGCCACTCTGCGTCTCGCTCGAGGAGATCGATCTCCTCGCCAAGGCCGCCGAGGCCGGCATCCGGATGGCGACGAAATGACAGGCTGAAGCCTGTCCCTGCCTATTGCACCACCGACTTGCTGCCCTCGGTCGAGCCGCCGATCGGGGCGCCCTCGGGCATCGGCCGGCCGGCCGTCGGGATACCGAGCCGGTGGAGTTCCTCGCGGAGCTTGCGAAACTCCTCGAAGCTGTCGGGATAGCACCAGAGGGTGACGGTGGTCTCCGGCGTGACCTCGGCAAGCACCTGCCGAAACCGCGACTGCGGCCCGAGCGCCTGCTCACCCGTCTCGCCGATGCCCTGCCGCATCGGCCGCACCAGCCACTCGCGGGAGCGGATCAGCACCTGCCCGCGGGCCTGGTCGATCTTCGCCTCGATCACGTAGTCGAGCGAATAGTCCTGCACCGGTCCGACCGACTCGATCCGGTTGGCCATCTCCGAGATCGCCCGGGAGTTGCGCCGGGTCTGGGTCTTGGCCTGTTCGAACAGCTCCACCAGCGGGATGTAACTGACCCGGCCCGCCTCGATGCGGAAGTGGATCTCGTCGCCGCTGACGGTGCGGGCGATCGGCGTGGGATAGGCGAGCAGTTCCTTCGTCGTGGCGGGGGCGTGGGCGATGCCCTCGGCCTCCAGCGTGCAGTTCTCGATTTCGATCTTCAGCTGCTGCCTGCGGGCGGCGGCCTCGGCCGCGGCGACCTTGTCGGCATCGACCGACTTCCTACGCTGCTCGATCTCAGCCTTGGCCGCGGCCACGGCCGTGGCCAGATGCACCCGGGCCTCGCCGGCGAAAGCGGCGGCCGTCGCCACCGTCCGGGTCTGGTCGGCAAGGCTCTCGATCTCGCTCTCCTCCTGCGCCGACCTCGCCTCCAGATCCTCCACTTCCTGCATCAGGGCGGCGGAGCCCCCGACCGGCTGTGGGTCTTTGCTGAGGACGATCTTCTGGACGCGGCCCCCGACGATCATCACGAGGATGATCAGGATGCCCACGATGTTGGTGACGACGTCGAGGAACGAATCCTGTCCGGCGGCACTGATCTCTTCGGGCTTGGGTCGTTTCATCGCGTTTCCTCGGCTCGGCTCCGGGGGGCGGTCATGGAGGCGGTCCGCTGTACGGGCGGCAGGTTTCGGATCTCGTCCTCGCCGCCCCGGGGTTTGGTTTCGATGCCGCTGTCGGCAAGCAATCGCTCGAGATCCTCGCGCCGGGACCGGCCGTCGGGCGTCGAGGAGAGAACGAGCTTCGGCTTCCAATACATCCGCTCGCCGGCCAGCCCCCAGTCGGCGACCCGGGCATGGATCTCGTTGACGAGCGGGTCGATCGCCTCGGCTGTGTCGTTGGGAATGGCAACCCTGGCCTGCACCCGCCGTCCCGAGTTGTCGAGGATCCGAAACTCGTCGACGGCGCACTCGATCAGGATCGGCCGCGTCAACGGGATTGGCCGTTCACTGGTCGCCAGACTGGCCCAGTTTTTACCTCGCGACTTCGACATCGAGACCGAGCCTGATGCACCCGATGCGCCGCCTGCGGAACCGCTGGCTCCGAGCAGACCTGGCATCGGAATCCCGCCTCCGGCACCACCGCCCTGGGCTGAACTGAGGCTTCCTGAGCCAGATCCTCCACCGGCCGAGGCCGTCGTCCCACCTGCTGTCCCTGCCGATCCCATCGCCCCGCCACCGGTCGCACCGGCCGAAGCCTCGCCACCCGCAGAGGCGGTCGCTCCGAGTTGGGATTCCGCACCAGCCCCCGGCGAACCTGCACCAGCCGCTGGCGCCCGCCCCTGCGATTCGCCCTGGCTACCGCCCGTGCCGTATCGGCCTCCCGAAGCAGCCTGACCGCCGCCCGCAGCCGATCCGCCGGGGCCGCCCTCGCCACCTCCCTTGCCGCCACTTCGGCCGACCAGCATTCCAGGAGTGCCGCCTGCCCCGGGACCAGCCGAGCCAGCGGCTGAACCAGATCCCAGAACCGCGTCCCCCTGATCGCCGCCGGCCCCCATGCCGTCGCCCGTGCCGGCCGCGGCTGAAAAGGGTCGCCCTGGGCCGCCGGAGCCCGAACCCCCGGGCAGGCCACTATCAGCCCCGCCGCCCGGGACGCCGGAGGCCGCCTGCTGGTTTGCCCATTCGAATCGCGACTGATCGCCGAGCACCGAGGGTCCACCCTCGGCCACGACCCCACCGCGCGTCGTGGCGGCCCGATACTGCTGCGCCGGCTTGACGGGTCGTGCCGGCCGCGATTCCGCTAGCCACTGGAGCCGCTGTCGCGATTCGTCGATCGCCCGCTTCTCGACTTCGGCAAGCGCCGGATCGCGGGGAGGAAAGGTGAGCGTCCAATCCTCGTCGACGAGCTGGTAGCCGAATTCGCTGCCCCACGACTGGATCGCCTCGCGGGCCGCATAGTAGGCCATCACCCCCGACGGCCTGACGAGCAGAAGCGGATAGGGCTGGGCCACCGGATCGCCCGAGCCGCCGGTCGTTCTGGCGATGTGTTCCCGGGCCGCCCGCAGGGCGCAGGCCAGCGGATTGCCCGGCCCGGGCGGACCATCGAAATCGGTCGGATTGAGCCGGATCCCCTCCGGCTGGAGAAACACACCATCGACACAGCACTCGATGTAGAGCGGACGTCGGTGGGTTCCGTGCTGGCCGACGTAGGGCACGACGGCATAGGCGGGGGGCCGCGATGCAAGCTCGGCCCGCGCCTTGTCGAGGGATTCCCGGGAGCTCTTCAGCCTCGCCTCGAGGTCGCGAAGTTCGTCGGCCGTGGTCTTCTCGCTCTTGCCTGAATCGAGGTCGGCGAGCGTCTTCTCGAGCCTGGCCAGTTCGTCGGCCAGTTCCCGATTGTGCTCCTCGGTGCCCGCCAGCTGCAGCCGTGCCTTGGAGAGATCCTCGATCGTGCGGGTCCGCACTCCCTCCAGCTGCCCGAGCCGCCAGGCCGCATTCTCCTTCGCCAGTTCCAGTTCCGGGTCCACGGCCGCGACGGCCGCCTCGGCTGTCGTCTTCGCCGAATGGCTGAAGAGGACGAGCACGACGAGCAGTGCCCCCATCGTGCAGAGGAGCACCGCCAGAAAGGGAAACAGCGAGATCGTCGGCCCCTCGACGGGGCGGGAGCGACTCATGCGGCCTTTCCGGAGCGGGCGGCGGTCTGGAGGTCGACCCGGCGGGGCTCGACCGAAACATCCTGGGCGCGGGCCGCGAGCAGTTGCACGGCGGCCGCCAGCGTGGCCAGCGTCTCCTCGAAGCGGCCGGTCTTGGAGAGCGTGGCGAGATTGGCGTCGAGCGATCGTTCGAGCAATGTGACATTGTGGGCGGCATCGACCACCTGGCCGATCAGGGCCGTCTGCCCCGCAAGAGCCCGCTGATGGTGCTCGAAACTCCGCATCGCGGCGGCCATCGCCTCGGCGGCGTGCGTCCAACGATCCTCGCGGGACGAGGCCAGACGGGAGTGGGCCTCGACGAGCGAATCGGACCAGCGGTCAAGCGTGGCGTCGAGCGAGCGGGAAAGCGAGGACTCAAGCTTTCCGGTGGCCGATTCGAGCACCTGCTCGAGCCCCGCCGTGGCCGTCCGCTCGAGCGACCTCCAGGCCTGTTCCTGGGCCTCGAGCAGCTTCGTCGAACTGCGGCCGACCGCGTCGCCGAGCCGGGTGATCGCCAGGGCCGAGCCGTCGTCGAGATCGATCGACTGGAACCGGCCGGTGAGCGACGTCCAGATTTCCTGGTCGACGATCGAGAGCAGCGACTGCTCGGATCGGTCGACGACAAACTGGAAGATCATCAGCACCATCGCCATGGCGAGCGCGATCGCGGTCGTGTCGAAGGCCACGCCGAGGCCGGCGACGACGCCGGAGATGTTGTCGAGCTGGGTCGGCGAGAGGTTGGCGATGGCCTCGGTGATGCCGATGACGGTGCCGAGGAAGCCCATGATCGGGATCGCCCAGATGATGAATCGTACGAGTCCGTAACTCTGGGCGGCCCGGGCCGCGTCCAGGTCGGAGAGGTACTTCATGTGGTCTTCGAGCCCGTCCGCGGAACCGGTCCGCATCACGAGGTCGAGCGCCTCACGGTAGCGGCGGATCGAGTAGCTGCCGTCCTCGGCGGGGAGCGACTCGACCATCCGGCGGGCTTCGGCAGGATCCTGGCCGCCCTCGGGAATTGGCTCCAGCAGCGGATCCCGGGCGTGACGATGTTGGGCCCGGAGTTCAAGCCACTTGATCACAAGGGCCGCCATGCCGACGGCGAACATCGCCGTTTCGACGTACTCCACCCAGTGGCCGGCCAGGTAGCGAATGACGTTCGCATCCTTGATCAAACCGGTGTGGATCATGCCAAAGAAACAAAATGCGACCGCACCTCCCCAGAGCAGGGGAGAACGAAGCAGCATGCTGGTGAGTGCATTGACCTTCGACACGCCAGGTACCTCCAACTCGGTCGGAACCGCGACGATGCCGGCACGCGCCGCACACCCTCGCGTCTGCTTTATCGGTCTGCCTTGCCTGACCGATTGAATCGAAACATCCGGCAGCGTTGAATGGCAGAAACTGGGATGTCACTGCGACAATCCAGGCGGCCGCGGCAAGTCGGGCAGGCAGGGCAGGGGCCTGTTTACGGCGTACGGATCGCCGCGACGGCTTCGGTTTCGGGGTTGTTCGCGGGCCGCCCGCGGACCTAGTCTCCAGGCCGTCGATCACTCTTCCGCCGTCCGAGCAGAACCCCATGAGATCCGCCCGCCCCATCGTTCTCGCCGGTCTGCTGGCCGGATTGGGCCTGGCCGCGGGCCCCGCTCTGCTCGCCCAGCGTCCGGTCCGCCCGGCAGCCGAACCGTCCCCGGCCGGCCAGCTCTGGATTTCGGCCACGCCGCTCAACGATCAGCGGCAGCTGCTGCTCGTCATCGATCCGACGCTCAAAAACGCGGCCATCTACCACGTGGACGCCACCCAGGGAACCCTCACGCTGAAGAGTTCCCGCGACATCTCCTGGGATCTGATGGTCGGCGATTTCAACGCCCAGGAGCCGAAGCCGTCGGCCCTGAAACGGATGCTCGAGGTCGCCCCCGCAGCCGCTCCGGTTGGGCAAAATCGGCCGTAGCCGACCGGCGGGGTCGTTCCGAACGCGCGTGCCGACGCCCCCAGGCGTAGAATTCGGGGCAGGAAGCGCCGAAGAGAGGAGCAGGGGAGCGACGACACCATGGCTGGAAAGTTTCTGTCTGTCGAGGAGGCCGCCCGCCAGCTGGGCGTGACCATCGACGAAGTGAACCGCCTCGTCGATCGGAAGCAGTTGTTTCCGATTCGCGACGGAGCCACGCTCAAGTTCAAGGCCGAGGAGGTCGATCGGGCCGCCCGGTCGCTCGCCGACGAGAATCCCTTGTCGGACGGCCTCTCGCTCGACCTCGACGTACAGGACGATGGCCTGGCTGCGACCGGCGGTCTCAGTGGCCCGGGTGATGACATTCTGCTCGAAGATCCGATCGAGGAGGATGTGTCGATCTTCCAGTCGGAGGGGACGGCATCCCAGTCCCCCTCGCAGACGGGCGCAGCGGCTGGTACTGCCGGAAGCGGGCTCTCGATGCCCGAACTCGACGCCCCCGCGGGATCCGGGGCAGACATCGTCTTCGGCGGCGACGAGACCCACGAGAGCGAGGAGTTGGCACTCGAATCGATCGTCGGAGCGTCGTCTCCCTCGCTGGCGGGCAGTGCCATCGTGGGGATTCAGCCGAAGCATGACGGCACGCTCGAGATCGACCTCGGAGAGGTCGCCCTCCCTGATGACGGAGGTTCGCTCGCGGTCGGCTCGGGAGCGCCGATCTCGGGTGTCGCGGCCGGGGGCAGCCTGGCCCTGTCCGGAGCCCTCGACAGCGGCCTGTCTCTCGAGGAGGGCGGGCTGGAGGTTTCGGGTATCGACCTCGGTCCCGGCGAGACGCCGGCCGCAGCCGACGATGCAACCCTGCTCGGCGGGGAAGACTTCGAACTCGGCGGCGGGGGCGGCGACGAGGAGAGCGCATCGGTCGTCATCGCCACCGATTCGGGAGACTCGAGCTTCTTCGGCCAGAGCATGTCCGATCAGTCGTCCAGTTTTTCGGAGGATCTCGGGGCGGTCGTCCCGAGCAGTGTCGCCTCCGAGATGGTCGAGATGCCGTTTGCCGTCGCACCCGAGATGTCGTTCAGCATCTGGCAGACGGTCGGCCTGATCTGCTGCACGCTGCTGCTGCTTTTCGGCGGCTTCATCGCCTATGACGTCGTCCGCACCATCGGCAGTCCCGAGAGCACCCGGCTCGCCAATCCTCTGCTCAACGCCATGGCCGACGCCTTCGGCTGGCGGTGACGCCGGCTGCGGCCGTTTTTTGGCGGCCTTCTATACTGTCAGGTGAGCGGAGCCGACGTCCGGACGGCGCCGCGGTCACCACGCAGGACACTGATGGCAGCCCGACGCCTTGTCACGCCCGATCAGCCGCCCTTCGTGAGGGCGGTGCTCGGGACCTACGAATTCCTGGCATCACTCGGATTCGCGGTGGTCCTGATCTCGCTGCTTGCGATCGTGCTCGGCCTCGGCACGTTCGTCGAGAGCGGCTTCGGCACGGAGGCGGTCAAGTTCGGGGTCTGGAACACCTGGTGGTTCACGCTGCTCAACGCCCTGCTGGCCGTGAGCATCTTCTGCGCCGCGGCGATCCGCTATCCGTGGAAGCGGCACCAGACCGGGTTCGTGATCACCCACATCGGTCTGCTCGTGCTGCTCGCAGGCTGCCTGATGTCCCAGCGGGGCGGCGTCGACGCCCAGATCCCGCTCCTCGAAGGGGAGAAGGGGGGCCGGGCATTCGAGGACTCCCATCACTTCTCGCTCGCCATCGAGGGGACTGGGGGCACCGGCTCCATCGCCCCGCGGGCGACCGTTCCCTTCCGCTCTGGGCCCTTCAACTGGGGCGAGTATTTCGCCAGGCGGAGTTTCTTCCCCTGGGGGCTCGCGGCCCGGGACTCGGGCCTGCTCTACGATGAAGACGGCGTTCGGCTCGATGTGCTCGACTTCTATGCCGACTCGACCGCCGCGCTCGCGCCGGGGGTGAAACTCAGGCTGGGCAGCGACTCGTTCGCCGGAGCCGATGCGTCAGATCGGGGCATGTGGATGCCCGTCGATCTCTCCTGGCAACCCGATCCCCTGCGGGCCGCCGAGATCCGGCATCGGGCCCGGGTGGGAGGGGGAACCGTGGTCTTCTGGAAAGTCGGTTCGCAGGCGGAGGCCGAGGCGTTTACGGCCGGCCTTCCCGACCCGGCGGTCGGCTACGGCGACAGGGGGCAGATCGTGCTCGTCGCCGATGGTCGTGCCCACCGGTTTCTGGTGGATGACGTCGTCGGAAAACCCCGCTTTCCGATCGAGGGCACCGACCTCTCTGTCGAGGTGTCAGAGTTCGAGCCCCGCCTTTCGGCGCTCAAACTCTCCGTCAGGCGGGGGGAGGAGGGCCGCGACGAGCCGATGGTCGTCCTCGCCGACATGCCCGAGGTCACGATCCACGCCCCGCGTGCCGGGGTCTATGGAACCCTCTGGCTCGAACGTTCGACGGCCGACGCCAGCGAGCGGATGGAGGGCCGGGGGAAGAGCCGGATCGACGTCATCCAGGCCCCGGCCGCGAGGCCGCCGGAGACACACCGTCTGCTCTACCGCCGCTGGCAGCAGCCCACGGCCGAGGCGGGGCCGCTGCCGACCGACGGTTCGCCCGTGCCCGCCTTCGCGATGCCGATGGGCAAGCTCGAACTCCGGGTGGACCGGTTCCTGCCGGCCGACCGGCTCGAGGTCGCCACGCTCCCGCTGCCGTTCTCGAAGGACAAGTCTCCCTCCGCAAAGCGGCGGGCCGCCAAGGTTCGGCTGACGGTCGACGGCAACGCCGAGGAATTCTGGATCGCGGGCCGACCGATCCAGCCCGTCGAGGATGCCCCGGGACCGGCCGAGCAGAGGATCGTCGAGGGCCGGTCGCGCAAGGTCAGGATCTTGCTCGAGCCCGATACAATTGATGTCGGATTCGACATCAAGCTCGACAATTTCGAGCGTCGGCTCGATCCCGGCACGAGTCAGGCCTCGCATTTTTCCAGCGTCGTCGAGTTTCTCTCCCGCCAGGGCAGGAGCCTCGTCCGGGCGCCGGTCACGATCACGATGAACGCCCCGGTCGATTTCTCGGATCCCGCGAGCGGCCGATCCTATCGGCTCTTCCAGGAGAGCTACATGGGTCCCTGGATGCCGGGGGACGAACTCTACGACCAGTTCACCCGGACGTGGCGGGAGAAGCCCGAGAAGCTCGAGGCCTCGGTCCTGACGGTGAACTACGATCCGGGGCGGGGCGTGAAGTATGCCGGAAGCGGCCTGATCGTGGCCGGCATCTTCACGATGTTTTACATGCGTGCCTATTTTTTCGGTCCCCGCGGCAAGGCTGCCGGAACCACGAGCCCAGCGATCGGAGCTGCCTGATGCACCCCCTGCTGCAGAACACATTCCTCCTTGCATTCTCTGCGTCGCGCCGCAGGCTCGTCGCCGCGGCCCTCCCGGACTCTTTGCAAACGCTCCCCGAGTGTTCGTCGAACCCATCGACTCTCTCTCCTGTCTCGCAGCGACGAAGCTTCCGATTCGCTGGGCATGCTCTGGCGATCGCCGCCTGGTTCTGCCTCGCGGCACCGCTGATCGCGGGCGGCAGCGAGGCGATCGCGCCGGGCCTGCATCCGGCGCTTGCCGACTGGCGGGAGATTCCCGTGCTCGACGACGGCCGGGTGATGCCTCTCGACACCTTCGCCAGGCGGCATGTCGAAACGATCTGCAACGCCCAGGAACCGCGGCTCCAGACCGGGCCCGATGGCATGGCCGTGAAATGGCATGCCGACGAACTGCTGCTCGACTGGCTCGCCCGGCCGCAGGCATGGGAGGACACTCCGTTCCTGATCGCCGAGCACGAGGAACTCCGCAAGCTCCTCGACCTGCCGGTCTTCGAGACGACGGGCGGTTCCCTGCGACGACTGAAGCATGCGGCCCCATCGGATGTGGCCGAGAGCGAGCCACTGCGAAAGCGACTGGTCGAGATTGATGAACGCCGCCGAGAGGCCCGCATGGCGGGTGATTCTTTCCAGCTCGACGGCCTCGATGCAAAGGTCGACCAGCTCTGGCGGGCCTACGTGACCTGGAGACAACTGACGTTCCGGGCCGCCGGCGATGCGATCGGCAGATCCCGGTTCGTGCAGCGGTTCGAGGAGGTCGCCGGTCGCTGGAGGCAGGTCCGCCAGCGGCTGGCCGAGCAGCTCGACGACGGTGCGGAGGCCGGCCGCGGTGTCGATGCCGCACTTCTCGGGCTCGCCGAATCGCTCGGCCAATCGACCCGGTTCGCCACCGCCGATGCCGCCCCCGGCATCGACAAGGTCGCCGCCGCGGTCAAGGACCTCCGGGAGGCGACTGCCGCCGCCCCGGCGGCCACAGAGGCGATGCTTCGTCGCTTCGCCGATCAGGTCGCGGTGCTCGGTGAAGCCCTCTACGACAATGGCGGAGGCCTGCTCGTCGTGCCGGCGCTGCATGCCGACGCGCTCGAGGCGGAACGCGATGCCAACGACGACACGTCCCCCTGGCTCGCCCTCTCCACGCTGCTCGACGCCCCTGAATCGATCCTCGCGGGCTTACCAACCGACAAGGTGCAGGCGGTGCGGGAGTCATTCGGCTCGCTCGTCACCGCCGCCGCCGCCCCGGCCACCGACGGCGGACGACGCGACGCCGCCCGAACCGCGGCCTCGAGGCTGGCGTCGGGCCTGCGGGCGCTTGGCGACGCCGTCGAGCCGCTCCGTCGCCAACTCCCCGTCGAGCGAGTCGATGCGGAACTGATGAAATACACCGCCTATCCTCCCGCCGGCAGCACGCGGCGGGAGGCCCGATACAACGAGGGCGACCCCTTCCGGATGTCGTGGGTGGCGAGCCTGGCGGCGATGTTCGCCTTTGCACTCGCTTTCGGCCGTGCTCGGGGGCCGATGTTCTGGCTCGGCGTCGGGCTGCTCATATTCGAACTCTGCTGGACTGCGGCGGCGTTTGCATCCCGTGTCGCGATCACCGGCTGGGCACCCGTCACGAACATGTACGAGACGGTGATCTACGTGCCGTTTTTCCTCTCGCTGCTCGGGCTCTTCTTTCTGCTGGCGCCCGCCTGTGCCCGCGGGGTCGGCGACGCCTGGCGGATGAACTCATTGCCAGAGCCGCTCGGGAGCCTCCTCCCCGGCGAGGCGACGCCGCTCGACGAACGCCAGAGGCGGATGCTCGCTCCGTCGAACTGGACCCTCGCCAGTTGGCTCCTGCTCCTGCCGAGGCTCGCGGTTTCGGCCGCCGTGCTCTGGGTGCTGGCCGTGGCGCCCTATGCCGCGGGAGGCCGCACGATCATCAATCTGCTGCCCCAGACCGATGTCGATCGCTCGATCCCGAATCTGAACAACCTCGTCGTCTGGATCGTCGGCCTGTCGATGCTCACCCCCGCCGTCTGGTATCTGCCCCGGGTGCTGCTCGCCGCGATCAGCTCGATCCTGACCGTTCCGCTCTCCTGGCGCGGCGGCCATCTCGCGGCCAAACTGCCCGAGGTATACGAACGGAAATCGTTCGGCCTGGTCGTCACAGCCGTGGCTTTTGCGGGCACGTTCATCGCCTGGTTCTTTCCGATCCCCGGGAAGCAGTTCAGTCCGCTGCAGCCTGTGCTCCGGGACAACTTCTGGCTCACGATCCACGTGCTCACGATCGTGTCGAGTTATGCGGCCGGGGCGCTCGCCTGGGGGCTCGGCCTGCTCTCGCTCGGCTACTACCTGCTTGGATCCTATCGGCCGGCGGCCGGTGGTCGGCCGGCACAGCCGCCGGCGGCCTGCGCCGATCTCGCCGGATTCATCTACAAGGCGATGCAGGTCGCCGTGCTCCTGCTGGCCGCGGGAACGATCCTCGGCGGCCTCTGGGCGGACGTCTCCTGGGGCCGGTTCTGGGGCTGGGACCCGAAGGAGGTCTGGGCGCTCGTCTCCCTGCTGGCCTATCTCGTGGTGCTCCACGGACGCTATGCCGGCTGGATCGGCAACTTCGGCCTCGCCGCCGGCGCGGTGATCGGGGCGGCGGTGATCGGGATGTCGTGGTACGGCGTCAACTTCCTGCTCGGCGCGGGCCTCCATTCCTACGGTTTCGGCAAGGGGGGACAGACGGAGTTTTTCACGTTCCTCGCCCTGAACGTCGCGCTTCTGGCCGCGGCCGCCTGGCGTTGGCGACGGGAGACCGCGATGCCGGCCGCCTGACCATCCGGCTGAATGCCAACTGCCAGAGGCGAATTGCCTCACCGCAACCCCATCCGCCCGAAGCCGCACCTCGATCGCGCCCCGCTCAGCATCACTCCCTGCCGTCTTCAGCACCCGGCTCGGGGAATCGAGGCTCCGGGCGGTGGCGTAGGCGAGCCGCACCTCGGGCCAGCGGCGCCCCCCCAGGCCGCTGACGATGATCCAGGCGGGCCTGGTTTCGTGGGCGATGTCGGCTGGAAGGCTCGTGATGCTGCCGTGATGCGGCGCCACGAGCACGTCGCAGGCCTCGGGATCCGCGGCCACGAACCGGGCCAGCCCGTCCCCCTCGATGTCGCCGGTGAGCAGCAGCCTGCGGCCCGCCGCCTCGACGGAAAGCACGATGCTCGTCTGGTTATCGTCGGCACCGCGTTCGTCCTGGTGGAGCACCCGGATCCGACAGAGCGGATCGGCGGGGATCTCGTCGCCCACCGCGAGCGGGCGTATCGGAATCCGGCGTTCGTGGATCTCCCGCAGCAGTTCCCGGACGGCCAGCGAGTCGCTCCGCAGGAAGGCCCCGGAGACTCGAACCTCGCCGAACGTAAACCGCTCCAGCAGGTCCGGCACGGCATTGAAGTGGTCGGTGTCGGCATGGGAGAGGACGAGTGTGTCGATCCGGGTGACAGAGCGGCTCCAGAGGACGGCGGCCATCCCACGGCAGGCGGCTCCTGGCGCCCCGAGCCGGCCGGCGTCGTAGACGAGCACCCGGCCGCCGGGGCTGCGGACGACGATCCCGCAGCCATGCCCCATGGCCGCCACGACGACCTCGAGCGACTGCGGACCGGAGCCTGTCACCGCGACACCGATCCAACCCAGGCCGCACCAGGCCGCCGCCGCCAGGATCCAGGTCGTCGGCCGGCGGAGGGCCTCGCGGGGCAGGCAGAGGAGCATCAGGCCAGATCCGGCATACCAGCCGACCGCCCACCAGAGAGGTGGTCCTGGAATCCAGGCATATCCTCCCGGCACGGTGGCTGCGGCATCCACGATCGCTTCGATCGCCCCGAGGACGAGATCGCAGAGGCTGCCGAAGAGTCCGGCGAGGAGTGACGAAACCGGAGCGGCCAGAAGGCAGAGGCCCCCGAAGGCCATCGCCAGCGGCACGAGCGGGGCAATGAGCGGATTGAGGAGCAGCCCGATCGGACTCAGGACGTGAAACCGTGCCGCCACCAGCGGTGCCGTGACAGCCCAGATGGCCGCCCCGACGACAACCAGTTCGAAGACCTGCAGACCGAGCCGCCGCAGCCGTCGCTCCCATGGCGGACGATGCGTCTCGATGAGCCGCTCGATCGGATCGTCGATCACCCGCCAGCGGCCGAATGTCCGAGTAACGCCGACGAGCACCGCCGTCGAGAGGAACGAGAGCTGCGTTCCGACGCGAAACACCTCTGGCGGATGCCAGGCCAGGACGAGGATCGCCGCAGCGGCGAGCGATGTCATCGCCTGCGGCCGCCGGCCGATCGCGGCTGCGAGGCAGGCGATCCAGACCAGCAGCGTTGCCCGCACGACGGGCGTTTCGGGACTGACCAAAAGCATATAGAGACCGACACTCCCCGCCACGAGCACGAGCGACCGCCCGCGCGGCAGGGCCAATGCATGCATCAGCCAGAACAGCGCGGCGGCGAGCAGGCCGACGTGCAGCCCCGAGATCGAGAGGATGTGGATCGTGCCGGTGACCAGATACGTCCGCGAGGCTTCGGCCGAGAGGGTTTCGCGGCTGCCGAGGAGCAGGGCCGAAGCGAGCCCGGCGCGGGAGGGAGAGATGTGGGACTGGAGCGTCGCGACACCGGCGGCACGGAGCCGGTCGAGGAGGGCGGCGAGAGAGCAGGGGGGAGACCCGACGGGCGAGATGCAATCGCGATTCTGGCACCGCACCACCGAAAGGCACCTCATCAACCGGGCCCGCTCCCGGAAGTCGAACTCCCCGGGGTTGAGCGCCGGTGGCGGAACCAGGCCCCGGCCGACGATCCGTACGCGGCTGCCGACCAGGATCCCGGGCGGTTCCCCATCGACCGTGACGAGCGCCCGGCCGGATGCGGGCCGCCAGACGAGGCCATCGCGGATCGCATGCACCTCGACGACCGATTCGCTCGCGGGCGGGCAGCCGATGCGGCGCAACGGATCTCCCTGCACCGGGTCGAGCCGCCGGGGAGCCGCGACCACCGTCGCCTCGATCGCGATCGGGCTCGGCGACTCCGTGAGGCACCAGGCCAGGTCGTCGGCGGCGAAGAGGCGATGCCTCGCAACAGCCCAGCCCGCCGCCAGTCCCAGCACCGCGACCAGCAGGACGACGACGCCGGAGGTCCGTTCACGGCCTGCCAGGCCAGAGCCCCAGGCCCCGAGAGCCATGGCGGCCAGGGCCCACCACCAGCAGACGATCCGGATCGTGGTGCCGCCGTCTGGGTCGTCTCCCCAAATGCCCGTCACCAGCGGCCCGGCGACGGAGCCGGCGATCACCGCCAGGGCAACGGCGACCAGAGGCCGCTGCGGCAGGGGTTCCGTTCGCAGTCGACCGCGGATCCAGACCAGGCCGGCAGTGCCTCGCCGCTCGATCGCACCGGTCAGATCGGCCAGCCATTCGACGCCGCGGACGGCGACGTCGCAGACCCGATCAACAGCCCCATGAAAGGTTTCTCGCATGACACGCTCCTCATTCGAGAACGAGCGTGGCCGGTCCGAGGGGCAAACATTTTTTTCGCCGACCCACGATCGCCCCGAAATCCCGGCTCGTGCGATTGCGAAACCGCCCTCGGCCGGGCTATCTTCGCCGCGATGAAGGCGCTGTTGCTCACTGAATACGAAACCCTGTCCTACGAGGACGTGGCCGATCCGGTCTGCGGTCCCGACGACGTGCTGATCCAGGTTCGGGCCTGCGGGATCTGCGGTTCCGACATCCATGGGTACGATGGCTCGACGGGCCGCCGCATCCCGCCGCTCGTCATGGGGCACGAGGCCGCGGGCGTCATCGCCTCCGTCGGCGCCAATGTCAGGGGCTTCGCAGCGGGCGACCGCGTGACCTTCGATTCGACGGTCTTCTGCGGCGATTGCCTTCATTGCAGGCGTGGCGATGTCAACCTCTGCGATGACCGCCAGGTGCTCGGCGTCTCCTGCGGCGCCTACCGCCGCCACGGGGCCTTCGCCGAATTCGTCGCCGTCCCCGCCCGCATCCTCCACGCACTTCCCGCCGGGCTCGGCTTCAACGAGGCCGCGATGATCGAGGCTGTCTCGGTCGGCGTGCACGCCGTGCGGCTCACCCCCGTGACCCCGGGCGACACGGCCGTGGTCGTCGGCACGGGCATGATCGGTCTCCTCACCCTGCAGGCTGCCAGAATCGCCGGTTTCGCCCAGGTCATTGCGGTCGACACCGAAGACTCCCGACTTGCGGTCGCCAGGGAACTGGGTGCCACCCGGAGTTTCAACCCAAACACCGACGGCGACCTCACCGACTTCGTGAAGTCGCTCACCAACGGGCAGGGTGCCGATGCGGCCTTCGAGTGCGTCGGACTCAATGGCACCGTGCTTTCCGCCATCCATGCCGTTCGCAAAGGGGGCACGGTGACGCTCGTCGGCAACCTCTCCCCGATGACGGAACTGCCGCTTCAGATCGTGGTCACCCGCCAGCTTCGGCTCCAGGGCTCCTGCGCCTCGGCGGGCGAGATTCCGCGCTGCATCGAACTGCTCGCCAGCGGGCAGATCAAGGTCGGCAGGATCATCTCCGCGGTCGTGCCGCTCGAGCAGGGGGGCGAATGGTTCGCGAGGCTTCACGCCGGTCTGCCCGGCGTGATGAAGGTCATCCTCTCGCCTCACTCCTGAGCACCGAAACCGATGGCCTTTTTCGATCTCACAGGCAGGGTGGCCTTCGTCACCGGCACAAGTCGCGGCCTCGGCCAATACTTCGCCCGGGCCCTCGCCGAGGCCGGTGCCGAGATCGCGATGTCGAGCCGCGATGCCTCCAGACTCGCACCGTTCCGCGCGGAGATCGAGGCCCTCGGCCGGCGGACCTGCGGCGTCGACCTCGACGTCCGCGATCTGGCCAGCATCAGGGCCGCCGTGGCCGCGGTGGAGGAGCGGATGGGCCGGATCGACATCCTCGTCAACAACGCCGGCTGCAACGCCCGCAAGCCCGCCCTCGAGGTCAGCTGGGAGGACTGGAACATGGTCCTCGACACCAATCTCCGCGGCACGTTCTTCACCGCCCAGGCCGTCGCCCCGGGGATGATCTCCCGCGGCTACGGCCGGATCATCAACATCGGCTCGGTCACCTGCGTGGCAGGGTATGCCGGCCTCGCCCCCTACGGCGCCAGCCGCGGCGGAGTGAAGCAGCTCACGATGAGCCTGGCCGACGACTGGGGCCGCCACGGCCTGACGGTCAACTGCCTGGCACCGGGCTGGTTCAAGACCGCCCAGAACGCCGTCCTCTACGAGAACCGCGAATGGGTCGAGTACCTCTGCGATCGGATCCCGCTCAAGCGTCCTGGTGCCCCCGACGACCTCGCGGGTCCGGTGGTCTTCCTGGCCGCCGAGGAGGCCCGCTATGTCACCGGCCAGACCCTGCTGGTTGACGGCGGCATCAGTACGGGTGCCACCCGTGCCACAGTCGCCCCACCGAAACCCTGATTCGCCGCCGAAATGGCCTACGCCCTGCTCGCCATCGCGATCCTCGTCCTGCTGGTGACCTGGCTGAGACTCAATCCGTTCATCGCCCTGCTGATCAGCTCGCTGGCGCTGGGCGGGATGGTCGTCGCCGACTCTGGCTCCTTGACGATGACGGAGGTCCTCAAGGCCTTCCAGACGGGCTTCGGCAACACCCTGGCCAGCACGGGTCCGATCATCGTGCTCGGTGTCATCTTCGGCAAACTGCTCGCCGAATCGGGCGGGGCGGGGGTCCTCGCCAGGCAGTTCATCCGCACGCTCGGCCCGTCGAGAATCGGCCTTTGCATCATCCTGCTTGCGCTCTGCGTGGGCATGACGACCTGGTTCGCGGTCGGCCTCCTGCTGATCCTGCCGATCGTCATCACGCTCGCCAAGGAGACCGGCCAGCCGTTCCTGCGGCTCGTCCTGCCGCTGCTGTCATTCCTCTCCGTGATGCACGGACTGATGCCTCCCCATCCCGGCCCCGTGATCGCCATCGACACGCTCCATGCCGACACCGGCAAGGTCATCCTCTGGGCGCTCCTGCTCGGCATCCCGGTCGCCGCGATCGCCGGCCCGTTCTTCGCCAGGCTGGCCGTCAGGCAGGTCACGATCGCCACGCCGGAGTTCACGCCGTCGGTGTCGGCAGGTCAGACCCTGCCCACGTTCGGGATGACGATCTTCACCGTGCTGCTGCCGGTGATCCTGCTCCTGGCGGGCACGCTGGTCGAACTCCTCCATGCCCGGGAAGCGACCTGGGGCAAGGCCTGCCTGTTTGTCGGCAATCCCGTGATCGCCCTGCTCGTGTCGGTGCTGTTCGCGATGTGGGCCTTCGGAAAACGCTGCGGACGCACGGCCGCCGAGCTGCTCAAGTTCTCCGAGGCCAGCGTGGCCGGCGTCGGCATGACGCTGATCCTCGTCGGCGCCGGCGGCGGCTTCGCGCTCGTGATGCGGACGGCAGGCGTCGACAGGCAGCTCGCCGAAATCGCCGCGGCCGCCGACCTGCCGCTGCTCGTCTACGGCTGGCTCGTCTCGGCCTTCATCCGCGTCGCCACCGGGTCCGCCACCGTCGCCATCACCGTCGCCTCGGGTTTCGTCGCGCCCGTCCTCGCGGCCCATCCCGGCACGAGCCCCGAACTGGTGGTCATCTCCATCGGCTGCGGTTCTCTCTTCCTTTCGCACCTCAACGACAGCGGCTTCTGGATGGTCAAGGAATGCCTCGGGCTGTCCGTCGGCCAGACCCTCCGCACCTGGACGATCACCGAAACCCTGATCGGCCTCTCCGGCCTCGGCATGGCCCTGCTCGCCGAGCAGGCGTTGAACCTGGTTCGATAAGAGGAGAACCGGAGGGATTCAACGGGAATCGCGGGATGGCACTCCAGCCCGCCTCGTTCCTTGACCGGTGCGACCCGGCCGGTGACGCCAGGATCTCGCGGATCACCCCCGTGCACGTCGGTCAGCCACCGCCCGAAGCCGTTGTGCCGATAGCTGAGCCGCGTCTTCTCGAGGCCGAGAAGATGGAGGATCGTGGCCACTCTTCGGCCCGTCACCGCAGCTGCGCCGAGAGCACGCTCACGTGCTGGTTGGCCCGCCGCAGCTTCGTCGCCAGCGACGCGCCGATGTTTCGCAGGATCTTGGCGTGGATCCGTGGATGGCCCTCCTGCAGCCGGAGGAAATCCCCGGCCTCGAGCACGCCGCAATCCACCTCGCCATCCGCGGCCACGTTCGCCGACCGCCGCTCGCCGTCGATGAAGGCCAGCTCTCCCACCATCGTGCCGATCGCGAAGCTCGCCACGCGGCTCCCCTTTCCGGGTTCTCCCAGCCAGACGCCGACGAGCCCCCTGGTGACGAGGAACAGGTTCGTGGCGTCGTCGCCGTGGCGGATGATCAGCTCGCCCGGCGCGTACGACCGACGCACGAGCAGCGGGCGGAGGACCTCGAGCTCCTCATCGGTGAGTCCGGCGGCGATCTCGAACGACCGCAGGTCGCAGAGCTCAGCCGGTGTCAACGGCATCATCTCCCGCAGGAGTTCGTCTTCGCACCACTCGAGCGCCTGGTCGGTGGACGGAAAGCGGAACATGCAGCCGACCGCCGTGGCATCGGGCCGGCATGCCGCCACGTGCTCGCGCAGGGCCGGCAGCCGCCGCGTCTGGGTGAAGAAGGTGACGGTGCCGCGGCGTTCGAGAGCGTCGGCGAGTTCGACGAGAAGCCGTGCGGCGGCGGCGTTGATGGCGGTGACGTGGTGCAGGTCGAGGATCACGTTCCGCGACTCGGCCGCCTGGCCGACGATCTCGCGAACGATCGATTCCGTCGTCGAGAAGGCGAGATTGCCCTGGATCTCCACCACGCGGATCCGCCCGCCATGCTCCCGCAGGCAAGCCCGCTCGGCGGCCTGACGGCTGCGGGTGGAGTTGCGGTCTGCGGCGGTGTAGGAGAGCCGGCGGCTCGAGTGGGGGCTGTAGGGCGGGTTGAACTGGTGCAGCTGCCAGATCCGCGACAGCTCCTCGCACACTTTCAGGGCCCGCGCACTGTTGCCCTGCTCGTCGAGCCGCGGCGAGAAGACGCCGATGCCGAACTGGCCTGGCAGCACCGCCAGCACGCCGCCGGCGACGCCGCTCTTGGCCGGCATGCCGACGTTGTAGATCCAGCCGCCTGAGAAGTCGTACATCCCGCACGACGCCATCACACTGAGCACGTTCTCGACGTGCGTGTCCTGGATCGCCCGCTCCCCGGTGACCGGGTTGACGCCCTGGTTGGCGAGCGTGGCCCCCATCAGGGCCAGATCGACGCAGCGCACGGAGATCGAGCACTGCTGGAAATACACCTCCACCGCGGCTGTCGGATCGCCCTCGAGGACATCGAAGTTTCGCAGCAGGTGGCCGATGGCGCGGTTGCGGTGCCCCGTTCGGCTCTCCGATTCGTAGACGGCCCGATCGATCTGCATCGGGCGGCCGGTGTAGCGGCCGAACATCTCGAGGATCCGCGTCAGCCGCTGCTCGGTCGTATCGGCCCGGACCTGCCCCGTGGTGGCGATCGCCCCCGCGTTGATCATGGGATTGAGCGGGCGGCCGGTCGTCTTGTGGAGACTGATGGCGTTGAAGGCGTCGCCGCTCGGCTCAACGCCCACCTTGGTGAACATGAACTCCGCGCCGTGATCGTCGAGGGCCAGGCCGTAGACGAAGGGCTTCGAGATCGATTGGACCGTGAACCCGTGCCTCGAGTCGCCCACCTCGTAGACGAAGCCGTCGGCGGTGGCCAGACAGATGCCAAACAGCTCCGGATCGGCCTTCGCCAACTCCGGGATGTAGGTGGCGACCTCCCCCTCACGGAAGCCGGCATACCGGGCGTGGAGCGCGTCGAGCAGGGCCTGGATGGGGGAGCGGCCGGAGGCGGCGGTCATGGAGGGGCTCCACGATGAATGACATGCCGAAAAAAAGCAGCGAAACCTTGCAGCCCGAGGGATGCAAGACCTGCCGCCGACGGCCGCCTACCGTCGCCGGCACGATCGTGATGCCGGTGCAAATGCAGTGTAGCGTCAAAAACCGCCGCCCAAAAATTGCCGGGCCGACGAGCGACGACTCATGCCAGACGACGGGTGACATTCCGCCGCGCACCGTGAGTTTACCCTGTGAATCTTTCACAGGCTTGGACGTCCCGGCAGGTGATGTTCGCTGCTGAGAGAAGAGGGTATCGGGAGGGGTTGCCCGTGTCCCGAAAGCCGGCGTTGCTGACAATCGCAGGCATGGATGCCGAAGCGTAGTCAGCATCGAGTGAGCGAAGGCCAGGATGGCCGCAGTGAACGTCCGGCTCTCGGGGTACGGGCAACGCCGACCTACGCGAGACGCCGTGATTCAAAGGCATGACAGGCTGAAGCCTGTCCCACATCGGCAGGGCCAGGCCTGGAGGGCCGGGTCAACACCAGCCGG
>Ga0209598_10000045_pt1 | contig 86946 bp, 69 predicted proteins | sample M_140807_EF_Meta_FD_187317 | JGI IMG/M metagenome (GOLD analysis project Ga0209598, IMG submission 187317) | Freshwater microbial communities from Lake Montjoie, Canada to study carbon cycling - M_140807_EF_MetaG (SPAdes) (version 2) | ecosystem: Environmental > Aquatic > Freshwater > Lake... | reverse complement strand
ATACGACCTGTTAGTGAATACGACCTGTTCGGGGACGAAAACGGAGCATTACCCCGGCCTCGTATTCCAAATAGTCTTCCCAACGCGTTCGGACCTGTTCCTTAGGGAAATAGGCCTCGGCCAGGTCCATAAAAAGTCGGTAATGACCGGCCTCGCTTACCATGAAGGCATGGTAAAAGCGCCGAAGGTCTTCGTCGCTGCAATGCAAAGACAAGAGTCGAAATCGCTCGCAGGATCGGGCTTCGATCAAAGCGCAACACAATAATTTTTCGAGAAGCCGGGCCTTGCGATCCAAACCGCGTGGCTGAAAGGCCAAGAGGGCCACGACATACTCATCGCTCCGTTGAGGACCTAATGGAATGTTACGGCGGTCCATCTCTTCGACCACGGTCCGGAAATGCCCCCATTCCTCGGTCACCACCGGGGCCAATTCCCGCACCAAACGAGGGTAATCAGGGTATTGAACAACGAGGGAAATGCAGGAGGAAGCGGCCTTTTGTTCACAAAAAGCATGATCCACCAAGATCTCTTCGATGGATTTTTCAGCAATCTCAGCCCATCGGGGATCGGTGGGCAGTTTCAGGCCCAACACCGGCTCAGCCCATGTGGGCGTTCAACAAGGCTACCAAGTTTTGCTTGGGGACCACACCGACTTGCTTCTCCACCACTTCACCGTTTTTGAAAACCAAAAGGGTGGGTATGCTGCGGATTCCGTAGCGGGTGGCAATGTTGGGGTTGCTGTCCACGTCCAGCTTGCCAACCACCGCTTTGCCTTCCATATCGCGGGCGATTTCTTCGACCACAGGGCCTACCATACGGCAGGGTCCACACCATTCAGCCCAGAAATCAACGAGCACAGGTTGCGTGGAGTTCAGGACGGTTTCTTGAAAATTGGAATCAGTGATTTCGAGGGCCATGTTCTAAATTTAATGGTTTAATGGAATTTGTAGGAAGCTCCAACAAAAACCATTCCAAAGTTACGGCTCAGGCCAGACTATAACCCACCGCCAGGCGCTCCAAGTCTTCAAAAAGGCCAGAGTCCGGGGACACTTTGAGTAGCTCTGAACGCATGCCCACCGAGCGTTGGTCTTCGGGAACCCATAATTCCACCTTGACCCCCAGCTTGCCGGGGTGGGCGCGAAGGGCTTCGCTCAGGCGGAGGTTAAAGTCCGGGGCCAATTGGTCCAAATGCAGACGAATCGTCAGGCTTTTGAATCTTTTGTCGCGGAGTTCGGACAAAAGTTCCAAATTAGAGAATCGAAAGAAGCCGGCTTGTTGCCCGTCTTTGCCCTGAAAATATTCCCACCGCCCCGAAATCAATAGCGCAGTCCCTGCCTCCACCAAATGTTTGAATTTCATAGCCTGATCACCCCGGAGTCTGAATTTGCGAGTGCTATCCTTGTCCTCCACCGCAAAGGCCAAGACTTCTTGATTTTTGGAATCCCGGAAATATTGGACATCGGTGACCATCACGGCCATCTGAAGGTCCTGTTCAGGTCGTTCCTCCAAATGCGAGAGGGGGCTTAATCCCAAATGTTTTATTTCCAAGGCGTAACTATCCAACGGGTGGGCGGTGATGTAAAGACCTACCACTTCCTTCTCTCGGCGAAGGACCTCCAAGGAAGGCCACGGCTCCACTTGCCGGATTTCGGGTTCGTTGATATCCACCATCCCGGCCGCTCCAAACAAAGAAGTTTGGGATTGCAAGGTTAATTCCCTGAACTGCTGTCCAAACCGCATGGCCTTTTCCAACAGGTTGCTTCCCCCACCGGCTTCGGCATCCAATAACAATCGCCGGTTCCCATTCACCCCGCTTAGACGATCCAAAGCCCCGGCCAAGGCCAAGGCTTCCAGGGTTTTTTTGTTGGCCTGCCTTAAATCAATCCGCTTACAAAAATCAAATAGGCTCTCGTAATTCCCCCCTGCCTTGCGTTGTTCCACCATACTCTCGACGGCTCCCTCACCAACGCCCTTGACGGCACCCAGTCCAAAACGAATTTGGCCCGCAGCATTCACCGAAAATCGAAACGAAGATTCGTTGACATCCGGACCCAATACCTGCAAACCCATCCGCCTGCACTCTTCCAAAAAGAAGGCCACTTTGGTAATATCCGACATATGGTTGGACAAAACGGCGGCCATGAACTGAGCAGGGTAATGGGCTTTGAGGTAGGCAGTTCGAAAAGCCACCACCGCATAACACGTTGAATGGGACTTGTTAAAAGCGTATTCCGCAAAGGCTTCCCAATCTTTCCAAACCTTGGAGGCAACCCCTTCATCGTGACCCCGTTCTTTGCAACCCTCCAAAAACTGAGGCTTGAGTTTGGCCAGCTTCTCCGGGATTTTTTTTCCCATCGCTTTGCGCAATTCATCCGCCTTCCCCTTCGAAAATCCGGCCAACTTCTGACTTAGTAACATCACTTGCTCCTGGTAGACCGTGATTCCGTAAGTCTCGCCCAAGAGCTCTTTCATGTCCTCGAGGTCGTATACAATGGGTTCTTTGCCGTGTTTGCGGTTAATGAAATTGGGAATGTAGGCCAAAGGACCCGGACGGTACAGGGCGTTCATCGCAATGAGGTCCTCGAATTTGTCCGGCTTGAGTTCTTTGAGGTATTTCTGCATCCCGGGGGATTCGTATTGAAAAATCCCAACGGTTTCTCCCTTTTGAAAGAGGGTATAGGTCAGAGGATCATCCAAGGGAAAATCCTCCGGTTCCGAAAAATCTGCTTGAACCTGGCGCACCAATTCCACCGCATCGTTGATGATGGTCAACGTGTTCAGACCCAAAAAGTCCATTTTGAGCAATCCGGCTGCCTCGGCCACTTCGTTATCAAATTGGGTCACCAAGGCAATCTGGGCATCCGGGGTGTTCTTGACCGGAACATAATCGGTTAAATCACCGGGCGTAATCACAACACCGCAAGCGTGGGTTCCCGAATTTTTGAAAGAACCTTCAAGCAAGGCGGATTGTTCCAAAACCCGGCCTTCCCTTCCACCTTTGCGCAACATATCGACCATCAACCGGGCTTTGCGCTGGTCATCGGAACTCAATTGATCCAGATGCTTCAGGCCTTGTTCGGGGTTCAACAGTAATTTTCTTAAGGGGGCTTTCTTGAAGTAGTCGGCCCTGTTGAGGTCCTCCGGAAAAAGTTTGGCCAGCGTGTCGGTTTCCAAGGGCTGAAGGCCCATCACCCGACCGATGCTACGGATGGCCGATTTGGCCGCCATGCTATGGTACGTCGCAATCTGCGCAACCTGATTCCGGCCGTATTTCTCCATAACATATCGCATGACTTTTTCGCGACCGCGGTCATCAAAGTCAATATCGATATCGGGCATGCTGACCCGGTCTGGGTTCAGAAACCTCTCAAAAAGCAAATCGTAACGAATAGGATCCACATCGGTGATTCCCGTGCAATAAGCGACGACCGAACCTGCAGCCGAACCTCGACCCGGTCCTACGGTCACGCCCATCGATCGAGCAGCGGATGTAAAATCCTGAACAATCAAAAAATACCCAGGGTAACCCGTATGCGCAATGGTCTGCAATTCAAAGTCGATTCGCTCAAGTAATTCAGGACTCAAGGACCCGTACCGCTTCATAGCCCCTTCGAGGGTTAAGTGGCGCAGGTATTCGTTTTCGTTCGCAAATCCAGGGGGAATATCAAAGCGTGGGAGCAAGACATCCCTTTGGAGGGTGTAGGATTCCATGGAATCAGCCAAGGCCAAGGTATTGGCCAACCATTCCGGGTGATGCCCCATTCGGCGGGCGGCTTCGGCCGGTTCCCACAAATGATACCCCTCCCCCTGCATACCAAAGCGGTAACCGCGACCCTGTCCGATAGGGGTATCCTTGTATTCCAACGGCACAACACAGAGGTACGTATCGTGCAAATCGGCATCTTCGAAGCGATTGTAGTAGGTATTGTTGGTAACAATGATCGGTATATTGTATTGGGCGGACCATTTCTCGTATTGAGCCCTAACAAACTTCTCCTCCTCCAGGCCGTGGTCTTGGACCTCCAAGTAAAAATGTTCCCCAAAGGCCTCTTTCCAGGCCCGAAGAGCTTCCTCGGCCTGTGCTACTCCGTGATTGAGCAAGGTCCAAGGTATTTCAGCTTCCAGAGAACCGGAGGTCGCCACCAAACCTTCGCGATGGGCAAAGACCAAATCCCGGCTAACGCGGGGTACGTAATAATACCCTTCGGTATACGAAAGCGATCCCAATTTGACCAGGTTTTGGTAACCCGTTTGGTTACGGGCTAAGAGGAGCTGGGGTGTTCCGTTATCCTTACGGCTATGATCCCGGTGGTCCTTGCATACCTGCAGGTCCAAGCCCAAAATAGGTTTGATCCCTTTGGCATGGGCGTATTGAAAAAACAAAAAAGCCCCGTAAAGCGTCGAGTGATCCGTCAGGGCAATGGCCCCGCTTCCCTGGGCCACGGCATGATCTACCAAATCGTACACGGTGCTGCATCCAGGAATCCCCAACGAAAATTGGGAATGGCAATGCAGGTGCACAAACCTGCTGAGGGATGATTCGGGCACGATGCTGTTCTTGATCGTCCCTTCATCCGCAAGGGCCTTCGAAGGACTGGTAGCTGCTGAACCGGGCTGTGTTACGCTTTGGGCCGTACCGGGCACAGGGGCGTCGGCAGCAACCTTTTGTTCGAGACCCCTTTGCAGCGCATCGTAGGCCGAAGCATCCAAGCCCAAATGACTTGCGTTGACCACCTGCCTTTGGATCAGGGCCAGCAAACAATCCACGGTCGCCGCCACATCGGCGCCTGCATCGTGAGCCTCCTGGAATCCCCTACCAAAAAGCTTCCAATAGAGCTCGGTTAATGTAGGCCATTTGAATTGACCTCCCCGGCCTCCGGGCAAGGCACAATAAGCGGTAGAAACCTCCTTGGTATCCAGGACATGCAAGCCCTCGAAACGATCGTCTCGACCCAAGCGGTACCATTCGGCCCGGACAATCAGTAAATCAAATTCGATGTTATGACCTACGACAACCGAAGCTTTTTGCAAATCCGATTCAAAGGCGTCCAAGACGACCTCCAGAGGCTGACCCTCCGCCCTGGCCCTTTCGGTCGTAATTCGGTGAACCTTGGCTGCGTTGAACGGAATTTCAAATCCATCGGGGTAGATCACCAAGGATTGAGCCGCTATGCAAGCACCTTGTCCGTCAAGAAGTTGCCAACCGATTTGAACCGCACGGGGCCAATTGGCCGAGTCGCTGATCGGGGCCTTGTAATTGCGAGGTAAACCGGTGGTTTCGGTATCAAAAACCAGAATCATAACAAGCGCATGGTGTTGGAAACTTCAAGGTTGCGCCAGGCCTGACCTCGCACAACCCTGGCATAGACCCCCAGCGGCAAAAAGCGCCCGTGGCGATCTTCCAAGGCCGTTTCACCGCATTCCATTTCTTCGTTTTTGTACCAACGCCCTAACAAGGATCGCAGGATGAGGGGCGACAGGCCCAAAGAATAGGCATTCACCAACAAAGCATGCCGTTCGGGAACCAAAATTTGACGAACCTCTTCCAAGAGGTCCTGCAATTGATCCTCCAACTTCCATCGTTCACCGGAACTTCCGATTCCATAGGCCGGGGGATCCATCAAAACTGCATCGTAAAAATGCCCGCGCTTGATTTCACGTTGAACAAATTTTCGGGCATCTTCGACCACCCAATGCAAGCCATCCAAACCCGAAAGGTCTGCGTTGCGTCGAGCCCAATCCACGACCTGCCTGACCGAATCCAGATGATAGACCTTGGCCCCGGAAGCCGCAGCGGCCAGGCTGGCCCCCCCGGTATAAGCAAAGAGATTCAAAACCCGGGGACCACCGGTTTCCCGGGGACCACCGGTCCAATTCTTGAGGATCCCGGCAATAAATTCCCAATTATCAGCCTGCTCCGGAAACAAACCCACATGCTTGAACGCCGTCATGGCCAATTGAAACCTCAACTTCAGTGCAGGACTTTGGTACGAAAGCGACCAACGATCCCCGGCTGCTCCGGGTCCGTTGCCCAGCCATTGACCGCTGCGACTACCCCCGGCCTCAAAACGCCAATGGGCGCTTTTGCGCAAAGCGGCTTGGGATTCAACGGGCGCCCACAAGGCCTGAGGTTCCGGTCTTTGCAAAATGCGTTCACCAAATCGCTCCCATTTGAGACCGTTACCACTATCCAACAAGGCATAGTCCTTCCATTGTTGAGGGTAACGAAGGGGCAAAACGGCGGGAGGCGACTCCAGCATTAACCTTCGCTTTTCTCGGGCCGCATTTGCGGAAACAAAAGAACTTCCTGAATACTGGGCGCGTTGGTCATGATCATGGCCAGGCGGTCGATGCCGATTCCGATCCCGGCGGTGGGTGGCATTCCAAATTCCAAAGCCCTCAAAAAATCTTCATCCAGGACCATCGCCTCCGGATCACCTCGTTTGCCCAAATCCAATTGGGCTTCGAAACGGGCGCGTTGATCCAAGGGATCGTTGAGTTCCGAAAATGCGTTGGCTATTTCTTTGCTATTGCATATGAGCTCGAACCGCTCCACCAATCCGGGCCTGCTCCGATGCGCTTTGGCCAAGGGTGACATTTCGACCGGATAATCCATGACAAAGGTGGGCTGTATCAGGGTGGGCTCGACCAATTCACCAAAGAGGGTATCCAACAATTTGGCCCTTCCCATCGAAGGGTCGGTTTCGATTTTGAGCTGTTTCGCCAAATCACGCAAAGCAGCTTCATCCAAATCATCAACACGAACCCCTGCTTTTTCCGAAATCGCATCGTATAGCGTCACGCGTTGGAACGGTGCTTTGAAATCAATACGATTCTCGCCGACTTGAAGGACCGTCGAGCCATGCAATTCCATGGCTAACTCTTCGAGTAGCTTTTCGGTTTGGGACATCATCCATTGATAATCTTCAAAAGCCACGTAGAGTTCCAGCATGGTAAACTCCGGGTTATGAAAACGACTCATGCCTTCGTTGCGGAAATCCCGGGCGAATTCGTAGACACCTTCGAATCCGCCGACTATCAATCGCTTGAGGTAAAGCTCGTTGGCGATTCGCAGGTACAGCGGCATATCCAGCGTGTTGTGATGGGTTTTGAAAGGCCTGGCCAAGGCTCCGCCGTAGAGGGGCTGTAGCACCGGGGTTTCGACCTCCAAATAACCATGCCTGTTAAAGAACCGGCGCATGGTTTCGATCATACGCGATCGTAACACAAAAATATTTCGGACCTCCGGATTCACGATCAAATCCACATAACGCATGCGGTATCGCTGTTCGGGATCGTTGAAACCATCGTAAACTCGACCTTCATCGTCCCGTTTGACAACCGGCAACGGACGCAATGCCTTGGCCAAGAAAAAAAAGCTTTTTACATGAAGCGTTATTTCACCAACCTGGGTGCGAAAAATAGAGCCCTTGACTCCGACCCAATCGCCAATATCGCAATGCTTCTTGAAGACTTCGTTGTAGGCATCCTTGTTCTCGCCGGGACAAATTTCGTCGCGGCTGATGTACAACTGAAGGCGACCGCTGGCGTCTTGAAGTTCGGCAAAGGATGCTTTGCCCATGATTCGTCGGCTCATCAAACGACCCGCAAGGGACACCTCTTGCCAAGCAGCCGAATCTTCATCGCTGAAATCGCTTAAAACTTGGGCGGTGCGATGGGTCCTCTCAAACGAGGCGGAAGGGTAAGGCTCCACCCCCAAGCCCCGAAGGGATTCCAAGGAGGCGCGGCGCAAGAGCTCTTGTTCGCTCAGTGGTTGGTTCATAGGATTTTTGAATAACGCGGGATGCGACCTCGAACCGAGGTTGCAAAACCCACGCAAAATAAGCAGTTACCCGGCCTTTTGGGTCTTGAAAAAACGCGCAGCCGCTCCTTGGTTTTTGGATATCCATCGAAATCCCATGGCGACCCGGGCTTTGCCATCGGGAGCCTGCAAGGGGCGGGAGGCCGACTTCGCTGCATCGCGAGGACTTCCCCTGTGTAGATCGGCGGTGAGTGCTTTGGGAAGTTTGAGGCTGCTGGCATCCATCTCAAACAACAAGCTATCCGGCAAATCCAAGCCGGCTGGATCCGTTGGCGGGTTGGCACTGCGGTAGAAATATTGCATTTGGACCGTGCCCGTGCTTCGACGTGTGATTTCGGCCTGTAGAATGCGGGCGGAAGTGGGCTGAACCCAAAGCCGAATCAATTGCCAATCCTGATCCGCCCCGGTTGGCAACAAAGAAAGCTGAACCGCGCTTTGACGACCCACCTTGTCCTCACCCATCAACATCCCGCGGTAACCCTGCGGGCGTTTGAGAAACTCAAAAAGCTCCATGGGATTCTGTCGGGGCAGCAAGGCCAGGCGGGGGCTTTGCAAATGAAAACGATCCGGGGCCAGGTAGTGCATCGTGGCCGACAAGGGCCTGATTTTGACCCGTGGCACATCGGCCTGAACCTGCACTTCGGCCGCCAAATCCCTTAAGGAAGCGCTGCGTTGAACCAGGCGGTTCACCAGGGTCTCTGCATCTGTCGAAGCCGAGGCTGCTGCCGCGCTTTTCTGGGCAAGGGCTTGCTGTCCAATGCTGATGAATGCAAAGGAAACAAAGCCGAAAAAAAGAAGGCGAGTGAGGCCGAACATATTCGAAAGATTTTAGAAGCGGGAGGCCTTGGTTAGGTAAGGATGTCTTTGCGCTCAAAGGTCCAAAGGCCGATGCCTATCAGCAAGACCCAATGGGCTCCCAGGAGCACCATCGAAAAGAGAATATCCCCCCAGGGAACAGGATCCAAAAACAAAGACCGCCAGGCCGCCATGTGGGTGGTGAACAAAAAAGGTCGGACCTGATCAAACAACGCCACATCCAGGGTCCCTATCAAGGTGAAAACCATGATGGTCGCCATGGTCCCCACGATGGGACCAATGGAATTGTCCGCAAAACACGAGAGGGTCACCGACAAGCAGGCCACCGTATACAAAGCAGCAAAAGCCACCACAAAAGCCTGAAGAAAACGGGGGAGCACCTCTTCGGAGGGCAAAATTTGCAAGCCTTCGTTGCTAAGCACCGCCAAGTCCCCTACCCCAAAAATCCAAGGCGAAACCAGGACGGCCATGATCCCAAGCCATAACAACAAAACCAAGGTATAAACAGCAGCAGCCCCGTACTTGCTTAGCAAAAGCCCTTTGCGTGATAAGGGCCTTGTTAACAAATTACGCAATGTGCCCATGGCGGCTTCGCCGGATACCAGGTCACCGGTCACCAAGGCCACCAACAAAGGCAGGTGAACCACCAGCATTTGCAGAACGATAAAGCCCACCAAATACCCGTTCAACATGCTGCCCTCGACCGTGAGGCTTTGCTGCAAGGAAGAAGTAACAAATTCTATATACGACTTTCCGTCCAGCGCCAGGGCCAAAAGGATCACCCCTACCAGCAGGGTAATGGCCAGAAATCCCAAATAGGATCGGGGTTTCGCCAGGATTTTGACGCTTTCATTGCGCAGAGCAGTCCACCACATCAGCGTTCGGTTTGGTGATGGTTCAACAGGTTCATATAATAATCTTCCAGTTTTTGGCGGGATTCAATCGCATAAACCTCAAAGCCGTTTTGGGTGAGGAATTGGACCGCTGCAGGGACCTCTTCTCGACCCAACGCCATGGTCAATTCACCACGATCGTTCAATCGACCCCCGCCTGCCCAAGGACCGGCATTCAACAAAGTCAATGCCTCGGTAGCGCGTCCCACGGTGATGCGAATTTGACGCTCACTTTGGGATAACAATGCTTTGGCAGAACCCTGCACCACACAACGACCCCGATCCACCACCACCAAATCGGTGGCGACCGCCTCAACCTCGGACAAATGATGGGAGGACAACAAAATCGTCTTGCCTTGCTCCCGATTGAGATTCAGAATCATTTCCCGCATATCGATCAAACCCTGAGGATCCAATCCAGTCCCAGGCTCGTCAAGAACCACCAAATCCGGGTCGTGCAAGAGGCATTGGGCCAGGCCCAGGCGTTGACGCATTCCGTGCGAAAACGATGAAACCTTATCGTTTTCCCGACCGTTAAGTCCCACAAAATCCATGAGCTCCAGCGAACGAAGTCTCGGTTCCTTGACCCCGGAGGCCCTGGCGAGCAATTCGAGGTTTTGGAGCGCACTGAGGTATTTATAAAAATCCGGCTTTTCGATCAGGCAACCGATTCTCGCAAGGATTTGTTGGCGATGAGACCGGTAGTTAAGACCAAACAAAAAAAGTTCCCCCCTGCTTGGCCGAATCAGGTCCACCAACATCCGAAGGGTCGTGCTTTTGCCCGCCCCGTTGGGGCCCAAAAAACCCATCACACCACCCGCTTTCAATTCGAAATTCAGCCCGTCAACGGCCCTAAAAGCACCGTAGTCTTTGACCAAATCAACGGCTTTTACCACGGTGGAATCGGGGGGGATGAGGGTACGGGGGCTCACCGGTTGTCCTCCTCCAAAACCTTGCGGTACAGCGCTTCGTACAAAGGCAGAACCCGGTCCAGGGAAAAGTCCGATGCACGGCGAATGGATGCTTGGCGAAATTGTTCCAACATGGTTGGATTGGATAACAAGGCGACCGCCTTTTGGATTCCTTGTTCTTGCCCGTTTTCGGGGACCAGGATTCCGCAGCGACCGTCCTCGATCAATTCGGGCAATCCACCGGCATCGCTGGACATAACCGGAACGCCACAAGCCATGGCCTCCAGGGCCGCTAAACCAAAACTCTCGGTTTCGGAAGGCAAAAGCAAAAGATCCGAAACCCCAAACAGGCTCTCGACCGGATCTTGACGACCGATAAAATGCACTTTTCCGGTTAAGCCTCCTTCCCGGACACTTTGCTCTGCACGGGGCAATTCAGGGCCGTCCCCCACCATGAGAAGGCTGGAAGGTACTTGATCGGAAATTCGATGGAACCATTCCACCACACGGTCGATACGCTTGACCCGCCGAAAATTGGATACATGGATCAAGAGCCGATGTCCGGCGGGACAAAATCGCTCCCTTAAACCGGGTCGAACCGAAGGCGTAAAACGATGAAGATCCACAAAATTGGGAACGGTGATGACTTTTTTGCGGCAATCAAAATAGCGATGGGTTTCATCCCTCAAAAAATCCGAAACAGCGGTCACCGCATCGGATTGCTGAATCGCAAAACTGACCACCGGAGCGTAATTGGGATCCTTGCCCACCAAGGTGATATCGGTTCCGTGCAACGTGGTGATTACCTTGACCCGTATGCCTTGCCCTGCCAGAATTTCTCGGGCCAAGTGGGCCGCCGTGGCGTGAGGAATGGCGTAATGAACATGCAATAAATCCAGCTTTTGTTCTCGCACCACCTCGACCAGCTTGCCGGTGAGGGCCAGCACATAGGGCGAATGCTCAAAGAGCGGGTAGTGAACCATGCTCACCTCATGAAAATAGAGATTTTCACGAAAGACATCCAGGCGAGCCGGCAATGAATTGGATACAAAGTGAACTTGATGACCCCGATCGGCCAAGGCCTTGCCCAATTCGGTGGCCACAACGCCGCTTCCCCCGTAGGTGGGGTAACAGACCATTCCGATTCGCATGGGTTGATTCATAACAAGGCTTAGGTATAGGACAATTCAAAACCCAAAAGGTTCTCTTCCTCCCAAGGTTTAGGGAATACGGGTTGGAGGATTCAATGACGCCTTGACCTCCTTGTAAAAAAGGTCCCACAAATCAGTCCTTAGATTGGACCGAGCCAAGAGATTGGGCTCTGCGTTGGGGTGAATGCGGTTGGACAAAAAGACCAGAATTAACCCCGTTTCGGGATCGGCCCAAACATAGGTTCCCGTAAATCCGCTGTGACCAAAACTTCGTGGAGCGGCAGCCTGGGTGGAACCTGGTAGCGGTTTGTCCCAAAGCAAGCCTCGGCGGTTACCGGCAAAATACGCCGTCGTGAAACGGCTCACGGTGGATGGGTCCACCTTGGCCGAACCCGGAAAATACCCCGTAACCAGAGGCATCATCACCCGGGCCACATCCGATGCCGTCCCAAAAAGCCCTGCATGCGGACCCACCCCGCCCATCAAATCGGCCATGGGATCATGAACCTGCCCGTGAACGGTGGTTTTGCGCCAAAGGGTATCCACCTCGGTTGGGACCAGGCGATGCAAAGGCAGCCGCCGGGTAGGAACAAATCCCAAACGATCCGCACCGCAGGGTTCGTACCAAGCCTTGGTCAAAAAGGAACGATAATCCATTCGGTACCGAGCCATGTATTCATTTTGAAGCCACTTTTCGACCCATAACAAACCCAAATCGCTGTAGCGGTACGTCCCCTCGGGCTCCACGGGCAGGGCCAAAATCCTTTTCTCCAGGGAATCACGTAACAAAGCAGGCTTGTGTTGGAGGTCAGACCAAACGCGGGCCAGATTGGTATCCGATCCCAAAATTTTTTGGAAAGGGATATGCGAAGCCAGCCCCGCCTGATGGGTTAGAACGGTGGCGAGTTTGCGGCTGCCCAAGGGATGTTTTTTGAGTTCGGGTAACAAGCTGCCCATCGTCGCTTGCAATGGCAATGGACGAACCGTGTGCAAATGCATAGCGGCCAAGGCCGTCGATAGAACCTTGGTGAGAGAAGCCAGATCGTAAACGTGCCCCATATCAACGGGAATCACGCCGCTGGTATCGGTGCTGCCGTAGGCTTTGGCCATCAAGATGCGTTCTCCCTGCGCGACCAGCAATTGAGCACCCGGAAAAGCACCTTGCTTCCGGGCCGCCTCCACCAAGGAATCGGCCATGGAAATGCAGCGCGATGATAGAGCCGTCTGACCCCGAACGCTTTCGTTTTGAAGTCGGGGCTGCCATCGCAGGACGGGGTCCTGTTTCTCGGTTTGCGCCAGGCCATGGTGAGAGGCCGGCCAACGCAGGGGCAAAAGACCGGGCGCATCGGAAGCACCAAACAAGGCCTGAACGGCGGCGGTATAGGCTTCGGGCCTATCCTCGTAGGCACAAAGAATCGTCTCCTTGACCTGCATGCGAGTAAAAGCCAAGGGGTTTCCAAACAACAAATGCACCATCCGAACTCCCTTAGCCCGAGCCTTGTCCATCAAACCCTTCCAGCGCTGCAAACGAAGGCTGTCCATCCCCAATCCCGTGGACCATCGCTGACTGGGCACATGCCAGGCCACCACCCATTCGGGGTAGGTACAAAGGATCGAATCCAGGGACGTTGCACCCGGATGGGCCCAACTAAAATCAGGTTCCGCGGCACCCTTCCAAGGCCAATGCAAAAAATCAGCCTGAGCATAGAGTCCCAAGCGATTGTAGGCATCGCGGGGGGAATCCCCGCCCAAGGCCAGGTACAGCCTTTGGCCGTCGGGCCTCCGTTCAGGCAAGATCGAACCTGCCGGATTCCATACCGTCAATGCTTTGTTAAAGCACCGGTTTTGGAGCAAGGAAGGCGGGAGGGCGCGGTTGGTGGGGTTGGTTTTCCCCGGACCGTTTGGCGATTCAAGGCCGTTTAGAACATACCGGTATTTGGCGCTTAGAATTCGACGAACTTTTTCATCCAAGGCCGCCTCGGTCCATTCACCGGCGAGGAGCGCTTGTTCAATGCGTTGGACCGCCTTGGGTACATCAGTCACATAAAGCAGGACATCGTTACCGGCCTGCAGAGCCTTCCACTCCAATTCACCGGGCGGGTAACATTGGCTGGCTCCTTTCATGTTGAGCGCATCGCTGAAGATCACGCCCTTGTATCCCCATTGGCGTCGAAGGAGCCCCTCCAAGGCCGCAGGATTCAAACTCACCGGCAGGTCCAGCCCACTATCCAACGCGTGCACGATCAAGTGGGCCGACATCATGGAGGGCAATCCCAAAAGGCCTCGAAAGGTGCTGAGCTCTAGGCTATCCAATTGCTCCCGGCTCTTGTTCAAGACAGGCAAATCATGGTGCGAGTCCAGTTCGGTATCCCCGTGTCCCGGAAAATGCTTGGCACAAGACATCACGCCGGCCTTCTCCAAACCCCGTGCATAGGCCAAAGCCATCGCGAGGACATCGCGGGGTTCAGACCCAAAGGAACGAAACCCAATCACCGGGTTAAAAGGATTGCTATTCACATCGGCCACCGGGCCAAAACTGATATGCATTCCCAATTCCTTCAATTCCCACCCCATCGACTCGGCCAATGCTTCGACCAAGTCCGTGTCCTGGCAAGCCCCCATGGTCATGGCATAAGGGAAACGAGGCCGATCGTCCAATCGCATGGCCGCCCCCCATTCGGCATCCATGGCCATCCAAAGAGGGTGTTTCGATGCTTTTTTGTAGTGTTGTAACAAAGAAAGGAGCTTGCCGCTCTTGCCTTTCATCCAAATAAGCCCACCGACTTCGTATTCACGAAGCAGGCCCAAAACCTGGGCATCGGCCGTATCCGCTTGGGCAAAAACAGGAACCATGATGAGCTGACCTATCTTTTGACGGAGCGTGAGTTGACGCAGGGTGGTCTCAACCCAGGCTTCTTCGCCCTTGTTTGGTTGATTCACCGCCCTGGCAGAGCCTATCCCGAACGCCCATAGGGCCAAGCAAAACGTCCATCCAATGGGCCAACACCGGCCCCAACGAGTTCCAAGTTTTTGCATCTTGGGGTAAATTTAAGGCTGCGATGGAACTCCTCTTCCTCCCTTTCTTTTTGGCCCTTGTCTTTGGGGCCCTGGGACGACTGATAACCCCTGCCAACGCAGGAACCTGGCTGAACGGGTACAACTCGATGTCGGCTGAAGAACAAACAGCCTTTGATCTTCAAAGCTATTTGAGGCTTCAACGGCGATTTTTTGACGTGTTGGCTTGGGGTCTCCTCCTTGGAGGCCTTCTTGGCGCCTTGGTTCACAACGGATTCATCGATCTTTCCGAGGCGAACACGGACCGCTACCGTCGATGGGCCGCGCCCGTCACCCTGTACTGGACCTTGGGTGGACTGACTTGGTTTACCTGGACCTACCGAGACCGACTGCCCTCCCCTCGCGGTCTGCGCTTTTTGGCACCGGGAGTCCTGCTCGGCGCCCTGATGCTGGTTTCGGTCTTGATGTGGGCGGGGGACCGTCCCTCAACGCTCTCGGTGACCCAACAAGGCCTGCGCATCGAAGGGATGTATGGCACCGACCTACCCTGGGAACAAATAGCTTCGGTGGATACGGTCGCTGAAATCCCCCCCATTCGCATGAAAATCAACGGTTTTGCAGATGGTTATTCGGCCAAAGGCTATTTCAAAACCAAATCCGGCGCCAAAGTCAAATTGTTTGTTCGTAACAACGAAAAACCCATCCTGCGTATTCAACGTCGGCCCGGTTCCGGACCCAGCAACCAAACCTGCGATCTGTATTATTCGACCGATGCCGCCCACCTGTATACCCGCATCCTCCAAGAACAACCACGCTTATCCAAAGGCCTTTAAATCAGCCAACTAGGCCGCCTAAACCACAAAGCGCCAAATTAATTTTCCCAAAATCGTTCCCCGCGTCGGCAACCAGGCCTCTTGTTGGGTGCTGTAAATTTGGTTGATAATCAAGAAAAAATCTTTGCCAATGGACGGGATCACCTGCAGGCGAAAATTCAAATTCAACTCGTCTTGGCTGGAATTCCATTGACCCAAGAGGGATCCAAAAACCTGTGGATTCAAGGCGTAGGTCATCCGAGTTCCCAATAGATTTGTTTCCAAAGAACCCGCCGGCAACTGGATTCGGTTGTGCTCAAAGCGCAGATTAAAACCCACATAACGGCTGCTGCGCCATAGAATTTCGGTTTGGGTTTGGACACTGCGACCATCGTAAAATTCACCCCAAGCCCAACGGCTATCCAAGGCCATTTTGCGCCCTTTGAAGGTGCGCAGTCGAGCGCTTGATTGCTGCCACCAATACAAACCCTGCGGGATCACCAGACCGGGGGCCAGTGCAAAAGGGGCCCTCAAACCTTCTGCAACCAAACCGTGACTCAAGTTCAACGATTCCCCGCTTTTGGTATCCAAGCCCAAAACCTGCACGCTGTAATTAAACGATTGAATCGCACCGTTATCGTCGTATTGAGTATGCGTTATTTGAACCGGCCGAAAATCGTATTGCCGAACCCAGTGGTTGGACTGACGGGGTCGGGGTCTGTATCCAACATCGATAAACTGCTCACGAAAACCGCGACGTAACAACAACCCTACTTCGGGCTCAAAGGCCTCCGAACCCCGCTGGGCCGATGCAAAAACAGTCCAACGGTCGTTGGGATAATGCACAAAAAAACGGTAGGCCATGGCCCCGGCATCCCAACCCTTATCGGTGGCGTACGTATGCAGGATGGCCCCGCCCAGATCCAAGTTTTTGGAGCCCCAAAGACTGGAAGTGCTGTATCGGCCGTTGATCCCGTTGGTGCTATGCCAACGCTCTCCGGTGATTCGGTTGGTGGTCATAGCCCCGATAACACTCTGGTTGCCAACATCCTGACGCCAAGAAGCGGTGGTATAATTGGTCGACGCTTGGTTTTCGGTGGCTGCCGTTTGAAGGGACATGAAGCCCAGCGTTCGATGGTCTTCCTTCCCTAAAAGCCGGGCTCCGGCCAAAATTGGAACCGATTCCCGTTGGTCATCCAAACCCATCCGTCGGGTATAGAAGGGAATAATGCGGTTGCCCCCAAAACCAAAATTGAAATAATCATCCCCTTCCAGGAAAAATTCCCGGAGTTCCGGAAAAAAAAGAGGAAACCTTGTCAGGTTAATCTGTTGTTGGTCGGACTCCACCTGGGCAAAATCGGTGTTAATTGTCAGGTTTAGGCGGTAGGTCGGGTTTAACAAATAATTAACATCGGCCCCCATCGTGCCTACGGGTCGGCGCTGATCCGGTTTGAATTCACCACCTCCCAAGGTATAGGGCTTGATTTCCACCATTTGTTTTTGGGATAAGCGATGCAGACCGCGCAGAGCCCCCGCCAGGTTCATTTGCTCAATTCGGTGATCCCTGGCCCAGCCTTTCCATCGAACCTGCTCACGCTTGTGCCGAATGTTACGCTCAAAATTGATGCCCCATTCTTGTTCCTCCAGACCCACCCGGTATTTGAAGGTATAAAGGGGTATTTCAAATTCAGCAAACCAACCTTCGCTGTTCACCGTGGTCTTGACATCCCAAACCCCGTTCCAAAAAGCATTGGTGGAAGCCCCGTTGTTAAAAATCTGCAAATCAGCCCTAGCACCTACGGGATTGGTTACCAACATGAGGCCGTTCCTCCGGTCCCTGTACGGATCGATCACCACAATGAAATTATCATCCAATGTATAATCAAAATCACGACGCAATTCCCTGGCTATAAGGTCATGGGGATTTTGATCGTAACACCAAACAGCAAGGTACAAATTGTTATCATCATACGCTACGGCTACCTCGGTTCGCTCGGTGGAATGAACACCCAATTGAAGTTCCCTTTGGGTAAAATGCGAGATGCGCTGCGCTTGTTGCCAAACCGGATCGTCCAATCGCCCGTCCAAACGAGGCGCCTGCGATGCAAAGACAGCCTGCATATCGCTGTTACCGGCTGGCACGGACAAACCCTGCCCATCCGCGTTCCGGAACAGCACCGCAACCAGAAAGCTCAAGGCCCCTATCGCCCTAAAAAACCGCTTCTGCAATGCGCTTGGTGGCTTGGCTTTTGCCCATCGTATAAAAATGCAGGACCGGGACACCCGCTGCTTTGAGTTCCCGGCATTGCTCAATAGCCCATTCAATTCCAATCTGGCGTACCGCCTGCTCATTGGGCGCCTGTTCAACGGCATCAGCCAAAGCTTCTGGAATATCGATGTGAAAGACCTTGGGCAACAAAGTGATTTGTTTGAGGGTCGCCAAGGGCTTGATACCTGGAATAATGGGGATATCAATACCCTCTTTGCGGCAGGTGGCGACAAAATCAAAATAGGCCTTGTTGTCAAAAAACATTTGGGTGGTTATGAACTTAGCCCCTGCCTTGACCTTTTGTTTGAGCCAGCGGATATCTGCCTTGAGGTTGGGGGCATCGTGGTGTTTCTCGGGGTAACCGGCCACCCCAATGCAAAAATTGGTGGCGGTCGCATTGACCAATTCATCGTCCATGTAACGACCCTGGTTCATTCGATCCACTTGTTGCAACAATTCCAAAGCGTTTTGGTTCCCATCCGGCTGAGGCACAAAGGAGGTTTCGTGTTTGAGGTTATCGCCCCTCAAAACCAACACATTATCAATACCCAAAAAATGCAAGTCAATCAAGGCGTTTTCGGTCTCTTCCTTGCTGAATCCCCCACAAATAAGGTGAGGAACCGCATCCACTTTGAAGCGATTCATAATGGCGGCACAAATCGCCACCGTGCCCGGACGTTTGCGGGTGGTGATGCGCCGGAAGGTCCCGTCCGCCAAAGGTTTGAGCAGAAATTCCTCCCGGTGGTAGGTGACATCAATAAAGGGAGGTTTGAACTCCATCAAGGGCGCAATGCCGTTGTAGATTTCATGAATATCCTGCCCTTTGAGAGGGGGCAGAATTTCAAAGGAAAACAAGGTGCGGCCGTTGGCTTCTTGGATATGGTCGATAATTTTCATAACATTTTCTTTAGGCGTCTACATTCTTTAAGCGTCCAACAAAACGGGGGCCAACCAGCGACGGGCTTCCTCCAAGGGAATCTTCCTGCGCTTGGCATGGTCCTCCAATTGATCCTGACCAATCTTGCCTACCCCAAAATAGCGGGCACCGGGATGTCCCAAATAAAAACCAGAGACAGCGGCTGCAGGGGTCATGGCCAGGCTTTCGGTCAATTGCATACCCAGGCGTTGTTCAACCTCCAACATGGCCCACAAGGTCGGCTTATCCAAATGATCCGGACAGGCGGGATAACCAGGCGCAGGCCGTATACCCGTGTATTTCTCAGCAATCAAATCCGCATTGCTAAGCTGCTCGATGGGAGCATAGCCCCAGTCTTCTTGACGGACCTTGGCATGCAGGGCCTCGGCCAGGGCCTCGGCCAAGCGATCGGCCAAGGCTTTGACCATGATGGCCGAAAAATCATCGTAGTCCTTCTGATAAGCGAGTGCCAAATCTTCAGCTCCAAAAATCCCCACCGCGAAGGCCCCGGCCCAGTCCGGCGTCCCACTGCTTTGGGGCGCCACAAAATCACTCAAACAAAAATTAGGCAAATCCCCGGCCTTGGCCGCCTGTTGCCGTAACAAAGGAAATTCCCATTGTCCGTCCATCACCAAGCGATCATCGGAGGTGGAATAGGCCGGGAACAAACCCCATACAGCCTTGGCTGTTAATTTGTTACCATCCACCAATTCGCTCAACATCCGCTGAGCATCCTCAAATAATTTGGTAGCGGCTTCGCCCACGACTTCATCCTTGAGCAAATCCGGAAAACGGCCGTGCAATTCCCAAGCCTGAAAGAAAGGGGTCCAATCAATATAATCCACCAATTCGCTCAGGGACCATTGCTGTTCATCGTGTACGCCGGGTTGAGCGGGTTGCACCGAGCGGTACGCGTGCCAATCGGTGGTCCAGCGTTTGGACCGCGCCTGCTCCAAGCTTAACATGTTTTTGGCCGCGGCCCGGTTGAGGTAACCATCGCGCATGGTGGTTTGCTCTTGTTTGTTACGAATCGCAAATTCAGAGCGCTGTTCTGGATTCAACAAGGTGGACACCACCGGGACCGATCGACTGGCATCCAGGACATGAACCACTGTTCCGCTGTATACCGGAGCTATTTTGACAGCGGTATGGGCCTTGGAGGTGGTGGCACCCCCAATAAGTAAAGGAAGCTGCAGACCTCTTCGTTCCATCTCGCGGGCGACCCCGACCATTTCGTCCAAGGAAGGCGTAATCAATCCCGACAATCCGATGATATCTACCTTGTGTTCCAAGGCAGCTTCCAGAATACGGTCGGTAGAAACCATCACCCCCAAATCCACCACTTCGTAGTTATTGCATTGAAGCACAACACCTACAATGTTCTTGCCGATATCGTGAACATCGCCTTTAACGGTTGCCATCAGGATGCGTCCTTTGTTGGAAGCTTCCCCCGATTCCCCTGCAGCGGCCGCACGCTCCTTTTCGGCTTCGAGATAAGGCAACAAAACGGCCACCGCTTTCTTCATAACACGGGCGCTTTTGACTACCTGCGGCAAAAACATCTTGCCTTCCCCAAACAAATCCCCTACCACATTCATCCCGTCCATCAAAGGACCTTCAATCAGATGGAGAGGCTTCTCAAATTCCAGGCGGGCTTCTTCGACATCTTCGGTGATGAATTCGTCCAGGCCTTTGACCAAAGAGTAGGTAAGTCGTTCTCTTACAGTATTTTCACGCCATGATAGGTCTTTGGTTTGACCCTGCTTGGCTTGGCTGCCTTTGTACGATTCAGCCAAGGCCACCAACCTCTCGGTAGAATCGGGCCGTCGATTGAGTAACACATCTTCGACATGCTCCAGCAAAACCGGATCAATTTGATCGTAAACCTCAATCTGACCGGCATTCACAATGCCCATATCCAGACCGGCCCGAATGGCATGGTAAAGAAAAGCCGAATGCATGGCCTCGCGGACTTTGTCGTTCCCTCGGAACGAAAAAGAAATGTTGGAAACCCCGCCACTGACCTTGGCATAGGGCAAATGGGCTTTGATCCAGGCCGTTGCTTGAATGAAATCCACGGCGTAGTTCTGGTGTTCTTCGATTCCGGTGGCCACCGTTAGGATATTGGGGTCAAAAATGATATCCTGGGGAGGAAAGCCGACCTTCTGGGTGAGTAGATCGTAGGCCCTCTGACAAATGGCGATGCGTCGTTCCAGGGAGTCGGCCTGGCCCTGCTCGTCAAAGGCCATGACCACCACCGCCGCCCCGTAGGAACGGACCGTGCGGGCATGGTCAAGGAAAATCTCCTCCCCTTCTTTGAGCGAAATCGAATTGACCACCGCCTTGCCCTGAACACAGGCCAGGCCGGCCTCCAGAACCTCCCAGCGAGATGAATCAATCATCACCGGAACCCTGGCGATATCGGGCTCGGCCGCAATCAAATTCAAAAACCGGACCATGGCCTCCACCGAGTCAATCATGCCTTCGTCAAAATTGACATCGATCATTTGAGCTCCGTTTTCGACCTGTTGTCGAGCCACTTCCACCGCATCTTCGTAGCGGTCTTCCCGAATCAAACGGGCAAAAGCCCGGGATCCCGTCACATTGGTTCGCTCTCCGATGTTCACAAAATTGCTGTCTTCCCGGACCACCAAGGGCTCCAACCCAGAGAGACTCAAGCGATGCAGCTCTCCTGGCAAGGGCCTGGGCGCAAAATGAGAAGCCTCTTCCGCAATGGCCTTGATATGTTCGGGTCCCGTTCCGCAACAACCCCCAATGATATTCACCAAGGACTCCTGCAAGAATTCCCGGATTTGCAAACGCATGGTTTCGGCATCCTCGTCGTAGGCCCCAAAGGCGTTGGGTAAACCGGCATTGGGATGGGCCGAAACCCCAAAATGAGAACAAGCCGAAAGGGCCTGAAGGTGAGGCCGCATTTGACGAGCGCCTAGGGCGCAGTTCAAGCCAATGCTTAGCAATGGCAAATGAGATAAAGAATAAAAAAACGCTTCCACCGTCTGACCGGACAAGGTCCTTCCGCTGTTATCCGTAATGGTACCGCTCACCATGATAGGCAAAGGTTCCTGCCCGCGGTCTCTGAAATAATGATCGATCGCATAGAGGGCGGCCTTCGCGTTCAAGGTATCAAAAATGGTTTCAACCAAGAGTATGTCCACCCCGCCGTCCACCAAGCCCCGAATCTGCTCGGTATACGCCTCCACCAATTCTGCGAAATACACCGACCGATAACCGGGGTTGTTCACATCCGGACTGATACTCGCTGTCTTGTTGGTTGGACCGATGGCACCGGCCACAAACCGTGGCTTGTTGGGGTTCAAGGCCGTTACCAAATCAGCCTGTTCCTTTGCTAGACGAGCCGAGGCGACGTTGAGTTCGTAACTCAATTCTTCCATGCCGTAGTCAGCCATGGAAATGCGTTGGGCATTGAAGGTATTGGTCTCGAGAATATCGGCTCCAGCCTCCAAATAATCCCGGTGGATTTGGCTAATGATATCCGGCCTCGTTAGACTGAGTAATTCGTTGTTACCTTGAACATCGCGGGGCCAATCCGCGAATCGTGTCCCGCGATAATCCGCCTCCGACAGTTTGCGCAACTGTATTTGGGTCCCCATGGCTCCGTCCAGCACCAAAATGCGTTGGGCGAGCGATTCTTCTAATTTTTTTTGCATAAAAAAAGCCAAACTTTCGTGTGGCTTATCCGCAGGATGCGGGCTGCAGTGGTCATCGTCACCTGTTTGGACGATCACTCCTGCTTATCGGCTGCTTCAAGTTGTTGTCTGAAGCAACGGATTTGGCACCGGACCAATCGACAGCAGCCTGTCGCTTGCGGTTGCCAGGACATCGTAGGGCCGTTCCCTCCGTCCTTCTGGATAAGCTGCTGCAAAGATACGGCTAATCATGTTGGAAAAAGTCCCTCATTCGGTCAAAAAACGAGGATTTTCCGGAATTATCCGCATTCGTGGGCTTGAAATTCTCCGAGGCGGCCAACTTCTCCAGGGTTTCTTTTTCATCCTTGGAAAGCTTGGTTGGAACAAAAACATTGACAAAAATGATCAAATCACCGCGCCCGTAGGCGTTGACCGCCGGCAGGCCCTTGCCCTTGAGGCGCAACAATTTGCCGGGCTGCGTCCCGGGCTCCAACCGGATCCGTGCCCGGCCATCCAAGGTAGGCACCTCGATCTGGTCTCCCAAAGCTGCCTGCACCACCGATACCGGGAGATCGTACAAAATATGATTGCCGTCCCGTTTGAAATGCGGGTGCGCTTCCTCCTCCACCAAGACGATTAAATCACCGGGCTGCCCGCCGTTTCGGCCGGCATTCCCTTTGCCCGATACGCTCAGCTGCATGCCCTCCACCACCCCGGCCGGAATTTGAACCGAAATCACTTCTTCCTTGCGTTGCAAACCATCGGGGTCCACACCCGGTGGCCGGCGGTCCACCATCTGCCCGCTGCCTTCGCAGTGGGGGCAGGTGCTGGCTGTGCGCATCTGGCCCAAAATCGTATTGGTGACCCGTTGAATCTGACCGCTGCCGTTGCAGGTCGCGCAGGCTTTGTAAGTCACTCCTTCGGCAGGAACCGCCTTGGTGACTTTAACTTTTTTCTCAACCCCTTTGGCAATTTCTTCCAAGGTCAATTTGACCCGAATACGCAAATTTGCGCCTCGGTTGGCCCGACGCCCGCCTCGGCCACCGCCACCAAAAAAGCCCTCAAAGGGGGAACCATCGCTGAAGACATCCCCAAATTGCGAGAAGATATCCTCCATGGAGAATCCACCTCCGCCACCGCCCATGCCTTGGTCAACTCCTTGATGGCCAAAACGATCGTACCGAGCACGCTTGTCGGCATTGCTCAAGATTTCGTAGGCCTCGGCTGCTTCCTTGAATTTTTCTTCGGCTTGGGCATCCCCGGGGTTTTTGTCGGGATGGAATTGCAAAGCCGCCTTGCGATAGGCTTTTTTGATTTCGTCTTCGCCGGCCTGACGGCCTACCCCCAACACTTCGTAATAGTCTCTCTTGGCCATAACACCGGGTAATTAAAAATCAATTTTCTTTTGAAAAAATGTTAATTTCTACACGAACGCATTCTTCGTTTGGAGAATCAGCTACCGACGATGACCTTGGAAAAACGCAGGACCTGCTCGTTCAGCATGTAGCCCTTTTCGACTTCGGCCAAGACCTTGTTGGCTTGTTCGGGGGAAGGGGCTGGCATTTGGGAAATGGCTTCGTGCTTTTCGACATCAAAATCCGAACCAACGGCCTCAATAGGTTGCAGGCCTTTTTGGGTAAGGATACTTTTGAACTTATGGTAAACCAAGTCAACGCCATCGCGAATGGATACCACATCCGATGACTTGCCCATCACCTCCAAACCGCGCTCAAAATCATCCAGGACCGGGAGCAATTCCACGACAAGGTCTTTGCCAGCGTTTCGGAACAATTCCAATCGCTCCTTGGCCATCCGCCTCTTGTAGGTTTCAAACTCCGACAAAAGGTATAAGTATTTCTGACGAGCCTCCTCCAACTCAGCCTCTGGGGAGCGGCCTGCGGTTCCGTTTTGGGCTGAATCCTGGGTTGATTCGGTGCCCTCTTCGGGGGTCGCCTTGGAATTTTCTTGGTTAAAATCTTCGTTATCAGACATTTAATGATTTTTTAGGGGGTGAGCTGGTCTTCGTTCAGACCGCAAATATCCTGCCAAGCCCGTTCGGCCGTCTTTTTGGGCGTTTTTTGTGCCAATATGTCAGCCACAAGGCATCCCTTCCTTCGCTTTTGGCTTCCTTTTGGACATTTTAGTGCGTATCATTGACAATCCAAAAATCCACCTTCATGGCCTCCAAATGCCCACTTTTTCGTCAAGTTCTTGGTTTTGCCTACCTAGCCTCTGCTTTCTTTCTGGGGGCCCTTCCGGCATGGGCCACCTCCGAAACCACCAAGGATCCTTTCGAAATTCGATTGCCTTCCCCTCTTCCTTACGATGCCGACCGACAGGCCGTCCATCGAAGCAAAGCAGCATGGCAGAATTTCTATCGCAGGCATCCCCTTTGGAATGTGCTTTTTGATGAACATACCGGGCAAGCGCATCGCATGTTTGGTCCGGCGATCAACCTGCCCGGCTGGAGTCGATCCACGGACCCATCCAGCCCAGAGAATCTACAGGCCTGCCTGACTTTTTTGCAAAAAGAAACAGTCGGTTTTGACCTGCCGTTGAGCGAACTCCGTCCCGGCCCTGCCTATGCCTCCTCCAAATACCACTACCGTTGGCTGGAGCAATGGCACCGCGGGATGAAAGTGATTGGAGGCCGCCTTGGGTTCAAAAGCAGCCCTGAAGGGGGCCTTGTTTGGCTTGCTTCCGAATTGCATCCCCGTATCTATTTGGAGGATGGCCCAACCATAAGCCCTGAATTGGCCGCCCGCAAGGCTTCCGAATCTTGGAGCATCCCGACCGTCACCGAGGTCGAACCTGGTTTAAAGATTTTGCCCATCCCCGGAAACCAACCCGGTGAAATGCTTTACCATCGAGTGTATACGATCACCGTCGAAGGGCAACCCCAAGGGAGCCGGCCCTTTCGCTATTCCTGTTATGTCGACGCCCTTAGCGGAGTTGTTTGGATGCGTCAAGACCAAATTGTTGAATTCGCCCACGGTCCTTCCTCCAATGGCAATCTCACCATGGTCGGTCGGGTTTACCCCAGGCATCCGTTTGCCGCCTTGGATTCAGCCAGACCACTGCCGCACCTTAAATTCACGGTAGGCGGTAACACTTATTACACCTCAGCGGGCGGAACCTACGATTTGGGGCTTCCTGGTTTACCCGTCACCGGGACTTTTCCGCTCGAAGGCCGTTTCTCCAAAGTGGTTCAAGGAAACAACGGAACCACAACGCCTACATTCAGTCTTTTGATTGACGCGCAACGAGATACGGTTCAGTACTTTGGGCGGGGCAGTTCCACAACCCTCTGGAACCAGGTGCCTCACCTGAGTGCCTATTACCATACCAACCGGGTCCACGATTACATGAAGAGTTATCTTCCCAATTTTACGGCCCTGGACATTCCCCTTACCACCAAAGTCGAAAGAACCGACGGCAATTGCAATGCTTTTTTTAACGGTAATAGCATCAACTTCTACACCCAGGCCGCCGGCTGCAATACCCTGGCCGTGGTCGCCGATGTTGTCTACCACGAATACGGGCATGCCATCACCAACTATTTCTACAATGCTTTGGGAACCCCCTTCCAGAATGGCGCTGTGGGCGAGGGTTATTCCGATGTTTATGCCATCACACTGACCGATACCCCGGTTTTGGGTGTTGGTTTCAATATCACCAATCCCAACCTCATCGTTCGTCGTTACGATATCAACCCCAAAATCTATCCCCAGAACTTGGTGGGACAGGTTCATGCGGATGGCGAAATCATCTGCGGGGCTTGGTGGAGGACGGCTCGGAACATGAATAGCAATTCCGGGATGATGGCCATCTTCAGCGAGTCCATGTACGGGCTGGCCAACGGTCCCAACGGCACCGAAGGAGTGGTTTATACCGATATTTTGGTTGATGCGCTTCAGGCCGACGATAACGATAACAACTTATCCAACGGAACCCCGAACATGACGGCTGTTATCCAGGCCTTTGCCTTTCACGGCATTCGCATGCTGGCCAATGTTAGCTTTCAATACAACCCCCTTCCGGATGTACCAGCCCTAACCCCCTCGGCCATCAACTTGACGCTGAACATTACCCCTCCTTTTAACAGCCTGGTCAGCGGCGCACGTCTCATCTACCGACTCAATAACAACGCCCTAAGCACTTGCGATACCGTTTTGTTAACCCCAGGTACAGGCGGTTCCTACACCGGGACCATCCCAGGTCAACAGCGCGGTACCATTGTCCGTTATTACGTTGGCCTCACCGATCTTACGGGTACGTCCGGAGGTTCTTATCCTCCTTTTGCGGATTTGAGCTCCAACCCCGGCTTGTGGTTTAACTATTTGGTGGGTTTTCAAAACCTGACCAATATGGACCTCGAAAACCCGTCCCAAGACAGCAGCTGGCTGATCGGCTGGTCCACCGACAACGCCACCACCGGACGATGGGAATTGGGGGTCCCTGTACCATCCTATGTTACACCCGGTAATCCTTCAACCATCGTCCAAGCCGGAACCAATGCCACTCCCGGCGGGACCCGTTGTGCTTTCACCGGCAATGCCCTGCCCGGTGACGATCCCGATACCGAAGATGTGGACGGAGGTCGGACGACTCTGCGGACCCCCCCCATGGACCTTAGCACCATGTCCGACCCCGTTTTGGCCTACCATCGCTGGTTCACCAACGATATGGGCGACAACGCCGGAGCCGATTTTTGGGAAGTCTACATCAACAACGGAACGACCACCTGGAAATTAGTAGAACGTACCAACCGTAGCGATCGTCAATGGCGCCGCAATGTATTCCGGGTCAGCGATTATGTGACACCCAATGCGACGGTTCAACTTCGTTTTATCGCCAACGATCAGGCCCCGGCCAGCACCGTAGAAGCTGCGGTGGACCGAATCCAAACCTTTGTCAATGCCTTTGGGGCCGGTGTTCAAACTGAACCAACCCTTAGGCCCCGAATTTATCCCAACCCTTTTCGTCAAAACCTAGTGTTGGAACACCGCATCGATCAAGCGGGCGAGCTCATTCTTGAACTCTCCACCGCCGACGGCCGCGTAGCCTTGACCCGCAACTTGCAGGCCACCCCAGGCAGCAATCGCTGGGAAATTGAAACAGCGGAGCTACCCGTAGGGCTTTATTATGCGCGCATTTTGAGCCGTGACGTCGTCTCTCCCTTCCTCAAATTGGTCAAAAAACCTTAGTAAATTCTCCATGAAGGTATCCTACCGTTGGCTATGCCGGTATTTTGACTTAGAATCCGATTCCGCCGAGTTTCCAAAACCAGAACTTGTTGCAGGGACCCTAACAGCATTGGGCCTCGAAGTCGAAGACGAGCTGATTATCGGCCGCAGTCCCGAACAACTGCAGGGGCTGCTGGTTGGCGAGGTGGTGGAATGTGTTCCACACAGCGGGGCGGACCGATTGCGGGTGACGCAGGTGAATGTAGGTCAACCCGAACTTCTAAAAATTGTCTGCGGGGCTCCCAATGTAGCGGTTGGGCTCAAGGTGGTGGTAGCCCCGGTAGGAACAACCCTGTTCCCTTTGAAGGGCGAACCACTGACCATTCGCATGGCCAAGATCCGAGGCGAACAAAGCCAAGGAATGTTATGCGCCGAAGATGAACTGGGCCTGGGCCCGGATCACGATGGCTTGATGGTTCTGTCTCCAGAAACGGCGCCCGGCACCCCGTTGGTTGATATGCTCAAGGTGGAGATGGACTGGGTGTGGACCCTGGGACTGACTCCGAACCGCATGGACGCCCTCAGTCATTACGGGGTAGCACGCGATTTGGGAGCGGCCTTGGCCTTGCCTGTGATTCCTTTGGCCTGTTTGTGTCGTGAGAATTCACCCATGGACCTGGAGGGCCAACCCTTGCCTGATTATGTTCGTTCTTCGGCTCGTTACCGTCCGATTCGTCTGGGAGTTGAACAAGGCGGAGATTGCCCGCGGCTTGCCGGACTGGCCATTGAGGGAGTTCGGATCGGTCCTTCACCGGAATGGCTCCAAAAGGCTTTGCTAGCCTTGGGCCACAAGCCAATCAACAATGTCGTCGATGTTACCAATTGGGTCCAATTTGAATTGGGTCAACCATTGCACGCCTACGATCGCTCTTTTCTTGAAGGGGACCAATTGGCGGTACGCAGAGCCCGACAAGGTGAACGCATTCGCTTGCTCGATAACAAAGAATACAATCTTAGCCCGGTCAACCTGGTCATCGAGGACGGCGTGAAAGCTGTGGGCCTGGCCGGTGTGATGGGGGGCGCGGGAGATTCGATCCATCCCGAAACCACTGATATCTATTTGGAATGCGCCTGTTTTGACCCCTCATCCATCCGTGCCTCGGCGCGTTCGTTGGGGCTTCGCAGCGAAGCCTCCTACCGCTTTGAACGAGGAACCGACCCAGAACTGGTACCCTTGGCCCTTGAATGGGCTGCAGCCTTGATTTTGGATGTGGCGGGAGGCGGAATTCCCCATCCCATGCAGCGATTAACGGTTCCTCTCGGGGACCCCCAACCGGTCCTCTTAAGCTCTCGCAAGATCCAACAAATCGCCGGGTGCCCGGTGCCTGTTGACGAAACGGAGCGAATACTCAAGGCCCTGGATTTTGAGCTTCAGCCCATCCCAACCGACGCACAGAACCAGGACGATGGCCCTGCGTGGATGGTCCGACCTCCTTATTACCGTAGGGATGTTCGAAGAGCCGTGGACATGGTCGAAGAGGTCCTGAGGGTCTGGGGTTACGATCGCATCCCCATTCCCGATCAACACCGCTACCGCAATCGTTACCCGTCGCCATCAACCCAGCCATCAACCCAAGAAAAAATTTCCCAATGGCTCAGTGCCCGCGGTTTCAATGAATTTGTGGGCCTATCCTTTGTTTCATCCGCGGAATTCCAGGCGGTTGAGCCAAACCTAAGCCGCGGTGTACGGGTCCTTGGGCCTGTGAACGAGCAAATACCGCTTCTGCGCCCCTCCCTCCTCCTCAGCGGACTCAAGCATTTGGCCTACAATTTGAATCGTCGCCAAAACGATGTTCAATGTTACGAGTTTGGCCGAACCTATGCCCTCGATGAACAGGGGCGTCCCGAAACCGAAAAGGAGGAACTCTGCCTCATGGTCACCGGGCAACAATTCCCCGAAACTTGGTACAGGGCAGCCTCTCTGGTGGATGGCCCCTATTTGCAAGGACATGTGCAGGACTTAATGGCCTTCTTGGGTTCAACCAAGCCCTTGGATACGGCCGCCGTTCAGCCCATCCCCACCCATCTGCTGGACCTCTTCGGCATACGCCAGCCGGTCTTTGCCTGCATTCTGAATTGGACCGACTGGGTTCATGCCCCCGGCAGCCCGGCGCCGACCTACCGGGATATTCCACGCTTTCCCTCGGTTCGCCGGGACTTGGCCTTGGTGGTTCCTGCCTCGGTCCCCTACCAGGCCATCGAAGACCTGGCCCGCCAGAACGGAGGTCCTTACCTGGAATCCCTCTATTTGTTTGATCTGTATCGGGGACAGGGGCTTCCGGCCGACCATGTCTCTTACGCCATCGCATTGGTTTTTAGGCATCCCGAACAAACCCTGACCGACCAGGAGGTGGAGGGGACAATTCAAAAAATGCTGATTAACTTTGAGAAATCTTTAGGAGCCCGATTGCGTCGTTAGGATGAAAACCGGAGAATTGTTGTCCAAACTGGAGGGCCTGCGCAGGCAGGCTGATTTTGCCGAGAACCGATTAGAGCGCGTTCTTGCCGAAAACACCGAACTTCAGTCCAAAAACAAGCGTCTGGAAACCAGTCTTCGAACCCAAAAGAGCGAGCTTGAAGCACTCAAGGAGGAATTCCGAACCTTGCAGTTGCAACGAGCTCTGACTGGAAACGACCAAACCCGTCATCAGGCCAAACTCAAGATGAACCAATTTATCCGAGAAATAGACCTATGCCTTGCCCAACTGCAAGAATAGCCTGACCCTCAACCTTTCGAATGCAACCCAGCGAAATCCAAATCCAGATAGGGAACCGAACCTACCCCCTCCAGGCCCCGGCCGAGGAGCTGGAACGATTACGCCAAGCGGAATCTCTACTCAACGAACGCCTCACCCAGTACAAAACCCAACATCCCGGAGCAGATCGCTTCGATTTATTGGGAATGACCGCCTATTTTTTGGCTCACAGCCTCCTCCAAGCCCAACAAAGCCCGGCCGCCAGCGGCAAGGATCAAGGAATCATGGACGAAGCCACCGCCCTGGAAGTTAGCGAACAATTGGAGGCCCTTGAATTCAGCCTGAACAGGATGTTGCAAACGCGAAGTACGAGCAAGGAACAGGCTATCTGACCGGTTGGGCGTTAACCCAAACGCCCATGACCCTTACCCTTATCATCAGTATCCTGCTCGCCGGCGCCGCCGGATTGGGCCTTGGCAAATTTATTTTTGCCGTCAAAGCCGGCCGCGAAAAAGAAGAAGCCGAAAAAGAAGCCAAGCGCATCCTCTTCGAAGCAGAGTCCAAAGCCGAAGCGTTCCGAAAAGAAAAGGAACTTCAGGCCAAAGAGCGCTTCATCCAGCTCAAATCCGAGCACGAAGCCGAAGTCCAGCGCAAAAATCAATCGATCCAATCCAGAGAGCAGGGCCTCACCACCAAAGAGCAGCAGCACAAACAAAAAGAACAGACCCTCAACCAAAAGCTAGAGCAAGCATCCCGCAAAGAGAACGAACTGGACCAAAGGAAACAGCAATTGGACCGTTTGAGTCAGAACCTGGAACAACAGGAACAAGAACTTTCCAAGGCCCATATGCGGACCGTACAGGCCCTTGAAAAGGTCGCCGGCCTAAGCGCCGAACAGGCCCGCCAACAACTCATGGAATCCCTCATGGACGAGGCCCGTAGCCGTGCCTCCGCCTCCATCAAAGACCTGGTGGACGAGGCCAAACTCAATGCCCACAAGCAGGCCAAAAAAGTGGTCATCGAAACCATCCAGCGCAGCGCGACCGAGCATTCCATCGAAAACTCGATCTCGGTCTTCCAAATCAAAAATGACGAAATCAAAGGTCAAATCATTGGCCGCGAAGGCCGAAACATCCGGGCGCTTGAAGCAGCCACCGGGGTAGAATTTTTGGTGGACGATACCCCTGAAGCCATTATTTTGTCATGCTTTGACCCGTTGCGTCGGGAAATTGCCCGCCTCGCCCTGCATCGCTTGGTGAGCGATGGCCGCATTCACCCGGCCCGCATTGAAGAGGTTGTTACCAAAACCAAAAAACAAATCGAGGACGAAATCGTCGAAATCGGAGAAAGAACCTGTATTGATTTGGGGATTCACGGATTGCACGCCGATTTGGTCCGTTTGGTAGGCAAAATGCGGTATCGCTCTTCCTACGGTCAAAATTTGTTGCAACACAGCCGCGAAGTGGCCAACCTATGCGCCACCATGGCATCGGAATTGGGCCTTAATCCAAAGCTAGCCAAGCGAGCCGGCCTGCTTCACGATATCGGCAAAGTTCCGGATGATCAACCCGAACTGCCCCATGCCTTGCTAGGGATGCAGTTGGCCGAAAAATGCAAAGAACACCCTGTGATTTGCAACGCCATTGGTGCCCACCACGATGAAATCGAAATGACCGATCCTATTTCGGCGATTGTACAAGCTTGCGATGCGATTTCGGGATCACGACCCGGCGCACGACGCGAAGTGGTTGAAGGCTATATCAAGCGCCTCAAGGAACTCGAAAACATGGCTCAATCCTTCAAAGGTGTCGAAAAAGCCTTTGCCATCCAGGCGGGTCGTGAACTCAGGGTTGTAGTAGAGGCTGACAAAATTTCGGACGATCAATCCGAATTGATGTCGGTGGAATTATCCCAGCGGATCCAAAACGAAATGCAGTATCCGGGTCAAATCAAAGTAACCGTCATCCGTGAAAAACGGGCGGTCGCTTACGCCAAGTGAGTTGGGTAGGTTAACCAACCCTCGGGGCCTTTGATTTGAAGACCCCCAGGACCATCAACCACCCGTCCAATCACATCGCATTGGATCCCAAAATGTCGACCCCATTGGAGCGCTGTTTCCGCAAGCTCCATGGGCAGGTAAACCTCCAAACGATGGCCCATGTTGAACACACGGTACATTTCTTCCCAGGCGGTACCGCTTTGTCGCCGAATCAATTCAAACAAAGGAGGAACCGGAAGGAGATTATCCTTGATAATGTTGGCGTTCCCCACAAAATGCATCACCTTGGTTTGACCCCCGCCACTGCAGTGGATCATACCATGAAGGCGCGATACCCCCAGGTCTTGAATCAAGGCTTGAATTAAAGGGGCATAGGTCCGGGTGGGCGACAAGAACCAACGCCCAAAATCCAAACCCTCCCTTTCTTGGGTCGGCGCCAAACCTAGTTCTCGCGCCAGAAGGGTGTTCAAATCCTCGGTGAGGAGCAGTTGACCACTGTAACATAAGTCTTTGGGGACCCGTGGGTCCATCGTTTCCGGATACAATTCCCGGTATCGTTGGTCCAACAGGTCGTGTCGGGCCGAGGTCAATCCATTGGAGCCTATTCCGGAATTGGGCACTGCTTCGTAAGAACAGAGCCCGTGCGATGCAAAGCCCACCACGGCATCACCGACCGCAATGCGATGATTGGATAGGACACCGGATCGGGGCATCCGGGCGGTCATCGTAGAATCGACCACCACTGTTTGAATCAAATCTCCTAAATCGGCCGTTTCACCGCCACCTGAATGCACCACCACGCCCCAGCGCTCCAATTCCTCCAAGTACTCAGCGGTGCCTTGGATCAAGGCCGACAGAACGTCCCCCGGAATCCGATGCTTGTTACGACCCAACGTGGACGAAAGCAAAAAGGGACCCGTTGCCCCGGCGCAACACAAGTCATCCAAGTTCATCACCACAGAGTCCCGGGCAATCCCTTTCCATACGTCGGTATTCCCTGTCTCTTTCCAATACAAATAAGCCAGAGCCGACTTGGTCCCGGCACCATCTGCATGAATCAAATTGCAGAAATCGGGGTCACCGCCCAAAACGTCCGGTAAGACCTTGCAGAAAGCCGAAGGAAACAAACCTTTTTCCAGTCCGGCGATGGCGCGATGAACATCGTCCTTGGTGGCCGATGCACCCCGGGCTAAATACCTTGAAGTGCCTTCCCCTGCCTCACTCATGGCCTGGCAGCAGGGCGGACCGGGCGTGGTTTTTCGGAGATAGCCGTGTACAGCGTTTCTTCCGTGCTTTCGGTTTCTTCACCGGTAACCCGACGGTACTTGACTATAATCCGATCCAAATCAATGGACGTTATGCTAAAGGTGGTTCGGCGATTGACTTGATGCTCTTGTTCCGTGCAGCGTACTTTGTCTTTGCACCGATTCAGCAGACGGGATTCCCCATAGCCGATGGCTTTGAGACGCGTAGAATCAATGCCCTGGGAACGCAGGTAATCCACCACCGACTGAGCACGGCGTTGAGAAAGCTTCCGGTTGTATCCATCCGACCCCCTGGAATCGGTGTGGGAATTGATCGCGATCGAAATATTGGGGGATTTATTAAGAAAACGAACCAAGGAATCCAAAGCCACCATGGATACGGGGCGCAAACGGGAGCTATCGTAATCGTACAAGATATCTGTTAGGATAAACTCCTCGGTAGGAACCAACTTCATGGGCAAATCGATAACCCAATCCATATCATCCTTGGTTTGGTAGGTATCAAAGGCGGTATCCGTCGGATAGTAAAGCAAACGCTGAGCGGGTCCGGCATGAAGACCTGCCGGAATTTTGGAGGTCGGGACACTGGCTTCCAATTGGTAGCGAACATCTTCACGAATTTTGAAGGCATACGCGCCGAGGGAGTCGGTCACGGTTTCGTAATAGGTGCTATCTTCTAACAAAAGACGAACAAAAGCGCCTGGCAAAGGTTTGCGGGTGGTATCATCGATGACCTTGCCTTTGAGGCTAAGTCGATAAGGAATGGCATTCCACAAATAGATATCATCACTCCCTCGTCCTTCCAATCGGCTCGATACCAAAAATCCGTTGCGTAATTTGGGGTTGGCCGTGAAGCCGAAGTCATCGGCCCCGGAATTGATGGGATTCCGCATGTTTTGGGCTTGCTCCCAATCGGAACCTCCCCCGCTGCTGCGAAAAATATCCAACCCCCCCATGCCCGGGTGCCCATCGGAGGCAAAAAACAAGATCGTATCCGATGCATGAATAAATGGAAACATCTCGTCTCGCTCGGTGTTAATCGTGGAACCCAAATTCACGGGCTCTTCCCAAGTGTCGTCCTGGGTGCGGTTCATAAACCAAACATCCCGCCCCCCGTAACCCCCTTCGGCATTGTTGGCAACAAAATACAATTTGTCTTCGTTCACCGAAATGGAGGGATGACCCACATCGATCGTATCCGCAAAAATGCTGATGGGTTCCGGTTCGGACCAACCGGTGATTTCACGGGTTGTTTTGAATAGGCGACATACGCCCTTCTTGACATTGCATCGCGTAAAATACATGGTGTTCCCATCGGTGGTCAGACTGGGCGTACCCTCGTTCCCCGTCGTGTTAATCAAACCTGGAACCGGACGCAGTTTGGTCCACTTGCCCTGACCATCCACATAACTCTCAAACAAATCGCTAAAGTCTTCGCCCAAGCGACCGTATAATTTAGTCCCCATGGCATCGGGGCGGGTTGAACTCAGCAGAATCGAATTGGTCTTCATCGGGGCGATTCCAAACTCCGAGTTCTTGGTATTAAATCGTTTGATATTTTCAACCGTATACCGTGCTGGTTTTTCGAGCCAAGTCTGAGCAAGACGACAAGATTCAATGAGCCACTTGATGTACGGCTCCTCGGGGCGCAATCGCAAATAGGCCTCGTACTGATCAATGGCCTCTGGATAACGCTCCAAGGCCCTCAAGATGGTACCGTACTGTATATGAATGGCCTCGTTGGCATAACCCATTTTGAGCGCCTTCGCATACCATGGATCGGCGTTCTTGATTTCGTTGGCCATTCGATAACATTCGGCAATCAGGAACGGTACTTCCTTGTCCTTTTTGTCAAAGCGTAGGGCATTCTTGTAATGCTCGATGGCAAAAAAGTAGTTCTCGGCTTTGTAGGCACGGTCCCCTTCCAAGCGTGCCTCGTTCACTACTTTTTTGGCGGTCCCCAAGGTATCGGCCTCGTCGGCAAGTTTCTGAATAAAACCCGGGGTTTTCTTGGTTTTGTCGGTGGCTTTGGCGGTTGCCTTGGGGGTATCCTGGGCCTGGGCGGGCAGCCAGATACCCATGAACATCAAGCTGAAAGCCGCGCACAGCGCTAGGGTTCCGAATCGTTTCATGTCTAGGGGTACAGGGGTCATCGAGAGAGGGCAAATCAGCCCAGAATCAAGGCAATTTCAATTTCTTTTTGGCGGTTTCTAGCAAGTTATCGGAATCCTTGGTGTAGAGAAAGTTACCACTGCTCGTATCAAAAATATAATCGTAATTTCCTTCTTTGGCGATGGATTTGATGGCCTCTTCGGCCTTTTGGATCACCGGACCCAGCAAATCTTCTTTGCGCTTGGCGATATCTTGTTGAGCGCGCTGCTGAAAATTATCGATATTGGACTGGAGGTCCTGGATTTCTTTGGTCTTGTATTCGCGCAATGATTCACTCCACTCCTTGCTCTTGGATTGAAAATCGGCGTATTTCACTTTGAGCTCGCTGAGCATAGCCTGGACCTGGGTTTCCATTCCTTCGGCAAATCGTTTGAGGCTGTCCTCTGCTTTTTTGGTTTCTGGCATCAAGGATACCAACTCACCGGAATTGATATGACCCAAGCGAGGGCCCTGAGCCAAAGCCGGTTGAACAAAACCTGAAGCCAAGGCCATAACAAGGCCGAGGAAAAGGAGGCGAGATGGGGAGCAAAACAAGGTCTTCATGGGGCTCTTAAGGATTTGGTTGGATGGAGGTTAAGGCATTCGTTGGGAGCCGGTGGCTGGGGCCGGTGGCTGGGAGGCTTTGGGCGGGGTTTTGGAGTTATTCGTTGGTTTAGGTTGGGCCTTGGCCGTAGGACTCTTTCGGACAACGCCCATCGCTGCCAGAATCTCGTTGCTTTTGTCCAACTTGGGGCTGACAAATAGCAGCTGGTTTCCGGCGGCTCTGTCAAATATAAGGTCGTAGCTTTTATCACGGGCATATTTCTGGACCGCTGCATAGATTTTGTCCTGCAAGGGACGAATCAGGTCCTGCTGCCTTTTGACGAGGGCTCCCTCTTCACCAAACTGCTCTTTTTGCCAGGCCAACAGCCTTTCCTCCCGGGCTTTGATCTCTTCCATTCGCTCCTGCTGCATGGTTTCAGTAAGCAAGGGGCTTTCGGCCCGCAGGGTACGGTAAAGTCGATCTATTTCCTGCTTCATTTCCTCGGCTTCGGCATTCCAACGCTCCACCTGCACCTTGAGCTCGCTTTGAGCAGCCGCGTACTCACTCATCTGACCCAACATGTATTCCGTGTCCACATAGATGTACCGCTGAGCATGGGCCGTTGGCCCTCCCGCCCACTGAATCATAAGGGCCACCCAAATCCCTGCCAAGACCTTTTTCATCCTCTTAGAACGACTGACCGATGGAAATATGCACATTGCCTTTGTGGACTTCACCGGCCCCAGGAACCGGGTCCATACCATAACCCCAATCCACACCTAACAGACCAAACATGGGCAGAAAGACCCGCACCCCTACCCCGGCCGAACGGTAATTGAGGAATGGATCAAATTGCCTGACTTTGCGAAACGAATTCCCTGCCTCCAGAAAGGTCGTGGCGTAGATGGTTGCGCTGGGGTTGAGCGACAATGGGTATCGCAATTCCATGGTGTACTTCTGAAAGGCTGTCGCTCCCAAAAGCTGACTTGTTTGTGGGTCTCGAGGTGTCAACGAATTGTTTTGGTAGCCTCTCAAACCGATCAATTCCCGGTCATCCAAAGCAAAGCCCATAATTCCATCACCCCCCACATAAAATCGACCAAAGGGCACCTCTCCGGTTTCCTGGGTGTAATTGCCCAGCCATCCGTATTGAATCCGACTCATCAGCACCAGGTTACCCACCAGCTTGGTGTACTGCTGAAAGTCAAAACGCCATTTGTGGTATTCGACCCACTTGTAGCGCTCCTGAGCGGTGGCATCGGGACGAAGCTTTCGACCCAGCAACGAATAGGGCGGAGCAATCTGTGCAACCACGGAGAGATTGGCCCCGCTGCGAGGAAAGATGGGCTGGTCAACGCTGTTGCGCGATAGGGTTTCTTTGAAAAAAAAATTATTGGAAACACCGTCTGGCAAAAAGGCGGTGTTCTGGTTATTAACCAACACAAATTGCTGAAAATTAACACTATGAACGACCGTAAAAAAGTCGTCCGGCTTCTTGAGCCGCTGCCCAAAACTGACGCTGGTTCCTTTGATCGTGATGGACTGACGCAAAGGGTTGGTCCTGGGCAAGCCGTTGGGTACCTGAATCGAAACATAACCACTGACCGTAAAGGAATTGGGCTTTTTGCCGCCTAACCAAGGCTCGGTGAACGATAAATTGTACGAGGAAAAAAAGCGTCCGTTGGACTGGGCCCGGACACTAACCCGCTGCCCATCCCCACCAGGTACCGGTGTCCACGCTTTGGGGTTGAACATTTTGCGGGTCGAAAAATTATTCAAGACCAAGCCCAGTGAACCCACCACCTGGCCGGCACCCCAACCGCCGGATAGCTCCACCTGATCGTTTGAACGCTCCGTGACTTTGTATTCAATATCAACGGTACCGTCCTGAGGATTGGGCGTAGGAACCACCCCCAATTGTTCGGGGTCAAAGTAGCCAAGCTGGCTTAATTCACGGGTGGTTCGCATCACATCGCTGCGCGAAAACTTTTGTCCGGGCCGGGTGCGCAATTCACGGATGATCACGTGATCGGAGGTCTTGTCATTGCCTTTGACAGTCACACGTCGCACCGTGGCCTGGGCTCCTTCAACCACCCGCACCATCAAGTCGATGCTATCGCCTTCAACCCGACTTTCGTGCGAAGTAACCTGAAAGAAAAGGTAACCGTCATCCATATACAACGACGAAATATCCCGACCCGACGGGTCCATTTGAAGTTTGGACTCGATTAATTCTTTGTTATACAAATCCCCTGGTTTCATGCCCAGTAGTCCCAACAAGAGGCTGTCGCTGTGCACCGAATTTCCCTCGATCTCCAATCGCCGAACGAAATAGGGTTTGCCTTCAAACAAGTCCACCAAAACGCCCATCTGCCCATCCCCTATCGAAAAAACCGAGTCCCGCAGAATGCGCGCATCGCGGTAACCCATGCGTTGGTAACGGCGGATTAGTTTGGTCTTTTGTTCTTCGAATTTTTCGGGATCCCATTTGCCATTGCGCAAAGGGTTCCAGCGGACCCTGGGACGGGCTGTTTTGAGAATGCGCATCACATTTTTTGCATCAATCGCTGAGTTTCCCGTCAATTGGAGGGAGGCAACACGCACTTTGGCCCCAGGCTCAACACTCACATTCAATGTGGAGGCGTTGATTTGATTGGTGTCCGGTACGGTGTTCAACACAACTTTGACCTCCCGGTAACCCTTGTCGATGTAGTATTTGCGAACGACCCTGCTAATATTCCCTTTGACCTCATCGGTCAGAATTTTGCCCTTGAAAGTTTTGAGCGATTCGGTCATTTCCTCGGCCTTGGCCTTGGATACTTTGCGATTAAATACAACTTTGGAGAGACGAGGCTTTTCTTCGAGCACCAGGCAGAGATAAATCTGTTCTTCGACTACCGAATCCACCCGAATTTGGACGTTCCCAAAAAGTCCCTGCTTCCATAGATTGCGGACAGCTTTGGCCCCTTCTTCCCCAAGCAGGGTGAATCGCTGACCTTCCCGCAGTCCGGCAATCATCATCAGCAAGTCCTGATCCGTATGCCTCAGGCCCTCCACACGGACTTTGGCGATCCGATAACTGCGTACCACATCCCCGGCAGAAGCGGCGGAGCCGGGAACCTGGGCTTGGCTTGTCCAAGGCAAGCAGGCAAAGCAACCCAAAAGGCCGGCCCAAAGACCTGCCATAAATAATGTTCGCATCATCAGGAATGGGCGGTGGTTTGGGCAGAGGTTTTACCAAATCGGCGTTCCCTTTGCTGGTATTCTTCGAGCGCAGCCAAAAAATCTGCCTTGCGAAAATCGGGCCAGCACGTTTCGGTAAAATAAAGCTCCGTGTAGGCGGACTGCCATAACAAAAAATTCGACAGGCGCTGTTCACCGCTCGTTCGGATCATGAGGTCCGGATCGGGCAAGAGGGCCGTCTGCAAACGATGAGTCAAGGTGGCCTCGTTGATTTGACTTGGATCTAATTCTTGGGCCTTGACCTCTTCGGCGATTTTTTTGACCGCCGACAAAATTTCGGAGCGGGCGCTGTAGGATATCGCCAAGTTTAGCTGCATCTGATGGTTATCTGCGGTCAACTGTTCGGTTCGCTTCAACTGCTCGCGGCAACGGGCCGGCAACAGATCCAAATCCCCAAAGGAGTGCAAGGCAATTTTATTCTTCATGAGTGTATCCAACTCGGACTCCACGGTTTCTACCAACAATTGCATGAGGGCCTCCACCTCCAGAGCAGGGCGGGACCAATTCTCGGTCGAAAAGGTGTAAAGCGTCAAATATTTAACGCCCAATTCGGCACATATTTCACAAGTCTCCCGCACTGCCTGAACCGCATAGCGATGTCCATAAATCCGATCCTGACCCCGTTGCTGAGCCCATCGTCCGTTCCCGTCCATGATAATCGCCACATGGGCCGGTATACGCTGGGTATCCATCCGTTCTTCCTGTCCGCTCATCCCGGCTTTTATTTGATTCGACAGCGACGCGATGGGATATGGTAGTGGTAATAAACCATGAGGGAACCGTACGCATCGTTGTACGCATTCACCCCTCGTTGACTACCGGGCTCTCTGGCTGAGAGTCCTTTTTCCCAACTCCGATCCGACATATCTGCGGCAACGGTGTTCCGATACAAACGAAGGTAGGAGGCATCAAAATAAGTGCCCGAAATGTCATCCAAAAAATCGGTACCCGTAAAGCAATAGGTCCATTCGATTCCCACGCCGTGATTGCCTTTGAAATTGCGACGATAACCCAAGCTAATCGGGAAAATCCAGGTGTTCAAGGTATAACGCTCCGCCTCCAGCCCCAAATTCTCTAAGCCAGGTTTTTCACCCAACCCTTGCCCCTCCGTTCCCAAAGGTTGAAGTGCGACCAATGTGCCCTTGTGCCTGGCCATCGGATCAAAAAAGAATCGACCCAAACCCAAACCCAAGTACGGAGCGCTGCGACGTTTCAAGGAACCTGGAACATATGGCCAAAAATTAAATTCCACGCCCAGTCGGGCTTCGATAATAGAGGACGTAAAACTGAGGTTTCGCTGAATCTGTTTGGGATCACCACTCACCGAATCCGCCGCCGAAACCTGTCCCTGTCCAACCTGCAATTTCACCCCCCAATGCGGGCTAAAATTGTATTTAGCATGAATGGCCCCGTAGGCTCCGGGCTTGAAACCAGACATGGGTACCTGGATATCGCCACGATAGGAAGTTAGACCGCCCCCGAAACCAAGGTCCACCCACTGAGCGGAAACAGGATTTGAAAACACAACCCACATCAGCATCAAAAACCCTGCCATACCGCAGGTCCGACGGCGTTGAAGGGGGAACATGATCAGGGTGTGGGGCAATTGTAAGGGTAAATAACCCGTGAAATACTGAGGCCTACAAAGAGGTACCCGTCGTTACGGCCGTTGCTGTTGCCGCGGGCAGAACCGAGCGCATTGGGTTTGAGCCAAGGATGCAATTGACGGGTACGATCCACAAATTCAGATGCTTGAGAACCATGGACGGAACCGATAACCGCCGGGTTGGCGTATTGACCCGACACATCATCCAAATAATCGGTGAATAGAATTCGGTATCCGGCTTCGGCCGACATGCGGGTGTATTTGTCCAACGTCCAACGAATACCCAAACCCAGTGGAATACCCAATTGCGTTGAACGATACTCCGGAGTGTTGTAGAAATTCGATAGACCCTGGCCTTCGGTGGTGAGGTCCTTGAGCTTAATCCAACCGATGGAATCAATGGCGGAACGGGCTTCGGATTCGTAGTGATAGACATTGAACCCGCCAAAAACATAAAAATTGGCGCGTCGAACGCTGCTGTTTACCATGAATTCACCAAACTTGTATTCCAGAACCACACTGAACTCGGTCAGGCGGGTTCGAAACGAAAGATTACGCAGATTCACATCATCCCTCACCGAGGTGACGGTCTGGCTGAAGGAGTCTACCTTGAAGTACTCTCCGACCAAGCGATTGTACTTGGCACCGGTGGGGTCCCTGTAGGCCTCGTTGGCTAGGTTTCTGAGCTCCGGGCTGTTATCGGAACCGGCCAACGTTGCAAAGTTCACATCGGCCCGAAGGCTGAGGCTCTTGGAAAGGTGACGGCGAAAATGAGCCCCTATTCCACCCCGGGTACTGTAAATGAAATTATTGATATGGGCCAGATCGCCGACATAGGTCGTCGAATACATATTCACCCCAAATTCTCGGAGCTGAGCCAACCCCTTTGCCGGAACCAGTCCTAAACCCAAAAGGGTTAATAGCAGGGCTCTTCGGGAAATGCAATACCAGTCGTTCATACCAAACAAATTAGCCAAAAGGCGAAAATACCGCAAAAAATGCAGAAATTATCCCCGAGGGTCCAGGCCCCAGAGGAGTTTGGTTTTGAGGTTATCAAGATGCGAAAAACCCTTGAACCTGGCCAATCGCAGGGGTCGTAGGGAGAGTCCCAGGTCAATTTTCCCTTGTTCGGCCCAATCCAGAACCTTCCCATCCACCATCAACCGGGCGGGACCGCCGTTGGATTCCGCCTCGGTCTGCAGGGTGATCCGAACATTTTGGTCGACAACCACCGGTCGAATCCCCAATTGATGCCCAGCGACCGGGGTAATCGTCCAAACCTTGCTCTGCGGGAGGACTATAGGGCCACCGCAACTCATCGAATAGGCGGTAGACCCGGTCGGTGTAGCCACCAAGAGCCCATCGGCTTGGTAGCGGTTGAGTAATTCGCCGTCCAGGGTACAGGCAACCCGCATGAGACCGGCCCCCATTCGGTGCAAGGCAACTTCGTTGAGCGCATAGACCAAACCCAATTCACCTGGACCCTTGGGGTATTTGCATTCCAAGAGGCTACGCTCCTCCAACAATACCTCTCCGTTCCGAATGGCCTCCAAAGCCCTTGGAATATCTTCGGTTCCTCCGGCCGAACTCAAAAAACCAAGGCGACCAAAATGGAAGCCAAAGACCGGCAATTGAGTCCCCACCGCCAATGGAACCGTATCCAACATGGTACCATCACCGCCCAATACCAAGACCATCGCGGCCCCGGCAAGCGTCGATGGTTCCCCGACCCCCCAAACATCGGGACCGCTACCGGCCTGCCCAAAGAAATCAGGGCTCTCAATGTTTAACTCTTCCCGGACCAAAGGCTCCAAAGAACGGTGCCAGCGCAAAGCCAAACCCTTGAGAGACGCGGCATCCCGCAATGCACGCAGACCAGCTAGCTGGTGCTTAATAGATGGCCTGGCGTAAACCAGAAGTTGGGTCGTGGTCATGGTACCAAAGATGCTAGGAAAACGATTTCAAGGAAAGAGGTTTTGGATGAAGGGCATTTTCAACAAATAGCTGAAGCCATGCCTGGGAAGAATCGGTCGTAATAGACTCAGGATGAAACTGATAACCCCACAAAGGCCTGCTTCGATGCCGCATGGCTTGGATGGTTCCATCGTCCGAGGCAGTGGCCAAGAGCTGGTAGGTTTCGGGGACCCTATCCAAGACTAGCGAATGATAGCGCATCACTTGTCCGCCTTCGAATTGGGTGAACTTTGAGTTGTAATTGTGTTGAAACAAATCACACATGGACTGATCCCAACGCAAAAAACTTCGTTTGCCGTGAACAGGCGCCGAAGCATGCACCAGTTGAGCGCCCGCTTTTAAGCCCAAGGCTTGGTGGCCCAAACAAATCCCCAACAAAGGCTTTTCTTCGGCGTATCGATCCACAAAAGACATGAGTCGACCTGCCTTGGGGGGGGTGCCAGGACCCGGGCCCAAAATTGCGGCATCCCAAGACCAAGCCTCCCACGCTTCAGGGCCTTGATGATGATCCACCACACGGCATTGATAGCCGGCCTTAAGAACCCAAGCCCGCAAGTTGTAGGTAAAACTATCGCGGTTGTCCAAGAGCAAGAATCGGTCCATGGTTCGTTCAGGGAAAAACAGCCAAAATTCCACGACCCCACTCCAACCAAAGCCACCCCGTCCAGGGCCACATCTTCCGAAACCAGACTTCGCCCCCCTCAAAACCAGCGATCCAGGCTGCCAAAACGGACCAGATTGCCAAGCCCTGGCCGACCTGAAGAAAGGCGCCCAGTATTCGGTAGGGCAATTCCAACCCGATTTTGCGGGCCATCCAGCCAGAAGCCTTGCTCAATGCCCAAAGCCCCACCCGAACAGCAACCACCACCAAAAGCAGGGCCAGCGCCTTACCCCCTTCGCGAATCATGGCGGGAGGTACCAGCTTTTCCAAGAATGCGGTACCACCCGAGAACAGGGCATAAACCAAAGCCAAGGCGAGCAATAAACCCACCCAATCCAACAAAACGCCGACCAAACCCTTTTGGTAGCCCTTCCAAAATGCATAAAGACCCAACACCCCCAGCAGAATTTCAGGCCATTTCATGAAGTAAAAATCCGATAAAATTGTCAAGAAGCCTACACTTCATACTAACTTAGGGTGTGATGCCCCTGATCTTGTTGGTCGGACTTCTGTTGGGTTACCCCGAACAACCCAATCCTACGCCCCTCGTACAGGTAGGCACGGCCTCGGTTTATGCCAAACGATTTGACGGGAAACGAACCAGTTCAGGCCAAATTCACCGGAGCAACTCCCTTAGCGCCGCCCACAAGTCCCTGCCACCCGGTACCCGTGTCAAAGTAACCCATTTGCGTAACGGGTGCTCCGTCGAAATCGTGGTGAACGATCGGCTTCCAAGGCAGTCCCCCCACATCATTGATCTCTCCCCCAAGGCAGCTGCTCAGATCGAAATTCCCACCAAGGGCATAGGTCGGGTTCGGGTAGAGGAAATCAGACCCTGAACCCGCCCATCTGCCCTGAAGATTCTCAGGGGTCATGGTCTTCGCCACCACCTCCTTTCCATCGATCCTCCGCGTCTTCCTCTTCGAAGGATTCTGTCTTGCTTAAGTCGGGACCCCATCGAGCCCTCAGCATCGGCTGACCTGCCTCTACCCAGGCACTCATCCACCAATCCGCCACATGCGCCACCGATGATGCCAATTGACGCCCCATCAATCCCCCGAGACAACGATGATAACACAGAACAAAGGGAATTGATTCCTGACGTAGCAATCGATTGCCGCGGCGAAAGGGCGCGTATTGTTCATGCGATGGGACCTGCGATCGGCATTGACACTCGCAATCAAAAACCCGTTCCAAGTGGGCATAGGCATCGTTCATGATTTGCCATAGTTGATGAGCAGGGTGCTTCACGATTTCGGCCCTTCGCAATGTTTGGGCCATGGTGTCTCCAAAGTACTCAGGTATTCGGCTTTCGAGCAAAGCATGAAGCCCGTGCTGCCCGCTGTTTTGACCGTTGTAATTGGAACACAAATGAAGGGGAACATGGGCATCGGCCAAGTAATGACCCAAATCAGCCGCCGTTCGAAGGATTAACTGGTGGTTTCCTTGTTCAAAGGCCCAAACCAAGCGTCGGTAAACTCGGGGTGCATGCCACGGTAAGATCCCCCGACTTCTTAATAATTTTTCGGAATAACATTGAACAGCGCTGTCCCAGTGCAGGGGCAAGGCCAGCCGCTCGCTGTCACCCCAGCGATCCATGTCCATAAAATGACAAGGGGCTTCCAAAGGATCCCAGGCTCGGCGCTGATCGGCCGATACCGCCCTCTCCTTGAGGACTCGACGATGGTATTCAAAAAATTCACGCAGCGGGGAAGGCAACGCGTAAACCGCTGACTCGTTGATATAACGATGGGCGGCAAAACCCCAAGAATAGGCATTGAATCCTTGCCCGCATAAACCAACGATGACCGTGATGAATACCCACCAGCGTGGCGATGGTTTGAATAGCAACAACATTTCCGGCAAAAATCAACCGGCTAAACCAGCTAAACCGGTTCCAATCGTTTATCAACGATTCGTCGGAAGGGACTGCAGTCTTTAGGACCCAATCATCAAGCGATTGATTCGCTTGAGGGGCCCAGGACAATGCGATTGGTGACAGGCAATGCAGCGAGCGACCAAGGCATCAAAATTCTGGGCCGTCGGTTGCTCCCCAACCAAGCGATGGGCCTCGTGGTAAGCCTTGGCCTTCTCAAAAAACTCCTCGACAAGAACCGTGGTATCTGTCGGACGCTGGGCTTCAAAGGGCATCTTGGCCCATGCTGGGCGGGCTGGGCGGGTTGATAAATCGCTGACAATCCAGGCCCGCATTGCTTCGGCTTGGTCAGCCATGGCTCGCATTGCTGCAGCCATGGGCGCAGCTTTGGGCTCCGCCATTCCTGGACTGCAGGATGTATCCGCAAGGCCGGCACCGTTCTTGGAGGCTACATCCTGCGGTCCGCTTTGACAAGCCACGACCAAGCCACCCACCATAAGGCAGAAAACTACGCGAAGGTTCATCTTTATTTTTTGAGGCGTACCCCGCTTGCTTCAAAAACCAATTCGATTTCGGGTTCGGTGATGGCGGCAATTTCGTCCGCCGTCTTACCCCCGTCTTCGGCGTAGTGTCGCAAGGCCTCAACACTGGTCGTATCGTAGGTAGCAACGCCCTGCATCACAACGCGGGATCCGGCCGATTCCAGCGGCACAAAAAACGCATAATCCTTGAAGCCAACCCGCAAGGTTTTGCCATTCCCCATATCCAATTTCATCCAGCACCCCTTTTTTTGGCAGCATTCCTGAATAGTCCCGGCTAATTTGAGTTCCGCCATGGCATTGCCTTTCATTCGATCGGGGAGTTCAGACACATCGATGGCCCCGTCCACGGTAATGGAATCCCCGAAATACGCCCAATCCTGCTCCTGACTGGCTTGGGGGTTCTGGCAGGAAACGATCGCCCAAGACCCCATCAATAGGAGCAAAAGAAAGGTAAGGAGGCGGGGAAGATGGGGTCTGATCATGGGTAGGGAGTTTGTAGGGTCAAAATTAGGGATTATCAAGGTTTTTCCGTAAATTTGCGGTTCTCAAAATCAAACAACATGGCCAATCACGCCTCCGCGATCAAAAGAATCCGTCAAACCGCCGTCCGTCGTCTGCGTAATCGCTATCAGCTCAAGACCACCAAAACCATGATTAAAAGGCTCAAAAGCCTTTCGGTGGCCGACGAAGCTCGTCAAATGCTACCCTCGGTGATTTCTCGGATTGACAAATTGGCCAAAAAGCATATTATTCATCCCAACAAGGCTTCCCGCCAAAAATCACAGCTGGCCCGTCAAGTTGCCAGTCTCGCCGCCTAAGGCCCACCGGTCCTAAGCCGTTGGCTAAACGCTTTGACCCGACTCCACCCGGAGCCGGGTCTTTTTTTTGCAGGTCATGGAAACCTGCCCTCCAACACGGTCCCAACCTGCCATTCGGGACCTCCCTGAACATTCACGGCCGCGTGAACGCCTCATCAACCAAGGACGGTCTAGCCTAGAGGATCGGGAACTTCTGGCCATTTTGCTCGGCAGCGGAACCGGAAAAGATTCAGCGTTGGGCCTTGCCGGCAAAATTTTGGACCTTTGCAGATACCACCTGGGCCATTTGGGCCAAATCCACGTCCGACAACTCGCCCAAATACCGGGAATCGGCCCCGCCAAGGCAGTGAAAATATTGGCAGCACTTGAACTCGGGAAGCGTTGTCTGGAGAGCAAAACCCAAGAGCTGCCTCAGATTCGGGGCTCCGCCGATGTCTTTACCCATTGCAAAAATCTATTCCTGCACAAGGATCACGAAATTTTTGCGATTGCCCTCCTCAACCAAGCCAACCGTGTGCTGGGCATTGAACAAATTAGCGAAGGCGGTATCAACTTTACGGCTGCCGATCCCCGAATTATCCTACGTCTTGTTTTGGATTATCGAGCCTGCGGTCTGATTCTCATGCACAATCATCCATCCGGCCAATTGCAACCCAGCGACGCAGATCGTTCCCTGACCCAAAAAATAGAGTCGGCGGCCCGTTACCTCGATGTGCGGGTTTTGGATCATTTGATTTTTGCACAGCACCGCTATTTCAGTTTTGCCGATGCAGGCCTTCTGATAGGCGCATCCCCAAGCTCAAACCCTTAATTTTGAAGCAATCTACCCTACCATGCAATCCTACCTATTCGCTCACGGTCTTCGCATAGCCTCTTATGCCCCTTCTTTTTGGTTTTGGTTTTGGCTTTCAGCAATTGGACTAGGAGGTTCTGTTAAAGCCCAAATTGTCCTAACAACCGCCGATACCATTCGAGCATCGGGAAATGCCAGCCAGTTTGAAATCGTTGGCTACGGAGGCGTTGTCAATCAGGGCGCAAGTAGTGTTCAACTGCGGTGGCTTCGGGTCGGCAGTCAACTCCCTAGCGCTTGGACTCATACGATCTGCGATCTCAATTCTTGCTATCCACCCTTTGTGGACAGCGCTGATTTTACCCTATCACCACGGGATACCTCCAATTTGGATGGGCATTTTTACCTCAATGGTCAACCCGGTGCCGGATATCAGCGGATTCGCCTCAGTACCTTACCGTCCAATGCGCCCCTCATGGTGGTGACCTATGTAGCCAGCACTGCGAGTTCAACCACCCAAACCTTGATCTCAGCCCCCAACAAAGCCGCATGGAAGCTGGTGGGTCGTGAACTAATTCTGGCAACCGAAGGATTGGAAGGCATGGCCATGGTTCGTGTTGTGGACCAAAGCGGCCGGGAAGTTGATCGGAAACTTATTTCAGAACCCATCGAGCGCTTCTTCATGGACCAATGGCCCGGCGGGGTTTACATGGCGATCCTTGGGAGCGGATCCGGTACGGAACAATACCGGTTCGTCCTCAATCGGTAGATTCAACGCGGGCTATTTTCCAACCCACTTCCACCACCGAAGGCAGGGGGCTCAAACGCATGTTTTGCATAACCCGAAAAGTGTAAATCCCTTTTCGTCGTAACACCAGACGATCCTGAACGGGGACCACCACCGTATACAAATCTCCCAAGGCACTTTGTCCCAACCAGCGTCCTTCGGCGTCGGTTAAAGGGATATCACTGTTCCAAACCGAAGAGTCCCCCGCCGGACCCGTTACCAAGCAAATCGCATGCAGATTGCGGTAAGGATAATCTCCCTCGTGGCGAATTTGGAGCCATAGGCGACAGGCCCTGATCGTGTCTTGATTATGAAAACGAAAGACGGCAGCGGTCCTCTCTTTCCAGCCATCACTGGGCAGCAAGACCTGGGTATCGTACTCCGCCGAGGGATAACATCCTGAGGTGGCCAAAATGGTGGCCAGTAACAAACCGAAGGCATTCATCCTTGGGGATCGCCAACCGGAGAAACCCATCAGGGAGTCCTAGGTTTGACCGCAGTCGTAGGGCTGGCGGGCTTGCTGCGCTTTTTCTTGCGATTCTTGTTCTTGGGTCGGTCAAAACGATTCAACCCTCCTCCAACATTCACCTCGTAATCAGGCTCGGCCTCGGTTGTTTTTTCTTCAACTGGCGCGTAGCCACTCAGGCTTTCGGGTACCGCCCCTTTTTGGATTTGATCCAATAGTTCTCGAACCTGATCAACGTGCAGGGCCACCGTAGGGTTCTCGGATCCCCCGGCTTCTCGGCGACGCAACTGAAACCACATGGTTTTCTTGAATATATCGGTTTTGATGCAATCAAAAACCCCGGCCTTGGTCTGCAAAAAGCGGACACCTTTGGGGATATCCTTGATGGCATCCAAATAGGTATCCAGTTCGTAATTCAGACAACACTTGAGACGACCGCATTGTCCGGATAACTTGACCTGGTTGATGGACAATTGCTGGTAACGAGCTGCCGTCGAAGTAACCGGTTTGAAGTCGGTTAACCAAGTACTACAACACAATTCACGACCACAGACACCCAATCCGCCCAGGCGTGCCGCCTCTTGACGGGCGTTGATTTGGCGCATTTCGACGCGAGCGCTCAGGTTTTCGGCTAATTTGCGAACCAATTCCCGGAAATCAACCCGCTGCTCGGAGGTGTAATAGAGGAAAATTTTGGATGCATCGGCCTGGTATTCCACGTCGGTCAACTTCATGTTGAGGCGCATCATGTCCACCACCCCGCGGGCCCTGCTCAAGACATCCATCTCTTTGGATCTTAGTCCCTGGAGCCGCTCTCGCTCGGATTCATTGGCTTTGCGAAAAATTTTGCGGACCTCGCTATCGGTCATGCTTTGTTTGCGCTTGCGCATTTGCAAACGGACCAGTTCGCCTTTGAGGGTGACCTGACCCATATCGTAACCGTTTTTGGCTTCAACAACCACCCACTCGTTGGGGTACAATGCAGCCTTGGATGCATTTACAAAGTACTCCTTGCGGTTGGCTTTGAATCGTACTTCTACCCATTCGGGCTCGGTGGAATGCTGAGGTTCGGCGGGCAGGTCCGCGAGCCAGTCAAACGCATTAAAGCGATTGCAGCCACCGCTGGCACAATGCCCCTTGCTCCCGCATCCGGCGGGCGAACAAGATCCTCCACTGCAATTACCGCATCCCATAATTTCCTGTATTGGCGAAGATACGGCCAAAACCAGCCTTCAAAGAAGGCACTCAGGCTCCGAACAAGGGACCCGAACCTACAGCGACGGGACGATGGGTGCTGGCCTTCACCTGCCGCTTTCTTTCGGCCGCCAGGGCCTCCTGCAAATCAAAAAAGAGATTGTGCATCACCAGGCGTTGATGTCCGTTGCGCTCCAATCGATAGGCCGCCGTTTCAAGCGCTTCCTGCATGGTTGCGAGGCTGGGTGCCGAAATAAAGGGCGAAAATTTGACCACAAAATCGTTTTCTTCGGCCGACCAACCGTTGCTCTGGCTTTGGAGATGCCTGTAGAGATAGCATTGGCGCAACAACAAGAGCCCGTAATCCATAAAACCCTTGAGGGCCTCCCGCCCTGTATCGCCGGCTTCGTTCACCCAACGTTGCACCTCGGTTGCTTTGGAACCATACGCCAATCGTAACAAGGTCATAAAACGGCGACCGTGCTCGTAGGGTTCTTCGTTCATGGCCTGCAAGGCCTTGTGCAGGTTACCATCGGCGAAGAGGGCCACCTCGGCAACTCGCTCGGCCGGGTATCCCGCGTCCAAAAGATGCGACTTGATGGCATCGGTATCCAATGGGGGAACCCTCAGGGTTCGTGTCCTGGACAAAATCGTCGGTAAAATTTGTTCAGGCTGGGAACTCACCAACAAAAAAACGGTTCGATCCGGTGGCTCCTCCAACATCTTGAGCAAAAGATTCCCGGCATCGCCCAGGTATTCGGCTAGCCACAGCAACACTACTTTGTAACGCCCCTCAAAGGCAGACAGTCCCAGTTTGGAAAGAATGGCATAACATTCGTGGCGGGAGATGTTCAATTGTTTTTGGTCGGCCTGCATCGCCTCCCGCCAATCGTTGTACTCCAGATGGGGGTTTTGGGTAAAGGCCTGGCGGAATTCACGCATCCATTGTTCGGAACCGGGCTTTTCGCTTTCCCCTTGCCTGGAAATGACCGGAAAAACCCAATGAAGGTCTGGATGGATCAGCTTGTCAACTTTGCGGCAAGAAGCACATTCTCCGCAGGAATCTTTTTCCCCAGGTTGGTGGCACATCAGCCACTGGGCATAAGCCAGGGCCAAAGGCAATTTTCCAGAGCCAGGCGGTCCAGCAAAGAGTTGGGCGTGGGGTATGCGGCCGCTTTCCAAACCCTGCCTCAAGAGGGCTTTAACCCCCTCCTGCCCGGGTATATCGGCCAATTTCATACCCAAAGTTAAGATTTAGGTGCTACCTTTCAACGTAGCCCATGAAGCTGATTTTGCTCCGTCATGCCAAGGCCCAAAAGGCAAGGTGGGATGTCCCGGACCGCGACAGACCCCTGCAGGAGAGGGGTCATCGCCAGATCATCCACCTGGCACCATACCTCCCCGGACCCTTGGCCGTGGACCCCGCAGTTTCGTGGACGATTTGGTGCAGTCCACCCTTTCGCACATGCCAACTACTAGTCCTCCAATCGCCGTCCAAAAATGAGTCAGGCGCCCATTGGCGCGTTGAACAATCCTGGATTGCAGACCAAGAAGACTCTTGGTAAACCCGGCAGATAGGATGATAATGGCTTTGGTTGGTCGAATGTTTCGGTTGGTGCTTCGAGTCAGGCCCCTGATGATGGGGGCCGTGCTCATGACCTTGGAACCTATGCGGGCCTCGGCTACGGGTTATGCATCAAAAGGCAGTCCCTCCAACGCCCCCTCCTCCAACGCCCCCTCCAACGACACTTCCTTCAACCATGATTCCTTCCCGCCTCCTGCATCTCCGAACCGTGACACCTTGCAAAATCGTTTGGGGTATTGGATGGACTTTTTGAGGAATTCGCCGGTTCTGCCCTCCCCGGTCATGGGACGATCGCCAGAAACCGGCTTTTTGGTTGGGATGGGTCTGTTTTTTGGCCCTGGCCATAACAACGAAAAAAACAAGGGCCGAGGTTCTCAATGGAGCATAGCCGGTGCTTATACCGCCAAAAAGCAATGGATACTGAGCCATTCAGGTACCTACGCCACCCCCAACGATCGTTCCCTATGGCAGTGGAACCTGGGGTGGCGCCGTTTTTGGGATCGGTTCTATGGCACAGGTCCAGGTATCGATCCCCTCGAATGGACCCCGTACCGCTTCCATACTGCCAATTTTCAAATGACCTACAACCGGCGTTTGGGTTCAGGGCGACACTTTGTTGGTCCTGTGTTACGATTCAATACCATGGATCAGGTGCGGTGGGATGTACCACGCCCGGATAGCCAAGTTTCAAAGGTCCCTGGGTATTGGGGACACCGTACCTTGGGGATGGGCATGCGATGGATTTACGATACCCGACCCCATGTCATCAACCCCCGACAAGGAGTGTTCTTTGAAGGATCCATCCGCTGGCATGCATCCTTGGGACGGGCCCTGACACCGGAAGCAGAGGCTTGGAAACAACGATTGCTGATTCCAAACGATAGCACCTTTAACCCGGCCTACTTGTTTTGGAACCTGGACCTGCGTGGCTACCAACCGCTACGCACCCGAAGCAGGTTGGATGCGGTTTGGGCCTGGAGACTGGTCATTCAATCGGCCGGTAGCGGGGTTTCTTTTCGGGAGATGCCGGCCCTTGGCGGTGATAATTTGTTACGAGGGCATTTCCGAGGCGCCTACCGAGACCTTTGTCTTTGGGGTGTCGAAAATGAATGGCGTGGCCAATGGGGATCCCATTTTGGTTGGAACCTTTACAACGGCTGGGGCATGGTTGGTCCATCTTGGTCGGCCATGAGTCGAAATCAACCCCGCTGGTCCTACGGTGCTGGACTGCGATGGACCCCCAACCCCAAGGCCCGGACCCTTTTGCGGATCGATTGGGCTCGTACCATCGATGGTCAAAGCGGTCTTTACTTTGAGGTCAACGAGGCCTTTTGAATATAGAACCTCTTCCTTATGATTTACGAAATAGACGGAGTCTTGGTATCCGAAGACATCCTGCGCGAACCCTTTGCTTGCTCCATCTTGCATTGCAAAGGCGCTTGTTGCGAAGAAGGAGACCTGGGCGCCCCCCTGGAGGAATCCGAACTCGCCTTGATTCAACAAGACCTGGACCGAATCAAGCCCTACCTGCCCACCAAGGCCGTGGATACCATTGAACGCCTTGGCTTCTACGAAAGGGCACCTGACGGAGAACCCGTTACCCAAACCCTGGAGGGCCGAGCCTGCGTCTTTGCCAAAAAGGATGACCAAGGTCACTGGCAATGCGGGATCGAACAAGCCTGGAAGGATGGACAAACCTCTTTTCGCAAACCCATCTCCTGCCACCTCTACCCCATTCGGATTAGCCCACTACGAGGCGGAGGAGAAGCTCTTAACTACGATCGCTGGGATATCTGTCAACCCGCCTGCGATACCCGTAACAACGGGGGCACACGCATGTATGAATTCCTTCGGGTGGCCCTGGAACGCAAATACGGGAGCGCCTGGTACAGTCAGCTAAAAGAGGTCGCCTCAATCCTTCCAGAGCAAGGTTAAATTGCCCTTGAAGTTGTAGGTTTTGCCATCCGCACCGGTGAAACGCAGTTCATAGATATAGGTATCCTGCAGGGCTTTCTCAGCGGATTCATCTTGAATCTCACCAACATATCCCTTCCAACCCAAATCCACATTTCGCGTTTCCAAGATCACTTTGCCCCAACGGCTCATGATTTTGAAATAGTACAAACTATCCCCGGAAATTCGATAATTAAAGGAAGGCTTAAATTCCCCGTTCCCTCCTGTTGATCCACCCAAAACGGCGGTCGGGAAGAATGCGCGGGGTTCTTGACGGATGGTAATCTTGTTGGAAATGGCACGGCCTTTGAACTCCCACTGATTATCCTTCTCTACGGCCACAATGAAATAGTCAAACAAACCATCCGAGCTTGGAATATTATCCACCGCATCCCCGTATTCATGGAATGGCTTCCAAGGAGGCAGGGCCCCTGGCTCCTTACGGGGTAGGCCAAAAAATGGCGTTGTACTGCCACTGGCATTGCGATAGACGATAAAGCTATCCACCTCGCCGTTGAACGATAGCAACGAATCAAAGGAATTCCATTTCAGCAAATTCAAGTAGTTAGCCCGGTCACCGGGAACCAGAAATAAACAAGTAAAATCCTGCGATGTATCCGACAATAAATAACACCCATCATAGACGATTACTCGGTAGGTGTATTGGACTTTATCGGGGGTACGGGCCGAGGTATCGTTGTAGAGATACGAACGATACGTACCCACAGCTCCTGTCAAGAAACTGGGATTGCCCATGGTATCAATCAAGCGGAATGAAGCGTTCGGACCGTCCTTGCGCAGAAGTTCCAGTTTACCAACGGAGGCATTGTCTGGGATATTAAAACGAACCCAAACGGAATTAAACGAGATGGAATCGACCGATGCCGATTCAATGTAAGAGAAGACGGGCTCCGGGATATCGTACAAAGCCGTATCCAAGTTGGAAAGGGAACGGAAACCTCGAGCATTGCAGGCCACCACCAAGTAGCGATAGGTATTACCCAAAGACAAGGTTGGGTCGATATCCGAATACGATGATCCCAAAACAGTATCCCTCAAAACATAACCTTGACCCGGATCCTGTCGATAGACCAAATAGTACAACAAATCATCCCAGCCTTCGTATTCCCTCCAACCCAATAAGACACGATTGAGGCAAGGCTCAGCAACCGCTTCCACATTCACCACCCGGTGAGGAACCGATCCGCCCCCTACATTGAGGCAGGTATCCACGGAACTCAGGAGAATCGCTTGAAAATTGGGGTCCGATGCGCTAAGTCCCACATTCCCCTGATAGAATGAATCCAATTCCAATGTGAAAGGATCTCGGTTGGGAACCGTCAAAAGGGGTGGCTGCCCAGGAGCGATTGGAGAAAACCGAAACTCAACAAAATCCCGCAGGGTATCCACATCCGGGTACCAAGCTATTTGAACCCCATCGCCTATGCCTGTTGTATCCACCGAAACATATTTGAGACGCATCGAATCAGGCAATATATATTTGGCCAAAATCCAACGGCTCCAATAAACCATTCCTGGAATGCCGGTACCGTTGTCGTAAACGCCTAAGCGGTAATGCAAACTGTCGTTACAAAACAGAAACGGCAGGGTGCTATCGATACGTGGGCCCTCCACTATTTTGAGGGAATCCCACGTTGCCAACGCCGGGTAGCGACGTTGCATGTAGGACGAATCCGTCAGAAACTGGGTATTCGCAATCCCCATGGTATCCCAAACAAGAATACCGCGCATGTTGGCCTTGTCATTGGTATGGTTTCCGCCAAAAGTTTTGATAACAACACTTTCGTCGTAACGCAAATTAATATCGCATCCACTAAGGGTCCAGATTTTGTAGTAATAATCCTGCGCGTCTAGGCGGAGGTTGGGGTCGTTGTCTTCAAAGAAATCAGCAAAAGGATCTGTAACACTCCCCACCAGGACCCATGGTCCGGTCGGCAAAATAGACCGGTATACTTGATAGCTATTAAAGGAACTCAAGCGACGGTTAACGGACCTCACCTTGAGCTGCGCAGGTGTTAAGCCCCGCGTATCCAAGGCATTGTTGAGGCTGTCCAAAGGGTCTATGGTGCTAGTATCAATCCGATTACGGAAATACAAGCGAACACGGTCGTTTTGGTCACCCACCGATACCCCGTAAAAAGTAGGAGAAGGAAGGGCCGGAAGATTCCGCAATCGAACACTAAAAATCCTAGCCTGTTTGCCCAACAAGGGAGGGGTATAATCCCCGGCTGTTACGAGGAAGGGGAAAACCCGGGCGTGATTGTAACATTGATTAATAAAAACCGAATCGCAACGCGATATCCAACCAAATCGCAAAAGCGTTGAATTGATTTGGGCATAGCCGTAGCCAGTAAACAAATTATTTGACAAAATCTGGGGGGTGGGAACATCGGTTCGACCAGCCACAAAGGGCAGAGCCGAAGCCGTAGAGCAAACTCCAGGCCGGGGCGTTCCACTCCCTGAAGCCGCAGCAGCATTCAGGTAGGGGCTTTGAATGCCGATGCTCAGGTAATTATCGGTGCCAGGTGGCAAGCCAAAAGGGACATCATCACCCGCCAAAAAAGACTGGGAAAGGGTGTCTTCGACATAAAACTCCCGGAAGAATCGCGAATTGGAGGTGAAGTATGGAGGTTTCTGGTTCTCCAAAAAAGGAGGAAATTGACCACTGCTGGGGCGTGTTATAACCTCGGCCACAAATTCTCGGTAAACCTCGGAGATCAGGGAATTGCAACGCCAACTCCGCACCGTGATCCCCCAATGGTAGCGGGTGGGTGAAAGATTGTTCAGGCGCAATGGCTTGAAACTGAATTCACCGTTCAGGGAATTCAGGTTAAAGAGCCCAGCGGGTGCTGTCGCTGTATTAAAGGCAATGCCCGTATTGTAAACAGGAAAAGACACAAGGTTGGTATCATAAATAGGCCCACCCAAATGATACGAAATGGAATCGTAAAAATTGGACTCCACCGCCATATTGGTCACCGTCACGCTATCCGCTACAAAATTGTTGGCATTGGCGATAAACAAAGGATTGGGGTCGTTGTAAAAGGAGGGGCTTGCATCGCAGATGTACTGAGGCCTTAGGCCACCGTATCCTAGCATCTTGGCCGCTAAACGCGCCGTAGGACCAACCGCACCCACCACCATGTTATCGGCCGGTTCGGTCGGAAAGAGGGCGCGCGATGGCAACCCTCCGTTTACCCCGCCCACCACAGCCAGGCCCTCCGAAACGTGGGGAACAAAAAACACATAGCCTGCCGCAGGAACCGGGACCGTGTCCAACAACAAATCTCCCACAAAAACCAGACGACGCACATCCTTGATAATCGAATTACTGCTCTGACAAGAAGCGAGAGGCAAAGGCGTTAAACGAGGCGCTGAAGAATCCGCAATGCTGTAACTCTGACCTGCATCGTAACGAAGCCAGCCCCGAAAAACAGGCACAGCACCGGGAACCATCGAACGCACAAACAAGGCCAAAGAATCTTTGAACGGATTAACCCCTGGGCAGGTTACATAAACCCCTGCCTTGAATCGGAAAATCCCCGAAGAACCCAAGCACTCGTAGGTCAAATCCCCCCCTCGAAAGGCGGGTTGAGCCGACAGCCGCTGGGTAGGAAGGACCCCGAACAGGCTCCCCAACAACAAACCAAAGAACAAAAAGGAACAGGCACGCATTTTCATAAGCGGTAGATGGTTCGAATTAATCTTTTTGGCGCAAAACCAGAATCGTAGAATTGAAGGCGTAGGTTTTCTCATCTCGTCCGGTATAAATCACCCGATAGACATAAGTTCCTTGTTCAACAGGGTCCCCGTTCAAGTTGGTGCCATCCCAAGCCTTGAAGAAATCGTTGGTCTCAAATTGCAATTGACCCCAACGGTTAAAGACCTCCAACTTGAATTCTTTGCGGATATCGATGAAAATCCCCGATGGCAAGAAAGAACCATTCCCACCAGCGGCACCGGGTACAAACGCGGTTGGCATAAAGAGGCGTGGCGGATGGATGACCGAAATGATATTGGAATACAATTCTTCTTGGAAAAAATCATCCCGATTGGGATTGCGTTCCCTGGCGGTTAGGTAATATTGAAAGCGGCCCAAAGCATTGGGCGATGGGTCCTGAGGAACGGTATCGACATAATTACGAACCACGGGGCTTGGGAGCTGCCAAACGGGGATAAATGCCCTGGTTCGACCCGTTGCAACATCGTCCCTGTTCACGATGTAATATTCCAAGTTTTGGGGCCAGGAATTCTCAAGAAACCATTGAAGGGCCGTAGCTGACTTGGGATAGGTGAACTTGTCAACATCACCGGTCAGCAAAAGGTTGGTGAAAACATCCGACGTATCAATCGAAACATCGCAGAGATCGACAACGACCATGCGGTAACTATAGGATTCTCGATCCGGCTTGGCCGACGAATCCACGTAATTAATGGTGGGCACCCCGGTTGCAAAATCCATATCGGAAACCCGAAACGTATCCAGTGTTACAAAGTCACGGCCTGGTATCTGGCGTTGAAGCAGGAAATAATCCACAATATCAACCGGATTAAAAATGTATTTGAGGCTCAACAACCCGGTGGTGGTATCCACCGAAACTCGACGAATATGATTGTAGGTCACCAAAGGATTGTAAACCGTATCACAACCCGGATTGGAGGTGGCTGTCATGCCATCCCGATGAACGGCCTCTACGAGGTAACAATAAAAATCACCCGACGGGAGACTGGTACGGTCCAAGTACCGATTGAGGCTATCGTAAGGAGCCGGGGATACCGAGTCAATGAGCACATAACCGGGATTGGCGATATCGCTACGATAGATTCTGTACTTGAGCAGGTTGGGATGCCACTTGTAATAGTTATTCCAGGTCAGGCTCATTCCGCGATTCCGGCTGCAGTAGATATACTCGGCGTGGTTGTAAATCGTGTTATGGTAATTGGAGGTGTCAAAAGTCCCGAGCGTCAACCGGCAAGAATCCTCCCCGGCCACCGTCAGCCAGACGGGTCCCAGGTTGGGATCGCAATCGGGATAATAGTAAAGGGTGTACGCCGTATCAAAATAACCCCAAGATTGGGCCACGGAATCAGCGAGCAAAGAAGATGAATCCAAGACATGGTACACATTGTACCCCCCCAGAGCCCCCGATGGTCCGGGCTTCCAATTCATGGATATCCCAAGCTCACCGGTACCATTCGGTAAGGTATCAACCGATACCCTTAACAATTCTACGGGGGCTATTTGATTGGATTGCTTGAGGGCAATATTGGGAGTCGTACTCCAGTAAACGATGCCGTTGGTATCCGGCAATCCAGCCCTGAACGAAATAGTATCCCGGCAAGGTATCCCTGTGATTTCGGAATAGACATAACGGGCATTGCCCACCGCAAAAAAAGTATCGACGTTTTGCCAGATCCCCACCCCTGCAAAGGTGGATTGCTTTTGGATATAATACCGAGGAAAGCAATGCTGGGGGATGTATGGATTGCGGGTGCTCATCGAGTCCCAGGTAAAGGTGCTCGTAACACTGGCCGAATTGAACAACAATTCGCCACGGATCACTTTGAGGCTATCCGAAATAAACTCCACTGAATCGCAACGGGAAACAACCCCCACGCGGTACAAATAATCAAAAGCAGCTAAATCTAGCGAAGGGGAGGCATCCACCATTTTGCTAGAATCCAACGTAGCCAAAGAATCCACCCGTACCCAGGGGCTGGCTGCCAGACCGGTCACACGGTCCAGGGCCTTGCGATACAAGCGGTATTGTTTGAACGAATAAATACGGCGAGACACCGATTTTTTGCGCTGAAAGGTGCTGTTTTGATCGCTGTAATTGCGAATATCCAAGGAATCAATCGTCACCGTATCGATGATGGCCCCGGGTCGGCCGTAGGGGTTTTGCCAGTAAACCGTGACCGAATCGTTGGTCGGAGACACCGAGACACCGCGAATACGGGCCGGCGGAAGAGGCGGTACGTTGATGAGTTTGAAGGTATAAACGCGGGCATCGCGGCCTTCGACCGGGCAATTGTTATCAAAGGCATTAATCTGGAATTTGTTACTGGAGAGCAGGACTCCGCAGTTGGCCACCCCTCGGGGCAGGTTGGAACAAGCCGTTGGCCAAACGATTTTGACACCGCTTTGGACCGTCCCTGTGAAACCAAAACCTGCCGGGGTTCCGTTGCCGTAAGGCAAGATGGTCGCCTGAAATTGGGGCGGGTTGGGCGGTAGGGTGGTATCGTTGATGCGCTGCAAACGGGCGCAGGGTGGCTGCACGCAGTTGTTGTAGCCGGGAAAATTCGTAGCCAATTGACTACCTCGAACAAAAACACTAACAGTCTGCTGAACAGGAACCCAGGTACTTGGGATGTTGGGGTTTCCCAACAACGAAGGAAAGGCATCCTCGGCGTTCACAAAACTCTCAATCGTATCCCCGGCGTAATAGGTCCCCTCAAAACTGGGGTCCCCGTTGGGCAAGGTAAAAGGCGCACGAATGAACGGAGGGCGCTGGGTGAAAATTCCGTTGAGGGGACCGTTCGGATTAAAGACAGGGGGCGAAGTAGGCGCATTCGGGATAACCTTGAGGTTAAAATCCCGGTAAACTTCCGAAATCAACTGGTTGCACCGAAAAGAACTCACCTTGATTACCATCACAAAGGTTCCCTGGGTGGTGGGCTGGTACACAATTTCACCCGTGGTCAGGTTGATCGGAATATTGTTCGCGCTCACAAAGGGGGGCTGCATCAGGCCAGGAATCGGATTGTTAACGGTGTACGGAGCGGTGTATGCATACGGAGCGGTCACCGAGGTTCCCAATGGAAAATCAATACCGAAGCGCGTACTGTCCAAATCCGGGTCAAAAGCCAGTGACTGCATGAAAATGGTATCGACCGGATTAAGCACGGCAAAGGACGTAGGATCCGTCGCAAATTCCGGAGAATTATCGCAAAGCTGTGCAGGAGATAACAACAGATTGGTATTCGGATCACGGTAGGGAAACATTTTGACCATGAGGGTCTGTGACCCATTATCCGCTGTGCTGTTATCAATCGTCGGACGACAGCAGGGAATGCCATTGCCTGCCTGTGTTGTATTAAAGGTATAGCCTGCCGGTGGAGCAGGGCCCAGCGCGCTCAAATCCACAATACCCCGAAAAACATAGCGAGCTACCGAGCCTTGGTTTTGGCCAGTCGCCGAGGTGGGCGGATTGCAGGATAGGTAGGTGCTACCTGGGCAACGGGGAGATATGTCATCCGGTGAACCCGGGATGATGGGAAGGTTGGTGGTGCCGTGAGGACCTTGCAGCGCTAAGGCCGTTTGGGTCCATGGAATACCGTTGCAGTCCCGGTAAACCTTGATGGTAAATTCAAAGAGACCGTTCCCCAAACAACGGTAGGTAATTTCGCCACCCAGAATGTGAGATGCCTTTGCAGGGCCAGCTGGCCAAACGAAGGCAATGGCCCACAATACAAGGCCCAGGAATAAACGCCGGTTCGCTAACATGTGAAGTATTTTGGTCATCGTTGTGGAGGTAACGGTTGAACAGGTTCAACGGGTTAAATTACGGCTAAAAGTGGTTTTTTGGGGCCTTTGGGTCGATTTAATGTGGTTTTTAGGCTTGTCCAAAAGTCTTCCTCTACCGACGACGGCCTCTCCACAGAAGCCAAAGCTCTGGGGCCGGTCGTTCCATGACCGTTGCCCTTCTTAGCGTAGCAGCTCGTTACCCACCTGAAGCGGTTCCAGCCCGGCCCATTCCGCGTATTCCAGGTAGCGCAAGGCGGTTTCGCGCATCGCCAACCGTTGTTCAGGGCTGACTTCCTTGACGGGCCTGGCGGGCACCCCGGCGTAGAGGGTCCCGGCCTTGCAGTGGGTATTTTCAAGGATCACCGCACCTGCCGCCACAATGCAGCCGCTTTCGACCACGGCATGGTCCATCACCACCGCGCCCATCCCAATCAGGACTTCGTCCTCAATCGTACAACCATGGACAATGGCCCTGTGACCGATACTCACCCGCGATCCCACGGTTGTGGCAGCCCGCTGATAGGTGCAATGAATGACCGCACCGTCCTGAATATTGGTTTGATCCCCGATGCGGATGGCATTGACATCGCCCCGCAGCACGGCATTGTACCAAACCGTGCACGCATCGCCCAGGATTAAATCCCCGGTGAGGGTTGCGTTGGGGGCCGATCGGCAACCCCTGCCCCATTGAGGCCAAACACCCCGAACGGGCAGAACAAGGGGACCCGGTTGCATTGTCTTCATCGTTGCCGAAATTTAAGCCATGAGTCCTCAAGATTCGCTTCCTGTTATTGGAAGAGCCCGCTTGGCGTTGTGCAATGGACAGGACCGGCCCGAAATTTGGGTGGCTTTTGAAGGAAAAGTTTACGACCTAACAGCCAGTCGCTTATGGAAAAACGGCCGGCACTACGAGCATTGGGCGGGCCAAGACCTCACCGAAGAATTGAAAGACAGCCCCCATGGGCGCCGGGTTTTCGAAGAAAGAGAGGCCATCGCCGTCCTTCTTTGAGGAAAGCGCTTTTGGAACGAAAGCTCAATCGGGCCTTGGCCCTTAGTTGGCCATCATCGTCTCCATATCCGAATCAACCAAAATGCGGCCGCAATGCTCGCAGACCGTGATTTTCTTGCGCAGGCGGATGTCCATTTGCAATTGGGGCGGGATGTGGTTAAAGCAGCCACCGCAGGCATCCCGTTGGACACTCACCACGGCCAAGCCATTGCGTGCATTGCCGCGAATCCGCTGGTAGGCACCCAATAAACGGGCTTCGATTTTCTTGGAAGCCTTTTCGGCCTCTTTGATGAGTTGCTTTTCTTCTTCTTCGGTTTCGGCGACAATGCCGTCCAATTCCGTCCGTTTCTTGTCCAAATCGTTGCGGCGCTCGCCCAATTGTTCGGTCAGGGTTAGAATTTCGGTGCTCCGGATTTCTTTTTGGGCCGATAATTCCTTGATTTTCTTTTCGGCAATCTGAATTTCGAGGGATTGTATCTCGATTTCCTTGCTGAGCGCATCAAATTCCCGGCTGTTGCGAATTCCCTTGAGCTGCTCTTCGTATTTGCCCTTGTGCATTTGGGCTTCTTTGAGACCCGCTTCCTTTTCGGCAATTAGCCTCTTGATTTGGGAAAGTTCTTCGTTTTGGCGCTCCAGGCGGGTTTCCATACCGGCTAATTCATCCTCCAAATCCCGTACCTCCATGGGTAATTCACCACGGTAGGTGCGCAGGCGGTCGATTTCGGATTCGATTTGCTGCAATTTGAAGAGCGATACCAGTTTGATTTCGACGCTATGATCCATAATTGTCTGAAAATAAGGCGATGGTTTATCCCTCAGGTCAGGTAAACGGTCGGATTTTGAGACGACCTGGCATTGAGGACCGCAAAGGTACGAAACAAGGGGGTTATTCGCTGACGCATACGCTCACAGCCCGGAATTTCTGTCTCCGCATGACCGGCCTCTACCAGCACTAAGCGACCACCTGCATCCAAAAAATGATGGTGCTTGAACTCTGAACTCAGGTACAGATCGGCTCCGGCAGCCTGCGCAAGCGGCCACAAAGAGGCCCCAGCCCCCCCGCACAGGGCGATTCGGCGTATCATACCGCCCTCAAGGGGCGTCTGCGATGGCTTGCTGTACCGAAGGGGGCAGCCCAGAAAATCCTTGATGCGTTGAAGTGCGGTTTGGAGAGGGATTTCTTGGTCCAAATCACCCACCAAGCCCATTCCGTAGCCGGAAACCTTTTGCTCCAGGGGGTACAATTGGTAGGCCACCTCCTGGTAGGGATGGGCCTGGGTCATGGCCTCCAGGATGGCGGGGGTTTTCCAAGCTTCGAATACAAATTCCATGCGCCATTCTTCAACCTCTTCCCTTTGACCCACTTGACCCAAAAAAGGCTGGGCTCCGTCCAAGGGCTTGAATGTTCCTCGCCCCAGGACCCCAAAACTGGCTTCGCCATAGTTCCCCAGGTGCCCAGCACCAGCTTGGAACAGAGCATCCCGAAAAGCCTCGGCATGATCGGTAGGGATGTAGACCACCAATTGCCGTAGAATTCCCTTCATCGGCTCCAAAACTCGGGTGTTTTGAAGCCCCAAGGCATCGGCCAAGGCCCCGCTCATCGTTTCGGGCATGGCATCCGCGTTGGTATGGGCCGCATAAACCGCAAGGCCAGCTTCCAAAATTCGATGAACAAGGCGCTCAACCCGCCCGCTATTCCCAATTTGGGTGAGTGAATCAAAAAGCAAGGGGTGATGGGTGACCAAGAGATTGCAACCCTGTTCCAGGGCTTCTTCGATAAGTTCATCGTTGACATCCAACCCGACAAGGATCCCTGTCAAGGCTCGATCCGTGCGGCCGCATTGAAATCCGCAGCGATCGTACGATTGTTGCAGGCCCGTAGGAAAAATTTGGTCCAAAATCCGGACCGCTTCGTTAATTAACATGGCTTCTTGAATCCGGTTGGGTTGCTGCACTAAAGGTAATGTACTTTTGTCCAGCCATGTTATCGCTTCCCAAAGGCACCTTGGACCGTCCCTGGTTTCAACTCCTGGCCTGGCCCTTGTCATGGGTCTACGGACTCGTTATGTGGCTTAGAAATTTGGCCTACGACCAGGGTTGGCTCAAGTCCACTTCACCCTCGGTCCCGGTTGTTTGTATCGGCAATCTCAATGCAGGCGGTTCAGGCAAAACACCGCATACCGAAACCGTGGCCGCCTACCTCCACGAATCTTTGGGGCTCATCGCCATCCTATCGAGAGGTTACGGTCGACGGACCAAGGGTTTTCACCTGGCCGGTGAAGGCGATAACCCCGGGACCCTTGGCGACGAAGCTTACATGCTTTTTGCCAAATTACCCTTTGTCCCCCTGGCCGTTTGCGAAGACCGTTTGGAGGGCCTGCGACAATTGCAAGCCCGCTTTCCGAATCTCAAAGCTGTTGTTATGGACGATGGCTTTCAACATCGTCGTTTGAAGCCGCATCTCAGTTTTGTCCTGAGCGATTACAGCAAACCCTTTTTTGAGGACCATCTTTTGCCATGGGGCACATTGCGCGAACCCTGGAAGGGGTATCGCCGGGCTAACCTGGTTGTTTTCACCAAATGCCCCCCCACCCTACGCCTTTACGATCGCAAGTTTTACAGCGGCAAAATCGCAGGCCTCAGCCCGGACAAAGTTCTTTACTCCTCCATTGAGCATTTGGATCCCGTTTTTATGGAGCCTTTTGAGCAAAGGCCCCTCGAGTCCCAAGGTCATTATCTCTTGGTGACCGGGATCGCCAACCCTGATTTGTTAGGGAACCACCTGAATGACCAAGGCCTGATTTATAAACACTTGTGTTACGAGGATCACATCGAATACACCCCCGAGCGCTTGGATGAAATTTTGGACGCGTTTCGAGCCCTGCACGGACCCAACCGCGCTGTCATCACCACCGAAAAAGACTTGGTCAAACTGGCACCCCATCGGGATTTCTTTGTGCAACATAGCATGCCATTGGCCTATATCCCTATACAAATTGAATTTCCGGAGCGGGATCGTCGCCTGTTGGTGCAGCACCTGAACGCCTTTGTGACCCAATGCAGGGATCGCCAATAACCTTTTCCGTCCTCCAAAAGCGAATCCGTTTCATCGCAGGATTTGCGTTGGCAGGCATGCTGGGCCTGGTCCTTGGTTGGAGGCCCGCCTTAGCCCAAAAAACCCAGGGGCCGAATGAATTCAAAGCCCTTTGTTTGGATACAGCCCGCCTGCGTTGGGCCTGGACGCAGATCGACACCTTGGAATACGACTCGTTGGTCCTGGTCCCGTTGATGATGGGAACCATTTCGGGACCTGAAAGCAGTCGTCTGCACACCGGAGGGGAGGGATACCCGTGGGTGCCCCTTGCTTGGTCTCCCAAGACCGCCCGTGATCGATGGTGGGGGCCTTGGCCCGGTTCGATGGATGCCGACCAAGAACTAAAAATCCCTACCCACCCCAAGCCGTGGACCCGTCTGGCCTTTGGGGCTGGCGGTAACAATTTACAAACCTTGGGGCTGGAGCACCATCAAAGATTGGGTCCTGGACTGCGCGCCGGTGCTCGCTTTCGATCGCTCACCCACGATGGATTTTTGCAGCGCTCCGGGGGCAAATACCGTGCAACGGATCTGTACGCCGGCGGTACCCTTGCTCCAGGTCGGCATTTTGTTTGGCTGGAAGGGCGTTTCATGGGGTTGAATTGGAACGAAAATGGAGGGACCTCTTCGGCCACTGCTCCGCTATCGGCGGGATACAATCCCCTGAACCTGGGGGTGCGCTTGGGCGATGCCTCTTCCCAAAACGCAATGCAGCGATGGAGCTTGCGCAACGATTTCAAATACAACAACGGCTGGCAGGCCTTTCATCGGTTGGGTTTCGAAACCCTGCGTTGGGGTTTCCGAGACGGCCGGGTGGGCCAAAACCTGGGTTTTTATACCAACCCCAACGCCCTGCGTGATAGCAGTGCGGCGTCCGATAGCACCGCTTTGCGCCAATGGAGTCAGGAATTGGGGATTTCTCGTAACACAACTTGGGGAACCCTGCAGGTGGCCCTCACCTGGTCCCATTGGCGGTACTACAGCGGGACCACCCAACCCAACGAGTCTAGCAACGGGTCTGCGGCCGTGGATCGACGAGACCAGGGTCTAACAATGCATGCATCGTGGGCCTTCCCTGGGGGGAGCACGCTGCGCATGGAGCAGGGACTCTATCATGGGTTTTTGGGATTGGCATCGCGCTTGGAATGGGAGATCCAAACCCAACAAAAACGGGCCTGGTTGCCAACCCGAACCCTGTGGTCGGCTTGGGTTGAACCCCCATCCTACCGACAACGCCTGCTGCAAACCAACGCCTTGTCTTGGGACGTTGCCGAACGACCCTCCACCCGCGGGATGAACCTTCACACAACCTGGGAACCGAGAATGGCGGGCAGCCACCGCTGGTCCATGAACGGAGGGGTGGCCTGGAATCTCACCGGCCTGGGCGATGATTCATCCAGCAGCGGTGGGAAAGCACTGCTTATGCAAAGCCAACCCGGCCCGGTGGCCTACGCACGTCTCGAATTGAGGGGCCGTTGGTTCAACCGACGCAGCGAACAAGGCTGGCATTGGAAATACCAACATCTGCTGCAATGGAGCAGCGACCCCACCTGGATACCGGTTCCCCTGTGGTCCATGGAGGATTGTTTTTATTACCAACGCAAAACCTCCAAAGGCTGGTCATGGGTTGGAGGGCTGGCACTCCGTTGGATGAGCGCCTTCAACGGCCCGGATTACCGACCCGAATTGGGCTTGTGGACCCTAGGTACAGCGGGGACCCGCGGACAGGTGGGGGCCTATCCCTGGATGGACTTACTGGCCGGGATCAAAGTTCGCCAAACCCTCCTCTTCGTGCGGTGGGAACATGCCAACCTGGGTTGGCCTAACAGCGTTGGTCAATGGGTTCCGGGCTATCCCCTGGGGGATCGACGATTGCGCCTTGGGGTGGATTGGACTTTCTGGGACTAGGACCAGCAATTCTTTCCCGGGGGCCTTGGTACCTAGGTTTTTTGTTTCTTTTTGCGGGCGGCCGGAAACAAAATATTGTTAAGAATAAGTCGGTAGCCCGGCGAATTCGGATACATGCTCAGTTCGGTGGGGGGCTCCCCGACCAGATGTTGGTAATCTTCGGGGTCGTGACCTCCAAAGAAAGTCCAGGTTCCTTTGCCAAAATTGCCATGAATGTAGCGGGCCTCGTTCAGGGATTTGGATTCGCCCATGACCAGGACTTCGGGCTTGATCAAATCCTTGTTAAAAGCCGTGGTTTGACCCATAAATCCTTTGATCAGGCGGGTATGGTTTTGGCAAAGCATGGTGGGCACCACATCCCATTTGGCTGAGAAATCAAAGATCGTGAAAAAATCTTCGGTCTCGGGGACCATCCCCCGCGTTGTGGTCACATCAATATTCGAGAACTCGTATTCCAAAGGATTGGGCGTCAGGGTGAAATTCCGAAAAGCAAAGCAAGCATCGTCGTTGAGCTTGTCCTGGGCCAACGGATCGGAGGGATCCCCATCGTACATGGTTTCGCAGATATCCAAGCCCAAAGCCGCCAAAGCGATATCGTAGGAATCGGTGGCCGAACACATCGCAAACAAAAACCCACCACCGGCCACAAACTCACGAATCCGTTGAGCAACAGCCGACTTGAGGGCCGAGACTTTGGCAAAACCTCTGCTCTGAGCCAATCGTTCCGCTTCCTCGACCTCGGCTTGGTACCAGGCAGCGTTTCGGTAGGCAAAATAAAAGCGCCCGTACTGCCCCGTAAAATCTTCGTGGTGAAGATGCAACCAATCGTACATCGGGAGCTGACCGTCCAAGACCTGGGGATCGTAAACCTTATCGTACGGAATTTCAGCATAGGTCAGGGCCATGGTCACCGCGTCGTCCCAAGGCTGTTTGGTGGGAGGGGTGTAGACGGCGATCCGGGGGGCTTTTTCGAGTTTGACCACCTCCATATTAACAGCAGGGTCGGCCACTTCTTGAAGGAGTCCGCTGTAGGTATTCTCGGCGAGAACTTCGTAGGTAACCCCTCTCAATCGGCATTCGGCTTCGAGGGCCTGAACCTGCGGCATGGCAAAACTCCCGCCGCGGTAATTGAGCAACCACTGGGCATCCATGCTGCGGCTGATGGCCCAGTAGGCGATCCCGTAGGCTTTGAGGTGATCCCTTTGGTTCTGGTCCATGGGAATCAGCAAACGGGCGGCCTGGGTAGACCACAGGGTGGTCCAGGCCATCAGAACCCCCAAAAGGAGAACCCGCATACCCTGGTTGTGAAAAAGATGGTTATTTGCCTTCACCCCTCAAAATTATCAAAAAGGTATAGATTAAAATCTTGAAGTCCACCAACAGCGAACGATTCTCCACATAAACCAAATCGTAACGAAGTCGCTGTATCATTTGTTCCACATTCTCGGCGTATCCATAACGAACCTGGCCCCAGGAGGTGAGGCCGGGTTTGATGCGCAACAAATGTCGGTAATGAGGGGCCCGGCTAACAATCTGATCAATGTAGAATTTGCGCTCCGGGCGGGGGCCCACTAAAGACATATCCCCTATCAACACATTCCAAAACTGAGGGAGTTCATCCAATCGCCATTTGCGCATGACCCGCCCCCACCGTGTTATTCGTGGGTCATCCACCGAAGAAAGTTGGGGGCCATCCATCTCGGCATGTTGGCGCATGGATCGAAATTTTAGAATCCAAAAGCGACGGCCCTTGAGTCCGATTCGCTCTTGACGATAGAGAACAGGACCGGGAGAATCCAGACGAACCCGCAACATACAGTACAGCATCAAAGGAGAAAGCAAGACCAAGGCCACCAAGGCTAAAGACTTGTCTATCAAAACTTTGATGGTAGTTTGCCAGGCGGGCATGACCTCGGGGCGTACCTCAATGAGGACGGCGCCCAGGATTTGTTGCATTTTTACTTTTCCAAGTAACAAATCATACATAACGGGAACCATTTTGAGGATCACCGGTTCGCTGCGCAGGGCTTGTAGGACACCGGTCAGGTATTCCCTATCTTCGGGCTCGGCCGCCAACAAAACTTCTTCGACTTCCAAACGCTGCACCAAATCGGCCACCGAATCCGCGCCGCCCAAGCATCGCAGGGTAGGCAAATCCGGGTAGATTACCGACGTCAGGCGATCGTTTTGGTGACCGTTGAGGGAGACAAAACCGAGGATTTCGTTGGCCTTGGGGGCTCCGGGATTTTGATGCAGTTCTTCGTACAGCTGCAAAGCCACCGGGCCTGAGCCCACCAGCAAGGTTTTGAAGCGAATGCGTCCCGAGCGCAATCGTTGCGACAAGCGCGTTAGAAGAAACAAGCGAATCGGTAGGCCCAAACCCAGGTGCCAGGCCCAAAAAACCAGGACCGCCTGCATGTAAAAGGCTTCGGAGGGAACCTGATCATCCCAAAGCAAAGCAAAAGACAAGAGCACGGTACCCAAGAGGACCGCCAACAACATACGCCCCGTTTCGTTTAACCGGGATTTGCGGTAAATATCCTGGTAGGAACCGGACAAGGCATAAACCAGGACCCAAAACCAAGGCAAAATGAGCACACCCGTCAAACCCTGCAATCCATGTTCAAAACTTAATGCCCAGGAATCCCCGGACAAAGAGGACTGTCGATAGCCAAAAAACAAAATCCAGGCAAGGCAGCTTGCGCACCAATCGCCCAAGATCAGCATCAGCATATCCCAGCGTCTTCGGTTCATTGCAACAATTTGAGGTTATCCACCCAAACACGACTGGCAACCGTTGACCCGCTTGGGTGCAAAGGACGAAGCAAAACCCGGTAACGCGCCCCGTTAACAACGCCTAAATATGGTGAAAAGTTGATGTACTGCTTGGACCAAAGGGCCGTGGGTGCTAACTCGACAATCCAAAGGGGATCGCTGATATCCGAACCCAATTGACTTTGCAGACCCACCTGCAACGGCACATTGTTACGGTAATTGAGTTCCAAGAAACAAGGCTTCCCTGCGGTTAGGCCAAATTGATCAATGCTCTCGGCCACCAGGTACGGCGCCCTTTGATCCACCGCCATATACAACGAAGAAAGTCCCTCAAAAACCGAATCCGTTCGGTTTTCTCGAAGCAGGACGGTATCCGAACCACTGCGGGCCCGCAGTCCAAATCCCAAATTATCAAAGTCTTCCAACCAAACATAACGCACCGTATTGCGGTACGATGTGCGGGGCCTGAGGGTATCCGTCCGACCACGGTAGAGATCCACCACGGTATCCCAAGGAACAAAGAACGGATAGGCCGCGCGGGTCGCTGAAATACCGTTGAGTAAAATCCCCGCATTGAACTGCAACCGGACGGTCCCTTCTCGAAGCAACGGTATGGTCGCCGGGAGCGGGTAGGCTCCCTGAAGATCCCCGTCGATGTACAACCAAACATCCTTGACGCGGGCCGAAAGGGTGCCCTGGGTTTGGGGAGTGCCTACGACCTGCACCGTGTCCACATGAAGGTAGGCCGGGACCCCTTGGTCTTTGGCATACCAACCGCAACTTTGGAGCAGACAAAGGGATAGCGCCCAGAGGCCGACCCCAAGGCTACGAGGCATTGGCAATTTTGTCCAAAATTATATTGGCAACCCGCAGGGCTTGATAACCCTCTTCGATACTAACGGCTTCTTTGGTGTTTTGTTGGATGCAACGTCCAAAGGCATCCAATTCATCGCGGATGGCGTTACCAACCGGGGGTTCGCTTCGTTCAACGGCCATGTAACGCGGTGCCTTATCAGGGCCCAGGCCCAATTCGATCCAGTTGGATCCCTCACCGGGTTGGTCTTGCAATTCGATCATTTCCAACTTTTTGTCCAAAAAATCCAGGGAGAGGTAGGCGTTGTTTTGAAAAATACGCATCTTGCGCATGGCCTTGAGGCTGATTCGACTGGCTGTCAAATTGGCGACCGTTCCGTTGTGAAATTCCAAACGGGCATTGGCAATATCCGGGGTGGATGAAACCACCGAGACCCCGCTGGCTTTGACATCGCGCACCTCGGAGCGTACCATCGCCAAAACCAGGTCAATATCGTGAATCATCAAATCCAGAACAATGGATACATCGGTACCGCGGGGGTTGTAGGAAGCCAAACGATGGGCTTCAATAAAGCGAGGCGCCAAGCCCATGGCGGCGGCCCTGGTGTAGACAGGATTGAATCGTTCGACATGCCCCACCTGCGCCTTGACCCCGGCCTCGCGGGCCAAGTTGAGCATTTCAAGGGCCTGAGCCGGGGTGCCGGCGAGCGGCTTTTCGATGAACAAATGCTTGAGACGACGCAGGGCCATCAAGGCCAAATCGTAATGCGAAAGGGTGGGTGCCACAATATCCACGGCATCCACCAGGTCCATCAAGGGCTCGGGTTGATCATAGCCTGGCACCCCAAAGACTTCAACCGCCTTGGCCAAGGCCGATGGATCCGGGTCGTAGACCCCCACCACGTGGAAACGCTCCGGCAATTCGAGCAGGCATTTGAGATGGATTTTGCCGAGGTGCCCAGCCCCCAGAAGGGCCACGCGAACCGGGGGTACCGAAAGAGGCTCTGTATGCATGATTGTGACAAACTTAAAGCCTGCACCCTGTAAATTTATGCCTTCTATGCCTCCACTCACCGCCCTATCGCTACGGGATACCCCCCGTCACCAGGGTATGCGCAGGCAACTCATCGAAGAACTTAAATCCAAAGGCATCGCAGACCCGGCCGTTCTGCAGGCCATGTTGGAGGTCCCACGACATTTTTTCCTGGACCATGCCCTCAGCGAAATGGCCTACCAGGACAAGGCCATGCCCATTGGAGAAGGCCAAACGATTTCGCAACCCTATACCGTGGCCTTTCAGAGCAGCCTCCTAGAAGTCGCCCCCCACCTCAAAGTTTTGGAAATTGGCACCGGCTCGGGGTACCAGGCCGCTGTCCTGGACCGAATGGGTGCCCGGGTCTACAGCATCGAAACCATCAAGCCCCTGCATCAGCCTGCGCAATCGTTGTTAAAACACCTGAATTGCCGTGCCAAACTCTTTGTAGGCGATGGCAGTTTGGGCCTTCCCTCCTTTGCCCCCTTTGATCGAATTCTGGTCACGGCCGCCTCGCCCAGCGTTCCATCCGCCCTCCAAAATCAACTCAAAGTAGGGGGTCATCTGGTGATCCCGGTCGGGACGCTCGAAGAACAAACCATGCTCAAAATCACCCGACTTTCGGAAGGAGAATTCAGCACCCAGTCCTATCCCGGCTTTCGTTTCGTGCCCCTGACAGGGGCCGAGGGCTGGCCAGGCTAGGGTTACCGTTCGGTTTCCCTTTGCTGGTCCCGGTCCAGGTCTTTTTCTTTGAGGGCCTGTCGCTTATCGTGGGATTTGCGACCTCGGGCCAATCCTATTTCCAACTTGGCCCAACCCCTTTCGCTAAAAAACAAACGCAACGGAATGAGGGCCAAACCTTTTTCGGTGATTCGGTGATGGATTTTTCGGAGCTCGGCTTTGTTGAGCAATAGAAGGCGATCGCGCCAAGGTTCATGGTTCAGGTAAGAGGCCTGGGCATAGGCTGCAATATGCATCTTGCGAACCAAGAGTTGAGGGCCGTCAAAGACCGCATAGGAATCTCCCAGCCCAGCCTTGCCATCGCGTAGGCTTTTGATTTCCGAGCCTGTCAGGACGATTCCCGCTTCAAAGCGCAATAAGATTTCGTAATCGTGCTGGGCCTTGCGGTTGATGATTTCCGGTGTTACGGATTTGGATTTGGGGGCCGGACTCATAGGGTATCGCGCAATCGGTCAAAGCGTTGTTGGAGTAGCCCTCGGTCCAAAACCTTTTGGGTGCAGGTTCCGGTCGCCAATAAACGCCCGTTGGCCAAAGCCTCCCAGGAGCATAACACATCGTTGCCACTGCAGGCCTCCAGTGTTGCAATGACATCCACCCTTTGCCCCATGAGAGCCGGCGCCTTGTGTTCGATGGTCAATCCGTTACCAATGCCTTCTTCGTGGTCTTCGCGCAGTTTCAAAACAAATTGCCGGCATGCCCACTCGGCTTCCCTTGCCATGGCAAAGGTCGAACAAACAGGGTGTACTTCAACACCCCCAAAAGAAGCCGTATCCGCGGGGCCCACCACAAAAGAGGTGACGATTTTTTCCCCTGAAGGGATGGTCTTATGCATGGGTCTTGGGGCCGTTCAAGGTAGGCAAGGTCTGCATGTTGGTTTTGGCCACAACCAACAAAGTTGTCGCTTGGTTATCCTCCAAATGCACGGTACGCCCATCCGCTAAACGAAGTTCCCAGGATTGTCCCGCCGCAGAGCCCCGATGAATCACTTCAAAGGCCTGTCCAAACAGCAAGCCCAGGGCATTCACATCCCGCAACAAATTCAATTCACGGTTTTGAATTCCCGCAAAAACCAATGGAACGGATAAATCGCGATCCAAGGATCCCAAAGCGACTCGGTGCAACCCAACGGTTTGCCCGTCCGAACCGGGGATGGGGTTGCCGTGCGGGTCCGTGGTAGGGGTCCCAAGAAAATCCGAAAGCTTGTCCGTTAACAAAACAGACCGGACATGTTCCAATTCCTCGGCGAGTTCATGAATTTCCCCTGAACCCAGGCCCAGGCTACCCGCCAAAAAATATTCCCAAAGCCGATGGCGGCGAACTACATGCGATGCCAATTTGAACCCGTAAGGGGTCAACAAAGCCCCTTGATAGGGCTGGTAGTCAACCAAACCTCGTTCGGATAGCTTGAGCAACATGCTGGTCACCGAAGATGGCTTGGTGTGGAGCGATGCTGCAAGGGTGTTGGTGTTGACCGGATAGGCGTCGTGTCCTTCGGGAAGGCCCCCGTAATCGTAGCCCGACAAACGATAAATCGCTTTGAGGTAATTCTCGGTGGAACGGGTCTGCTTGAGCACAGCCAAAGATAAATTTGGGGGAAACAATGCAGCCCGACCGTGCCCCACTTTTCTAAACTTCGACTCCAACAACTCGCCATCCTCCTAGGGGTCTGGGCCCTGTGGTTGGTTGGGGGGGCTTTGGAGACGACCTCCAAGGCGCAGGCCCCCGAAAAAGCCCCTCTCCGTTGGGGTGAACGCGCGCCAGGCCTGCACCTACAGCCCTTCCGTGCACCACTGCGTCACAGAAATTCGGGGCGGCATCCCAAAAACCAGAAGATCTTGTTGCTGGTTTTTGGCGACATCGCATGCCCTGCCTATCACCTCTACCTGCCCAGAATAGTGGGTTTAAAAGAAAAAATTGCGGAACTCAATGGGGAAATCCTGTGGATCTACCCCCACGCATTGGACTCCAACCTGATCCCTTACCCAGGCGCCAAGGTATTCAAAGATTTGCTTGGTCAAAGCATGGGGGCTTATCGCATCGCTCGTTTGCCCACCCTGGTCGTCCTCCAAAAAGACCGTGAACAAGCGAGGAAACCTTTTTTATGGAGTCGCAAAATCCGGCTAGGCAATTGGTCTATTCGCTATGTTGGGGCCGTTGACCAGGACCCCGAGGGACGTGCGATCGGAATCCGTCAGGACCTCGTCGAAGCCTTGCGGGATTTGACCCAAAGTTCCTATGTTCGCATCCCGGCAACCCGAACCCACGGATGCCCCTACCCGGTACCTCCACGACCCTAACCCACTCATTCCAACCAAATGCCTGTATTCAACCATCGCCTGAGCAGGGCCCTTTGGGCGGTTTTTTTTTGTTGGACCCTGCTGACCGGTCCTGCGGCCTTGGCCCAAACTGACACGTTGTTTTGGTTTGCGGCCCCGGAGGCCAGCGCTGGATTGGGAGAGGTTCCCGTTTCATTGCATCTATCGGCCGGACCCGCAGGAGCCCAAATCACCGTGGATCAACCGGCCAACCCCGTTGGATTCGCCCCCATCAACTTGACCGTCGCACCCAACACTGTCCTGGTCCATGACCTGACATCCCGCCTTGCCCAATTGGAAAACCAACCGGCCAACGCGATTCTCAATTTGGGACTGCGCATACGTTCCACCCAGCCCGTAGGTGTTCTCTACGAAATCCGTTCCCCCCAGAACGCGGCCTCCTTTACCCTCAAAGGCAAGACGGCCTTGGGCCTGCGGTTTTTTGTGGGAGGGCAAGCCTCGTTGGCGGCTTGGGTCAACGATGCATCCCTGGTTCCCGCAGCGCGCAGTCGTTTTGATATCGTCGCCACCCAAGACAGCACCCAAATTACGGTAAGCCCCCGCAGTGATATCGTGGGGCACAACGCCAACCAAACCTTTCAGCGTATGCTAATGCGAGGCCAAACCTATTCGGGGGTTGCGGTGGGTACGGGCGGTCTTAACAAAGTCAGCGGATCGCTCATTAACAGCAACAAGCCTATTGCGGTGACCTATTCAGACGATGCAGTCCAAGACCTCGGTCAGTTCGGGCCTTGCCGCGATATGGTGGGGGATCAGTTGGTACCTGTTCAGTCGGTCGGCACCGAATACATTGTTGGCAAAGGAATCCTTAGCAACCAAGGAGGGAGCAATGCCCTGCCCGACCGCTACTATGTGACCGCCACGGATACAGGTACGGTCATGCGGATCAACGGATTGCCCTTGTATACCTTCACTTCAGCCGGGGAGACCTATCCCTTGACGGTCAACAACCCTTCGGAAATTATCCAGACCAACAAACCGGTTTATGTATTTCATGTTACAGGAATGGGCTGTGAAGTGGGCGGAGCTCTGCTGCCGCGTATCCAATGCACCGGTTCCCGGCAAGCTCGCTTTTTCCGGAATACAGGCGATTCGCTCTACCTCTTAGCCGTGGTACAAAGCGGGGGTCAGGGCTTGTTCACCGTCAACGGCTTGTCCACCGTCCTCAATGCTTCGGATTTTGCCCCTCTGCCCGGAAGCCAATGGTGGGTGGCCCGCAAGAATATTGGCCCGTTGGTCCCCTCTACTGGAACGGTCACCCTTCAGAACAGCGTTTACACTTTTCACGCCGGGCTCATCTCCGGTTCATCGGACCTGGATCCCCAAGCCGCCAACGCCATCCGCTACGCCTACTTTTCGGATTATGGCCTGAGTGCCAACCGAGATATTTACGATACCTTGTGCCAAGGACAGGCTCGTTTTCTGGGGAATCGTCGTTTTGATAGCACCGGTATCTACTTGGTCACCTACAGTTCAACCACCCTTTGCGATTCAACGGTCACTCTTTTTCTGACGGTTTATCCCAAAGACACGTTCAACCTGTCGCCACGACCCGTTCAGGCTTGCGGTTCGTTTCGAATCAATGGCCGTAACATAACTGTTTCGGGGACCTATACCGACAGCCTGCGCAATCGTTGGGGCTGCGACAGCCTCTCTGTTCTCCAACTCACCGTCCACCCCCTCTACAACCAAAGCCTGCAACGCAGCGTTTGCGATAGTTTTTATTTTGACGGTCGTTGGCTACGCCTATCGGGCAACTACGCCGATACCCTCCAAAGCCTCCAAGGCTGCGATAGCATTGTCCGACTTCAATTGACCATCGGCAGCAGTTATTCGGCCAGCGAAGAGGTCCGAAATTGCGGCCCTTACCGATGGCGGGGTCAAACCTATTCAAATTCAGGAACTTATACGCGATTGATCCCCGGTCCCGGGGGTTGTGATTCTTTGCTGGAATTACGGCTGCAAATCCTGGAGGTTCCAAATGCCCTCCTGCCTGGACCCGCCGAACACTGCTTGGACGATGGACCGGTTCGACTGGAACTCGGACAACCGGCTGGTGGGCGTTATGTTGGCGATGGAGTCGTCGGCAACCTCTTTGCCCCGAGCTTGCGACGTGATTACGAGGTTCGGTATATTGTTACGAACCAGGACGGATGCAGCGATACAGCCTTGCTAAGAATCAGAGTGCATGATGAATGCAATGCTTTTTTGCATCTACCCAACGCCTTTGCCCCTGGAGATCCCAACAACCCGGTCAACCGAAGCTTTGGCATGGTTTCCTATAACATTGCCAAGGTTTGGGTCCGCGTTTATGACCGATACGGACAAGTTGTTTTTGAATCCGAGGACTTGAACTTTGGATGGGATGGGACCTACCGCGGTGAGGCTTTACCGGCGGGGACTTACATTTATTCGCTGGAATACACCGAAGCTTCCCGTCAAAAAGGCCAACGATCAGGCCTCCTGCACTTGGTTCGCTAAGGGATTTGGCGGCGGATTAGGGTCGGTTCTTTTCGGCGAAAAGAACCGCATCGCGCAGACGCACCGACATGGCCGTTTGCAATTCCCCCATCATACCCGAAACCGGGGCAAATTCACGGCGGCCGTTCAAAAGCCGCTCCATATCGCGGCGCTCTTGGCGTTCCGTGAAAACCTTGTCCGAGGGATCAACGCGGTTGCGATCCGCCCACACCCCGGCATAGAGTCGGCTCTTGTCGCCATCGTAGGTAACATAGCGTAGCTCGTCACCCGTCTCAACCTGAAAGATATCCGAGAAATAAACCTCCTCGTTCGAGGCATTGACCATTTGGCACTGCACCTTCATACGAATTACACTGCGACCGGTCCACTCGGTGTATTCAACTTTCTTGTAACGGGTTTCGGTTTGTTTTTGTTGGTTGGTCGGGTTCACCACCTCCACCGTGTATCCCTCCCAGCCCCTACGGACTTCGGATCGCAAATCAGGCGGAATAATCTGAAGCTCAAGAACTTTTCCACCAAGAACAGTGTTGGCCCCCAGGGAGCGAGCGGTTTCCAAAATGACCTTGTTCCCCCCAAAAAGCAAATTCGCCTGTTGCTGCAATGCATTGTTAATCGCCACTTCATCCACCAGCTGAATGAAGCGATTGCGTTCCATGGTCAAGGCCGATCGCAAGAAGGTATGCGGTGTTAGCATGAAGGCAAATCCGGTACTCCCGTCAAAGGGAAGGATGGCCAGTTTCATCATCAAACGATTCTCGCAGACAATCATCATGGAGTCTAGATTCCTGAAACCGGGCAGAATGGCTTCGGCATCTTTGAAGCGCTGATGGGCCGCCCGAAAACGCTGACGGTCAAACATCGCCAACCCGTCTTCGTAGACCGGAATCACACGGGCCACACGCTCCATTTGAGCCGCATCCCGGTAATTGGGATCGACCCGCTTCATATCGGCCAAGACGGCCTGGGCTTCGGTGAACTGACCTTGGTCCATCAGACGGGCCGCCTGGTTGTAGGCCCCTTCCAAGTAGGTTGCTTTGTCGGACTCGTAGTCTGCTCGGTAACGGGCCGGAAAATCCAACTCAACGCGCAGAGCCTCCAAGTCACGGTAAAACCTCTCGGCCTTGACGAAGGCAAAAACCGCATCCGTTAATTGTCGCTCCCGGTGCAATCGGTCAAACTTGAGCAACAAAGCATCGAGGTGCTGCTGACCCGAACGCTTGAGTCCGGTTCGGGCCTCAATCAAAGTGGGCTTGGCGCGTAATGCCCGCATGTATTGAAGGGAGGCCTCTTCGTACAAACCTGCAGCAGCCATTTCGTCGCCCTTGGCCGTCCATTTGCGGGGCGATTGGCAAGAAGACAGGCCCAACAAAAACAGGGAAAGTGATACCATCACGGCATAGCGCCTGATGCAAAGCAATTTAGATTCAAGAGTTGGCATGGGTTCCGGTTTTGGGTTCAAGCCGGTACAGTCAAAATTAGGGGATTTCAACAAAGATTCGCTTGTAAAAGAACAAGCTCATTCCCACCCCAACCGAGATTCCGGTATCCGCCAGATTGAAGACCGGTCTAAAAAAAACAAAATAATCCCCTCCCCAAAACGGAAGCCAATCCGGCAAAAATCCTTGAAACAAAGGAAAATACAACATATCAACCACCCGTCCATACATCCAATCCTCGTAGCCAAACAATCGCCCGTAAAAAAGCGAGTCCACGATATTGCCACAAGCCCCGGCCCAAATCAATGCCAACGCAACCGTACCGCCGGTACGGGTTAAGCCTTTGTGAATGGTATTCCAGAAATAAAAACCCAAACCCACGACTGCAATAAGCCGAAACGAACTGAGCAATAATTTTCCGGTACGTCCCCCCCATTCCAAACCAAAGGCCATCCCATTGTTTTCAATAAAGAACAACTGAAAATATCTACCAAGAACCTCGATCGATTCTCCGTGGGCCATGTGGGTTCGGATCCATAATTTGGAAGCCTGATCCAGGACCAATAAACCAACGGCGACCGAAATCGCCAGGATTTTGGGCTTCAACCTATTGCTTTAGTTTGGCTTCCATCGATAGGGTGGCATGGGGTACCGCCATCAAACGCTCCTTTTGGATCAATTTGCCGGTTTCACGGCAAATTCCGTAGGTCTTATTCTCAATGCGAATCAAGGCGTTTTCGAGGTGATCGATGAATTTACGCTGTCGAGCGGCCTGCTGCGAATGCTGTTCTTTTTCGAGGGTTAAGGATCCTTCTTCGAGGGTAACGTACGAATTGGATGTGTCATCGGTACCGTTTTCGTTGGCATGCATGAGCTGTTCTTGGTGATAGCGGAATTCTGCCCGGGCATTTTCAAGTTTTTTGATGATGACTTTGCGAAAATCCTGCAATTCTTCGTCGCTGTAGCGGGTTTTGTTGGAGCTGTTCATGGTTGAGCGAATAAAAAGGAAGCGTTATGAATGGATTTAAAATTAAAGGCCAAATGGGGTTGGCCGAACGGTTTAGGCAGGTTTGTTATCCACTTTGTCAACAAAAACCCGGATCACGAGGCCCTCCAAGTCAAGAACTTCGGCCCCCTCCCTGGAGGAGGGCAGACCTTGCTGTATTTCCTGGGCCAGGACTTCGTTGGCCATGGAAGCCCCGTGCACCGACACCAATTCTGCCACCACCGGAAGATCTTCCAGGGTCAAGAGGATACGATCGGTTAATTCAAATCCACGATCCTTGCGAATTTTCTGGACGCGGTTCACCAATTCTCGGGCTGTACCCTCCAAGATCAAAGCGGGACTAAGGGAGGTGTCCAAGGCCACAGTCAGCGTTCCTTCGGATGCCGCCTGCCAACCCGGAATATCCAAGGTGATGACTTCCAAGTCTTCTACTTCCAGAACACAATTTACATCATCTACACAAAGCTCCAAACGCCCCTTGTCCAGAAACCCTTGGACCTCCAGGGCGCTGATTTGTTCCAGAGCCGCTCCCAACTTTTGGATAACCGTTGGGTAACGGGGTCCTAGTCGCCTGAATTGAGGCCTCAATTTGCGTTGGATTTGCAAATCACCGGTGCCTGTCCAAACAATGTCTTTGATATTCACTTCGTTGCGGATCAAGTCCAACATACTTGCCAGGCTTTCGGTATCCAAACCTGCCGGAGGAACCAAGCCCAAACGCTGAAGCGGTTGACGAACGCGAATGCCTGCTTTTTTGCGAAGGGACAAGGCCAGGGAACAAACCTGCTGGGCCCACTGCATTCGATGTTCCAACTCCGGATTTACCAACCCTCGATCCGCCTGAGGCATGCGGTCCAGATGGACCGACCTGAGATCATCCCCTGGACCAGCACCTATCAAATCCCGGTACAAGCGGTCTGCATAGAAAGGAGCCAAGGGAGCCATTAACTGGGACAAGGTCCGCAGGCATTGATGAAGGGTCGCAAAGGCGTTCCACTTATCGCGGCTCTTGCCATCCTTCCAAAAGCGACGGCGGCACAAACGAACATACCAATTGCTCAAGTGCTCATCCGTAAATTCCTGAATCGCCCGAGCGGCCCGGGTGGGCTCCATCTCTTCGTAAGCCGAGATGGTTTCGAGGATGAGGGAATGCAGGCGGGACAAAATCCAGCGATCCATTTCGTGAAGGCCTTCGGCATCCGCCTCCAGAGCCGGTGGCTCTGCATGGGGATCAAAGCCATCCAGATTGGCATAGAGCGCCCAGAATTGGTACGTATTGTAGAGGGTTCCGAAAAATTTACGCTGCACTTCTTCCACCCCTTTGGGGTCAAACTTGAGGTTATCCCAGGGCGGTGCATTCACCACCATGTACCAACGCAAGGCATCAGCCCCGTAGCGGTTCAGCATCAAATAGGGATCGATCGTATTGGCCAAGCGCTTGGACATTTTGTTGCCGTCCTTGTCAAGGACCAGTCCGTTGCTGATCACCGAACGAAAAGCCACGCTATCAAAAAGCATCACCGCCAAGGCATGCAGGGTAAAGAACCAACCCCGCGTTTGATCAACGCCTTCCGCGATAAAATCGGCCGGAAAAGAAGCCGGCAAACCCGTTGTTACAGCCTCCGCACCTTGACCCCATGGGTAATGATTTTGAGCATACGGCATGGCCCCCGAATCAAACCAAACATCAATCAAATCGGGCTCGCGATGCATCGGTCGACCGGTAGGAGAAACCAAAACAATGCGATCCACCTCGGGGCGGTGCAAATCGTTTAGTTCAGCAGGATTAGGCAAACCAGCAGCGCGAGCCTCCTCCATGGCGGATTTGAGCTCCGCCATAGACCCAATGCACCTGGTTTCCTGCCCGTCTTCGGTACGCCACAAGGGGAGAGGCGTTCCCCAAAAACGGGAACGAGACAGGTTCCAATCCACCAGGTTTTCGAGCCAATGCCCAAAGCGCCCGGCACCCGTGCTTTCGGGTTTCCAGCGAATGGTTCGATTCAGTTCAATCATCCGGTCTTTGAAGGCGGTGGTGCGCACAAACCAGGAATCCAAGGGGTAGTAAAGAATAGGCTTGTCGGTGCGCCAACAATGCGGATAACTGTGCTCGTATTTCTCGATGCGGAAGGCCTGTCCGGCCCGCTTGAGTTTGAGTGCGATAAGATCATCCGCACTAAGCAATTTGCGCAAGTCAGTGATCAAAGGCGCCAATTGTTTTTGTTGAATGGAAAGCCATTCGGCTTTTTCGTCATCGCTCAGGAAGGCCTCCTTGACCGGATAGCCGGCCAGCGGAAACTCGGGATCCTGAACCTCCTCGGTCAAACGCCCGGCCCGGTCCACCAGGGTCAGGGACCCCAGATTGTGCTGACGTCCGGCCTTGAAGTCATCGGCTCCAAAGCTGGGGGCCAAATGAACCAAACCGGTTCCCTCTTCGGTGCTGACAAAATCCCCGACCACCATCCGGTACGGATCTCCTTCCTCCGGTTTTGCGTACGGCAACAAGGGCTCGTAACGCAAATCCTGCAAAGCTGAACCCTTGATTTGGCCCCAAACCGTCAAGGCATCCTTGTCGGAATACGCCTGCAGTCGATCCAAAGCCAACAAAAACCCTTGCTCTTCGGAGGTATAGGGGTTGGGACCGCTCACCAAAACATAATCGATTCCGGCGCCTACGGCCAGACCCGTGTTGGATGGCAGCGTCCATGGCGTGGTGGTCCAGGCCAAGGCGTAGACCTGCAAATTCAATTCGGTAAAACGAGCCAGTCCCTCGGACCCATCGCCAAACCGAAGGTTTTGGAGCAAGGTTTGGGTCGCTCCGGCGGTCAACCGAAATTGGGCCACCATCGAAAGGTCCTTGACCTGGCGGTAGGTGCCCGGCTGATTTAATTCATGGGAGCTAAGCCCCGTTCCTGCGGCAGGACTGTAAGGCTGGATGGTATAGCCCTTGTAAAGGAGGTCTTTTTGGTAAAGTTTTTGGAGCAAAAACCAAACCGACTCGATGTACTCGTTGTGATAGGTTACGTAAGGCTTGTCCAAATCGATCCAATACCCCATCAACCGGGTCAATTCTTCCCATTTGCCGGTGTATTGCAAGACATCTTCACGGCAATGCCGGTTGAATTCTTCGATCGAAATGCTTTGTCCAATATCATCCCGGCGGATGCCCAATTTCTTTTCCACCTGCAATTCCACGGGCAGGCCGTGGGTATCCCAACCGCTTTTGCGCTCGACGCGATACCCCTGCATGGTCCAGTACCGTCCAAGGTAATCCTTGATGGTACGGCCCATAACGTGATGGATACCTGGTATCCCGTTGGCCGAGGGGGGACCCTCGTAAAAGACCTTGACCGGACGCTCGTCGGCCTTCAGGCTTTGCTCAAAAATCCGGTTTTGTTCCCAGAATTCGGTGATTTCCTGTTGAAATGCCGTCCAATCGGCTTTGGTGTATTCCCGGTACCTCTTCATAACCAAGGCGCAAAAATAGGCGTTTTCGTGCCCGGTCTGTTAGGGTTGAACGGTCGAACGGGGTCGCTTGGAGCGATCCATCCACAAAATCAGGGTAGGTAGCAAAACCAGATTGGCCACCATGGCCAAGAGGAGGGTTACAGCCGACATCAACCCCAAGGCCTGGGTTCCCCCAAAATCCGAAAATGCAAAAACCACAAAGCCAAAAAACAAAATAATGGAGGTATAAATCATGGACCCCCCTGTTTCCAGCGTACAAACCCGCAAATGCTCCATGGTGCTACGGTTATGACGTTTGATTTCTTGGTAATAACGCGCCAAATAGTGAATGCAATCATCGACCGCAATCCCCAAAACGATGCTAAATATCAAGACGGTGCTGGGCTTGATGGAAACCCCCATCCATCCCATCACACCGGCCGTGAAGAGCAAGGGAAGGCTGTTAGGCAACAGCGCAAACAACACCGCTTTCCAGCTTCGGTAGGTGATACCCATCATAAGGGCTATCAACAAGACAGCGAACAAAATGGAACCCGCCAAGGAACGAATTAAGTATTGATTTCCCCGAAGGAACATCAATGAATTCCCCGTAAAATAGACCTTTTCATCGCGACCTTCCATAATGGAATCCACACCGCGCCGCAAACCGTCGAGAACCCGATGCAGCGAATCGGTTCCCACATCGGCCATGTTGTAGGAAATGCGCATAAATTGTTTGGAGGAATCCATCAGGCGAAGGCTCAGACCATCTTGACCGGATTCACCTCGGCTTCGCAACAAATAAGGAAGTACAAAGGCTCTTTCTTGGGAATTGGGAAGTTGGTAATGGGCCGACGATCCCCCAAAATAGGCCTGATTGGCTGCTTTCACTAATTCAACCATCGAAATAGGCGGACCAAAGATGGGCTGTTCCTCTAACAAATTCTGAATTTGATCAGCCTTTTGGAGGAGGATGGGCGATTGGGCGCCGTTGGGACGGCCCGCATCCAAAACCAGGTCCAGGGGCATGACCCCACCAAAATGCTTTTCAAGGAAACGCAAATCCCTATAAACAAGGTCATTGCGAGGCAAATCGTCCACAACATAACTATTGGTTCGTAGTTGGACAATCCCGCTGATGGCGAAAAACAACAGGCCCAGCGTCACGGTCACCACCACCCGGCGACGGAATTCAATCCACCGGGTCAAGCGCTCCAGCCAACGCCGAATCCTTTGATTTTCGAGGTGACGAATTTGACGAAACCCCGGGGCTGGGAGCAAACTGAGAATTGCCGGAATGATCACAATGCTTAATACAAACATCACCATGACCGACAAACCGGTTACGAAACCAAATTCCTGGAGTATAACACTTTCTGTAAAGTAGAAAACAAAAAATCCAACGGCCGTTGTAGCGTTGGTAATCAGGGTTGCCACCCCTATGCGCTCGACAATGCGGGTGAGTGCTTTGATTTTGTTGCCGTGTTTGCGGTATTCGTTGTGGTACTTGTTCACCAAATAAACCCCGTTGGGAACCCCTATGACCACCATCAATGCAGGAATCAAACTCGAAATCAAGGTAACACTGTAACCCATGATGCCCATGATACCCATGGCCCAAACGGTTCCAATTCCCACCAAGGTCAATGAAAGCAACACCGTTTGAAACGATCGAAAAAACAAAAAAAGAACCAACCCCGTCACCACCACCGATGCGACCAAAAACCAAATCAATTCATCCTTGATCCGGGTGGCCATCACGGTGCGGATGTACGGCAGGCCCGATAGGTATACCGTGCTACCGGTAGTAACGGCGTAGGCCGATGTCCGTTTTTCAACGGCTGAAACCACCTCAATTCGACGCGAATCGTTGAGCGCTGACGGCTCCAAGGCCACGGCCATCAGAGCGGTTGATGTGGTAGGGTTCACCAACAAACGCTCGTAGGCGTTTTCAAACCGGTCACCTCCAGGGGTCCAACCGTTGGGACCCAGACGCGGTTGGTATACAAAGGATCGTAGGCTGTCGTTGCGGACCAAGAGGGGGATATCCGCCACCGTATAGGCCCTGTTGATGCCGGGTATTTGCCGAATGGACTGCGCCAATTTGGACCATTCCTGGGCAAAGGCAGGGTCTGTTACCGAAGGCACCGTGGTCCCCACCACCATAACATTCCCATCCACGCCAAAGCGTTGACAAAAATCAAGGTAGACCTTGTAGGCCGTATCGCTCTCCGGAATCAGTCGATTGCCCTGGTAGGACATCTTGACTTTGGTCGCCTGCCAACCCATCAAGCAGGTCAAGGCCAGGACCAACCCAAGCAGAGGCAGCCTTTGCCTTAGAATCAATCGCGCTATACCAAACCAAACCATGCTTTTGTTATGAAGGTTCTTGAAAACGACCGGTCAAGGCCGTGGTAGAATGACCGGGCAACAGGCTCACCAAATGAACCCTTCCCCCCGCCTGCTGAACGGTATCGGCTCCGACCACCGTTTCGACGGAATAATCCCCGCCTTTGACTAAAACATCGGGAATCAAAAGACGAATCAAATCACCCGGAGTCTCTTGGCCAAAGAGAACCACCGCATCGACCCAGACCAACGAGGCAAGAACTTCTGCTCTGGCGTTTTCGTCCTGGACGGGGCGATGGGGACCCTTGAGGCCCCGGACCGAGGTATCGCTGTTGAGAGCAACCACCAACCGATCCCCTTGGGCAGCCGCTTCCCTCAGAACCCGCAGATGACCTGGATGCAAGAGGTCAAAACATCCGTTGGTAAAAACCCAACGATACCCCTGCGCCTTCCATTCCTGGACCAGCTTTTGCAGATCGAGGTTATTGTGAAAGATCGGAGCCGCTTGGGTTTGCATGGTCGCTGTACAAACTCATCAAAAAATAACTTAAACCACCCACCACCACCACCAGGACCGTTTGAGCCAAATGACTCAGGGTCGCAAAAGCCAAGGCCGTGGTCGGGCTCATGTCCAAGCCAGGAATCATGCCCAGAGTCCATACAATGGCCGCATGATAGGCGCCCATGCCCCCTTGAACCGGCATTACAAAGCCAAAAGCGCCGGCCACCAACAAAAGCATGGCATCGGGTGCCCCCAGAGACTCCGCCCCGGGGAAGGCAAAAAAGCAGAAATAGGTCATCAAATAATACCCCAACCAAATCAAGGCGGTATAAACGCCCACCAGCCAAGGGGATGGAACATGACGCAGTCCGGTCACGCCTTTGCCTATATCGGCCAAGGTTTGTCGAATTTGGGTTGGAACCGGCACCAGGCGACCCAGGGTTCTCCAAAGCGCCACCACCGTTGCCATTCCCAACAAAAAGGCTACCAAAAAACCGAGGGAAACACCCGAATCGAAATTTGTTTTAACATAATTCAGAACCGGGTCGAGCAACAAATCTTGGTAACCCAACAAGACCCCCAAGGCCAGGACCATCAAGACCGCCAAATCCAACAAACGCTCCAGGACCACCGTGCCAAAGAGCGCACTCAAACCCAAGGGGGTTTTGCGGGCTAAAAGCAGGCAGCGGGTGATCTCCCCCAGCCTAGGCAAAGCCAGGTTGGCGAGGTACCCCGACATGACGGCGTAAAAGGCCTTGAGTGCCGAAGGGCGATGACCCAAGGGTTCTGCCAGCAAGGCCCA
>Ga0209598_10000042_pt1 | contig 88160 bp, 90 predicted proteins | sample M_140807_EF_Meta_FD_187317 | JGI IMG/M metagenome (GOLD analysis project Ga0209598, IMG submission 187317) | Freshwater microbial communities from Lake Montjoie, Canada to study carbon cycling - M_140807_EF_MetaG (SPAdes) (version 2) | ecosystem: Environmental > Aquatic > Freshwater > Lake... | reverse complement strand
GGCCAGCCACCGCGTTCGGTGCTGCTCGATGCCCTCACCCTCCAGATCCAGCTCACCCAGGCTTCCATTGCCCAGGCCCTGGAACTGGAGGCGCCGGGATCGCCCCAGGTGAGCCGGGTGCGGGTGGAGGAGCAGCAGGCCCTAGCGATCGGGGAGGCCCGCGGCCTGCGGCTGGCCGGACGTTTCGACTGGCGCCTCGCCGACGATCCGATCCGGGTCGACAGCCCTTTCGAGTTGTATTTGGCCCGGGGGGAGCGCGGCCAGAGCTGGCGGTTGGCGCGGCCCGGTTCCCCGGCGCCCCTGGATCCCTCAGCGGGACATCCCGCAACCGCAGCAGCATCTTCGGCCGATGCCACTCCATCAAGTCAGTCCTGGATCACCTATCCCCTGCCCCTCCCTGGACAGCGCGGGCGTGGCTGACGGCGGGGAGAGGGACCGAGTTCAGCTGTGGCTGGCCGCCGCTGCCGGTACGTCGGCTTCGTTCAGGTTGAGCCAGCGGGCGATGGGGCCAAGGCTCAGGCCCTGGATCAGCAGGTTGAGCACCACGACGCAAAACACGATCACCTCAGCATTGGTCACCAGTTTCGGCACCAGGCTCGCATCAATTCCCCGCACATAGGGTATCGCGTCTACCACCGTGAAGCTCAGGGCGAGGGGCACGGCACCACGCAATCCGCACCAGGAGATCAAGAGGGATTCTCTAAGGCTGAAGGGGGAGAGCCACTGAAAGGCCAGCACGCTCAGGGGCCGGGCAATCAACATCATCCCCAGGGCAATCACGATGCCTTCCGGAAACGATCCGAGCATCCTGGCCGGATTCATCTCCAGTCCGAAGATCAGGAAAATCGTGATCTCCGTCATCGTATTGAAGGGCAGCAGGGTCTCCACGAGCATGTCGGCATTGACGCGGGTGTTGCGATAGACGTGATTGCTCATGAACAGCCCGGTGACATAAGCGGAGATGAAGCCTGAGCCCCCGAGGGTTTCGGCCAAGCCATAGGAGAGCAAGGCAATCGCTACGCCGAGAATCAACAGCTGGTGGCTGTGATCCACGAATTTTTCAAGGCTGAAGCGGGCCAGATAGCCAAGGATCACACCCACGATCAGTCCGGAGCCGATCTTCTGGAGAAACAACTGGATCTGTTCCATCAGCACCAGTTCGCCGCCACCGTTGTGACTCACCGTGAACAGGCCAACCACTGCACCCAGAACTAAGATGGCAGCAGGATCGTTCACCGAGGATTCGAATTCCAGCAGGGAACTCAGGCGTTTCGGCAGCGGTTTCGCCATGCCGCCCAGCACGCTAATCGTGGCGCCAGCGTCGGTGGATCCCAGGCAGGCGGCGATCAGCATCGCCACGGCCAACGGCATCTGGTTGAAGCCCAGTTCGATGCCATCAGCCGTGGGAGAGGAAACGAAGTTGATGATCAGGCCGAGCAGCAGGGTGGAGATCAGCACACCTCCTACGGCCAGCGTGACGCCATACTCCAAAAAGCCACGGATCGAGCGCAGTTCCGTACGCAGCCCGGCATAGAACAACAGCATCGAAAGGCTCAGGGTGTGCAGCCACTCGATCGTTTCGTGGCCGATCAACGGGGTTTTAGTGTTGATCATCACCCCCAACAGCAGCACGGCGAGAATGGCCGGGATGCCGGCACGGAGCGCGAAGCGGCTGATCGCCAGGGTGCCCAAGAAGAGAGCACCCACCACCGTTGTCACGAGAGGAAGCGGTAGTCCATCACGGAAGGTGGGGGGATCCAGCAGTTGTTCGGCGCCTCCAGCCGCGACGCCGGTCTGAACCGTTCCCACCAGCGCCAGGAGGCATTCCATCCCATGGGTAATGGACAAATCCTGTACCGCCGCTGTCTGTACGCGCCAGTGTATGGCTGGAGCCTCAGTCCTCCTGTTCGGGAGCAGCCCCATGCCGCAGCCGCCTCCCGGTTGATTGAGGCGTGGTCTGTTTGCCTGCCTGGCCCACCAGAATGCTCGCCAGAATCAGCCCAGCCCCCGCCAAGGTGGCGGCGCCGATCCCTTCTCCGAATACCAGCCAGCCCCACAGGGCAGCGAAGGCTACCTGGGCGTAGCCGATCGTGGTGGCCCGCGCGGCGGGCAGGTGCACCAGTCCGTGGGTCAGGGCGATCTGGCCCACCTGGGTGAACAGGCCCACCCCCAGCAGCCAGCCCAGTTCAGCCGTGGTGGGCAGTGTGGGGCTCAGCGCCACCAACGGCAGGCTGAGGGGAATCGACACCAGGGGAAACCAGAGCACGATCACCTGGGGATGCTCGCTTCGGCCCAGTTCCCTCACGCTCACGTAGGCCACCGCGGTGAGCAGGGCACCCGCCACGGCCCAGGCCACCCCATCCGGGGGGAAGGGTCTGGCCCGGGCCGCCGCCTCCGAAGGGATGGGCCATCACCAGCACCCCCAGCCAGCCCAGCGTCATCGCCAGGGCGATCCGGGCTCCGGGCCGCTCCCCCAGCCAGGCCCAGGCCAGCAGGGCGGTGACCGAGGGGTAGAGGTATTGCAGCACCGTGGCGGCGGCCAGGGGCAAGCGCATCACCCCCAGATACACGCAGAACAGGGCCGCCGTTCCCACCGCCCCACGCAGGGCGAGCAGTCCGCGCCGCTGACCCAGGGGATCGAGGCCGGCCCGCCGCACCAGCCAGCCGCTGAGCACCACGCTCACCAGGGCCCGACCCAGCACCACCTCCGCCACCGGCAGGCGGCCGTGGAGCTGCTTCACGCACACCGTCATCAGGCTGAAACTGAACGCCCCTGCCAGCAGCGCCAGAACCGCCCGACGGGAGGGGCTCCATCCCTGGTGGGATGGAGCACAATGGCCGAAGATTTCCCACCATCGCTGGCGTCGGCGCACCTTCAAGGGGCCAGCCCCCATCCCATTCCAACCTCCAACTCCACAGCCCCGCTCCGGCCTCTCCCAGCTTCCCAGGTTCCGCCCTGGCAGCGGCCCGCCCTCAACGCGCACCCCCCTTCCTGTCTTGGTCAGCCCCCGCCTCCACCCCCGCACGATCGAGGCCGTCAAGGAGCGGGCCGACATCGTGGATGTGGTGGGCGAACACGTGGTGCTCAAGAAGAAGGGCCGGGAGTTCGTGGGGATCTGCCCCTTCCACGACGACACCTCGCCGTCGATGACCGTTTCGCCGGCGAAACAGTTTTATTACTGCTTCTCCTGCGGGGCCGGCGGCAACGCGATCAAGTTCCTGATGGAACTGCAGCGCGGCAGTTTCACCGATGTGGTGCTGGAGCTGGCCCGCAAGTACCAGCTGCCGGTCGAAACCCTGGAGGGTCCCCAGCAGGAGCGCCTGCGCCAACAGCTCTCGCGGCGCGAGAAGCTCCATCGCGTGCTCTCCCTGGCGGCCGGCTGGTTCCAGGCCCAGCTCCGCTCCCCAGAGGGGGCGGCCGCCCTGGCCTATCTGCGGCAGAACCGCGGTCTGAGCGAGGCCACCCTGGAATCGTTTCAGTTGGGCTATGCGCCGGACCGCTGGGATGGCCTGCTGCGTCACCTTGAGCAGGTGGAAAGCATCAGTGCGGAGCTGCTGGAAGCGGCGGGTCTCGTGGTGCCCCGCAAGGGTGGCCAGGGCCACTACGACCGCTTCCGGCAGCGGGTGATGGTGCCGATCCGTGATCGCCAGGGCCGGGTGATCGGCTTCGGCGGCCGCAGCCTCGATGGCGCCGAGCCCAAATATCTCAATTCCCCGGAAACCGAGGTGTTCGAGAAGGGCCGCCATCTCTTCGGCCTCGACCGCGCCGCCGACCCGATCCGCCGGGCGGACCAGGCGGTGGTGGTGGAAGGCTATTTCGATGTGATCGCCCTGCACGCCGCCGGCATCACCAACACGGTGGCGGCCCTGGGCACCGCCCTCAGCCGACAGCAGATCACCCAGCTCTGCCGCTGCTGCGATGGCAAGCGGCTGGTGCTCAACTTCGACAGTGACGGCGCCGGCGTGCGCGCGGCCCAGCGGGCCATCGGTGAGGCGGAACAGCTGGCGCTGCAGGGCCAGCTTGAGCTTCGGGTGCTCCATCTGCCGGCCGGCAAGGATCCGGACGACTACCTCAAGGAGCACGGCCCGGGTGATTACCGTGCCTTGCTCGAGGCGGCTCCTCTCTGGCTCGACTGGCAGATCGAGCAGGTGCTCGCCGGCCGGGATCTGGCCCGGGCCGATCAGTTCCAGCAGGCGGTCACGGCGCTGGTGGAGCTGCTCGGCAAGCTGCCCCAGTCGGCGGTGCGCAGCCACTATCTCCAGAAGGTGGCGGAGCGCCTCTCCGGCGGACAGGCTCGCCTCACCCTCCAGCTGGAGAACGACCTGCGGCAGCAGGTGAGGGGCCAGCGCTGGCATGGCCGCTCATCGCGATGGGAGCAGCCGGGTGAGGCGGGGGTGAGGGAGCGGGCCGAGGCCGAGGTGCTGCGCCTCTATCTGCATTGCCCCCCCTGGCGCGCCCGCATCCGGGCCGATCTGCGGCGGCTCGATCTCGAGGACTTCGCGCTGCAGCACCATCGCCGCCTCTGGGCCACGATCGCCGAGATCGAGGAGGACAACATCGGTGCCGGCCGCCTTGAGCAGGTGAGCCGCGGCCTCGATGCCGGCCAGGAGCTGGCCGATCTCGATCTGCCCCGTCTTCTGGGGGATCGTTTGGTGCTCGATGGCGACCACGCCACCCTGCTCACTCGCCTCACCCCCCTGCTTGAGCCCTCCGATGTGCAGCGGCTGTCGCTGAATCAGCCCGAGCTGCAGTTCCGCGGCGCCACCGCCTCCCTGGAACGGCAGCGCACCCTGAAGCGTTGTCGCCACCTGCTCGATGCCTGGAGCGCCCAGCGGCTGGCGACCCTGGAGCAGTGCATCGCCCAGCTTCTGGAGGCCGCCAGCCCCGGCCCCGCCGCGGCCCTGCCCCCGGGCTCCGGCCCCACCGTCACCCCGGATCTCGAGCCCCTGGCGGCCCTGCTTCCCGCCCCCCTGATCGACATGGAGGAACGCATCGACCAGCTCTTCGCGAGCCTCAATGCCGATGCTCTGCGCTTTCAGGAGGCCTATTACAGCGAGCGCCGGTACCTCGGCGCCCTCGATCAGCGCCGCTGTGCCGGCTACGGGGAGATCCTCGCCGCCCCGGCCGCCTGAGCCCACGCCGCTGTCCCCCCATCCCATCCCTGCGGACCCTTCCTCCAAGGTCAACGGGTCCCGGTGGCTCTGCCTCCTACGAAGCGGCGGGATCGCCATACGGTGAGGCAGTGCCGTTGTGGCCATGACCTGCACCTTGACGACCTCCTATCCCATTCCCGCCGATGAGCCCCTGCGGCTGCGGGATCTGGAGCGCCATGCCGTGATCGGCGAGGCCAGCGACCCCCATTTCGAGCGGCTGGTCGACCTGGCCGCCTCGCTATTTGAGGCCCCGATGGTGGCCATCTCCCTGGTGGATGCCGAGCGCCAATGGTTCCTGGCCTCCCGAGGGCTGGGCGGGCTGCGGGAGACCCCCCGCAGCACGGCCTTCTGCGCCCACGCCATCGCCGGCAATGGGGTGATGGTGGTGCCCGATGCCCTCAGTGATGAGCGCTTCCGCGCCAACCCCCTGGTGCAGGGGCGCCCCCACATCCGCTTCTATGCCGGGGCCCCGCTGCGCAGCCCTGATGGCCACAACCTCGGCACCCTCTGCGTGCTCGACACCACCCCGCGGCCTCCTCTGGATCCCAACGGCCAGCAGCGGTTGCAGTGGCTCGCCGATCTGGTGATGCGGGAGTTGGAGCTTCGCCGGCTGGCGCTCCAGTGTCCGGTGACCGGCCTGCCGAACCGCCCCACCTTCCTGATGATCGGCGAGCGGGAATTCCAGCGGGCCCGCAGCGAAGGTCTGCCGCTGGCGCTGCTGCTCTTCGATGTGGACAACTTTCGCCAGATCAACAGCCGTTGGGGCCACGCCGCGGGTGATCGCCTGCTGCTCAACCTCTGTGACCTCTGCCGCAGCTTCCTGCGGGAGCAGGATTACGCCGGCCGCCTCGGCGATGGGGAGTTTGCCCTGCTGCTGGTGAACCGCGACTCCCAGGATGCCCTGCAGGAGGCCGAGGCCCTGCGTCTGGCCGTGACGCGGCTGCCGGGCGTGCACAGCCATTCCGATTTCGCCCTGCACATCAGCGGTGGCCTCACCGGCCTTGGCAGCGACGATCGCAGCTTCGAGGATCTGCTGCACCGTGCGGTGCAGGCCCTCCATCTGGCCAAATCCAACGGCCGCAACCAGATCGCCCGGCTGATGGCTGGTTCCGAGGCCTGAGCCAACCAGCGCTCAGGCCCTGGCCACCGGGATGTCCGCCAGCCGGGTGGTGGCGGCCCGCGAGAGGTGGCCGCGCCGCATCCGCCAGGCCGGTGCCAGACCGCAGGCGGCCCACTGCACCGTGCCGCTGCCGTAGCGGCGGTTGAGGCCGTCCACGGCGGCCATCAGGGTTTCGCGGCGGCGTTGCTGCTCAGGGGTCTGGGGCACCAGCAGGTGGTGCTGCAGCAGGGCGATGGGGGAGAGCTCCTGCAGGATCACCCCCGCCTTGCGCAGGGGCTTGTGGGGGCGGAACAGCCGCTCGGCCATGGGCAGGGCGGCGGCCAGCAGCACGGCGGTGTCGTTGCTGGGCAGGGGCAGGGTGGTGGTGGCGGCGTTGGCGTAAAAGGCCGTGCCATCGAAGGGGCTGCTGCGCACGAACACGGTGAGGCTGCCGGCCCGCTGCCCCTGGCGCCGCAGCTTCTCGGCAGCGCGGCAGAGGTAGGTGGCCACCGCTTCCTTCAGGGCAGCCGCCGTGCTCACCGGTGTGCTGAAGCTGCGGCTCACGCAGGTTTCGCGTTTGGCGGGCGCCACGGAAGCCAGGGGCAGGCAGCGCCGCCCCTGCAGCTCCTGCTGCAGCCGCAGGCCCACCACGCCGGCCCGTCGGCGCAGCTCACCGGCGGGCATGTCGCGCAGGGCGCGGGCATCGGCGATGCCCCGCAGGCGGCACCAGCGCGACAGCTGGCGGCCGATGCCCCACACATCCTCGATGGCGGTGGCCGCCAGCCAGGGATCGGGATCGGCCACGGCGGCGAAATCGAACACGCCGCGCTCCCGCCAGCCGGCATCCCGCTTGGCGATCCGGTTGGCCACCTTGGCCAGCACCTTGGTGGGGGCGATGCCCACCGCCACCGGCAATCCCAGCTGTTGCCGCACCTGGTGGCGCAGGGCCTCGCCCCAGGCGGTGAGATCCTCCGCGCCGGCGGGGCGGTGCAGCAGGCCGAAGGCCTCATCGATCGAATAGATCTCCAGCTCCTCCACCCAGGTTTCCAGGGTGGCCATCAGCCGTTGGCTCATGTCGGCGTAGAGGCTGTAGTTGGAGCTGCGCACGATCACGCCATGGCGCTCCAGTTCGGCCCGCAGCTGGAACACCGGCGCCCCCATCGGGATGCCCAGGGCGCGGGCTTCGGCGCTCCGGCTCACGATGCAGCCGTCGTTGTTGGAGAGCACCACCAGGGGCCGACCAACCACGGCGGGATCGAGCACCGCCTCACAGGAGGCGTAGAAGTTGTTGCCGTCGATCAGGGCCAGGGCCGTGCTCATCGCTCAAAGCTGCGGATGGCATGGGTCACCACGCCCCAGATCTCCCCTTCCCCCAGCGCCAGGCTCGGGTAGGCCGGATGGGCCGCCACCAGCAGCCGCTGTTCGCCGCAAAGCATCAGCCGCTTGAGGGTGAATCCATCGGCCAGACGGGCTACCACCACCTGGCCGTTGCGGGGGGGCTGGCGGCGTTCCACCACCACCAGGTCGCCGGGGTGGATGCCGGCACCCACCATCGAATCACCGCCCACGCGCACCAGCACGGTGCGATCTGGATCGGGGATGAGCAGGCGCTGCAGGTCGATGGCCGGGGCGGGGCCGCTCTGGAATTCGGGGGTGGGCTGGGGTTCGGGGGTAAAACCAGGCGGGGCTGGCGGCACGGGACCTGGCGGCGGAGGTCTCAGTTTAGTACGGATGTACTCCATGGGATCGGCCTGGGCGGTTGCCGCGCTGTCCCGTCTGGCGCCCCGCTCCGGTGGGCCGCTTTCGGTAGAAAGGGGCCGGGCTTCCGACACCCAGTGCCCCCCGCTGCCGCGATCCGATGGCCCTGCCCCACCAGCACCACCCTGACGGGCCCGAGGATTCCAGGGACGGCCACGGCCATGGAATCTTCGGGCACGAGCATGGGCACAGCCACGGCCATGGTTCAAACCAGGGATACGGAGCCGCGGCTGCTGCTGACCATGCGGACCACCCCCATCCGGCCGTGGAGACCCAGCGCCAGCCCCATCCGCGCCAGCATGAACACCGCCCGGGTTCGGCGGCGGCCTTTCGCTGGAGCGTGCTGCTCAACAGCGCCCTCTCCGGGCTCCAGCTGGCGATCGGCTTCGCCTTCGGCTCCCTGGCCCTGGTGGGGGATGCGCTGCACAACCTGGGCGATGTGGCCGGTCTGCTGCTGGGCTGGGGGGCTGAACGGCTGAGTGGCCGGCCCGCCAACGAGCGCTTCACCTACGGCTACGGCCGTTCCACCCAGCTGGCATCGCTGGTGAATGCGGTGCTGATCCTGATGGCCTCGGCGGTGGTGGTGGTGGAGGCGCTGCAGCGGCTCCGCCAGCCGGTGGAGCTGGTGAGCGGCCCGGTGGCCTGGGCGGCGGCGGCCGGCATCGTGGTGAATCTGCTTTCGGCCCGTCTCTTCGGCCACAGCCACGACCTCAACCGCCGGGCGGCGGTGGTGCATCTGCTCACCGATGCGGCCGTGTCGGCGGCGGTGCTGGTGAGCGCGCTGCTGGTGCGCTTCACCGGCTGGGCCCGCCTCGACGCGATCACCGCCATCGGTGTGGGCCTGGCGGTGGCCTGGAGCGGCTGGCAGTTGTTGCAGGAGGCGCTGATCGTGGCGATGGATGCAGTGCCCCGCGGCATCGCCATGGAGGAGGTGGAGGCCGCGCTGGCCAGCCTGCCCGGCGTGGCCGCCGTGCACCATCTGCACGTGTGGGCCCTGAGCACCTCCCAGAACGCCCTTACCGCCCATCTGCGGCGTGATCCCGCCCTCAACGACGACATGGTCCTGCTGCATGAGGCCAAGCAGCGGTTGGCCCGGCTCGGGATCGCCCACAGCACCCTGCAGCTCGAGCCCCTCGAGCCGTCGGCCGGGGTGGGTTGAGGCCCATGCCGTTCCGGCAGGCTCAGGGCCGATCGGAGCCCGGCGGGGGCTGGCGCAGGGTGGGTTTGGGCAGCAGCCTGTCGTTGGTGGCCCGTTCAGACTGAACCGGCGCCTTTGGGCCGTCCTCGTGCTCGAGGTCGTTCTCGAGATGGAGAAGATCGTCGAAGGCGTCATAGAGGTCCCGCTCAGGGCCGCTGGCACGACGGGGTGGTGGGGCGTTGCGGTTGGCTGCCGGTCGGCGCGGCGCGTTGGCTGCGGGCCTGCCTGAGCTTCCCGTTTCGGCCACGCCGAAAGGGGACACTGCCCCTGGCCCGGCACTGGGGTTGGACCCGGAACGTCGCGAGGGTTGGGCCGCTTCCAAGTCCCGCAGCCGCTCGAGCAAGTGGGGCGGAACCGTGCCATCCGCGCTGGCCTGCATCAGGGCGCGGAAGAGATCCTGGGGGTTCTCCTCGATCTCAACCCGGTGGCGGGTAGCGGTGTCGGCCTTTCGAGCCGCCGGAGAAGGGCTGTTCGGCGCCTGGGGGAGGGGCAGTTTCTGGGGAAGGGTGCGTCCGAGGGCCTCGAGGCGTTCACGGCTGCGGGCGTCGAAGCTCATGGTGGGCGGAACGCGGTGGGCAGACAGTGGGACAGGGCAAGCGCGGATCAGCCGCAGCCGAGGGTGTCGCGGGTGGCGCGGCCGCTGCTGGGGTTGGTGCCGCTGGCCACCGCGCAGAGGCGCTTGAGGGCATCGCCGCGCAGGGGCACGTTGGTGAAGTCGGCGCCATCAATGCGCACGTTCAGAAAGCGGGTGTTGAAGGCGAAGGCATCATCGAGGCGGGCGTTGCACAGATCTGTGCCCTCGAAGACCGCCGAGTCAAGGGTCGCCTCCCGCAGGTCGGCCCCTGAGAAATCGGCATCCTGGAGTTTCGCCCCGAACAGGCTGGCGTTGCGCAGATCGGCACCGGCGAAGCTGGCCTCCCGCAGGTTGGTGAGGTTGAAGGTCACCCCGCGCAGGTCGGCGCCATGGAAATCGGCGCCGATCAGCACCTGCTTGGCGTAATCCATCGCCGCCAGGACAGGGTGCGGCGCTGGCATGGTGATGACCATCAGCAGCACCAGCGGCAGGCCGAGCAGCAGCCCCAGCAGCGGAGCGAGCCTCCGCCGCGCGATCCGGATCAGGTCCGAACCCTCCCGGCCGTTGAGCAGCGGTGATGGGCAGGGCCGCGGGTCGCGGGCTTCCATGGCAGGGGGACGGTTGCTGACAACTTAAAAGGATCGTCAGTGGCTCAGGAGCTCAGGAGCCCCAGCCCTCCGCCCCCGGGCACGCCCTGGCAGAAACGGGCGACGACCAGGGATTCCCCCGTCAGGGCATGGTGCGGGCCCGCCACCGATCGAAACCCTGGGCCTGGGAACCTCTGGCCCCTGTGGGGAGCAAGCGGGTTGTTGATCAGCGCTCCTCCCGGCGGCAAGCCGCGCTGTCACTCCGGCAGGGCAGGGTCCGGCCGCGGGAAACCTCAGGGTGTCCATGGTGCGGCGAGCGACCATCCCCATGCCCCCAACCTCCCGCCAGCGCCAGGGCCGCTGGGCCGAGCAACGGGCCTTGCGGCTGCTGGAGGGCCAGGGATGGCGCCTGGTGGCGCGGAACTGGCGCTGCCGCTGGGGGGAGCTGGATCTGGTGTGTGAGAAGCCGGGACGATTGTTGCTGGTGGAGGTCAAGGGACGCCGACCGGGCCATCGCGATGGGGCCGGCTGCGGGGCCCTGCGGGGGCGGCAGCGGCGGCGCCTGGGCAGGGCCTGGGCCTGCTGGTTGGTCGACCATCCGGAGCGCGCCAGCTGGCCCGTGGAGTTCGTGGCGGCCCTGGTGCCTCTGCCTCCGGCCGCTGGCGGTGTCCGCTGGCTGCGGTTGGAGGGGTGAGCCTTGCGGCGCTCCAACGCGGCAGGGGCAAGGTGGCCCCATCGGCAGGCTTCCCCGGAGGAGGGCGATGGGGACCCGGAGGGGTCTGCTGCCGGGAACGGGGGCGGTCGTCGGCGGGCGGTGGGGCTGCGACCGAGCAATCTGGAGATCCAACCACGCGTTCGCGATGACCTTCGGCGGCCACCGGGCCCGCAAGCGCTTCGGCCAGCACTGGCTCACCGATGCCGGCGTGCTGGAGCGCATCGTGGCGGCAGCGGCGATCGCCCCTGGTGAGCACCTGCTGGAGGTGGGACCCGGGCGCGGGGCCCTCACCGAGCGCCTGCTGGCCAGCCCCGCCGCCTCGCTGCTGGCGATCGAGCTCGACCGCGACCTGGTGGGGGGACTGCGCGAGCGCTTCGGCGCCGATCCCCGCTTCCAGCTTCTGGAGGGTGATGTGTTGGAGGTATCCCTGGAGCCCCCGGCGGGGCCCGCCCCCGAGAAGGTGGTGGCCAACATCCCGTACAACATCACCGGCCCCCTGCTGGAGCGGCTGGTGGGCCGGCTCGATCGGCCGTTGGCCCACCCCTATCGCGCCCTGGTGCTGCTCGTTCAGCAGGAGGTGGGCGAACGCATCCGCGCCACACCGGGCAGCAGTGCCTATTCGGCCCTCAGTGTGCGCATGCAGCTGCTGGCCCGTTGCCAAACGGTGTGCCCGGTGCCGCCGCGTTGTTTTTCGCCGCCGCCGAAGGTGAATTCCGAGGTGATCCGCCTGGATCCCCTTCCCCCCGACCAGCGTCCGGATCCTGCCCTGGCCCGGCGAACCGAGGCCCTGCTGAAGCGCTGCTTCGCCGCTCGCCGCAAGATGCTGCGCAACAGCCTGGCGGGCCTGCTCCCCGAGGAGGAGCTGGGGGCAGCCGCGGTGGCGGCGGGCATCAGGCTGGATCAGCGGCCCCAGGAACTGGCACCGGAGCGCTGGCTGGCGCTGGCGGCAGTGCTCGATCAGCACCTGGTCAGTGGCTGAGCCCGCCGCCTCCGGCGGCGCCGACTGGGCTGGATCGGATGATGGCCGCAGCCGAACAGCCCCTGCAGATCGCCGCAGCTGGCCTGGTCGTGGTCACCAGCCGGCTTGCAGCACCCCGCACGACGCAGGGTGCACCTCCCATCCGCGTCGCCCCTGGGCACGGCCCCCAGTGCGGCTGGCAGGGTGCAGCTGCCAGGGTGCAGCAACCCGGGTGCAACACCATGCGCTTTCGGGAATCTGCTTGGCTTGCGCCAGCAGCCACCCTCCCGCCGGCGCTTGGCCGCTTCCCCCGCCGCCTGGGCCCGCTCCGACGGCGCCGCACTTCCGAGCCGCACTTCCGATTCGATCCGCGCCCCGATGACCCTCACCGCTCTGGCCCCCGCCAAGATCAACCTCCATCTCGAGGTGCTGGGCCTGCGGCCCGACGGCTACCACGAGCTGGCCATGGTGATGCAGAGCCTTGATCTGGCCGACAGCCTGCGATTCACCCCTACCGCCGACGGTGCCCTCAGCCTGGTGTGCGATCGCGCGGACCTCAGCACCGGCCCCGACAACCTGATCATCAAGGCGGCGGAGATGGTGCGGGCCCGCGCTGGCTTACCCGAGCTTGGCGCCCGGATCGAACTCACCAAGCGGATCCCGATCGGCGCCGGCCTGGCGGGCGGTTCGAGTGATGGGGCGGCCACCCTGGTGGGGCTCAACGCGCTCTGGGGCTGTGGCTTTTCGGCGGCCGATCTGCACGCCATGGCCGCCGCCCTCGGCTCCGACATGCCCTTCTGCCTGGAGGGTGGCACCCGGCTCTGCTTCGGGCGGGGGGAGGTGATGGAGTCGGCCCTGGCCCCGGAGTGCACCCCCACGCCATCGGCGGCGTCCGCACTCCTCCCCTCGGGACGACGGGCTCAGGTGCCCGGGTTCGGCGTGCTGCTGATCAAGAACCCCGAAGCGAGTGTGTCTACCCCCTGGGCCTTCGGCCGCTGCCGCGAGCTTCGCTCTGATTTCTATCTCGAGACCGAGGCCGACTTCGAAGAGCGTCGCCAGGCCCTGCGCCAGGGCCCCCTGCTGGCCGCGCTCGCCGGAGCTGGACCCCTCCCCCCTCTGCGCAACGATCTGCAGGCCGTGGTGGAGCCGGAGGTGGGCAGCGTGCGGGAGGGGCTGGCGCTGCTCCGCCGCGCCCAGGGGGCTGTGGCGGTGGCGATGAGCGGCTCGGGGCCCAGTCTCTTCGCCCTCTTCCCGGATCTGGCCGGTGCCGAGGCGGCCCGCTTGGCCCTGCTGGGGGAACTGGAGGCCGCCGGCTTTGAGGCCTGGTGCTGCCGCTGCACGGCCTCCGGTGCCAGCCTGACGGAGAACGGTTGCCCCGCATGAGTGCTTCCAGCCCCGATTCATCGCTGCCTCCCGTTCCCATGAACGGCGCCGACCTCTCCGGAGGGGGGGCTTCCCCCACCGGTGACCATGCTCCGGGGGACGTGGATGTCCACCCCCAGGCGGAACCTGCCGCCGTAACCGACTCAGCCCTTCCTGAGCGCCCCCGCAAGGGCCCGCTCAGCTTCCTTTCCGGCGCCATCACCAGCGGTCTCCTGGCCTGGTTCTGCCTCTGGCTCAGTCGAAGGGTGGTGGCCTACTACGCCCTGCACCCACCCCATTACGAGGCCCGGGTGGCCCAGAGCATCGCCACGGCCCTCAAAACCATGGTCGTGGGCATGAGTTTCCTGGCCACCTTCACCTTTGCGTTCGTGGGGCTGGGCCTGCTGCTTGTGTTCTTCCGCTCGCTGCTGGCGGCGCGGCCTGAACGCCCTGCCTAGGGTTTGCCGAGATTCGCCGCAGGGCCATGACTCCCCACGACCTGGGCCTGCTCGTGGCCTTGCTCCTGCCCGGCATGTTGCTCTCGGTCCTTCTTCTGAGCACCTTCGCTGCGGGCGGCTGAGATAGGTTGGCCGCTCAGCAGGCAGCAAGCCCCTTGGCCGAAACCCTTCTCTTCAACGCCCTGCGCGAGGCCATCGACGAGGAAATGGCCCGCGATCCCCACGTCTGTGTGATGGGCGAGGACGTGGGCGAGTACGGCGGCTCCTACAAGGTGACCAAGGATCTCCATGCCAAGTACGGCGAACTTCGGGTGCTTGACACTCCGATCGCCGAGAACAGCTTCACGGGCATGGCCGTGGGTGCCGCCATGACCGGCCTGCGGCCGATCGTGGAGGGCATGAACATGGGTTTCCTGTTGCTCGCCTTCAATCAGATCTCCAACAACATGGGGATGCTGCGTTACACCAGCGGCGGCAACTTCACGATTCCCACCGTGGTGCGCGGCCCCGGCGGCGTGGGCCGCCAGCTCGGTGCGGAACACAGCCAGCGCCTCGAGGCCTATTTTCACGCCGTGCCCGGCATCAAGATCGTGGCGGTGAGCACCCCCACCAATGCCAAGGGGCTCATGAAGGCCGCCATCCGCGATAACAACCCCGTTCTTTTCTTCGAGCACGTTCTGCTCTACAACCTCAGCGAGGACATTCCGGAAGGGGATTACATCTGCGCCCTCGATCAGGCCGAGGTGGTCCGTGAAGGCAAGGACATCACCATCCTCACTTACTCACGCATGCGCCACCACTGCCTCAAGGCGGTCAAGCAGTTGGAGGCCGATGGCATCGATGTGGAACTGATCGATCTGATCAGCCTCAAGCCCTTCGACCTCGACACCATCACCCGCTCGATCCGCAAGACCCACAAGGTGCTGGTGGTGGAAGAATGCATGAAAACCGGCGGCATCGGCGCCGAACTGCTCGCCCTGATCACCGAGCACTGCTTCGACGACCTCGACGCTCGCCCCGTGCGCCTTTCCTCCCAGGACATCCCCACCCCCTACAACGGCAACCTGGAGAACCTCACGATCATTCAGCCCCACCAGATCGTGGAAGCGGCTCACCAGCTCACCGCCGGCGCCCTCTGACATGGCACGTCAACAGGGGTGGCTGGCCTTGATCCTGGCCCTCGCGATCGCATCCGCAGCCCTTCTTGCCAGTTATGGCCTGCAATTGGGCCTTGATTTGCGCGGCGGCAGCCAGCTCACCCTGCAGGTGCAGCCGGCCGGGGCCATCAAGACCGTGGAGAAGGACCAGCTGGAGGCCGTGAAGGAGGTGCTCGAGCGCCGGGTGAATGGTTTGGGTGTTTCCGAATCCACCCTCCAGACCGTGGGTACCGACCAACTGGTGCTCCAGCTTCCCGGCGAACAGGATCCATCCAGGGCCGCCAAGGTGCTGGGCACCACCGCCTTGCTCGAATTCCGTGCCCAGAAGCCCGGAACCGAGAAGGAGATGCAGAGCCTGCTGCCCCTCAAGCGCCAGGTGGAGGCGGTGTTGTTCGCCCGTCGCCCTGAAGTCCAGGCCGCCGCCTCGAATCCCAGCGCTCCCAGCCAGCCCGCCAAGCCCACCACAATTCCCGATGCTGACCGCGCCAAGGCATTCAGTGCCCTCGGCCTGAAGATCCCACCCGGCAGCGGCGAGGTCGATCAGCTTGAAATCCTCCAGGCTGAGGTGAACCGCCGGGTGATCAATCTTTATGGCCCCACGCTGCTTACCGGCAAGGACCTCACCGGTGCCAGCCGCGGCCAGGACCGGACCGGGGCGGCCTGGGAGGTGAATCTCAACTTCAACCGTGAAGGGGGTGAGAAGTTCGCCGCGCTCACCCAATCGATTGCCGGCACCGGCCGCGTTCTGGGCATCGTTCTGGATGGTCGCTCGATCACCGAGGCCACCGTGGGACCTGAATTCAAGGCCGCAGGCATCAGCGGCGGTTCCGCCTCGATTTTTGGCAATTTCAGTGCCGAGGAATCCAGGGATCTTGAGGTTCAGCTGCGGGGAGGCTCCCTGCCGCTGCCCGTGAAGATCGTGGAGGTGCGCACCGTCGGTCCCTCCCTCGGGGCCGCAAACATTCGCTCCAGCCTGCTTGCCGGTTTGGCCGGACTGCTGCTGGTGGCCTTGTTCATGGTGTTCATGTACCGACTGCCCGGCTTTGTGGCCGTTCTCGCCCTCAGCCTTTATTCCCTCTTCAACCTTGCCATCTATGCCCTGATCCCTGTCACGCTCACCCTTCCTGGTGTTGCTGGCTTCATTCTTTCCGTGGGGATGGCGGTGGATGCCAACGTGCTCATCTTCGAGCGGGTCAAGGAAGAATTGCGCTCCGGAAACACCCTGATCCGTTCCATCGACACCGGATTTTCCCTGGCTTTTTCCTCCATTCTTGATGGCCACATCACCGGCTTGATCAGCTGCGTAGCCCTCTTTTTCCTGGGCACGGGCCTGGTCAAGGGCTTTGCCGTGACACTGGCCATCGGTTTGTTGCTCAGCCTGTTCACCGCCCTCACCTGCACCCGCACCCTGCTGCGGCTGTTGATGAGCTACCCCAGTCTGCGTCGCATTCCTTTCTTCATCCCTGCCCGCGAGCTGCCATCGGGCGCCGCCTGAGCCACCCTGCCGTGACTGTTGCTTCTTCTCCCTCCCCGCGCTTCCGCATCAACCGCCACCGCTGGCTGGCCTGGATCGGTTCAGGATTGGCCTGCGTGCTGAGCCTGGTCGGCCTGCTGCTCTGCTGGCTGCAACCCTCGATCCGCTCGCCCCTCAAGCCCGGTCTTGATTTCACCGGAGGAACCCAGATCCAGGTGGTGCGCGCCTGCCCGGAAGCCGCGCAGGGCCAACCCTGCTCCCCCATCGCCGCCGACGCGATCCGCCAGCAGCTCACAGCCCTGCGCTTGCCTCCCGCCGCCGGCGAGTCCGCCCCGAATCTGGCCAGCGCCAGCATCCAGGTGCTCGACCGCGGCCGCTCCCTCCTGCTTCGCCTCCCCACCCTCGACAGCGATCAATCCAAGGCGGTGATTGAGGAGCTGGGCCGCAGCGTCGGTCCCCTCAAGGCCGAGGGCACCGCGGTGGACACGATTGGCCCCACACTCGGGTCACGCCTTCTCCAGGGGAGCCTGCTCTCCCTGCTGGTGAGTTTCGCCGCCATCGCTGCCTACATCTCCTTCCGCTACAGCGGCGTGTTCGCCTTTCTGGCCTTGGTTTGCCTGGCCCACGATGTGCTCATCACCTGCGGCCTGTTCGCCTGGCTGGGGCTGCTGCGGGGGATTGAGGTCGACTCCCTGTTCGCCGTTTCCCTGATCACCGTGGCGGGTTATTCGGTGACGGACACCGTGGTGGTATTCGATCGCATCCGGGAACAGCGCAAGGCCCTGGCCCACCTGCCGGTGAGCGAACAGGTTGATGTGGCCGTCGATGCCACCCTCACCCGCTCGCTCTACACCTCGCTCACCACCCTGTTGCCTCTGCTGGCCCTGATGTTCTTCGGCGGCAGCACCTTGTTCTGGTTCTCGGTGGCCCTGGCTTTCGGCATCGCCGTGGGCAGCTGGTCGAGCATCGGCATCGCCCCCACCCTGCTGCCCCTGCTGGTCCGACGATGACTCGCATTCCTAAACCCCTGGCGCCCCTGGTGCCCCTGCTATTGGCGCTTCTGGCGCTGATTGATCTGCGGGTGGAATTGCAGCTGCTCTTTGACCATCTGACATTGACCAGCTTGGCGGAAGCGGTGCGCAGCCATCTGCTGGCGGTGATGGTGCTTCTGTTCACCCCATCGCTGCTGCGTCATTACCGCTGATTGGCGCTGTCTCCGCGGGTCCAGCGGTCCATCACATCGTGCACCAATACCTCCTGGCAGAGCACCTGCAGCACCACCACCAGGGGAAGGGCCAACAGCAGACCCGGCAGCCCCAGGAGCGCCCCAAGGCACAGCTGGGCCATCAGGGCCACAGTGGGGAGAAGATTCACGGTGCGGCTCAGCAGCACCGGCGTAAGCAAAAAGGCTTCGGCGTTCTGCAGAGCGAGCCGCAACATCGCCACCTGCAGCATCTTGGCGGGACCCACCAGCAACAGCGCCACTGCCATCGGCAGCAAGGTGGCCGCCGTGGGCCCGATCGTGGGCACGAAGGTGAGCACGGCGCAAACCAGGGCGCTCAGCAGCGCCAGAGGCACCTTGAGCAGGGCGAGGCCGGCCCAGCTGGCAAGAAACACCACGAGTGCTGAGAGGGTCATGCCCCCCAGCCAGCCCCCCAGCGCTTCGCGGCACTCATTGAGCAGGATCTGCATACGGCCCCGGTAGAACTGGGGGGTGGCGGCTAGCAGCAGCCTCTGATGGCTGCGGGGATCCAGGGCTAACAACACAGCCAGCAGGGCGATCAACAGAAGCTGAACCGTGCTGTTGGCGGCACCTCCGGCAAATCCCAGCAGCTGGCCGCCTAGGGGCTGCAGCCGATCCCAGGTGGCCCCTCCCATGAGCTGCAGCTCCAAGGCACGCAGCTGGGGAATGTGGCTGCTGAGGGCGTGCAGCCGGGCGGGAAGACGGGGGATCAGCTGGCTGAGCACCTGGATCTGTTCCAGCACCTCCGGCAGCAGCAGAGCGGTGAGCAGCCAGCCCAGCACCGCAAGCGCCAGCAATTCGATCACCAGGGCCGCGGGCCGCGAGAGGGGCAACAGCCGGCGCAGCAGGGTGATCGGCACATCCAGGGCCACCGCCAGCACCACCGCTCCGAACAGAACCAGGAGCACCAGGCGCAGTTCCCAGGCCAGCAACCCCAGCACCACCAGGGCCAGGGCTCCGATCAGGGTCCGGCCGCTCATCGCTCACCGCCCCCGGAGAGCCGCGGCTGAATGGCGCGCCCTGGCACTGCTTTCCAGCGATCCAGGATGTCGTGGATCACGACCTCCCGCAGGATCACCTGCAGGCACACCGCCAGCGGCAGGGCCAACACCAGGCCCAGGGGGCCGAACACCAGGGTGAAGAAGAACTGGGCCGACAGGGTGAGACCCGGCAGCAGCCGCAGTTGGTGGTGCATCACCGAGGGGGTGATCAGATAGCTCTCGAGGTTCTGCACCACGACGTAGAGGGCCAGCACCGCGAGCGCTTTCCAGGGCGTGTCCAGCAGGGCCACGGACATCGGAAAGAGGGTGCTCAGGGTGGGCCCCACATTGGGAATGATGTTCAGCACCCCGGCCAGCACGGCATTGGCGGCCACCAGCCTCACCCCTAGCAGGGAGAGCCCGATGGCGGCGAGGGTGCCCACGCAGAGCGAACTGATCAGCACGCCACCCATCCAGGCGCTGAGGCCCTCACCGCACTGGAGCAGCACCTGGCGCGCCCGGCGCCGGTAGAAGGAGGGAACAAGCTGCAGAAGCGCCTCCCGGTAGGGGATCGGCTGGGCCGCCACCATCAGCGCCACAGCCACCACGAAGAGGGTCTTGAGCAGCACGGTGCCCACGTTGCCCACCAGGCCCACCAGGCGGAAGGTCCAGTTGCCGACACCGCTGGCCAGGGCCGGACCGGCACGCACCGTGCCGCTGAGGTTCTGCAGCCACCGCAAGCCACCGTCGCTGCGACCGTACAGCATGCGCGAGAAGCTCTCCAGACCCTGATGCAGCAGGGAGATGAGCTCAGTCCAGGCCTCCGGCAGCTTTTGCAGCAGTTCGCTGAACTGGGCCAGGAAGGGGGGCACAATCGCGGCGGCCCCCACCGCCAGCACCAGCGCGATCGCGAACAGGCTGAGCAACAGCGCCAAGGGACGGGCGCAGCCCAGGCGACGCTGGACCGCACCCACCAGGGTGCACACGGCCATCGCCAGCACCACGGCGGCGAAGAGCAGCATGATCGCTTCCCGCAGGCTCCACGCCAGGACCAGCGCGGCAACAAGGGCGATCAGGGAGAGCCACTGGCCGAAGCTCACGCTTCAGGATCCTCCGCCGCGGGGCCATCCTCACCCTGGCCGGAGAAGCCCAGGTCATGGCTGTCGGCATAGCGCTGGGCGAAGCGCATGAAGCGTTCGAAATCGTCGTTGGTCTTCCAGGTGTAGGTGGCTTCGATCGCACTGGCCTTGCCATTCACGAAGCGGGCCTTCACCTCGCGGCTCACCAGTTCTCCTTCCTCATCCACCAGGAACATGCCGGTGATGTCGCCCATGGTTTCCGGGGCGAGGGCCACCGGCTCCTCGAACACGAACAGGGCCTGGCCGGTTCTTCCATCGCGGGAACGGGTGAGCCGGATGTCGGGCACCACAGGCTCATCCACTCCGCGGAAGAACTGAATGGCAGCGGCCATGGCGCAATGTCAAAGCTGGATCCTAGGCAGCGTTGCCCCGGTGAACCGATCGGAGCCACCACTCCCCCCGCCGGCCAGCGACGGCCGATGACATAGTGACCCGAGCAGTTCGCCCCCGGCCGACCCCTCCCGATGCTTTCCGGTTCATCGGTCTCCCAGAGCCTCGCCCCCGATCAGCTGCTCGAGCGCTTCCTCACCGGTTCCCTCCGCCAGCGCCGCAGTCTCGTTGCCAATGTTCAGCTCCGGCTGGCCGAGCTGCTGCCGCTGATCGAGGACCGTCTCGATGGATTCGACGCCACTACCGAGGACTGGGCCTGCGGCTGGCTGCTCCAGCTCCTGGCGGCCGCCGATCCCCAGCGGCGGGATGCCCTGCTGCAGCGTTATCCCTCCGGCTGGCTCGCCACCCCCAGCGCCGCCGGTCTCGACTACGGCCCGCTGCAACGGGATCTGCTGCTCCAGAACTATGAGGCGGCCGATCGCCTCACCAGCGAGGCGCTGCGCCAGCTGGCTGGGCCGGAGGCCCGCCGGCGCGGCTACGTGTACTACAGCGAGGTGGCGGCCATGCCCGCTGCCGATCTGGAATCCATCGACCGCCTCTGGCTGGTGTATTCCCGCGGCCGCTTCGGGTTTTCCGTGCAGGGCAGGCTGCTCGCCTCCAGCAATGGCCAGTGGGAGCGACTCTGGCCCAAGCTCGGCTGGAAGGCCGATGGGATCTGGACCCGCTACCCCGGATCCTTTACCTGGTCGCTGGAGGCTCCGGAGGGCCACCTGCCCTTGGTGAACCAGCTCCGCGGCGTGAGGCTGATGGATGCCCTGCTGCAGCACCCGGCCCTGGCCACCAGGATCAGCCTGGCCAGAGCCGCAGCGGGGGGCTAGCTTCAGAGGCGTGGAACTTGCGTGCAGCGCACTTGCCAGCTCTGGCGCTGCTACGGCCTCCCTTCGTTCCAGGGCGGAACAGGCCGGCCCTACCGCCGAAGCGACGCGATGCTTCCGCACCGATCCTCAGCACCGAGAAGCATGCCTGAGGCTCCCAGCAGGGCAATGGTGTCCCTCTCTCGCCGGCCTCGGAGCCTTGTCCGAGCGGGCCGTGCGATGCGCTGGACGGACTACATCACCCCCTCCACCCTGCATCTGGCGCCCTTCGTGGAGCTGCTGCTTGAACCGGTCGCCGGGGTTGCCGTGCTCGCCCAGCTTCAGCTCGGCCTCCATGAGGTGCTGGTGAATGCGGTGCGCCACGGCAACGAATGTGATCCCGCCAAGTGCCTGAGGGTCCGGCGGATTGTCACGCCCCGCTGGCTGGTGTGGCAGGTGCAGGACCAGGGCAGGGGTGTGCCGCCCCAACGACGCCTCGGGAGCCTGCCCGAGTGCCCTGAAGCCCCCTGCGGCCGCGGGATCTTCCTCATCCACCACTGCTTCGACGACGTGCGCTGGAGTCCCCGCGGCAATCGCCTCCAGGTGGCCATCCAACGCAGCCGGCTCAGCGGCCGTGGTCAGGGCAGCCCGGATCCCTGAGTTCCCCCTTCAACCAGGCGAGGGCGCTGCTGGTGAGGGCGATGGCCCGCTGGCGTGCCTCCCCCGCGTTGGTTGCGGCTGGATCATCCGCTCCCAGCAGCTGCACCAGGGCGCCTGCCAGCTGCTCGGCGGCCCGCCGGGACCGCTGAGCCTTGAGCGCGTGCCAGTCCCGGTCGCCGATCACCAGCCTGCGGTGGAGCTGTTCGGCGAGCTCGTGGCTGCCCTCGGGCCAGGGGGCAGCGCGCCCGCCGGTCCCGCTGGGTTGGACGCCAGGGCTGGGCGGGCCGCTCTGGAAGGGTTTCACGCTCTGCTCCACTGGACGGCTGGGCTGGACCTGATCCATCCTGGCCCCATGAGCCCCGCGTTCCGACGTCCTTCACCACGCCGGCCCCAGAACCGGCGACCGCGCCAGTGGCCGCGGGGGCCGAGGCTGCTTCACCACCTTGGAGAGCTTCACGGGCTGGCCTTGGGGCGCACAAGCGGCGGGGCCCGCGAGCGGCGCCGTCGCCAGCATCTCTCGATGGCCCAGCGGCTTCTCGATCCCCTCCCCGACGCCCTGGTCTCCCCCCAGGCCGGCAGTGAGCAGTTCTGGCGGATCTGCCGCTGGGGCGGGGCCGGCCTGCTGCTGGCCCGGCTGCTGGCGGGCTGAAACCCTGTTGCTCAGGATCAGGTCGGTTTTCGGGCCGACCAGACACGGGTCATCAGATGGGATTCCGCCTGGATCGCCTGGAACCCCGCCGCGCCCAGCCGCTCATCGATGCCGTCGGCGATGTAGTCGCGGTAATAGGGCTCGTGAAACACCCGGCGGAAGTTTTCCATGATCACGCCGAACTCAGCCGCATCGGCCAGCTGCACCGAATCCGCCACCACAAGCGTGCCGCCGGGCTCCAGCACCCGGTAGCAATCGTTGAGCACCCGCTGGCGGGCCTCGCCGGGCAGCTCATGGAGCAGGTAGACGCAGGTCACCGCCTGCATCGAGCCCGTGGCGAAGGGCATGCCTTCGCCATTGCCCTGCACCAGTTGCGGCAACTCGCCGCTCAGCTGGCTCAGCCAGCGATTGGCCTGTCGAAGGTAGGCCTGGGAGAGATCGAGCCCGATCAGCTGGGTCTGGGGCAGCGCGCCCCTGAGCTGGCGCAGGGTGCGTCCGGTGCCGGTGGCCACATCGAGCACCCGCAGGGAGGCGGCGGGCCGAGTGGAGAAGGTTTTGAGGCCCTCCAGCAGGGGCCGGAGGATGCGGCGCCGCATCGGATCGGCGCTGCCGTTGAACAGGATTTCCACCTGCAGGTCATAGAGCGAGGCGGAGTGGTCGCTGAGGTAGCCGTCGGTCTGGTGGTGGAAGTTCTGGAGGTAGTAGGCGGGGTAGGCGTCCCGGTTCACGTCCTCCGGCAGGTCATTGACCTTCCGCTCCACCCGCCGGCTCCAGGTGGCGGGCATGTCGAGCCAGATCCTGGGGTAGGCCTGAATCCAGTCCAGCCAGGGGGCGTCGAAGAGGAGCCCTTTGGGATAGAGGCCGGCTTCCGCGTCCTGCCAATCCCTCTCGAGGAGGCTGTTGTGGGAGGACTGAAGTCTGCCGAGCACCGCCGCGGGAACCGGAATCGTTTTCGGGGCACCAGCCGGTGCCACGAGTTCCATCAGGCGGGTGCTCACCTCCTTGTGGGCCACCCCCATGAGGCTTTTCCCCTGTTGCAGGGTCTGGTAAGCCAGTCGGGTGAGGGGATCCGTCATCGGATGGCGCCACAGGCAGGGCTTCCCATTTCAGCGGATCAACCAGGGTTTCCGTGGCGCCGCCGTGGGCTGGGGGCGCCGGTGTGCCCCACGACGCGGCAATGATGCCGGGGCAACCCACAAATCCGTAGCGGTTGCTACAGAATAATCCCACGTCAACCTTCCTTCGATGGCCTCCTCAGATCTCGCCCCCCTTCCCCAGCTCCCCGCCGACCGGGACAGCCTCTTCGTGGCCTGGGCCCGTGGCCGTCAGCAGGAGGAGCGCCGTCGGCTGCTTTTGCTCCAGGGACTCCAGGCCCAGCCCGACCCCAGTGAGGCCGCTGATATCCGTGGCCCGATCACGGCTTGGGCGGAGGGCCATGCCCGCGATAAGCGCCGCCATGCCAACGCCATCGCCCAGCTGCGCCGCGGCTGAGCCGGTGCCGCTGGCCCCGGTCAGGCCCACGCTCCGCCCCTTGACCATGAAAAAGCCCCCGCGCAGCGGGGGCCCAGGCAGCCATGGATACCAGAGGTGTGACACGGCCCCAGGCGGCTCACGCCTCCGATCACGCGTCGTAATACATGGTGAATTCGTGGGGGTGGGGCCGCTGACGCAGCTGCTGAACCTCCTCGTACTTGAGGGCGATCCAGTTGTCGATGAAATCATCGGTGAACACGCCGCCGGCCAGCAGGTAGTCCTTGTCGGCCTTGAGGGCTTCGAGGGCGCCATTGAGGGAGGCGGGCACCGTGGAGATCTTGGCGAGCTCCTCAGCGGAGAGCTCAAACAGGTCGACATCCGTGCCGTCGCCCGGGTCGATCTGGTTCTTGATGCCGTCGATGCCGGCCATCAGCATGGCCGCGAAGCCCAGGTAGGGATTGGCCAGCGCATCCCCGGAGCGGAACTCCAGACGCTTCGCCTTGGGGCTCGGGCCGGTGAGGGGGATCCGCACGGCGGCCGAGCGGTTGCCCTGCGAGTAAACCAGGTTCACCGGAGCCTCAAAGCCGGGCACCAGGCGCTTGTAGCTGTTGGTGGTGGGGTTGGTGAAGGCCAGGAAGCTGGGGGCGTGCTTCAGGAGTCCGCCGATGTACCAGCGGGCCGTCTGGGAGAGATTGGCGTAGGTGCCTTCGCCGAAGAACAGCGGCTGATCGCCATTCCAGAGGCTTTGGTGCACGTGCATGCCGCTGCCGTTGTCGGCAAAGACAGGCTTGGGCATGAAGGTGGCGGTCTTGCCGTACTTCCTGGCGACGTTGCGCACCACGTACTTGTAGATCATCACGTTGTCGGCCGCCTGGATCAGTTCGGCGAACTTGATGCCGAGTTCGTGCTGCGCGGTGGCCACCTCGTGATGCTGCTTCTCGATCGGCACACCGAGCGAACCCATGGTGAGGAGCATCTCGCTGCGGATGTCCTGCAGGGTGTCATTGGGGGCAACGGGGAAATAGCCCTCCTTCAGCAGGATCTTGTAGCCAAGGTTGCCGCCCTCCTCGATCCTGTCGGTGTTCCAGGCCGCCTCGATCGAGTCGACGCTGTAGAAGCTGCTGCCGTTGCTGCTCTTGTAGCGGACGTCGTCGAAGATGAAGAATTCGGGTTCCGGTCCGAAGAAGGCCTTGTTGGCAATGCCGGTGGAGCCGAGGTAATCGAGGGCCTTCTGGGCGAGGGCACGGGGGCAGCGGCTGTAGGGCTGACCGCTGCGCGGCTCCTGGATCGAACAGATCAGGCTGAGGGTCTTATGGCTGTAGAAGGGATCGATCCAGGCGGTGTTTGGATCGGGCACCATGGCCATGTCCGATTCGTTGATGGCTTTCCAGCCGCGGATTGAGGAGCCGTCGAATGCCACGCCATCGGTGAAGGCGCTTTCATCGATCAGGTCCTTGCAGACCGTGAGGTGCTGCCATTTGCCGTGCAGGTCGACGAATTTCAGATCGATCAGTTCGATCCCCTCGTCCTTGATCTGACGGAGAACGTCGTGCGCTGTCTTGGCCATGAAGGGGTGGGGCTGGTGAAGGAGCGCCGAAGGCGCGCCGATGGGAAACGGTACGTAGCGATACCGAGCCCCATTTGTAGCCGATGCAACCGAAGCGGCCCTTGCTGGGCCCATCCCCGTTCCCTGCCATCGGCAGCCAGCCCCTTGCCCAGGGTCCGCCGGCCGGAGCGGCGCGCGTAACCGTTTCTGTCAAATCGCCCGGATCCCACCTGGGGACAGGAATTTCGAGGTTTTCGAGTGCTACCTTCCGCAGCAGGTGCGTCGATTCATTTCCCGCCATGCGCGATGCCATCTCCGGGCTGATCGGTCGCTACGACCAACTGGGGCGTTACCTCGACCGCTCCGCCATCGACCGCATTGACAGCTATTACGCGGAGTCGGCCCTGCGGCTCGCCGCTCTGGAACTGATCAACGGGGAAGCCACCGGGATCGTTCGCGAGGCCTCCCAGCGGCTCTGGCTCGAGGATCCCGAGCTGATCCTGCCTGGCGGTAACGCCTACACCACCCGCCGGTTGGCGGCCTGCCTGCGGGACCTCGATTACTTCCTCCGTTATGCGAGCTACGCCCTGATCGCCGATGACGTGACGATCCTCGATGAGCGGGTGCTCAACGGACTGGATGACACCTACAAGAGCCTGGGCGTCCCCACCGGACCCACGGTGCGGGGCATTGCCCTGCTGGCTGAGGTGGTGGTGGAGAAGCTTCTGGCCGCCGGTCTCGCCGATCCGATGACCCTCAATGCGGTCGTCCGCCCTCCCTTCGACCACCTCTGCCGTGGTCTGGCCGCCACCAACGTGCGGGCCCGCTGATCACACCAGGGTCCACCCCCGGTCCTCGCCCCGGCTCCGCCAGGGCGTGCCTCCAACGACCAGCCCTGGTGGTGCTGGCCGCCTCCAGGCCTTGCGGTTGCCTAATCTCCACCGATCGTCGTTTCATTCCCTACCGGTCTTGGCCTCCCTCCCCATCCCGACTTCCGTGTCTGCAGCGCACCGTCTCGGGCTGGACCCCATCGCCACGCCGGATCGCCTCCTGCTCGGACCGGGCCCCTCCAACGCCCATCCCACCGTGCTCGAGGCCCTCTCCCGCACACCGATCGGGCACCTTGATCCTCTCTATATCGAGTTGATGGGGGAGGTGCAGGAACTGCTCCGCTATGCCTGGCAGACGGACAACCGCCTCACCATTCCGATGAGCGGCACCGGCAGCGCCGCCATGGAGGCCACCCTCGCCAACACTGTGGAGCGTGGCGACAAGGTGCTCGTGGCGGTGATGGGCTACTTCGGCCTGCGCCTGGTGGACATGGCTGGCCGCTATGGAGCCGAGGTGGTGACCATCGAGCGCCCCTGGGGTGAGGCCTTCAGCCAGGCGGAGATCGCTGAGGCCCTGGCCATCCACCGACCCGCCATCCTGGCGATGGTGCATGCCGAAACCTCCACCGGGGTCTGTCAGCCGATGGAGGGCATCGGCGAGTTGTGCCGCCAGCACGACTGCCTGCTGCTTCTCGACACGGTCACCTCCCTGGGAGGCGTGCCCCTGTTCCTCGACGATTGGAAGGTGGATCTGGCCTACAGCTGCAGCCAGAAGGGCCTCAGCTGCCCTCCGGGTCTGGGCCCGTTCAGCATGGGCCCCCGCGCCGAGGCCAAGCTGATGGGCCGCGAGGGCAAGGTGCCCAACTGGTATCTCGATGTCTCCCTGCTCAACCAGTACTGGGGCACCGACCGGGTGTATCACCACACCGCGCCCGTGAACATGAACTTCGGCATGCGGGAGGCCCTGCGTCTTCTGGCTGAGGAGGGTTTGGAGAACGCCTGGGCCCGGCACCGCCGCAATGCCGAACAGCTGTGGGCCGGCCTCGAGTCCCTTGGACTGTCCTTGCATGTTCCCGAGGAGCTGCGGCTGCCCACCCTCACCACGGTGCGGATTCCGGAGGGGGTGGATGGCAAGGCCTTCAGCCGCCACCTGCTCGACCGCCATGGCATCGAAGTGGGTGGTGGCCTTGGAGTCTTGGCCGGCAAGGTGTGGCGGATCGGGCTGATGGGCTACAACAGCACCCCCCAGAACGTGGATCGGCTCCTCAACCTCTTCGAGAGCGAACTGCCTGCCTTCCGGCCTTCCGCTCCCGTGGCGGCGGCGGTGGGCTGAGTCCCCACCTCACCCCCCCTCGGTCGCCAGCCTGCGCCGCTCCCGAAACCAGGTTTCCAGTTGATGGCGCGCGCAGGCCTCCTTCACGCCCGCCACCACCTCCATTCCATGGTGAGCACTGCTGTGCCTGGCCAGGTCGAGGCAACCGCCCAGGGCCCCCCGTTTCGGATCACCGGCCCCGAACACCACCCGTCCCATGCGGGCCTGCACCAGGGCTCCGGCGCACATCGGGCAGGGCTCCAGGGTCACCACCAGGGTGCAGTCGTTGAACCGCCAGCTTCCCCGCAGGCGCGCCGCCCGCTCCAGCGCCACCAGTTCCGCGTGGCCGAGGGGATCCTGCTTCCGATGGCGACGGTTGCTACCCCAGCCCACGGCCTTTCCCTCCCCATCGAGAACCACCGCCGCCACGGGCACCTCCCCCTCCAGTCCCACCCGATCCGCTCGCCGCAGCAGCCGCTCCATCCATGGGTCCCACCCATCCCAACGATTCGCCCGCACCGGGTCTCCGCTCGCATCCTTGCGATCCGGTTGTAGCTCCCACCGGAACCCTTCCCCGTGAAACGCAACCGATGGCCGCGGTGGGAGGGCTCCGCCAGGGGCCGGGGGACCGGCGAGAGCCAGAATGCCTCCACCGCGTGAGCTGCCCTTGGTGAGCGTGCCCCAAGCCCCGCCACCCCTGCAGGGCACCACGGCCAGGCGCCTTCCCTTTCCCGATCCCCAGGCCTCCGACCCCGCCCTCCAGGGGTTGCTTGAAGGGGCTTCGGCTCTGCTGGCCAGGTGGTTCTCTGCCGCCTCGCTGCAGCCACCCCTGCCCGGCGTTGCTCCGCTGCCGCCTGTCGCTCCCGCCCAGCACGGCCTTCCGGATCCGATCCTGTTGGCTGAGGCCGGGCTGCTGATGGAGGGGGCCTATAACCCCAACCATCCGGGGGCACTGGCCCATCTCGATCCCCCCCCCCTGCTGGCCTCGGTGGCGGGGGACCTGATCGCTGCAGGGCTCAACAACAATCTGCTTGCCGAGGAACTCTCCCCGAGCCTCAGCCGCCTCGAGAAGGCCCTCTGCGCCTGGCTTGCCGAGGCGATCGGCCTGCCTGCCGGCGCCGGTGGCGTTCCTGCCAGCGGCGGCAGCCTCAGCAATCTGATGGCCCTGGTGGTGGCCCGCCACCAGCGGGGGCTCGACGGGGTGGCCGGTGCCGTGGTGCTCTGCAGTGCCGATGCCCATGTCTCCCTGGCCAAGGCGATGCGGGTGATGGGCCTGCTTCCCACCGCGCTGCGCCCCATCGCCGTTGACCCCTCGGGTCGACTGGACCCCGCCCGCCTGGCCGAGGAACTGGACGATCTGGGGCGCCGGGGCGTTCCTGTGATCGCGGTGGTGGCCACCGCCGGCACCACGGTGCGGGGTGCGGTGGATCCCCTGCCCGCCATTGCCGCCCTCTGCCGTGACCACGGCGTGTGGCTCCATGTGGATGGGGCGATCGGCGCGGTCTTCGCCCTATGCGAATCCCATCGCCACCGGGTCGCCGGCCTCGAGCTGGCGGATTCGGTCACGATGAATCCCCAGAAGCTGCTGGGCATCACCAAAACCTCCTCCCTGCTGCTGCTGCGTTCTCCCGCAGCCCTCAGTGGCACCTTCGCCACCGGTCTGCCCTACATGGAGCCGAGCTGCGGCGGCGGCCATGGCGGGGAATCCGGTCTGCAGGGCACCCGACCGGCGGAGGTGATCAAGCTTTGGCTAGGTCTGCGTCAGCTGGGTCTGGAGGGCATCGCCGCCGTGCTCGATGGGGCCATCAGCCGGCGCCGCCTTCTCCATCAGCTGCTCGACGATGGCCGGAGGCTGCGGGTTCTGGGCGGCAGCTTCCACCTCCTGGCCTTCCGGCCGGAGGGTCTCGATCGCAGCGCTTCGGAGCGCTGGAGCCAGCGCACCCGCCAGATGCTCCTGCGGGAGGGCCTGATGCTCTCGCGGCCGGATTACCAGGGCCACCACCATCTCAAGGCGGTGCTGGGCAATCCCCACACCGCCAGTGAACACCTCGAGAAGCTCAGTGCGCTGCTGCTGGCCAGCTGTGGCGAGGCCGAAGGGAGTGGCGGCTGACGGCAGCCTGCCGAGTTCTGCCACCATGCCCCCATCTCCACGCCGCGCCGCCCCATCCCCATGGACGATCCATCCGGAACGGATCCCCTGGCCGCCAGCGGCCGCGCCTCAAGGCAGGAGCGACGTTCCCGCTGGGTGGCGATCCTCACCGGTGCGCTCTCGATCCTGATCGGCGTGCTCTATCTGCTGGTGGTCAGCCTGCTCGACCGCTCCGGTCCGCTGCTTCCCCCGCCTCCGGAGGCCTTCGCCGATGCGGGTCCCGCTCGCCTTCCACGCTCCCTTCCCGGGGCGTCCGGGGCTTCGGCTCCACCGCTGCGGGGCGGAATGGAAACTCCGGCTCCTGGGGCTCCTCCGGGCGGGGCGGCAGCCGCAGGGCCTGCTGCCTGAGCGGCTCCACCACCTGGCGGTAGGCCATTTCCAGAAAGCGCTTCAACACCCCTTCGCGGCGGTTCAGGTCGTATTCGCGCTGCAGCACCTCCGGCAGGCCGCCATCGCCCCAGTCCTGGCCCTGCTGGAAATACACGATCACGCTGCGGCCGGCCAGGCGGGTGAGCCAGGCCGCGCTCACCGCCTGCAGGGCGCGGCCCATCAGCAGGGCCGGCAGGTTGAGGGTCAGCGCCGACCCCAGCAACGCCACGCCGCCCTTCACCAGCCCCAGGCCCGCCAGGCTGCGGCCCACGTTGAGGGCGAGATCCTGGGCGTTGGCGCGGCTGAGATTCACGCCGTAGATACGGCCGATCTCGATCACCATCTGCGCCTGCACCGCCGCGGTGCCGAGCAGGTCGAGGCCGGGCAGGGGGGTGACCGCCAGCACCCCGGCTCCGATCCACATGGTGCGATCCACCAGGGCCTCCGCATCGCGGCGACGCTGCTGATCGAGCAGCTGGCGGCTTTCCTCGCCCAGCTGGCGGCATTGAAGCAGCAGGTTGTCGGCGATCAGTTCCTCGCCATCGGCATGGAGCACCGCCGCCAGGCGGCGCAGCAGCGGCTCCACCTCCGGTTCCGGCTGCAGCGGCTTGCCTCCCGGCATCGGCACGCTCTGGGGGGCGGCGCTGGCCGGAACCACATCTTCGGCGCTGATCCGCTTGCCGCATCGGCCGCGCAGCAGATCCAGCAACCGCTCCTCCTCCCGCTCACCCCGCAGATCGCATTTGTTGAGCACGAGCAGCAACCGCTTGCCGAGGTTCGCCAGGGTGTCGAACACCGCCAGTTCGCTGGCTCGCAGGTCGCCATCCACCACCAGAAGCAAAAGATCGGCCCGGGCCGCCTGGCGCCGGGCCAGCTCTTCCCGTCGGAGACCCTCCTCACCCGATTCGAGGATGCCGGGGGTGTCCTCGAGGATCACGGCCCGCTCCAGGCCCCGCAGCCGCAGGCGGTAGCGGTCGGAGGAGGAGCGGGTGGTGGAGCCCATCGGCGCCCCCACGCTCCCCACCAGTTCCCGCAGCAGAGCCCGGATCAGGGAGGTCTTGCCCACCGATCCGCCGCCGAAGACCACGATCCGCAGATCACCGCGCTCCAGCTCAGCCTGCACACGGGCCTTCTCCTGCTGCAGGGCCTCCCGCTCGACCGCATCGCGCACCCGTTCCAGGGTGCGATCGATCGCCTCAAGGTTGCGTTCCGCCGCCTCCCGGCGGCTGGCGGGTCGCTCCAGGCTCAGCGGGACCTCACCCCGTCGCCCCGCTCCGCTCCCCTTTCCCCGGCGCAGGGCCTGGAGCCAGGGCAGGCCCACCTGGGCCAGCGCCAGGCCGACGGCCGCGAGCACGAGCATCAGCAGCGGACCGATCAGCCAGCCCGGCAGCCAGTAGCTGAGTTGCCAGAGCAGCTGGTTCAGGGCCTGCAGCACCAGGGCGGCCGCCAGCAGCACCGCCAGGGCCAGCGCGATCCAGAGCCAGAGTCGCCTCGGCAGCATCAGGGGGAGGCCACCGACGAGCGCACGATCTGGCCCCAGAGCTCCGCGGCCAGGTGGCTGCTGGAGCGGCTCGGTGTGTTGTCGTCATTGCCGAGCCACACCCCCATGACCCAATGACGATCGGGCACAGCGCCCACGAAGAGGAGATCGCGGCCGTCGTTGGTGGTGCCGGTTTTGCCCCAAACCCCTCCCCCGACCCAGGCTGCTGTGCCGGTGCCCCCGTTCACCACGCCCCGCAGCAGCTCCTGCATCACCTTCGCTGTGTCAGGCGTCATGGCCCGGCGACCGGCCGAGCCTGCCACTCCGGCTGCCTGGATCCTGGTGTCCTTCGGGCGGGCTCCCTTGGGGGCCACGGTCCCCTTCCCCGGGCTGCGGCATCCTGCCTCCGGCGTTCCCGCCGGGCAGGCCTCGGCGTCGGTGAGGTGGCGGATGGTGCTGGGGGCGTGCCAAAGCCCGTTGTCGGCCACCGCGCCATAGGCGGCCGTGAGTTCCAGCAGGGTCACCTCGCTCTGGCCCAGGGCCAGTCCCGGCACGGGATTGAGCGGTGTGCTGAAGCCCAGATCGCGCGCCTTGTGAACCACCGCGTCGAGACCCACCCGGCGCGCCAGCCGCAGGGCGGCGGTGTTGCTGCTGATCGCCAACGCCTGCCGCAGGCTGATCGAGCCGCGGCAGGCGCTGTCGAACACCTGCCCCTGCCAGGTGAGGGGCCCGCAGTTCACCGCATCGCCCGGCCGGGCCCCCCGCTCGATCGCCGCGGTGTAGGGCACCAGCTTGAAAGTGCTGCCCGGTTGCCGAAGGGCCATCGAGGCGCGGTTGAACTGGCTGCGGCGGTAATCGCGGCCGCCCACGATCGCCAGGATGCCCCCGTTGCGGCTGTCGAGAACCACCACAGCCCCCTCCGACACGCCGAGGGAGCTGCTGGCCTCCAGGTGTTCCCGCAGAAGGCGTTCGATCAGCTCCTGGAGGGCTGGATCCAGATGGGTGTCCACGAGGTAGTTCCCCTCCGCCGCCACATCGGCCCCCACCAGCGCGTCGAGATCGCGCCGGACCTGGTCGCTGTAGAAGGGCATCGCCCGGCGTCCACTGCCCCGGCAAGCGTCCACGCTCAGGCGAATCGGCAGGCGGCGGGCGCGGCGGCCCTGGTCGGCGGAGATGCGGCCGGTGTCCACCATTTTGTTGAGCACGGTGTTGCGGGCCTCAAGGGCGTCCAGGGGACGGGTGCAGGGATCGTGGCCGTAGGGCGAGGAGAGAAGCCCCACCAGCATCGCCGCCTCCTCCAGCGCCAGCTTGCCGGCCGGCTTGCCGAACAGACGGCGGGAGGCATCTTCAAAGCCCCAGCCAGCCCCCAGGAAGGCCCGGTTCAGGTAGCTGAGCAGCAGGTCGGATTTGCTGAAGCGCGCCTCCAGCTGCAGGGCCACCAGCAGTTCCCGCCACTTGCGGCCCAGGGTCTCCCCCTCGCCCACCTGGGCCGGGTAGAGGCTGCGAGCCAGTTGCTGCGTGAGGGTGCTGCCACCCTCCAGCACACGGCCCCCCATCAGGTTGGTCACCAGGGCCCGGCCGGTGCCGATCGGGTCGATGCCCGGATGCCACCAGAAGCGGCTGTCCTCACTCGCCAGCAGGGCGTTGATCAGCACCGGGGGGTAGCCCTCGAGCTTTCCCTGCTCCCGGTGGCGACGGTCATCGGCCGAGGCGATTGGCCGGTCGGCGCGGTCGTAGAGGAGGAGAGGCCCCCGCACGGTGGCCAGACTTCCACGGATCGGCACCTGCAGGCAGCCCAACAACCAGATCAGCAGGCCCCCACCGGCGATCGCGGCAGGCCCCAGCAGAACCAGGCGGAGGATTCCCAGCCGCCGCCCGGGCCCTTGGGCGTGGAAGCTGAGTTCCGGTAGATCGGTTTGCTCCGGCGGCCCCAGCTGAACGCGGTCCCCATCGCGCAGAAGCAGGTCCCGCACCCGGCGCCCCTTCCACCAGATCCCGTTGGTGGAGCCCGCGTCGCTGAGCAGCCAGTGGTGCCCGCGGCGTTCCAGCAGGGCATGGCGGCGGCTCACCGCCGCGTCCTCCAACATCACCTCGGCATTCGGATCCCGGCCGATGCGGTAGAGACTGCCGTGCAGAGGAACCTGGCGCTCCGGCTGCTGATCCCGATGGATCGCCAGGGTGGGAGTGGAGCGCTCAGCCATGGCGGCCGTCCGGGCCTTCCCCCGTTTCACTTGCCGGCATCCTGCGGGAGCGCTGCCTGGCACGGCCGGACCGGCGCGGCAGCACGGCCGCCAGCTGGTCGATGGCGAAGCAGGCCACGGCAAGGTTGATGGCCACATCCGCCAGGTTGAACACCGGAAAGGCGAAGGGCACGGTGGCCAGAAAATCGGTCACGGCGCCGTGGATCAAGCGGTCCAGGCCGTTGCCGGCCGCCCCCCCCAGCAGAAAGCCGAGGGCCAGGCTGGGCCATCGGCCGTGGGGAGGCTTCCAGAGGATCCAGAGCAGCAGGCCGGCACTCACCGCCACACTCACCACCCCGAGGATCTGCACGGAATCGGTGAACAGGCTGAAGGCGGCGCCGGTGTTGCTCACCCGCTGCAGGGCCAGCAGGCCGGGGAGGAAGGGGTGCACCGTGCCCGCGGGGAGATGGCTGAGCACCCAGGCCTTGCTGAGCTGGTCGGCCACCAGCACACCCAGGGCGAGAAGCAGTGGCAGGCCCCTGGAGCTCCGCGGCGGCGGTGGACCGCTCAGCGCAGGTGAGGACCGAGGCGCGTCGGGGATGGGAGTTGGAATCGAACCGGGCATGCTCAGCCTCTCAAGATGCCACCAGCAGCACCCGCCTCAGCAGCCAGGCGAGCACGCCCGCGGCGCAGCACAGCAGCATCTGGGGAAGGATCGCCAGGCCGTAGCCCAGCAGGAGCGGCACGAAGCTGGGGCCCCAGCGCCCGGCCAGGGCGCCGAGCAGCAGGTTGATCAGCCCGCAGAGCTGCAGGACCAGCAGGCCAACGCCAGCCGCCGCGGTGAGGGCGAGCGGATCATCCATGCCGCGCTGGCGCGCCAGCCGCCCGGTGATCCAGGCCGCGGGCAGGAAGCCCGCCAGATAGCCGAACCCCGGATCCACCAGATAGCCGATTCCCCCACCCTGCTGGAACACCGGCAGCTGAAACAGCCCCACGCTCAGGTAGGCCACCGCCGCCAGCAGGGCGCTGCGCGGTCCGGCCACCAGCGCAGTGAGCAGCAGCGCGGGCACCTGCAGGGTGATCCCCAGAGGGCGCAGGCTCCATCCCTCCGGGCCCGGGAGCGCCAGGAAGGCGGGGATCAGCCCCCCGGCCACGATCAGCAGGAGACCGGCAATCGCTCCGCTCCAGGTGGCAAGGGCCCGCAAAGATTCCTCCATCGCTGCTCAAGGCGCCCATCCTGCTGCAGCTAGGTTCGGCTGAGAAGGGGGGCGATCCCGTGACGCAGGCGGAGCCGGGCAGCGGCGGGCAGACCAACGACCCGGCGGAAACGCCGAGTTTGGTGGTGGGCGATCGGGTGTGCCTGCATCTGAGCCTTCCCTACCTCAAGACGGCCGATCCGATGCCCATGCTGCGCCCGCCCGATCTGGTGGCCCCGGGTGAGGTGGGCACGGTTAGCGAGATCCGGGCCCGCGATCAGGTGGCGGTTCGTTTCCGTCGGGGCAGCTTTTTGCTTTCGCTGCGGGATCTCAGGCTGGCGACCGGGAGCGACTGAGGCTGCTGCCGCCGGCGGCTTCCCAGGCGGCCTTGGCGGAAGCCAGGGCGGGCGCCGGCCCCACCAGGCTGAGCCGGGCGGCGGGCAGCCAGCGGCGGGCCGCCTGGCGGAGGGCTTCGCCATCGAGTTCGGCGGCCCTCACCAGGCAGCGTTCCACGTGGTCGGCGGGAAGGCCGTGGCTCAGCACCAGGGCCAGCCGCTCGGCAATCTGGGCACAGGTTTGGCGTCCCATCGCGTCCTGGCCGAGGTATTTGGCGCGGGCCAGCTCCAGGGCTTCTGGATCCAGGGGCTCGTTGAGCAGCCGTTGCCATTCCTCCAGGAGGCAGGCGGTGGCCTCTTCGGCCCGTTCGGCGGAGGTGGAGAGGTGCATCACGAACGGTGCGGCCCCGCAGCGGGCCGGCAGGCTCACGCCCACGTCGTAGGCAAGGCCCCGCTCCTCCCGCATCACCACGAACAGCCGACTCGACATGCCCAGTCCCAGGTGGGTCTGCAGCAGCCGCAGCGGCAGGGCATCGGGATGGCCGAGGGGCACCGTGGGGCAGCCGAGCATCAGCACCAGCTGTTCGGTGTCCTGCTCCAGGGCCATCAGGCCGCCACCAGCTGGAGTGCCGCCCTGGGCTTCGGGCAGTGGCGGGGCAGCCGCTGCCCCGGCTTCGGGGAGCTGGGTGGCCCAGGGCCGGCCCGCCAGGGAGTCCTCCAGGAGGGAGGGGAGGTTTTCGGGCAGGGTTCCGGAGAGCACCAGCACCGCGCCCCGCTGACCCAGGCCCGCCGTCAGGTCGGCCAGCAGATCGGTGCTGATCTCCTTCAGTTCCCCTTCCACGCCGAGGGGATCGTGGCCGTAGGGGCCGTCGCCATAGAGCTGGCGCAGCAGTTGGTCGTGGGCGAGCTGGAAGGGGTCTTCCCTCTGGCGCTGCAGGGTCTGGAGATTGAGCTGACGTTCGATCCCCACCTGCTCCGGAGCGAGCAGGGGACGCCGCGCCATCGCCAGCAGGAGCGGCAGCAGATTGGCACTGTCGCTGGCAGCGCATTTGAGGCCCAGCACCAGGGAATCCTCGTGGGCTTCCGCCCGTAGGGAGGCTCCGGACCCCTCCACCAGATCGGCGAGGGCGTCGGCATCGAGATCGCCGCAGCCCCGGGTCATCGATCCGGCCAGCAGCTGGTGGGCGCCCCGCCGTTGGCTTGGATCGGCGCCGCTGCCGCCACGGATCACCAGCCGGGCCGCGAGGATGTCGGGGCTCGGATGGCTGCGGGCCACCACCGGCAGACCGCCGCTAAGGCAAAAGCTGGGAACGGCAAGGGGGGGGGCGGCGTTCATGCGGGCACCGCCTCGAGCACGGCGGCGCAGCCGGGATCCAGGCTGGCCAGGGCCTCGTCCCGCAGCGTCTGTGGCTCCCAGGCTTCCAGCGCTTCGAGGGGGGCCTCCAGGCGCTCGTAGCGGCCCCAGAGCTGCCCGGTGCCGATCAGCCCGGCCACGTTGCCCGCGGCCTCCATGCCGAAGCGGTAGCTGTTGGTCACCAGCCGCCGCACCCGCGACCATTCGGCCGCCTGCACCGGCTCGGCCATCACCGTCTCCCAGACGGACGCGATGGCGGCGCGCACCGCCGGAAGATCATCGGGGTCGCACACCGCCTCCAGCAGCGCCAGGCTGCCGCATTCCATGGGGTGCAGATCCAGATCCACGCTCTCCACGAGCTGCAGTTGTTCGCGCAGGCGCTCCACCAGCCGGCTCCGCCGACCTTCCGCCAGCAGGGAGGTGGCCAGATCGGCCCCCATCACCCCGCGCAGATCCCGGGCCGGCGGCTGCATCCAGGCCATCAGCAGGCGAGCCGCCTCCAGGCGGGGAAGTTCCAGACGCCGTTCTCCCGGTTGCACCCTCAGGGGTTGCAGGGGCGGCGGTGCTTCAAGGGGGGCGAGGGAGGCGAGGCTCCCCTCGGCGGCGCGGGCCTCGAGATCGGTGCCGGCGAGGGCGCCGGTCAGGGCCAGCACACAGCGTCCACCGCCGTAGAGGCGGCGATGGAAGGCCGCCATCGCCTCGGGTTGGTGGGCCAGCAGCGCATCGCGCCGGCCGAGGATCGGCAGCCCGTAGGCATGGCCCGGGCAGGCCATCGCCAGGAGCTGCTGCACCGCCACCTCCTCCGGCTGGTCTTCGCTCTGGGCGAGCTCTTCGAGCACCACCTGACGCTCCATCGCGAAGGCTTCGCCCTCCAGGCTGGGCTCCAGCACCAGATCCAGCAGCAGCTCGAGGGCCTCTGTGGCCGCCTGCGGCGGAATCAGCACGTGATAGTGCACATCATCGAAGCCGGTGGCGGCGTTGCTGCTGCCGCCGAGGGCCTCGATCCTGCGGTCGAATTCACCCGCCGCCAGGCCCTGGCTGCCTTTGAACACCATGTGCTCGAGAAAGTGGGCCATGCCGCTTTCCGCGGTGGTCTCAAACAGGCTGCCGGCGCGGCACCAGAAATCGAGACAGACCAGCGGCGCCTCGGCCAGTTCCAGACTCACCAGCTGGGCGCCGTTGGCCAGCACCCTGCGGTTTGGCTCTGCCAGCCCGGGGAGCAAGGGGCTGCAACGGGAAGGGGAGGGCATGCGCTGGTGCCAGGATCGCCATTCTGCTGGCTGCGGCGCCGCGATGACACCGGATTCCCCACCCCGCGCCGCGGCTGAGCCTCGATCCGGCCAGGCCGCTCCCGCCCGCACCTCCGGTGGCATCCATCCCCTGGTGGATTCCCTGGCCGATCGCATCCGGACCTGCCGGGAAGGACTGCCCGGCCTGGAGCCCCTGCCGATCGATCCGGCCCTCGAGGCGATCAGCGGCAGCCTCGACGGGGAGGACCTCTTCATCCGCAACGAGGTGCACCGCTGCCGGGGGCTGCGCAAGCTCCATCTCGAGACGGCCCGTCTTGGGGCGGGCCTGCAGATCCTCCACTGCGTGTTCTTCCCCGAACCCACCCACGACCTGCCCGTGTTCGGCGCCGACATCGTGGCCGGCCGGGGCGGGGTGTCCGCGGCGATCGTGGATCTCTCGCCGGTGGACGGCCCGCTGCCTGCGGCGATCGATCAGGGTCTGGCAGCCCTGCCGCGGGCACCCTTCGCCGAGGTGCGGGAGCTGCCCGGCTGGGGATCGATCTTCTCCCCCCATGTGCTGTTCGTGCGCCCGGTCGACGCTGTGGAGGAGGCGGCCTTCATCGACCACGTGGCCGCGGTGCTCGGGGTTCTTGCCGCCGCGGTGTCCGAGGGCACGGTCCAGCGGCCGGATGATGCGGCTACGGTGGCGCGCTGGGAGGGTCAGTACCGCTATTGCAAGCAACAGAAACAGAACGACAAGACCCGCCGGGTCCTGGAGAAGGCGTTCAACCCCGCCTGGGCGGACCAGTACATCGAGAACCTCCTGTTCGACGATCCACCCGCCCTCTCCTGACGCTGCTGATCGGCGCGCTGGCCCTGGCGGCCGGTGCTGGGGCCGTGGCCTGGAAAGCAGGCTGGCTGGGCAAGGCCAGCCGGCCGACTCCGGCGGTGCGCTCCACGCCTTCCCCGCCGCGGCCCGAGGCTGTGGCGGCCCTGGGGCGGCTGGAGCCCGCCGGCGACATCCGCGTGCTGGCCGCCCCCTCCAGCGACATGGGCGCCACCCCGAGGATCACCGCCCTGGAAGTGGTGGAAGGCCAGAAGGTGGAGCCCGGTCAGCTTCTGGCCCGCTTTGACACCGGCCCCACCCAGCGGGCCCAGCGGGATGTGCTCCGCGCCCGCATCGCCAATCTCCAGCGTCGTTTGACCGTGGAGAACCGGGAGCTCGATCGTTACCGCCAGCTCACCAAGGTGGGAGCGATCGCGGTCGACGAGCTTGATCGGCGCGAGCAGGACCACCTGCTGCTTCAGGGGTTGTTGCAGGAGGCCCAGGCCGAGCTGGTGAAGGAGGAGGCCGACATCGACAACACCGAGTTGCGTTCCCCGATCGCCGGCACGGTGCTGCGGATCAACGCCCGTGTCGGCGAGCGTCCTGGCGACAAGGGCATCCTGGAGCTCGGCGCCAGCGACCGCATGGAGGCCGTGGTGGAGGTCTATGAAAGCGACATCGCCCGGGTGAGGGTTGGCATGCCCGTGCGTCTCACCAGCGAGAACGGCGGTTTCAGCGGCACCCTCGGCGGCCGGGTGAGCCGGATCAGCCCCCAGGTGCGGCAGCGGCAGGTGCTCTCCACCGACCCCACGGGCGACGCCGACGCCCGCATCGTGGAGGTGCGGGTCCGCCTGGATCCGGTTGATGCCCAGCGGGTGCGTCAGCTCACCGGGCTCAAGGTGATCGCCAAGCTGGCGTCATGAGGTTCTGACCGTGCTGGACCACCTCTGGCCCGACCGGCGCATTCCCCTGTCCTGGCTGCTGCTCACCCGCCAGCCCGGTCGGCTGCTGGTGGCCCTGGCGGGGATCTCCTTCGCCGGCATCTTGATGTTTCTGCAGCTGGGTTTCCGCGATGGCCTCTTCGACGCCAGCGTGACCCTGCATAAGCGCTTCGCTGCCGATCTCGTGCTGGTGAGCCCGCGCACGATGAGCTCGATCGCCATGGCGAGCTTCCCCCGAAGACGGCTGGTGCAGGTGATGGCCGATCCGGATGTGGCCGGCACCACACCGGTGCACTGGAATTTCCTGCTCTGGCGCAATCCCCAGACCCGCACCACCCGCTCGATCCTGGCGGTGGGCTTCGAGCCGGGCGATCCACTCTTCACCGACCCGGGCCTGGTGGAGCGCACCCGGGTGCTGAGCCAGCGGGGCCGCGTGCTCTTCGATGCCCTCTCCCGGCCGGAGTTCGGCCCCATTCCCGCCTGGTACAAACAGGGGCGCACGATCGAAACCGAGGTGGCCGGCAAGCGGGTGCGGGTGGCGGGTCTGGTGGAGCTGGGCCCCTCCTTCGGCGCCGACGGCAACCTGCTCACCAGCAGCGAGACCTTCCTCTCGCTCATGCCCGATCTTCCCCCCGGCAGCATTGAACTCGGCCTGATCCGCCTGGTGCCCGGGGCCGATCCCGCCAGCGTGGCCGCCCGGCTGCGCGCCCAGCTGCCGGAAGACGTGGCGATCTACACCAAGCAGGGCTTCGTGGAATTTGAGAAGAATTACTGGCGCAGCAGCACGGCGATCGGCTTCATCTTCACCCTCGGCGCCGCCATGGGCTTTGTGGTGGGTTCGGTGATCGTGTATCAGATTCTCCACTCCGATGTGAGTGATCACCTTCCCGAATACGCCACGCTGATGGCCATGGGCTACCCCCTTCCCCAGCTCCTGGGTGTGGTGGCGCGGGAGGGGTTGCTGCTCGCCCTGCTGGGTTATCTGCCCGCCTGGTTGGCTGGTCAGGGGCTCTACGTGCTGATTCGCAACGGCACCAAGTTGCCGGTGGCGATGGATGGACCCCGTTCGCTGCTTGTGTTCGGCATGATCCTCGCCATGTGCCTGGGATCGGCCCTGATGGCCATGCGCAAGCTGGGGGATGCCGACCCCGCCGAGATCTTCTGAGGCCGCCCTTCCGTGAGCAGCACCCACCCCTCCCCAGCGCCCGCCAGCGACCCGGATTCCGGCTCCGTCATCGGCCCATCGCTGAGCCATCCCAACCCCGGCCTCGCGTCTCCCGCTGCGGCCTCCGGGAATGGCAATGGCAGGGGCCACGGCCAAGGCCACGGCCACGGCAACGGCAACGGCCACGGCACGCCGGGGGCTACGCCCGGCCAGCCGAGCCTTGTGGTGCACGACCTGGAGCACTGGTTCGGCAGCGGCGCCAACCGCCGTCAGGTGCTCGATCGGGTGAACCTCACGATCCATCCCGGCGAGGTGGTGCTGCTCACCGGGCCCTCAGGATGCGGCAAGACCACCTTCCTCACCCTGGTGGGCGCTCTGCGCCAGGTGATGGCCGGTTCGGTGCAGTTGTTCGGCCAGGAACTCGCTGGTGCCGGCCGCAGGGAGCGCCAGCTGCTGCGCCGCCAGATCGGCATGATCTTCCAGGGGCACAATCTGCTCCGTTGCCTCAGCGCCGAACAGAACGTGCAGATGGGCGCGGATCTGCTTCCCGGCCTCGGCTACCGGGCCCGCCGGGACCTGTCCCGGCAGTGGCTCAGGGCGGTGGGCCTCGGCGATCACCTGGGCAAGCTGCCCCATGATCTCTCCGGCGGGCAGAAGCAGCGGGTGGCGATTGCCCGCGCTCTGGCCGCCCAGCCGCGCCTGCTGCTGGCCGATGAACCCACCGCCGCCCTCGATAGCCGCACCGGCCGTGAGGTGGTGGAGCTGCTGCGGCGGTTGGCCCGGGATCAGGGCTGCAGTGTGCTGATGGTGACCCATGACCCCCGCATCCTCGATGTGGCGGATCGGCTGGTGGAGATGGAGGACGGGCGGTTGGCGGAGGTGAGCCTCAGCGGCAGACCATCCAGCGGTTCGGTAGGGTAAAGCCACTCCAATCCCAGGAAACGCCGACCGCATGGCCAAGCGCAGGAATCTCAAGAAAGAAAAGCAGGAGCGCAACCGCGCCTACGCCCGCAAGTTCAAGAAGCGCAAGCTGCGCAATGAGGGCCGCGGTGAAGGGGCCGGCAACGGTGTGACCGGCACGGCCAACAACGGCGGCGCCGCCGACTGATCCTGCTCCGGGCCGTGGCACAGGCTGCCCCGGCGGGGGATCCCCAGGGATCCCCCTTTTTACTGGCTGGGCACAGCCCCCGATCCTGCCGGCACGCGCGCCGGAGCGCTCTCCGGGGCCATCTCCTTCGCTCCTGATTCCCCGCTTGGCGGCGGCCTTCGGATCGTTCCAGATTCCGCCAGCCCGACGCCCCCGCATCCCCCATGTTTCTGAGCGTCGTTATCCCCACCTACAACCGCCTGCCGATCCTGCGGCAGTGCCTGCTGGCCCTGGAGCGCCAGGAGCTGGCGCCGCCGATCGAGCGTTTTGAGGTGGTCCTCGTCGACGACGGCTCCACCGACGACACCGTGGCCTGGCTGGAGGAGCACGCCGCCGAACTGCCCCATGTGCGCCTGATCCGCCAGGACCATGGCGGTCCGGCCGAGGGGCGCAATCGGGGGGTTGAGCATGCCCGGGGCGATGTGATCGTGTTCATCGACAGCGACCTGGTGGTGCTGCCGGATTTTCTGCTCTGCCATGCCCGCAGCCTGGAGCGGCGCTGGCGCGAGCGGGGCGATCGGCTCTGCTTCACCTACGGCGCCGTGGTGAACACCGCCAATTTCGAGGATCCCACCAGCGAACCCCACAAACTGGGCGATGTCTCCTTCGCCTATTTCGCCACGGGCAACGTGGCCATCGACCGCGAGGTGCTGGAGCGCTCCGGCCTCTTCGACACCGGCTTCCGTCTCTACGGCTGGGAGGATCTTGAGCTGGGTGAGCGACTGCGCCGTATGGGCGTCGACCTGGTGCGCTGCCCTGCCGCCGTGGGCTACCACTGGCACCCGGCCCTGAGCCTTGAGCAGATTCCGCGTTTGATCGAGGTGGAGCGGCAGCGGGCCAAAATGGGCCTGGTTTTCTACCGCAAGCACCCCACCCGCCGGGTGCGCTTCATCATCCAGTACACCTGGCTGCACCGCCTCCTCTGGGAGGTGCTCACCCTCGGGGGGCTGGTGAATGAACGCAGTCTGCGGCCGCTGCTGGGTTGGCTGATCCGCGGCGGTCACCCCGGTGTGGCGATGGAACTGCTGCGCCTTCCCCTCAACCGGATCGGGGTGCGCGCCCTTTACCGCGAAGCCCGGGAGCAGGGCCTCTGATCGGCTGTTGCCAGCCCTCGGACCTTCCCAGCGGGCCATTTGATAGGTTGCTCAGGTCCTGTCACACCGCACACCTGCACGTTTCGGGTGATCCGGCCCCGGTTGCAACGGTCCCTGCGCCCTCTGCGCTGCGGCAACCCAGCAGAACCGACCGGCATCCCTGGCAGGTGGTGGCCAACCCGAAACCCAACCGAATCCCATGGCTGTCGTCACGCTCGCCGAGATGATGGAAGCTGGCGCCCACTTTGGGCACCAGACCCGGCGCTGGAACCCGAAGATGTCGCGCTACATCTATTGCGCACGCAACGGTGTTCACATCATTGATCTCGTGCAGACCGCCGTCTGCATGAACAACGCCTACAAATGGACCCGCAGTGCCGCCCGCAGTGGCAAGCGCTTCCTGTTTGTGGGCACCAAGAAGCAGGCCTCCGAGGTGATCGCCCAGGAGGCGACCCGCTGCGGTGCCGCCTACGTGAACCAGCGCTGGTTGGGCGGCATGCTCACCAACTGGACCACGATGCGGGCCCGCATCGACCGCCTCAAGGATCTCGAGCGCATGGAATCCTCCGGGGCCATCGCCATGCGCCCCAAGAAGGAGGCGGCCGTGCTGCGCCGTGAGCTCGATCGGCTGCAGAAGTATCTGGGCGGTCTCAAGACCATGCGCCGTCTGCCCGATGTGGTGATCCTGGTGGATCAGCGCCGCGAGACCAACGCCGTGCTCGAGGCCCGCAAGCTCGACATCCCCTTGGTGTCGATGCTGGACACCAACTGCGATCCCGACCTCTGCGACGTTCCCATCCCCTGCAACGATGACGCTGTGCGTTCGGTGCAGCTGGTGCTCGGGCGTCTGGCCGATGCGATCAACGAAGGTCGCCATGGCGCCCAAGACCGCGGCGGCGACGACGAGGGCTGAGTCCGCCTGGGCGACCGCGCTCCGAACCTCCGATCCATGGGCTGACCGTTGAGGGCTCGGGCCATGGACCAATCCCATCCGTTGGAGCACCGTCCTGGGCGATCCAGGCGACAGACCGGCTCCCGGGCCATCAGCTAGAGCAGCAGCGGGCCGGAGCCCAACCGCCATGGTCGGCCTGGGCGCTGTTGCCGGCCCTAAGGCCGACCCTCAGGGCAGGGATTTCCCCCCGCCCTTCCTGCAGATGTTCAAGCCTTCTTTCAACCCTTCTCCGTTTTCCTCCCCCTCCCATGGCTGAGATCACCGCCAAGCTCGTCAAGGACCTGCGCGACAAGACCGGCGCCGGCATGATGGATTGCAAGAAGGCCCTGGCCGAATCCGGTGGCGACATGACCAAGGCCGCCGAATGGCTGCGTCAGAAGGGCATCGCCACCGCCGAGAAGAAAGCGGGGCGCACCGCCGCGGAAGGGGCGATCGGCAGCTACATCCACACCGGCTCCCGGGTGGGTGTGCTGGTCGAGGTGAACTGTGAGACCGACTTTGTGGCCCGGGGCGAGCTTTTCCAGGAGCTGGTGCGCAACGTGGCCATGCAGATCGCCGCCTGCCCCAATGTGGACTACGTGAGCACCGAGGAGATCCCCCAAGAGGTGGTGGAGCGGGAGAAGGCGATTGAGATGGGCCGTGATGATCTCGACGGCAAGAAGGAGGAGATGAAGGTCAAGATCGTCGAAGGGCGCATCGGCAAGCGCCTCAAGGAACTGGCGCTGCTGGAGCAGGCGTTCATCCGTGACAACACCATCACCGTGGGCGAGATGGTGAAACAGGCCGCCGGCAAGACCGGTGAGAACATCCAGGTACGCCGCTTCAGCCGCTTCACCCTCGGCGAAGGCATTGAGGTGGAGAAGAGCGATTTCGCTGCGGAAGTGGCGGCGATGGGCAAGGCCTGAGGCACGCCATGGCTCCCCTGCCATGAGCCCTGCCTCCGGACCATTGCCAGAGCATGGGGATCTGCTGCGGATGCGGCGTCAACTGGAGAGCACCAATCCGGAGCTCTACCGCCAGGTGGCGCTCTACCTGCAGGTGCTCCGCCAGATTCTTCCCCATAGCGTGGATCAGGCCTGCTTCCATCTGGCCACGCAGCGCCAGCCTGGGCGGTACAGCGCCCTTTCCGAAGCCCAGCGCCGGCACTTTCATGCCACGGTGAGGCTGCTGGTGAGCCGCTGCACCAGCCTCCTCACCGTGGAGCACCTGGTCTGCCTCGCTGGCCGGAACGCCCGCGAGCAGGCACATGGCTCCAGGCGTCAGCCGCGGGATCGGGGGCAGACCCTGGCTTCACAGGCCCCCCACCCTCCGCGCGATCCCGAAGCGCCAGCCCCCACCCACGATCAGCAGGACTCGGTTCAGCTCGGTCTGGGACTTCCCATCGAGGCGGGTTGGCTGGGATGGGGTGATGGGCTCGGTTTCGGTGTTCCTGACCCATCTCACCCATCCTCTGGACCGGATGCCGAGGATGGCGACGCTGTCCTTCTCGATCCGGAAGACCAGGACGATGGGGTCAGCGCTGAGGATCTGGTGGACCTGTTCACCGCCCTCGCCGCCGCAGCTGGGATGGACCGGGGACTCCAGGGGATGGAGCCGACCTCCGTGCCCTCGATGGCCGCGTTCTCCCACCAGGCTGATGCCCCTGCATGGGCCGATGGCGATCGGGAAGCCGATGACGACCTTGATCAGGCGGATGCACCCGATCCCGAGGACAGTGTCGGAATTCCCTTGGCGATCCACGTTGGCGAGGCCGCGGATCGGGCTGGCGACAACGATCCCGGTGCGCTTTTCCGGCCACCCCCGGGTGGTGGGCTGCTGCCCAGGGATCCGGTGGCGCTGCTGGCCTGGCTGGAGGGCGTGGAGCGGGCCCTGGCGTGCCATTTGCGTGATCTCTCGGTGGCGCTCAACCGCGAACTGTTGCGCAATGGCTTGATCCGGGTTCTCCTGCCTGTTCAACTGCTGGACGGGGTTCTCAGGGGGCAGATTGAGGCCCACGCCACCCACCCGAACCTTCTCCATCTGCCCCTGCCGATGGCGATGGCTCGGTCCAGACGGATCGTTCGGGCTGATGCCATCCTCCTGCGCCGTGCCGATCTTGAACTGGAGCAGCCCCGGCTGCGCACGGTGCGGAGCCGGCTCCAGCAACTCCGCCAGGAGGGACGCAGAATGGCCCGTCAGTACCTCCGTCTGCAACGGCGGATCCAGGCACACGAGGCTGAAGCACTGTGGCTGCAGGACATCCGCTCGATGCGCCCGGGTCCGCCTCCCCCCTGCTGAACGCTCTGGCCGACCCTGCGCAACCCTCCCCGGGGCACGTTGAGCCCCTTCCTGGCCCCTCTGGGGGTGAAGCCGCCCCCCGCCTCGCTGCTCCCCAGGCGCTGGACGAATGGCTTTCCCCCCTGCAGCAGGCCTGTCGCCTTGAGGCAGAACGCGGTTTCGGCGATCTGATGGGGCGCCATGAATCCTTCGCCGCTTTCGTGGCGCGCACGCTCGCGGCACCGCCTGCGGAACTGAGTCCTGAGGCGGTGCGTCCTCTGGTGCCCCTCGGCGAGGCGTTCCGCCGTTATGGCCAGGAGAGCCTGGCTCGTCGCCAGCATCTGGTCCGCCAGCTGCGCCAGGGGCTCCATCAGCTCAGGGTCCAGAGCCGGCCGGTCCTGCCGGTGGCCCCTCCCCGCCTGCGGCTGCTCCACCCCCCAGGGGGCGCCCGCTCCACTGGGGGGCCATCAGCGCCGGGAGCCGTCTCCAGCCGGCCAGCTTCCAGTCCCTACGCCAGTGTCTCCCCGCCCGCAGCCGCGCCCGCACGGTCCAGTGCCCCCTTGCTGGCGGCCACCCCCCTGGCCGAGGTGCCCGGTATCGGTCCGCGAACCGCCAGCCAGTTGGCGGCTCTTGGCCTGCTGCTGGTGGGGGATCTGATCGCCCATTACCCCCGCGACTATCTCGATTACGCGAATCTTGTGCGAATCGCTGCCCTGGTTCCCGGGCAGACCGCCACGGTGGTGGCCACGGTGCGGCGCTGCCATGCCTTCAGCAGCAGCCGCAACCCCAACCTCGCGATTCTTGAGCTCCAGCTGCAGGACAGCACCGGCCGCCTGCGGGTGAGCCGCTTCTTTGCTGGACGGCGCTTCAGCAGTCCGGCCTGGCTGAAGGTCCAGCAACGCCAGTTTCCCCCCGGCACCACCGTCGCGGTCAGCGGTCTGGTGAAGGAGAGTCCCCACGGGCCCACCTTTGCCGATCCCCTGATCGAGGTGTTGGAGAGTGCGGGCGCTCCGGTCCGCTCCCCGATGATTGGCCGGCTGGTGCCGGTCTATGGCCTCACGGAGGGACTCCGTGCCGAAACCCTGCGCCGCGCCGTGCAGGCGGTGCTGCCCCATCTGGAGCGATGGAGCGATCCCGTGCCGGAGGGGCTGCGCCAGGAGCTCGGACTGCTGACCCGGCAGAACGCCCTCAGGGGGATCCACCAGCCCGCGGACCAGGCGGATCTGCAGGCCAGCCGCCGGCGCCTGGTGTTCGATGAGTTTCTGCTGCTGCAGCTGGGTCTGGCCCAGCGTCGCCAGCAGCATCGTCAGCGCGCGGCCCCCGCCCTGGAGCCCCCGGCTGGGGGCTCCGACCTGGTGGGCCAGCTGCGCTCCATCCTCCCCTTCCCGTTCACCGGCGCCCAGGACCGCGTGCTGGCCGAGATCCGCCATGACCTGGTCCGGCCCCAGCCGATGGCGCGGCTTCTGCAGGGGGATGTGGGCAGCGGTAAGACCGTGGTGGCCCTCGCCGCCCTGCTGTGTGCCATTGAGGCCGGTTGCCAGGGCGCCCTGATGGCCCCCACCGAGGTGCTGGCGGAGCAGCATTTCGCCAAGCTCGCCCACTGGCTGCCCCAGTTGCATGTGAACGTCGGCCTGCTCACCGGTTCCACTCCCGCCCGGCGGCGCAGGGAGCTGCTGCAGGACCTGATCAATGGCCAGCTGCAGATCCTGGTGGGCACCCATGCGCTTCTGGAGGACCCGGTGCAGTTCGCCCGGTTGGGCCTGGTGGTGGTGGATGAGCAGCATCGTTTCGGCGTGCGGCAACGCAACCGCCTGCTGGCCAAGGGATTGCAGCCCCACCTGCTCACCATGACCGCCACACCGATTCCCCGCACCCTCGCCCTTTCGGTCCACGGCGATCTGGATGTGAGTCAGATCGATGAACTCCCCCCCGGCCGCACCCCGATCCGCACCCACCTGTTGCGCGCTTCCGATCGTCAGCAGGCCTGGGATCTGGTGCGCGAGCAGGTGGACCTGGGCCAGCGGGCCTACGTGGTGCTGCCGTTGGTGGAGGAGAGCGAGAAGCTCGATCTGCGTTCCGCCGTGGAGGTGCACCGTCACCTGGCGGATGAGGTGTTCAGCGATTTCACGGTGGGTCTGTTGCATGGCCGCCTCTCGAGCGAGGCGAAGCAGGCGGCGATCGGAGCCTTCGCCCGCGGTGAGAGTCAGGTGCTGGTGAGCACCACGGTGGTGGAGGTGGGGGTGGATGTGCCGGAGGCCAGTGTGATGGTGATCGAGCATGCCGAGCGTTTCGGCCTGGCCCAGTTGCACCAGCTGCGGGGCCGGGTGGGCCGGGGTGCGGCAGCCTCCCACTGCTTGTTGCTGCATGGTGGCAACAACGCCGAGGCCCGCCAGCGGCTGGAGGTGCTGGTGCGCAGCACCGATGGCTTTGAGATTGCCGAGATGGATCTGCGCCTGCGGGGACCGGGCCAGGTGCTGGGCACGCGCCAGTCGGGCCTGCCGGACCTCGCTCTGGCCAGCCTCAGCGACGATGGCGATCTTCTGGAGCAGGCCCGGGCCGTGGCCCAGGACCTGGTGGCTTCCGATCCCGCCCTGGAGCGCCATCCCGGCTTGCGCCAGGCCCTGCGCGATCAGCGGCAGCGGCAGGTGGAGGCTGCCCGGCTCAATTAACGGCGATCCAGCGATCCGACGGGCCGGTTGACTCGGTTGCCCGGTCGATCGTCTGGGGGGGCTGGTTGCTCACGGCCGCAACGCTTGCGAGCAGGACCTTCTCCTGGTTCGTTGAGCCGCCCAGGAGCCGCGGGTCGTGTCGCCATAGCAGGCTGGTCCCAGGATCCCACCCCCCGCCATGGCCGTGCGCCGTCCCTGGAGCGCCATCCCCATCGATGACTGCGGCGAATCGCTGCAACCCCTGCCAGCCGCGCTGCTGCGGCTGGAACCCCACCCCTACATGGATTTGGGAGCACCCTATGGAGCGGGCGCGAGTCCATTCCAGCTGCGCTCCGGTGTGATTGGGCGGTTGCTGGCGGCGGATGCCGCGCTGGCCGCTGGAGCAGAGGGCTGGCGACTGGCGGTGTTTGATGCCTGGCGGCCCGTGTCCGTGCAGCGCTTCATGGTGGAGCACACCATCGCCGAAGAATGCCGGGCCCGCGGCCTGGATCCAGGCACCGCTCCGACGGAGGTCCGCCGGGAGGTGGTGGAGGCGGTGGCACGGTTCTGGGCCGAGCCCAGCCTCGATCCGGCCACCCCGCCTCCCCACAGCACCGGCGGCGCCGTGGATCTCACCTTGGCCGACGCGACCGGCCAGCCGCTCGCCATGGGGGGCGCCATCGATGCGATCGGCCCGGTCTCCGAACCCGATCACTTCGCTGCGGCGGCCGTTGCCGATCCGGGTTCCGAGGCGGCGTCATGGCATCGCCACCGGATCCGCCTCGGCGAGGTGATGGTGGCGGCCGGTTTCGCCCGCCATCCCAACGAGTGGTGGCATTTCAGCCACGGCGACCAGCTCTGGGCCTGGAGCCTTGGTGAAACCACAGCCCTCTACGGCCGGGCGCCTGAATGAGTGGCCTGGATGGGCGGTACCGCATCAGGATGGCCCCGGAGCGGTAGCAAGGGTGGAGGCGGGCGCTTGCTGAGGGTCCCGTCCTCGTTGGCGCTCAACCGGCGCTGGCCAGCAGTGCCGCCACCGCGGGGTCTCCCAGCTGTCCCACGAAGTCCCCGAAACTGCTGCGCCCCCCCCGATCACGCCAGGCCTGGAAGAGGGGTTCCAGGGTGCTTTCCAGCTGCTCCAGCGGCAGGCGCTGCAGGAAGGGTCTGGCCAGCTGGGTGAGACCGGGGGTGCCTCCAAGCCAGAGCTGGTACTCGCCCACACCGCTGCCCACCAGGCCGACTTCGGCCATGTAGGGGCGAGCGCAACCGTTCGGACAGCCCGTCATGCGCACCAGTACCGGCCGCTCGATCCCCATCCCCGCCAGCTGGCTTTCCAGCCGCTCCACCACCGATGGCAGGATCCGTTCGGCCTCGGTGATGGCCAGTCCGCAGGTGGGCAGGGCCGGACAGGCGATCGCGTGCCGCGCCAGGGGGGTGGTCGTCTCCGGGGTGGCGAAGCCGATCGCGGCAAGTTCGCGCTTCAGCGAACTGCGCTGCGGGGCCCCGATGTTGCACAGCAGCAGATCCTGGTTGGGGGTCAGTCGCACCTCAAGCTGATAGGTCTCCACCAGGCGCCGCAGGGCCGCCTTGGTGTCCCCCTCCAGGCGTCCGCAGAGCAGCGGCAGGCCCACAAACCAAAGACCGTCCCCCTGGCGGTGCCAGCCGAGGTAGTCGTGAAGCTTGCGCTTCGGTTCATCCCGCAGGGGGCGGATCGGATGGAGGAAATAGCGCCCCAGCTCCTCCTTGAACCAGCCGATGCCCCGGTCGTGGATGAGGTACTTCATGCGGGCGTGGCGACGCTGCTGGCGGTCGCCGTGATCACGCTGCAGGGCCAGGATGGCCTGCATCAGATCCAGCACGTCATCGGCGGCCACATACCCGAGCGGATCGGCAGTGCGGGCGAAGGTCTCCTCCTTGTTGTGGGTGCGGCCCATGCCCCCGCCCACGTACACGTTGCAGCCCCTGGGTCGGCCGTTCGGATCGGTGAACAGCACCAGCCCGATGTCCTGGGTGAGCAGGTCCACGGCGTTATCGCCGGGCACGGTCACGGCCACCTTGAATTTGCGGGGTAGGTAGGTGGCGCCATAGAGGGGTTCTTCGGCATCGCCGCTGAACACAGCCCCCTCGTGCTGACGGGCCCTCACCCGCTTCACCGCCGTGCTGGGCCGGATCCGGTAGCTGAGGTCGCCATCCACCCAGAGGTCAAGGTAGGAGCCTTCGGCGGCCTGGGGCGCCAGCAGATCGGCGATCTGATCGGCCAGAAGTCGGGCAGCGGGATAGCCGCCGCTGCTGAAGGGGGCGGCGGGGGCCATCACGTTGCGATTCACATCGCCGCAGGCGGAGAGGGTGGAACCCATCGCCCGCACGATGGTGGCGATCACTTCCCTGAGGTCGGCCTTGGCCACCCCATGCATCTGGAAGGCCTGACGGGTGGTGGCCCGCAGGGTGCCGTTGCCCAGGCGGTCGGCCAGCCCATCGAGGGCGAGGTAGAGCGGCACCGGGATGCGCCCTCCGGGACTGCGGAGCCGCAGCATCATCTGCCAGTCCTTTTCTTCTCCCTTGCGACGGTGATCGCGGTTGTCCTGCTGATAACTGCCGTGGAACTTGAGGATCTGAACGGCGGCCTCGCTGAAATGGCGAAGATCGTTGGCGAGTTCACTGCCCAGCGGTTCCTGCAGATGGCCGCTGCTGGCCTTGAGCTGCTCAAACTTGGTCGGCTCCGCCGGCTTGGTGCCGTCCGCTTGCGCACCAGCTGGGGATCCTGTTCCAACAGGTTGGGCGGGCCGTTTGGAGGATCCATCGGCGGTGGCACGGGCGGCAACCCTCGATGGGGCCATTCCTGACGCGTTGCGGTGGTCTTACGAAACTAGCGAATGGCGACGGCAAAGGCCGCCGATCCTGACCGTCCATCCATTCCCCAGCCTTTCAATACAGTTCGGCCACACCTTGAACCGCCCAATCCCCATGGCCACGTTCCTGTTGGAGATCGGCACCGAGGAGTTGCCCGCCGATTTCGCAGGCTCGGCCCTCACGCAGCTCGAGCAGCGGGTCCGGCGGGATCTCAGTGAGGCCCGGCTCAGCTGCGGCGCCCTGCGCGTGGATGGCACCCCGCGCCGGCTCGCCCTGCGGCTGGAGGATCTGCCGGAGCGTCAGGAGGATCGGCGCGAGGAACGCAAGGGACCGCCCGCGCAGCAGGCCTTTCGTGACGGCCTCCCCACCCCCGCCGCCGTGGGCTTTGCCCGGCGCTGCGGTGTCGAACCGGAGACCCTCCAGGTGCGCGACACCGAAAAGGGAGCCTTCGTGTTCGCCAACACCCTCGAGAGGGGGCGGGCCACCGCTGAGGTGCTCGCTGACCTTGCGCCCACTTGGATCTGGAGCCTCCAGGGGCGCCGGTTCATGCGCTGGGGGCACGGCGAGAGCCGCTTCAGCCGTCCGGTCCGCTGGCTGGTGGCCCTGCTGGATGACGCAGTGGTGCCCATCACGCTGGCTGATTGCGATCCTCCCGTCTGCAGCGACCGCCTCAGCCGGGGCCACCGCCTCCAGGCCGATCCCGTGGTGATCGCCACCGCCGGGGCCTATGGAGCCACCCTCGCCGCCGCGGCTGTTCAGGTCGATCGCGCCGAGCGCTCCACCGCCATCCGCGAGGCCATTGCGGTCGCCGCCGCCGCCGCCGAGGCCCGTCCCGACCTTCCCGATTCCTTGTTCGAAGAGCTGGTGGATCTGGTCGAATCCCCTTGGCTGATCGAGGGTGTGATCGAGGAGCGCTTTCTGGCCCTGCCGCCTGAGGTGCTCAGCACGGTGATGCGCGCCCATCAGCGCTATGTCCCCCTGCAGCGCCGCGATGCCCCGGCCGATCCCCTGGCCCTGGAGGCGGGAAACGAGCTGCTGCCGCGTTTCCTGTGCGTCGCCAACGGGCTGGAGTCGGCGGCGAACACCATCCGGCGTGGCAACGAACGGGTGCTACGGGCCCGTCTGGCTGATGCCGAGTTCTTCCTGGCGGCGGATCGTGGCATCGCCAGCATCGACCGTCGTCAGCAGCTGGAGCGGGTCACTTTCGCGGAGGGCCTCGGCAGCCTTCGCGACCGGGTCGAGCGGCTCGAATGGTGCACCGATGTGCTTTTGGAGCGGCTTTCCCTGGCTCCCCCTGCGGCCGACCACGCCCGCCGGGCGGCCCACCTTTGCAAGCACGACCTGGTGAGCCAGATGGTGGGGGAGTTTCCCGAGCTGCAGGGGGTGATGGGCGGCAAGTATCTGCTGGCGGAGGGGGAGCCCCGCGCGGTGGCCCTGGCCGTGCTGGAGCACTACCTCCCCCGCGGTGCCGGTGACACCCTGCCCGGCAGTGACGCCGGAGCTGTGGTGGCCCTGGCGGAACGGCTCGAACTGCTGCTGAGCATCTATGCCAAGGGGGAGCGTCCCACCGGTTCCTCGGATCCCTATGCCCTCCGCCGCGCCGGCAATGGCCTGCTCCAGATTCTCTGGGAGCGGGGTTGGCGGCTGGATTTGCCGGAGTTGCTGCAGCGCTGCACCGCCGAATGGGCCGCTCTGTTTCCCGCCTTCCAGGTGGAGAGCGGCACTCTTGCTGCTGAGCTGGCCGAGTTCCTGCGCCAACGTCTGGCGAGCCTGCTCGAGGAGGAGGGCTTTGCGGTGGATGTGGTGCAGGCGGTGGCTGGCGAGGGGCTGCCGCTGGCTCAGGTGCTCGCCGATCCGGCCGATGCACGCCGCCGGGCGGAGCTGCTGCAGGCCCTGCGCCGCAGCGGGGAGCTTGCCGGGGTTCAGGCGGTGGTGCAGCGGGCCTCGCGGTTGGCGGAGAAGGGCTCCCTGGCCCGTGGGATCTGCAGCCCTGCGGGGGTGGTGGACCCCGGCCTGTTCGAGAAGGCCAGCGAGGCGGCCATGCTCGAGGTGCTGCGGACCCTCGAACCGGTGGTGAGCGGCAATGCGCCGGATCGCTATGGGGCTCTGGCCCGCGGCCTGGCCGAGAGTGCTTCCACCCTTGCCGCCTTTTTCGATGGCGCCGACAGCGTTCTGGTGATGGCCGAGGATCCGGCCGTGCGCTCCAATCGCCTGAATCTGTTGGCGGTGCTGCGCAACCAGGCGGAGGTGCTGGCCGATTTCAACCGCCTGGCGGGTTGATGCACCGTCCCCTCCTGCCCGCAGCGGCGCTGCTTTCGCCCCCCCCTTGGGGCCCCTTTTCCTAGCCTGGCGTCCATGGCCATCGTCCACGTTGAGGGGCTCTGCCGCTCGTTCCGGGTTTCGGAGAAGGAGCCCGGGCTGGCCGGCACGCTGCGGCATTTCCTGAAGCGCCGAGTCCGCCTGGTCGAGGCGGTGCGCGATCTGCATTTCGCGATCGAGCCTGGCGAGATGGTGGGGTTTCTGGGCCCAAACGGCGCCGGCAAGACCACCACCTTGAAGATGCTCAGTGGGCTGCTTCACCCCAGCGGCGGCCTGGTGCGGGTGGCCGGCCATGTCCCCGCGCGCCGTGAGGCCGATTTCCTGCGGCGTATCACCCTGGTGATGGGCCAGAAGCAGCAGCTGATCTGGGACCTCCCCCCCCTCGATTCCCTGCGGGTGAATGCGGCGGTGTACGGCCTCGACGATCAGGAGGCAAGCCGGCGCATCCGTGAGTTGGCGGAGATGCTGGAACTGGGCGAGGAGCTGCACCGCCCGGTGCGCAAGCTCTCCCTGGGGCAGCGCATGAAGGCGGAGTTGCTGGCCTCCCTGCTGCATCGTCCCCAGGTGCTGTTCCTCGATGAACCCACCCTTGGCCTGGATGTGAATGCCCAGGCGGCCATGCGCCGCTTTCTGGCTGACTACAACCGCCGCCACGGGGCCACGGTGCTGCTCACCAGCCATTACATGGCGGACATCACGGCTCTCTGCCCGCGGGTTCTGCTCATCCACGCCGGCTCCCTCTTCCATGACGGCAGCCTGGAGCAGCTCACCCAGCGCCTGGCTCCCCGGCGCGAGGTTCGCCTGGAACTCGCCGAGATCCTCCCCGCTGCGGCATTCCATGGATACGGAGATCTCGAGTCCTGCAGTGGTCGTGATGTGCGTCTGCTGGTCGATCGCGACCGGCTCACGGCGGTGGTGGGTCGTCTGCTGGCGGAGTTGCCCGTTCTGGATCTGGAGGTTCGCGAACCCCCGATTGAGGACATCATCGGCCGGCTCTTCCGCCAGGGGAGCACCTCAGCGTCATGAGCTTGCCCCCTTCCCTTGGGCGCCGCCGAACCGGCGGTTCCCCCGCCGGCCGGGCCCTGGCCTTCGCCCTTCGCATCGCCCGGGCCCTGTTCGTGAGCCAGTACGCCCTGATGCTCGAATTCCGGGCCGAGATCCTGCTGTGGGCCCTTTCCGGTCTGCTGCCGTTGCTGATGTTCTCCCTCTGGAGCGGCGCGCCGGCCGGCGCCGCGGCCGGCATCAGCCACCAGGCCTTCGCCCGCTACTTCCTGGCTGCGTTCGTGGTGCGCCAGTTCACGGTGGTCTGGGTGGTCTATGCCTTCGAGGAGGACAATCTGCTGGGGCGTCTTTCCCCGCTCTTGCTGCAACCGCTTCCGCTGGTGTGGCGCTACGCCGCAGCACACCTGGCCGAACAGGCCACGCGTCTTCCTTTCGTGGTGGCGATGGTGGCGCTGTTCTTCCTGGCGGTTCCCGAGGCGGCCTGGATCCCTTCACCCACCCGCCTGTTGCTAGCCCTGCTGGCGGCCCACCTGGGGTTCTGGCTGAATTTTCTGCTGCAGCACGCCATCACGATGCTCTGCTTTTGGAGTGAGCGGGCCAGCGCCCTGGAGCGCTTTCTCTTCATGCCTTACCTGTTCCTATCGGGCATGTTGGCCCCTTTGGATCTCTATCCCGAAGCCGTGCGCCGCTTCGCCTTGCTCACCCCTTTCCCCTCCATGCTTTACCTGCCGGCCCAACTCGCCTCCGGCGCCCCGGTCGATGCGGTGGCCGGTTTCCGCACCGTGGCCCTGTGGATGGCGGTGCTGATCCCGCTCAATCTCTGGCTGTGGCGCGCCGGTGTGCGCCGTTATGCGGCGATGGGGGGCTGATGGACCTGGCGCACAGCATCGCCCGCCATGGGCGCAGCATCGCCCGCTTCTGGTCGTCTTCGCTGGCGGCTGAAATGGAGTATCAGCTCAATCTTCTGATTGAGGTGGCGGCCACCCTCATCACCTTGGCCGGCAGCCTGTTCACCCTGTCGCTGTTCTTCGGTCACGGCCAGAAGTTGGGGGGATGGAGCTGGGATGCGGCCCTGGTGGTGTTGGGGATCTACACCTTGCTCAATGGATTCTCGAGCACCTTGCTGCGCCCCAATCTCGGCAATCTGGTGAAGCAGGTGCAGAGCGGCGGCCTTGATTTTGTTCTGCTCAAGCCCATGGACTCCCAGCTCTGGGTTTCCGTGCGAACCCTCTCTCCCTGGGGCCTGCCGGAAATGGCGCTTGGGCTGGCGCTGGTGACGATCGGAACCAGCCGTTCGGGCGTCAGGCCCGATGCCAGCGCCCTGCTTACGGGGGGCCTGATGCTGCTGGCCGGCATCACGATCCTCTACAGCCTCTGGTTTGTGCTGGCGGCCACCAGCATCTGGTTCGTGAAGATCTGGAACGCCACCGAGGTCCTCCGCAGTCTGCTGGCTGCGGGCCAGTATCCGGTGAGTGCCTATCCCACGCCGCTGCGACTGCTGTTCTCCACGCTCCTGCCCGTGGCCTTCCTCACCACCGTGCCCGCCCAGGCCATCCTGGGACTGGCCAGCGGCAGGTCGCTGATGGCGGGTCTGGCGTTCGCCGGCTTGAGTCTGGTGGCAAGCCGACGGCTCTGGCTGTTTGCCCTTCGGCACTACACCTCAGCGTCGAGCTGAATCAGGGCCCCCCGGGCCCGGCAGGCGCGGAACGGGGCCAACAGCGTGGCGATGCCAGGGGCGTTTGGTTTGGAGATGGCGCAAAAAGCAGCGGCGGCTTCCTGGATTGCGCTTCTCAGGGTTTGCCTGCCAGGGCGGGCTCCCGGCTGTCCAGAGCGTCACCTTCGACGGCGGCGCTGCCTGCGGCCGCTTCAGCCGGCAGCTTGGTTTTGCCCACGCGGATGCCTCCTTTGATGGCGCTCACCGCCTCCATGGCTTCCACCTCCTCGGGGCTGCGCACGGCGCTGGGCACCGGCCGGTAGGAGGAGGGGGCAAGGGCCTGACCCCGCAGCACCGCGGCGAGGGTGAGGAAGGTGAGCTTGAGCTGCTGCCAGGGGTTCATCGCCACAACCCGTTTGTAGAGGTAGCTGTCGAAGGTGAGCCGCTGCACATCCTTGTCGTCGCACATCTCCACGAAGGCTTCGCGGGCGGCATCGTTGCTATAAAAGATGTTCTGAAGAATCTCAAGAACCTTGTAGGTGGGGCCGTATTTCTTATCCCATTTCTTGATATACACCTTCAGGTCGGCCTCGCTGGGTATGCGCTGCCCGCCCTGGCTGGCAGCCACGATCTCCTCAGCGCACATCCGGCCGCTCTTGGCAGCGAAGTAAATCCCTTCGCCGGAACTCTTGGTCACATAGCCGGCAGCATCGCCCACCAGGGCCATCCGCCCCACCACCCTGCGGGGACGGGGATGTTCGGGAATGGGATGGGCTTCCACCTTGATGACTTCCCCTTTGAGAAGGCGATTACTAGCCCGCTCCCGGATGCCTTGCTGCAGTCCCTTGATCAGGGCTTGATTTTTCTGCATGGTGCCGGTTCCCACGGCCACATGATCATATTTCGGAAACACCCAGGCGTAGAAATCAGGTGAGACATCGGTGCCCACATACATCTCGGCCAGGCTTTCGTAGTACTTCATCTCCTCTGCCGGCAGCTTGATGCGTTCCTGAAACGCGATCGCCACGTTGTAGTCGCCGGCATCCATCGCTTTGGCCACGCGGCTGTTGGCCCCATCGGCACCCACGATCAGATCCACTTCCAGGATTCGGGTTTCGCCGGTGGCTTCGCCGCTGCTGTAATCGGAGTAGGTGAGGGTGTAGGGACCCTGACGCTTGACCCCCGTATCGATCTTGGTCACCAGGCCATTCACCAGGTGGGCGCCTAGGGAGGCAGCGCGATCCCGCAAAAAGGCGTCCATCACCTCACGGCGGCACATGCCGATGTATTCGGCATCGTTGTCGAGATTGATGTCCACCTCGCGGTTGGAGGGGGAGATCATCTTCATGTTGCGCACCTTGCGATCGATGATCGACTCGGGCAGGTCGAATTCCGAAACCATGCAGAGGGGAATCGCCCCGCCGCAGGGTTTGGCGTTATCCAGCTTCCGCTCAAACAACCAGGTCTCGATACCGGCCTTGGCCAGAATTTCAGCAGCACAGGAACCGCTCGGGCCGCCCCCGACAACCGCAACGCGCAACATCTTGAAACCTGCTCCAGCCAAGGGTTCTCAACCAGAAGCTAACACCGCGAACCGGTGTCTTGCCGGGCATTCCGCAGCAGCGCCTTAACATCGCGCCACCTCCCCATCCCCGCGTGTCCCCCCGAGCCACCGGTCGAGACTCCCGCGAGCGCAGCTCGGCCCCCAATGGCTCGACACGTGGGCTGCGTGCCACCCGGGCGGGGGCGGCCGCCGATATTCCTCTGGCCCGCCGCAGCCGGCCGCAGCCCAGTGGCAAAGCCAGCCTTGGCAGTCGATTTCGCTGGAGCCTGTTTGGCAGTTTGCTGGTGGGCTCGCTCGCCGTCGCCTTGGTGCTCGGGCCATTGCGTCCCTGGCTGGCCCCGCCGCCGGTGAGCGGCCTGAATGCACGGCAGGGTGCGGATGGACGTCTCTTGGGCCACTTCCCCTATCCCGAGGCCCCCGTTGCCAGCCTGGTCACCGTCGCCCCCGGTCACCAGCTGAGGGAGGAGGCGGCCCAGGAGCTGCTGGCCATGCAGCGCGCTGCGGCCGATGACGGTGTTCAGATCAGGGTGATCAGCGCCTTCCGGAACGTGGCCCTGCAGCGGCATCTGTTCTTTGAGGTGGGTGCCGAAAGGAACCAGAGCCCCGAGGTGCGTGCTCGGGTCAGCGCGCCACCGGGGTTCTCCGAGCACAGCACCGGCTATGCGGTGGATCTCGGCGATGGCGAGCGGCCCCAGACCAACCTCTCCACCAGCTTTGAAAGCACCGAGGCCTTCGCCTGGCTCCAGGCCAATGCGGCTCGCTTCCACTACCAGCTCTCCTTTCCTGCCAACAACCCCCAGGGGGTGAGCTACGAGCCCTGGCACTGGCGCTTCGAAGGCTCCACCGATGCCCTCTCCCTCTTCGAGCCGGCCCATCGCCTCGGGCGCGCCCTCCCTTAACCGATTCGGGCCAAGGCTCCTATAGGATCAAGAATCGCTTCAGATTTCCCGTTTCCTCCTTGCAGTGCCCTTCTGGGAGCTTCAAGGCCGGGCTGTCAACAGGAGCTCAACACGCGTTCCACACCAGCGCAGCATCTTCTCCCGCTGCCTCCTGCCCACGGATGAGGAGCGTGCGACGCGGCGTCAACCGGGCAGACGCCAACACCCCTACCCTTGAGGACCCAGGCCCCATGAGCGGCGAAGCCAAAGGCGCCCTGATTCGCAATATCGCGATCATTGCCCACGTGGATCACGGCAAAACCACCCTGGTGGATGCGTTGTTGAACCAATCCGGCATCTTCCGGGAAGGGGAGGCGGTGCCCACCTGCATCCTCGATTCCAACGATCTGGAGCGTGAGCGCGGCATCACGATTCTTTCGAAGAACACCGCTGTTGATTACAACGGAATTCGCATCAATATTGTTGACACCCCCGGCCACGCCGATTTTGGCGGAGAAGTGGAGCGGGTGCTGGGCATGGTGGATGGCTGTCTGCTGATTGTGGATGCCAATGAAGGCCCCATGCCGCAGACCCGTTTTGTGCTGAAGAAGGCCCTCGAAAAGGGTCTGCGTCCGATTGTGTTTGTCAACAAGATCGATCGGGCCCGTGTGGATCCCGAGCAGGCTGTCGACAAGGTTCTTGACCTCTTTCTCGAACTGGGTGCTGACGACGACCAGTGTGATTTTCCTTATCTCTTCGGCAGTGGCATGGGGGGCTACGCCAAGCCCGACATGAAGACCGAGAGCGAAACAATGAAACCGCTCTTCGATGCCATCCTCCGCCACGTCCCACCCCCGGTCGGCGATCCCAACAAGCCTCTGCAGCTCCAGGTCACCACGCTCGATTACAGCGATTTTCTCGGTCGCATCATGATCGGCCGCATCCACAACGGCACGATCAAGGCGGGCCAGCCTGCCGCCCTGATCCGGGATGACGGCAGCATCAAGCGCGGGCGCATCTCCAAGCTTCTGGGCTTCCAGGGCCTGCAACGCATCGAGATCGATCAGGCCTCAGCCGGCGATCTGGTGGCGGTGGCCGGGTTTGACGAGGTGAATATCGGTGAGACAATCGCCTGTCCTGATGAGCCGGAAGCCCTGCCGCTGATCAAGGTCGATGAACCCACCTTGCAGATGACCTTCGTGGTCAACGATTCACCCTTCGCGGGCAAGGAAGGCAAGTTCGTCACCAGTCGGCAGATCCGTGATCGTCTGCAGAAAGAACTGCTCACCAACGTGGCTCTGCGGGTGGAGGACACCGATTCTCCGGATCGCTGGGCCGTCAGCGGCCGCGGTGAACTCCACCTGGGAATCCTGATCGAAACGATGCGCCGCGAGGGCTACGAGTTCCAGGTGAGCCAGCCCCAGGTCATCTTTCGCACCATCGATGGCACCCCCAACGAACCATTCGAAACCCTGGTTCTGGATGTGCCGGAGGAATCGGTTGGAACCTGCATCGAAAAGCTCGGCATCCGCAAGGGTGAGATGCAGAACATGGAGAACACCAACGATGGACGCACACAGTTGGAGTTCGTGGTTCCCTCCCGTGGGCTGATCGGCTTCCGGGGTGAGTTTATTCGCGCCACCCGTGGCGAGGGAATCATGAGCCACTCCTTCCTTGACTATCGGCCGATGCAGGGTGATTTTGACACCCGCCGCAATGGTGTCTTGATTGCATTTGAAGAGGGAACAGCCACCTTCTACGCCCTCAAAAATGCTGAAGACCGCGGTCAGTTCTTCATCATTCCCGGCACCAAGGTCTACAAGGGAATGATCATCGGAGAAAACAATCGCCCCCAGGACCTTGAAATCAATGTCTGCAAGGCCAAGCAACTCACCAACATGCGCTCCGCCGGAGCCGAGGAACTGGACACCCTCCAGGCGCCCCTCCAGATGACCCTGGAGCGCGCCCTGGAATACATCGGCCCCGATGAAATGCTGGAGGTCACCCCCGATTCCATCCGCCTGCGCAAGCTTCCCGCGCGCAAACCCGCCAAGCGCTGACGCTTTGGACGCCGTCCCCGGGGGAGACTTCCATCCCCCCTCTCCCCAGGGCCAGCGCGAACAGGCATTGGCCCGGGATCCCCGCTTTCAAGAAGCAGTCGATCAGTTCAACCAAGGCGACTGGTATGCCAGTCACGATGGCTTTGAGGCCCTCTGGCATGAATCCCTGGAGCCCGAGCGCACCGTTCTCCAGGGCATCCTCCAGATCGCCGTGGCCCACCTTCATCGTGAGCGGGGCAATCTTCGTGGTGCCACCGTGCTGCTGGGTGAGGGCCTGGGTCGGCTGAGGTCCTGTGCCGATGGTTCCCTCGGTGTGGATCTCCACCTTCTGCGCGATAACTCAGCCCATTTTCTGGAGGCTCTCCAGCAGGAGCGAAGCGTGGATGGCCTCCCGGCTCCCTGCCTCCGGCCTCCTCGGCCGATGGGGCCACCGGTAGATTGACCCGCCTGGCCGATTCTCCGATTCCCTTTCCCTTGCCCTCACCGAAGCGCACCCCAGCAATGGTTCCGGCTCCAAAGGCTGTTGCTTTGGTGTTCGCTTTGGGTTCGATTGCCTGGGCCCTTGCCTCCAGAGTTCAGCCGGTCCAGGCCCAGGCAGGCGGTCTTGCCACACCGCCAGGGCCCCTGTTGCCACCACGCCCGGCGGCCATGCCCCCCGCCGCCCCAGCGCCCTCCACAGCAGGTCAACAGGCTCAGGAAGGTGCTGCTGCCCCAGCGGCTGCAGGCATGGTCACGATCGAATCCGATCGCCAGCAGGCCGATAACCGCACGGGCATCGTCACGGCCACGGGCAATGTGCGGATCGTCTACCCCGAGAAGGGCATGGTGGCCACGGCTCGCCAGGCCCAGTACTTCTCCAAGGAGGCGCGCCTGGTGCTCAGCGGCGAGGTGCAGGTGGTGGATGGGGATGGTCAACGCATTCGGGCCGAGCGCCTGGTCTACCTGCTCGGCAGTGAGCGGCTTCAGGCCGAACCGGCCGCGGGCAAGCAGGTGATCAGCAAGATCCGGCTGCAATCCCCTTCCGGTTCACCGGCTCGACCCCCGATGCCATGAGTCTCAATCTGGATCAGGTGGGGATCACCCTCGGGGGGCGTGCCCTGGTGAATGGGGTGAGTGTGGAACTCCATCCCGGCGAGGTGGTGGGATTGCTCGGACCCAATGGCGCTGGTAAGACCACCACCTTCAATCTCGTGACCGGCCTTCTGCGTCCTGACCGGGGTGATGTGACTCTCGATGGTCTTTCGGTCACCAGCTTGCCCATGCCAAAGCGGGCTCGCCTTGGCATTGGCTATCTCCCCCAGGAGGCCAGCGTGTTTCGGACCCTCACCGTGCGCGAAAATCTTCAACTGGCCTTGCAGCAGAGCGGAACCCCACCCACCCTGCGGCGCGAACGGCTTGATGGACTGATCCGGGATTTTCATCTGGTGCCCTTTCAGCACCGCAAGGGATATCAGTTGTCCGGAGGTGAACGACGCCGCTGTGAGGTGGCCCGGGCGCTGGCCGTGGGTGAGAAGGGTCCCCGCTACCTGTTGCTGGATGAACCCTTCGCTGGTGTCGACCCGCTGGCGGTGGCCGATCTGCAGACCCTGATCGATGGTCTGCGCAATCGCGGCATGGGTGTGCTGATCACCGACCACAACGTGCGCGAGACTTTGGCTATCACCGACCGGGCTTACATCCTCACGGAGGGAAGGATTCTGGCCTCGGGCAGTTCGGAGGCGATGGCCCGGGATCCGCTGGTAAGGCGCCACTATCTCGGCGAGGCGTTCCAGTTGTGATCGCCTTTGCCCGTCTCCAGAAATTGCAGAGTGCGATTCCCATCGATCGCCTCGCCTCCCGCTTGCGCTGGAACCGCATCCCCCTGATGGACCGCTGGTTGATCAAGGAGTTGCTGGGGCCGCTGTTGTTCGGTATCGCGGCCTTCACCGCGGTCTCCTTGTCGGTGGGGGTTGTCTTCGAACTGGTGCGCAGGGTGGCCGAATCGGGTCTTCCTCTGTTGGCGGCCCTGCAGGTTCTGTTGCTCAAACTTCCAGGCTTTCTGGTGCTCGCGTTCCCGATGGCCACCCTGATGGCCACCCTGCTGGCCTACAGCAGCCTCTCGGGCAACAGTGAGCTCACGGCTCTTCGCAGCGTTGGCGTTTCCACCAGCCGCATGGTGCTGCCGGCCCTGGTGCTGTCGCTGCTGATGAGTGTGCTCACCTTTCTGTTCAACGATCTGATCGTGCCCAAGGCCAACCTGGCGGCCACCAACACGCTGGAGGTGGCCCTTGGCAAGGCCCTTACCACCGAGACAGGCAACAACGTTCTCTATTCCCGCTTTGGTCGCATCAAGCAGGTCGAGGGGGAGAGCGTCAAGCAGCTCACCCATCTCTTTTATTCGCGCAAATACCTGCAGGGCCGCATGGTGGATGTCACCGTGATCGACTTTTCGCGGGGTGGACAGCGTCAGATTCTCACCGCCGAGAGCGGCCGCTGGAATGAGGCCAAGGGCATGTGGGAGTTCAGCAATGGCCATATCGTGAATCTTGATGATGCTTCCGGCACCACCACCACCGCCAACTTTGATCGCTATCTTTACCCCCTCAGCCGCAGTCCTGTGGAGGTGGCCAAAATCCCCACCGATCCCGGTGCCATGACCGTTGGCCAGGCACGCCGGGCCGAGCGTCTGTTTGAGGAGGCCGGCAACGCCAAGGAGGCCCGCCGCATGCGGGTGCGCATCCAGGAGAAGTTTGCCTTCCCGGCCATCTGCCTGGTGTTCGGACTGATCGGCAGCAGCCTCGGGGTGAGGCCTTACAACCGCACCAGCCGCAGCCAGGGATTCGGGATCAGCGTGCTGCTGATCTTTGGCTACTACCTGATGTCGTTCATTTTCAGCTCCCTCGGCATTTCCGGAACCCTGCTTCCCCTGCTCGCCGCCTGGTCGCCTGTGATGATCGGCTTGGCCGCCGGTCTCCATCTGCTGAGGGTGGCCAGCCGGTGACCCGCCCTTCCGCGTTTCGTGGCGGCGTCGCCCGCGCGGCAAAGTGTTCTGCAGTTGAGTCCCCATGGTGAACGATCCGGTCCTGGCTCTCGGGCTTCTCGCCTTCGGCCTGTTGCTGCTGGTGCTGCCTCTGTCCTTCTGGGCTCTGAGCGCGCAGCGCACCAGCCCCTGGGTGCGCCTGTTGGTGGCGGCGGCCAATCTTTGCCTCACGGCCCAGCTGGTGTTGCGTTGGTGGGAGTCGGGTCATTTCCCGATCAGCAACCTCTACGAATCCCTTTGCTTTCTGGCCTGGGGCTGCACGTTGGTGCAGCTGCTGGTGGAAAGGAGTTGGCCGAGCCCGCTGGTGGCCGCCGCGGCTACACCGATGGGACTGGGCTGTGTGGCCTTTGCCAGTTTTGCCCTGCCGGAACGCCTGCAGGAGGCCTCCCCCCTGGTTCCGGCCCTCCGCTCCAGCTGGCTGGTGATGCACGTGAGTGTGATCATGCTGAGCTACGCCGCCCTCCTGGTGGGCTCGCTGCTGTCGGTGGCTGTTCTGCTGGTCGACCGCGGGGGTCTCCTGGAACTCCGCAGCAGTTCAATCGGCAGTGGTGGCTACCGGCAGGCCCAGGTGGCGGCTGCCGGCGGAGCTGACCTTGAACTCAGCCCCGGCAACTTTCGGCTAGGAGAACAGCTCGACAGCCTGAGTTACCGCACCATCACGGTTGGTTTTCTCCTGCTTTCGGTGGGTCTGGTGAGCGGAGCGGTGTGGGCCAATGAGGCCTGGGGGAGCTGGTGGAGCTGGGATCCCAAGGAAACATGGGCCCTCATCTGCTGGCTGGTGTATGCGGCTTATCTGCACACCCGGCTGATCCGCGGCTGGCAGGGCCGCCGTCCAGCGGTCGTGGCGGCTGTTGGCCTCGTGGTCATCGCCGTCTGTTACATCGGCGTCAACCTGCTTGGGGTGGGTCTTCACAGCTACGGTTGGTTTCTCGGTGCCAGTTGATGGGGGGAGTTTGTCCGCACTTGCGGACATCGAGCCTTCGGCTGGCAGAACCGGCTTTCGATGTGGTTAAATGGTGTTGCAAATTTAAAGCAGCATGGCTCTCTCCAAGCGCATTCCAGGTTTGGCGGCTCAGAAATCCATGCATCAGGCATTCTTCGGCTTGGTGGGTTCTGCCTCAGTGGCAGGCGGTGTTCTTATCGCTCCAAGCGCTGCCCAAGCCGCCTTTCAGCCTGCGATCAACTTCACGCAAGCCCCAAACGTCGTTGCAGCTGATCAGATCTATAATCTCGGCTATCACTTCACCACAGAAGCTGATCGGCAGCTTCTTGGAATCGGTGTTTACAACACCGGTGCTCAAAAAAATCACAGCGTGGGTATTTGGGATTTTTCGAGTGCGCAGAGTCCGCAACTCGTTTGGTCTAGTTCCCTGCTGGCGGCCGATCCCTGCAGTTCGGATGCCTATTACTGCTGGCGGGCTGTTACTGCCGGTCCAACACTGAAGAGGGGTGTTGATTACGTTGCATCAGCTGTTTGGGATGCTCAGGATTCTCTCCCTGGACAAGTTGACCCAGCGGATATCACCTACATTTCTGGGTTTCAGTTGAATCAACCGGCCACTTCTGATCTTGAGGTTGCTCTCCCCAGTCTTCTTGCTAATCAGAGTGATTATCCACCGACCTTTGATGCTTTCGATTTCGACAAGGGTCTTTTGGCCGTGAATCTTTCTTTTGAGACCTACACCCCTTCCAACGTGCCAGCTCCCCTTCCTCTCTTTGGCGCAGCGGCAGCGTTTGGATGGAGCCGTAAGCTTCGTCGTCGTATCGGCTCAACCATCTGATCACCCCCCATTCATTCCAATCAGAAAGCCCCGGATAAGCCGGGGCTTTTTTTTATGACTGATCTTGTATAGAAGCATTTCGGGCCAGAAAATCTTGCTTGAAATGCCTATCGGAGATCCTAGGCAGGCCGTTTGCTGGAGCGGATGCCCTGAATAGCTTCCGCGTAGTCGGGCAGACCAAAGACGCCTGAACCGCTGACAATGGCATTAGCTCCAGCTTCAATCACCTGCCAGGCGTTGCCAGCTTTGATGCCTCCATCCACTTCGATCCAGGGATCCAGGCCACGCTCATCACACATCCGCCGAAGCGCGCGAATCTTTTCCACTTGGGAGGGAATGAAGCTTTGACCTCCGAAACCGGGGTTCACACTCATGATCAGGACCAGGTCACAGAGTTCCAGGCAGTACTCCAGGGTGCTCAGGGGTGTGCTGGGGTTGAGAACCGCACCAGCTTGCTTGCCCAGGTCTTTGATCTGACTGAGGTTGCGGTGCAGATGGGGACAAGCCTCCACCTGGACCGAAATGATGTCGGCGCCAGCCTTGGCAAAATCCGCCACATATTTCTCCGGCTCCACGATCATCAGATGCACGTCCAGCGGCTTGCTGGTCACCGGACGCAGGGCCTCCACGATCAGGGGGCCGATCGTGATGTTGGGCACAAAGCGTCCGTCCATCACATCCACATGGATCCAGTCGGCACCGGCGGCATCCACGGCGCGCACATCCTCGCCCAGCCTGGAAAAATCAGCCGAGAGGATCGATGGGGAGATCACCAGGGACTTGGTGCTCATGGGGACCAGGGAGGCTATGGGTGGCGCGATTGTACGGGCCCGGCCGCCCCGTGTTCGCTGATACGATGGCTCGGCTTCGGGACCAGGAGGTCCTGCAGTGTCAGGGACCTCAGCGGATTCGGCGGCCCTTGGCCCCGCTCCACCAAAGGACCACCGACCGGGACTCCGACCAGTCGCCTTCCGTCTGGTCCTTCCCACGCCCCTACCCCTCACCCAACCGCCGGACCGCTGTGGATCGCACGCTCATCCAGGAAATTCTTGAGGTCGTTGAACAGGCCGCCATTGCCTCCGCCGCACTCAACGGCCTGGGCAAAAAGGATGAGGCCGATGCCGCCGCTGTTGAGGCGATGCGCAAGCGCATGGGCCAGATCCAGATGCAGGGCAGGATCGTGATCGGGGAAGGGGAGCGCGATGAGGCCCCGATGCTCTACATCGGCGAGGAGGTGGGCAGCGGCAGCGGACCCGGAGTGGATTTCGCCGTGGATCCCTGCGAGGGCACCAACCTCTGCGCGAATAACCAACGCGGCTCCATGGCTGTTCTCGCCGCCTCGGACCGCGGCGGCCTCTTCAACGCCCCCGACTTCTACATGAAGAAGCTGGCTGCCCCGCCGGCTGCCAAGGGAAAGGTGGACATCCGCAAATCCGCCACCGAGAACATCGCCATCCTCAGCCAGTGCCTGGGTGTGCCCGCCAGCGATCTGGTGATCGTGGTGATGGACCGCGCCCGCCACAAGGACCTGATTGCCGAAATCCGCTCCACCGGCGCCCGTGTGCAGCCGATCTCCGATGGGGACGTGCAGGCCGCCATCGCCTGTGGTTTCGCCGGCACCGGCACGCATTGCCTGATGGGAATCGGTGCGGCTCCAGAAGGGGTGATCTCGGCGGCAGCGATGCGGGCCCTCGGCGGCCACTTCCAGGGCCAACTCGTCTACGACCCGGCCGTTGCCCAGACCAAGGAATGGGAGGGCCTCACCCGCGAGGGCAATCTCGCTCGCTTGACGGAGATGGGCATCACCGATCCTGACAAGATCTATGAGGCCGAGGAGCTTGCCTCAGGCGAGAACGTGGTGTTCGCCGGCAGTGGCATCACCGATGGTCTGCTCTTTGATGGTGTGAAATTCGAGAAGGATTGCGTCCGCACCAGCTCGTTGGTGATCAGCACCCTCGATGGCACGGCCCGTTTCACCGATACGGTGCACATCAAGCCCGGCGCCCAGAGCATCGCGCTGCGCTGATCACCTCCTCCTTCGCCCCCGCCCGCGAGCTGGCCTCCATGCACATCGCCGTCGTCGGCCTCAGTCATCGCACGGCTCCGGTGGAGATCCGCGAGCGGTTGAGCATCCCCGAGCAGAGCCTGGAAGCCTCGCTTCAGAGGCTTCGCTCCGATGAGCAGGTGTTGGAAGCTTCCATTCTCAGCACCTGCAACCGCCTTGAGATCTACACCCTCCTGCGTCATCCCGAAGCTGGGATTGAGGCCGTTGGCACCTTCCTGAGTCAGGTTTCTGGCTTGTCCCGGGAGGATCTCCTGCCCCACCTGTTTGCCTACCACCACGAGGAGGCGGTGGCCCACCTGCTTCGGGTGGCTGCCGGCCTCGACAGCCTTGTTCTCGGGGAGGGTCAGATCCTCTCCCAGGTCAAGAAGATGGTGCGCCTGGGCCAGGAATACCGCTCCGTCGGTCCGATCCTCAATCGCCTTCTCACCCAGGCCGTGAGCACCGGCAAAAGGGTTCGCACCGAAACCAATCTCGGTACCGGGGCAGTGTCGATCTCTTCGGCGGCTGTCGAGCTGGCCCAGCTCAAGGTGGGGCAGGCCCGGGGTCTCGATGAACTGGTGGGGCTGGAGCAGGAACAGGTGGCGGTGGTTGGTGCGGGTCGCATGGCCAGACTGCTGCTGCAGCATCTCCAATCCAAGGGTTGCCGTGCGGTGGTGTTGCTCAATCGCACGGTGGCTCGGGCCGAAGCCCTGGCCGCCGATTTTCCCCAGCTTCCCGTTCAGTGCAGGCCCCTGGAGGATCTCGATCACTGTCTGAGCACCTGCTCGCTGGTTTTCACCAGCACGGCGGCGGAGGAGCCCGTGATCACGGCGGATCGTCTAGCCGGTCTGAACCGTCGCTCCAGCCTGATGCTCATTGACATCGGCGTCCCCCGCAACATCAGTTCCGATGCCGGTGATCTCAGCGGTGTCGAGTCCTTTGATGTGGATGATCTCCAGGAAGTGGTGGCCCGTAATCAGGAGGCAAGGCGGGAGATGGCCGCCGAAGCGGAAACCCTGCTGCGCGAGGAATCCCGCCTTTTCCTGGAGTGGTGGGATGGTCTTGAGGCTGTTCCCCTGGTGAACAAGCTTCGCCTTCAGCTTGAGGAGATCCGTGAGCAGGAACTCCAGAAAGCCCTGAGCCGCATGGGGCCTGACCTCTCAGCTCGGGAGCGGAAGGTTGTTGAGGCCTTGAGCAAGGGCATCATCAACAAGATTCTCCATACCCCCGTGACCCATCTGAGGGCACCCCAGCCGCGGCAGCAGCGCCATGCGGCCATGAAGGTCCTGCGCGACCTCTTCGAGCTCCACGACAGCGATTCCCTCCTCTGATCCATAAGAGCCCCACCCGATGACCACCTCCCGCCAACGAAGTGTCGCTGACACTCGCCGCCTCCCTCCCGTCTCCTGTACGGTCTGCCCTGCCCTCGCAAGCGGAGAGGTTTGATGAAACGCGTACTGGCGATCATCCTTGGAGGAGGCGCAGGAACACGCCTTTACCCCCTCACCAAGACGAGGGCCAAACCCGCCGTGCCTCTGGCTGGCAAGTATCGGCTCATCGATATTCCCATCAGCAACTGCATCAATTCAGAGATCAACAAGATCTATGTGTTGACCCAGTTCAATAGTGCCTCGCTCAACCGTCACCTCACGATGAGCTACAACCTCTCGGCCGGCTTCGGTCAGGGGTTTGTTGAAGTTCTTGCTGCCCAGCAGACCCCGGATAGTCCCAGCTGGTTTGAGGGAACGGCCGATGCGGTGCGTAAATATCAGTGGCTGTTTCAGGAATGGGATGTTGACCATTACCTGATTCTCTCCGGAGACCAGCTGTACCGGATGGACTACAGCAAGTTTGTGCAGCATCACATTGATTCTGGTGCCCAGTTGTCCGTTGGTGCTTTGCCTGTGGATGGCGCCCAGGCTGAAGGGTTCGGTTTGATGCGCACCACAGCGGATGGCCGCATCCAGGAATTTCGCGAAAAGCCGAAGGGTGAGGCCCTTGAGGCCATGCGCGTGGACACCCAGAGCCTTGGGCTCTCTGCCGACGAGGCATCGCGGCGTCCATTCCTGGCTTCGATGGGAATTTATGTGTTCAGCCGCGACACCCTCTTCGATTTGCTGACGTCCTATCCAGGCGCCACAGATTTCGGCAAAGAAATCATCCCCGCTTCGCTTCAGCGCGGCGATGTATTGCAGAGTTTTCTGTTTGATGATTACTGGGAGGATATTGGAACGATTGGCGCCTTCTTTGAGGCCAATCTTGCGCTCACTGACCAACCCAATCCAGCTTTCTCGTTCTACGACGAAAAGTTCCCCATCTACACGCGCCCTCGCTACTTGCCCCCCAGTAAGTTGCAAGACTCTCAGGTTACGCAATCCATCATCGGCGAAGGCTCTCTCCTGAAGGCTTGCAGCATTCACCATTGCGTGCTCGGGGTTCGTACCCGCATTGAAGACGAGGTGGTGTTGCAGGACAGCCTGGTGATGGGTGCGGATTATTTCGAATCCATGGAGGAGCGCTTGCTCCTGAGAGAACGCGGTGGCATTCCCATCGGCGTCGGGCGTGGCACCACCGTGAAGCGCGCCATTCTTGATAAAAATGTTCGCATCGGCGAGAACGTAACCATCATCAACAAGGACCGCGTTGAAGAGGCCGACCGCCCTGAGCTGAACTTTTACATCCGTAACGGCATCGTGGTCGTGGTTAAGAATGGCACCATCGCTGATGGAAGTGTGATCTGATCCTGACAGGCCTCCCTGGCCTTGTGGCCGATCGGGCGGCTCTGTTCAGACTGGGGCGCACGGTTGTTGTTCCGGCCCCATGAGCAAGGCACATTTCGGCCTGATCGGTCTCGGTGTGATGGGGGAGAACCTCGTCCTCAATGCCGAGAGAAATGGTTTTTCCAGCGTTGTGTTTAATCGCACCTACGCAAAGACCCAGGAGTTTCTGGCTGGCCGCGGGGCCGGCAAACAGATCATCGGCGCTGAAACGCTCCCGGAGTTTGTGGCGGCCCTTGAACGTCCTCGCCGCATCCTCGTGATGGTGAAGGCCGGACAACCGGTGGACGACATGATTGCCACCCTTTCCCCCCTGCTTGAGGAGGGAGATCTGCTGATCGACGGAGGCAATTCTCTGTACACCGACACCGAGCGTCGTGTGAAGGACCTCGAGAGCAAGAGTTTCGGCTTCATCGGCATGGGGGTATCCGGTGGTGCCAAGGGTGCCCTGGAGGGACCCAGCATGATGCCCGGAGGCACCAAGGCGGCCTATGACGCCATCGAACCCCTGGTGCGCAAGATGGCCGCCCAGGTGGAGGACGGCCCCTGTGTGACCTACATCGGCCCCGGGGGTGCCGGTCACTTCGTGAAGACCGTGCACAACGGCATTGAGTACGGCATTGAGCAGATCCTGGCCGAGGCCTATGACCTGATGAAGCGCCTTGCTGGCCTCGATGGAACGGCGATGGCCGATGTGCTCGCCACCTGGAACGGCACCGAGGAACTCGCCTCCTTTCTGGTGGAGATCACCGAGGTGTGCCTGCGCACCAAGGAACCCGAAACCGGTGCCGACCTGGTGGAGTCGATCGTGGATGCCGCTGGCCAGAAGGGAACCGGCCTCTGGACCGTGGAAAGCGCCTTGAACATGGGCGTGCCCGTGCCCACCATCTACGCCGCGTTGAATGCTCGCGTGCTCAGTTCCCTGCGCCCGGAGCGCCTCGCGGCCGAGCCCCTGCTCAGCGCCAAAGCCCCGTTGGCCTGGACGCTCGGTGATCCAGCCAGCGGTCCGCTGATGGATGCCACGGTGCTCGCCTGCATCGCCAGCTATGCCCAGGGGATGGCCCTGCTGCAGGAAGCCTCGAAGCTTCACGATTACAACCTCGACATGGCCGCCATCGGTCAGATCTGGAAGGGCGGCTGCATCATTCGCGCCCGACTCCTGCAACGGATCCAGAATGCCTACACCGCTCGGGCTGATCTTCCCAATCTCATGGTGGATCCCTGGTTCCTCGAGCAGGTGAATCGCCGCCTGCCCGGGCTGCGCGCTGTGGTGGCCAGTGCCGCCGCCGCCGGCATTCCCGTTCCCTGCTACAGCAGCACCCTCGATTACATCAGCAGCTACTTCAGCGGCCGGCTGCCCCAGAACCTGGTCCAGGCAATGCGCGATTGCTTTGGCTCCCATACCTATGAGCGCACCGACCGTGCGGGCACCTTTCACACCGAGTGGCTTTCATGACCACATACCGGATCGCGGTGGCCGCCAGCGCCGACGACCTGGCCCGCCAGTGTGCCCAGCAGATCGCCGCTCAGATCGACCTCGCCCTGGCCGAGCGGGATCGCGCCCAGATCGCCCTGGCTGGTGGTGAAACGCCCAGGGCCGCCTATCGCCTGCTGGGTCAGGAGCATCTGCCGTGGGAGCGGGTGGATGTGCTTCTTGGCGATGAACGGTGGGTCAGCCGGGAGGATCCCTCCAGCAATGCCCGCATGCTGGGGGAAACCCTCTTGGCCGCTGAACCGGGCAGTCGGGCCAGCTTCCATCCGGTGCCCACCGATCTGGCCAACCCGGAGGCCAGTGCCGCTGCCTATGCGGAGCTCCTGAAGACCCTGTGTCCGGGAGACCCTCCGCGCTTTGATCTGATCCTCCTCGGACTGGGCGACGATGGCCACACCGCCTCCCTGTTCCCCGGCACCGCGGCTCCTGCCGTGCGGGATCGGGCCGTGACGATCGGTGAGGGCAAGGGGCTGCCCCGGATCACCCTCACAGCCCCGGTGCTCTCGGCCGCGCGCCGGGTGGTTTTCCTGGTGAGCGGTGCCGGGAAACGGCAGGCCCTGGCCCGCCTGCTCGATGCCGCCGAACCGGCCGATCGCACACCGGCTCGTCTGGTGCAGCCCACCGGCGAAGTGCTGATCCTGGCGGACCAGGAAGCCGCTGCTGGGCTGGTCTGATCCTTCGGGTCGCTGTCATTGGTTGGGCCTGCAGGCTTGCGGGCCCAACGGACCACAATGGAGTCAGTTGAGGCCAGAACGTGACACAGTCCGGGGAGACGCTGGTGGTGGCCGGCGATGGCTTCGCGGGCTGGCATGCCCTCAATGACACGATCATGGGGGGACGCAGCAGCGGCACCTGTTCGGTGAGCCCGGCGGGGCTGCATTTTTCTGGCGAGCTGGTGGAGGCGGGGGGAGGATTCGTGAGCGTGCGTTCCCCCTTGTTTTCTCCCCCTCTTGATCTCTCGGAACATGGTGCGCTTCGGCTCGATCTGAGCGGACATGGACGAAGGTTCAAGCTGGCGGTGGCCTGCGCCGATGGCATGGCCGGCCTCACCGAGTTGATTCCAGGGGGCCTGCGTTGGGTGCATGAATTTGCCACCCAGCCGGAGGGTTTCAGTGCGGTGCGCATCGGCTTTGATCAGCTCACGGCTTCGGTGCGTGCCAAGCCGATCGACACCCTGCCGCTGGGGAGGCCCCTGCGCTTTGATGCGTCTCGCATCACCCGGCTCCAGCTGCTCCATTCGAAGTTTGATGACGCCGGCGGTGTCAACCCAGGTTTTCGGCCCGGAGCGATCGACCTGGACCTGCGGGCCATCCATGCCGTGAAATGAACGCCCTCGGCCCCAACCCAACAGGAGCGGTCAATCCCAGGATCTGCCCGGCGTGAACACCGATCTGATCCAGTTGGTGGCGGCCGCCGCCGACCTTTGCCGCAAACCCCTGCGCCATGGGGTGGTGCTCAGCAGCCCATCGGATGATCTGGATTGCAGCCTGCGTCTGGAGGCACGCTGTCCCGAGGGGGAACGGCATGCTGAGCAGGACTTGGACCTGGAGATCTTCCGCAGCGGCAGCACGGCCAGCGCGCGCCTCCATCTCACCCTGGCCTGGACGCACGACGACACCAGGCCGATGCTTTGGCACGGCCCCCATCCGGTCTGGATGGACGGCGAGGGATGCCGCACAGAGCGCCCCGCAGACGGCGTCCCGCTCGAGGCCCTGGCCCGCAGGCTTCTGGCCCTGCTGGATGCCGAGCGCTGATTCTCCGCTCAGGCCTGGTCGGTGACGGCGCCGAGGCTGCTGGAGCTCACCTGGCGGGCGTACTTGCCCAGCACCCCGGTGCGGTAGCGGGGTTCGGGCCGAACCCAGCCGGCTCGGCGACGATCGAGTTCGGCATCATCCAGGTTGAGCTGGATCAGCAGTCGCTCCGCATCCACGGTGATGCTGTCGCCCTCATGCACCAGGCCGATCGTGCCGCCCACGGCGGCTTCGGGCGCCACATGCCCCACCACCATTCCATAGGTGCCGCCGCTGAAGCGGCCATCGGTGATCAGGGCCACCTTGTCGCCCAGACCTTCGCCGATGATCGCGGCGGTGGGGGCGAGCATCTCCCGCATGCCGGGCCCACCCACCGGTCCCTCGTAGCGGATCACCACCACATCGCCCTCCTGGATGCGCTTGGCGAGGATCGCTGCCAGAGCCTCCTCCTCGCTTTCGAACACCCGGGCCGGCCCGGTGAGCACCGGGGTCTTGACGCCACTGATCTTGGCCACGCTGCCTTCGCTGGCCAGGTTGCCCTTGAGAATCGCCAGGTGCCCCTTCGCGTAGAGCGGGTTGCTCAGGGGCCGGATCACCTCCTGACCCGCCGGGGGCTCGCTGGGGATCTCCGCGAGCACCTCCCGCAGCGAGCGGCCATCCACGGTGCGGCACTCACCGTGCAGCAGGCCGGCCTCGAGGAGGAGCTTCATCACCTGGGGAATGCCGCCCGCCTGATGCAGATCCACGGTCACGTAGCGACCGCTGGGCTTGAGATCGCAGATCACCGGCACCCGCTGGCGAATGGTCTCGAAATCGTCGATGCTCAGAGCGACGCCCGCCGTGCGGGCCACCGCCAGGAGATGGAGCACGGAATTGGTGGAGCCGCCCACCGCCATGATCACGCTGATGGCGTTTTCGAAGGCCTCGCGAGTCATCAGGTCCCGGGGGCGGATGTTCTGGCGGATCGCTTCCACCAGCACCTCGGCGCTCCGGGCGGCGCTGTCCGCCTTCTCCGGATCCTCGGCCGCCATCGTGGAGCTGAAAGGCAGGCTCAGCCCCATCGCCTCGAAGGCGGCGCTCATCGTGTTGGCGGTGAACATGCCACCGCAACTGCCAGCCCCTGGACAGGCGTTTTTCTCGATCGCGGTGAGCTGGGCCTCGTCGATGCGGCCCCCGCTGTACTGCCCCACCGCCTCGAAGGCACTCACCACGGTGAGATCACAGGCACCCAGTTTGCCGGGCTTGATCGTGCCGCCGTACACGAACACCGAGGGGATGTTCATGCGGGCCATCGCCAGCATGGCGCCGGGCATGTTCTTGTCGCAGCCGCCCACGGCCAGCAGGCCATCCATGCTCTGGGCGTTGCAGGCGGTTTCGATGGAGTCGGCGATCACCTCGCGGCTGACGAGCGAATACTTCATCCCCTCGGTGCCCATCGAGATGCCATCACTCACCGTGATCGTGCCGAACATCTGCGGCATCGCTCCGGCCTGGAGGGCCGCCTGCTCGGCCCTGCGCGCCAGGTCGTTGAGGCCGATGTTGCAGGGGGTGATGGTGCTGTAGCTGTTGGCGATGCCGATGATCGGCTTGTTGAAGTCGTCGTCGCCGAAGCCCACCGCCCGAAGCATGGCGCGGTTGGGGGAGCGCTGGATCCCCTGGGTGATGGCGGCGGAACGCAACATGGAAGCGACGGTCAGGTCGTGAGGAAAGCTACCGACCGACGGGTCCGATGGGCGCCTCAGGGGAGGGGCTGGAGCTGCTCGAGCTGCCGGCGCACCTCATCGATGGCCTTGTTGAGCTGCTGCACCCGCTCCTGCAGAAGCGGGTCGACCGGGGTTCCTGCCGGTGTGGCCTGGAAGGCAGCCCTGCCCTGGTGATCGGTTGGGACTGACTGCGGGCGCGGCGCCCTCAGCCGCAGGGGCTGGCTCAGGCGGCTCTGTCGCCGGCGGTCTGCCTCGCTGAGCAGCCACCAGCCCAGGCCGGCCGCTCCCAGCACGGCCCCACCCAGGGCACTCAGCAACAGACCGCTGCCGGAGTTGGCTGAGCGTTGCCGAGGATCAGCCATGGCTGTTTCGAAGTTGCCCCTCACCCTAGGGAGGTCACGCCATCGATTCCAGTGAAGCGGAGGGAGGCATCCCCGAACCCCGGCACGATGCGGCCCAACCCATCGACTTCGGCATCGATGCAGGCGCAGTAGAGCGTGAGATCGCTCCAGCGCTCGCTGAGCGCCTTGAGGCCCGGGCCCGAGGCCACCAGCGTGATGATCCTCAGCCGTTCACCCCTGACCCCCTGTCGGGCGAGGTGCTCAAGCAGATGAAGCAACCCACCGCCAGCGGTGATCTCCGGCAGGAACAGCAGCACACCCACCCGCTCCCCGATGCCTTCGGGCAAACCGACAATCCGACCCTGCTCCGCGTCCGCCACGGGTCCTTCCATCCTTTCTGGGGCGTCAGGGGCATCGAGCCAGAGCGGTGCGAGGGCAGCGGCTGGAAGCACGCTTCGGGCGCCTTCCCACAACCCGAGACCGGCCGGCATCAGGGGAAGCGCCAGCACCGGGATGCTGGCATCGACCACCTGGCCCTCGGTGCTGGCCAGGGGGGTCTTCACCGCCACGCTCCTCTGGGGCAACCAGTCGCGCAGAGCTTCGTAGGTGAGCCAGCGGCCGAGTTCCAGCATGGCGGTGCCGAAGAGAGGCGCGGGGGTGGCGCCATCCCGCAGCACCGTGAGCCAATGTGCGATCAGGGGATGGGGGGGAACCACCACCCGCAGGGACATCGCCATGCCTGCCATAACTTGGCCCAGCAGCGTACCGGCTTGGCCATGGGCAACCGCATTGCGACCACAGCGACGGAACAGGGCATCGGGGTTCCCATGGCCAGGCGCTGGCAGGTGTCCCTCGCTGGCTTGTTTAGCGCCGCCCTGATGCCCGGCCTGGCCCTGCTGCTGCTCCTAAGCGTGGCCTTCACGCCGCTGGTGCCTCCCGCCCTGGCGATCACCGCTCCGGAACTGCGGAGTCAACGCACCCTCCAGGATCTCCAACCCGACATGCATGGCCGGGATCTCAAGCAGCAGGAGTTCCTGAAGGCCTCCATGGAGGGCTTTGATCTGCACGATGCCGACCTCCGCGGTGCCGTGTTCAACGCCAGCAACCTGCGGCAAGCCAATCTCAGCAACGCCTGGCTGGCCGATGTGGTGGCCTTTGCCACGCGTTTTGATGGCGCCGATCTGCGGGACGCGGTGTTCAGCAACGCCATGCTGATGCAGAGCCGCTTCCGTGATGCCCGGATCGAAGGGGCCGACTTCAGCGAGGCAGTGCTCGACCTTCCCGAACAGAAAGCACTCTGCGCCAGGGCCACGGGCACCAACAGCCGCACCGGTGTGGCGACCCGCGACAGCCTCCGTTGTCGCTGAGGCTTGTAGCTCCTGGCAACGCCGCCGACTGAAACGCCCTTCGCCCACCGCAGGTGGCAAGGGCCGCCCGATCGGCTGTGCTGCCTGCCGCTCAGCTTGCCCCTACAGTCGGTTCAACCGGTTTCGTGGGGGATCAGCCCGCGAAGGAAACGGGGAAAGCACGGTGGGATCTTGATTCTCAATCCTGATCCTGAATCCGTCACTGTCCCGCAGCTGTGATGGCCGCTCCTGTGGCCCAGTCAGAACGCCCGCCGGTTTCACCCCCCACAGCCCGGCGCGGACCGGCATCACCCATGATTTCAGCCTTTTTCGGGCGCAGGAATCCTGCCGTTGTGGCAGCGCTCCTGGTTTCTGCCTCCCTGGCGTTTCTGACGCTGCTGCCTGAGGCAGCCCAGGCCCACCATTTGATGCATCTTCTGCATCTCCAACCCACCCCCCTCTCCGGTCTGCTGAGCGGCCTGGCCCACCCGGTGCTGGGTCCTGATCACCTGTTGTTTCTGCTCGCCCTCTCCCTGGTGGGTCTGCGCCACCGTTCCCGTTGGATGCTGGCCCTTCTGGCCACCGGTCTGGCCGGCAGCGCGCTCGGCCTCGTGCTTCCAGGCCTCCCTGCGGCGGAAGCGCTGGTGTCCTTCAGCCTGGTGGTGGTGGCCCTGATCCTGCTGGCCGGCTGGGACCGGCGCCTGCTGCTGCCGGCGATCGCCCTGCACGGCTACGTGCTCAGCGCCACGGTGCTGGGCTGGACATCGGCACCGATCGCTTTCTATCTGCTTGGTCTGTTGATCAGCCAGGGAGCCCTGCTTCTTCTGGCCCTTGTCGCCCTGCGCCACAGCGCCGCCGCCTGCTCCACCACCACCCGGCGCACCCTCGCCTCGGTGCTGCTTGGTCTGGGTGCCGCTTGGACCTGGTCGGCCCTGGTGGGTTGACCATGGCGGCCTCCTCGTCCGCTCGCCTGCCGGTGACGGTGGTGACCGGTTTTCTCGGCTCCGGCAAGACCACCCTGCTGCGACACCTGCTCCTGGAGAGCGGCCTGCGGCTCGCTGTGCTGGTGAATGAATTCGGCGAGATCGGCATTGATGGCGATCTCCTGGCCTCCTGCGGCTTCTGCGAAGGCGACGACCTTGAGGGCCGGCTGGTGGAACTGGCGAACGGCTGCCTCTGCTGCACGGTGCAGGATGAGTTTCTGCCCACCATGCTTCAGCTGCTGGAGAGGGCCGACGACCTCGACGGCATCGTGGTGGAAACCAGCGGCCTGGCCCTGCCGGAACCCCTTGTCGCCGCTTTCGGCTGGCCCGCCATCCGAACCCGAACCCGTGTCCATGCCGTGGTGACGGTGGTGGATGGGGAAGCCCTCGCCGCCGGCCATGTCGTGGGTGATGCCGAGGCCGTCGAAGCCCAGCGGCGTGCAGATCCCAGCCTCGATCACCTTCGGGCGATCGAAGAGCTGTTTGAGGAACAGCTGGAGGCTGCTGATCTGGTTTTTGTGAGCCGGGCCGACTGCCTGGAGGCTTCCCAGCTCAAAGAGGTGGTGGACACGATCAGGCCTAGACTCCGGCCGGGTACGCGCGTGCTGCCGATGGCCCGGGGCAAGGTGGATCCATTCCTTCTGCTGGCCTCCAGGGGCGCTGACCCTAGCGAGGCTCCCCATGGCCGCCATGAGCATGATCATCGGGCCGGCCACCATGACCATGAGCACGATCACACCCATGTCGCCATGCAGGCCGTGGTCGTCCAGCGGGCCGGTATCTGGGAGCGGGAAGCGCTGGAACAGAAACTCCTTCACCTGATTCGAACCGAACCGGTGTTGCGTCTCAAGGGTCGCCTTCACCAGCCGGACCGGCGCCTTCCCCTGCAGATCCAGGCGGTGGGGGCCCGACTCGACTCCTGGTATGAAGCCCAGGAGGTTCCTGGGGCCGTGGCGGCGGAGCCATCCCTGGAACTGGTGGTGCTTGGAGCCACCGCGGACGCAGCCCGCCTGGAGCGCGCTTTCGCGGGCCTCTGAGGATCAGAAGCCAGCGATGCAGCAGGGAACCTGCTGAGCCGCTCAATCCAGGGGAATGGCGCCGCGGGCGCACACGCCATCCCAGCAGAGGCTGTCGCGCTCCACCCAACGGCTGCTCACTGGCCGCCAGGAGCCACCGCCATGCTGCATGGTCACACTGCCTTGGCCGTCATGGCGGAACTCCCAGCGTTGCCCATCAACGACAAGGGCCCACTGGCTGCCGATTTCTACCACCTCCATCCGGCAGGTCTGCCATGGCCCCTGGCCCAGCCGGCATTCCAGGGGGATGGCCCGCAGGGATGGCGCGGCCCCACGGGCCTCGGGTCCTGCAGCGAGCTGCCCCCCCGCCAGCAACACAAGCGGCAGCGCCCGCAGCAGAGCGTGGTGGATGCGCGTGTGCCAGCAGCAGCCCACGGGATGCGAAGGAGGGGGCCTTCCTCAAGGCTGACCAGAAGCCCTTGGGCTGGGGAGGGCGGGCTGCCAAGATTTAACAAACCTGCCCGCCGCCGGTGCCGCTCTTCAAAGCCCGTGTTCTGGTGTCCCTCCGCCCATCCGTCCTGGATCCGGCGGGGGAAGCCACCCGAGCCGCCGCTCGACGGCTCGGCGTGGACGGGGTCCAGCGCTTACGGATCGGCAAGGCAATCGAGGTGGATCTGGATGCACCGGACCGTGCTGAGGCCTTGGCACGCCTTGAATTGCTCGGGGACCGCCTGCTGGCCAATCCCGTGATCGAGAACTGGAGCGTGGAGCTGGCCGAGCTGGCCGGTGGAGTCGAGCCATGAGCGTGGGTGTGGTGGTGTTTCCGGGCTCCAATTGCGACCGGGATGTGCGCTGGGCCCTGGAGGGCTGTCTGGGTATGCCCACCCGCTTTCTCTGGCATGAGGAGCGCGATCTCGGGGGGATTGAAGCGGTGGTGCTGCCGGGTGGCTTCAGCTACGGGGACTACCTCCGCTGCGGCGCCATCGCCCGCTTCGCTCCCGTGCTCCAGGCCGTGCGTGAGTTCGCCGCCAAGGGTGGACCGGTGCTGGGGATCTGCAACGGCTTTCAGGTGCTCACGGAGATGGGTCTGCTGCCCGGCGCCCTCACCCGCAACAGGGACCTGCATTTCCTCTGCCAACCCGTTGAGCTGGTGGTGAGCAACCCATCGAGCCGGTGGTTGAAGGGATATGGCCATGGGGAAACGATCACGCTGCCCATCGCCCATGGCGAGGGCCGCTTTCAACTCGCTGCCCCCGACCTTGAGCGACTGGAGCAGGAGGGGCAGGTGGTGCTCCGTTATGCCGCCAATCCAAATGGCTCCGTGGGTGATGTGGCCGGTCTGACCAATGCGGCAGGCAATGTGCTCGGCCTGATGCCCCACCCGGAACGGGCCTGCGATCCGCGCACCGGCGGGATCGATGGTCGCCGCCTTCTGGCGGCCGCCCTGGGCTGAGCCATGCGCCGGCGCGGTCTCCTCTCTGCCCTGGCCGGAGGGGCCCTGAGCCTGGGGGCCGCCGCAGCGCCATCGCGGCAACCTACGGCGCGGGGGGGCGTCGCGGCTCCGCTGCCCCTGCCACCGCCGCTTCGGCCGGGCAGCCGCCTGGTGGCGTTGGCACCAGGCACCTGGTGGGAGAACCCAGGCCCTGAGGCGAGGGAGTTGCAGAGCCGCTGCGCTGCGGCCGGATGGAACCTGGTGGTGCCGCCCGAAGCGATGGGGCGCTGGCGATGGTTTTCGGCGGCGGACGCCTCCCGGCGAGCCCAACTGGATCGGGCCTGGGCCGATCCGGCCACGGATGCGGTGCTCTGCGTGGCGGGCGGCTGGGGGAGCGCCCGTGTGCTGGAGGCCGGTTGGCGTCCTCCACCCCGGCCTCTCTGGCTGGTGGGGTTTTCCGACGCCAGCGCCCTGCTCCTCGCCCAGGTCGCCGCCGGTGTGGGTGGGGCGGTCCACGCCAGCACCGGCGGTGAGGAGGGCCAGTGGCAGCGTCTGGTGGGCCTGTTGCGGGGGGACCCCCTCCCCCCATTAGCCGGAGTGGGGTGGGTGCCGGGAGTGGCCAGCGGCCCCCTGGTGGTGACCAACCTCACCGTCGGTACGTCCCTGATCGGCACACCCTGGTTTCCACCCCTGGCCGGCTGCGTACTCGTGCTTGAGGACGTGGGTGAGGCCCCCTACCGGGTGGACCGGATGCTGACCCAGTGGCGCACCGCCGGTGTGCTGGACCGGGTGGCGGGGATCGGTGTGGGCCGCTTTCTCTGGAACCCCGATGACGTGCTGCCCGGGGACTTCAGCCTTGAGGAGGTTCTGCGCGAGCGCCTGGGAGATCTGGGGGTTCCGCTGGTGGGGGGGCTGCCGGTGGGGCACGGCCGCCCGAATCTCGCCCTGCCGCTCGGGCGGCGTGCCCGTCTGGATGGAAGGGCGGGCCAGCTGGCGCTGCTGTAACAGCCGACGGCAGCCGCCACCGGCAAGAAAAAAGGGCCCCGATGGGCCCTGGAGTCCGCCCGGCGGCGGGAAAGTGGGTCACATCCCCGGGTGTGGGTCCCCGGGCCGCGGTGTCAGTTGACGGCCGCAAAGAAATCCTTGCTCTTCACCGGATCAGGATTCATGGTTTTCTCGCCCGGCTGCCAGTTGGCGGGGCACACCTCGTCGGGATGGGATTGCACGTACTGGAAGGCCTGAAGCACCCGCAAGGTTTCGTCAACGCTGCGACCAACCGGCAGATTGTTGATAGTGCTGTGCATGATCACCCCGTCGGGATCGATGATGAACAGGCCGCGCAGGGCGATGCCGGCCGACTCATCGAGGACCGCGTATGCAGCGGCGATTTCCTTCTTCAGATCGGCCACGAGGGGGTAGGCGATGTCACCAAGACCACCGCTCTTGCGATCGGTCTGCACCCAGGCGAGGTGGCTGAACTGGCTGTCCACGGAAACACCCAGCACCTCGGTGTTGCGGCTGGTGAAATCGGCGTAGCGATCACTGAAGGCCGTGATCTCGGTAGGACAGACGAAGGTGAAATCCAGGGGGTAGAAGAAGAGCACCACGTACTTGCCGCGGTAGTCGGAGAGTTTGATCTCCTTGAACTCCTGATCGACAACAGCCGTGGCCGTGAATTCGGGAGCCGGCAGACCGACGAGCCTGGTCATGGGAGGAGGTGGTGTCGTGGGATCGTTCCGAGGACCTGTCAGGTCGGGGACAGAGCGGGCCCGGTCGGGCTCAAGCGAAGTCGGACCGACTACAAGTTGCCTCCTTCACAACCTATCACAATTGCCCGAGGCCCGGCGGGCCACGCCGCCATAGGCTCAGCCGATCCGCTTCTTTCTCCTCACCGATGGCCTGGGATCCTGCCGTGCTTCGCAAGTACAACACCACCGGCCATTTCCGGCTTCTCAATCAGGTTCGCTCGGAGCTCAAGGGCAACCCCTTGATTCGCCCCAAGGATGGGGAAACGGTGGGAGCCGCCAACCGAAGCCGCAGCCTCACCCGGGCCCTGGAGAACCGGGCCTCCGGTGGCTACGCACGCAGCCGCCGGGCGCAGAACGCCCAGGAGGTTGTGGTCGTCGCAGCGGAACCCTTGCCGCAGCAGATCCTGCCCTTCCAGGTAACCACGCCGTTCCCAGAGGGTGCAGGGTTCCATGCCGCAACCGATCCCGAAGCCCAGATTGCAGAAGGCGCTGACGAGGCTGATGCCGATTCCAGCAACGGAGGATTCCGCTCACGGCTGCAGGCTATTGAGCTCCGCTGAACCGCATCCGATGAACGAGGGGCATGCCTTCCGCCCCCGTTCAACCTTGCATCCATCCCCCAAGGATCCATCAGCTCGGATGCAATGTGCTCGGGGGCGATCAACGGTGCGATCAACAGCGCGATCAACAGAGCAATGGACCTTGTCGCGCTTGATCAACCGCCTGATCAAGCGATGCAAGGGCGGTGCGTGAAGGTGATCACTGAAGTGTGAGATCGGCTTCAGAATGCACGTTCAAACCGGGAGATCATCCTTGCTAAGCCCGTTGAAGGCTTGGATGAGGCAGCAGAACGCAAGCTGCAGGAGCTCCTGGGAGGCTAGTCAAACAAAAAAAGTGCGGCAGAACCTTCTACGGTCCTGCCCATGGCTCGGGGGAGACTTGAACTCCCGACCTTGGGGTTATGAATCCCACGCTCTAACCAGCTGAGCTACCGAGCCCCAACTTCACGATCTTACGGGATGGCCTGGCAGCCACCGGAGCCTGCCCTGCGGCGGTGCTCAGACCCGCGGTGGCAGGAACTGGAGAGGATTCATGGCCCCTTCCCCGGCCGGGATGACCTCGAAATGCAGGTGGGGACCGGTGCTCCTACCGGTGCTGCCCATCTGGCTGATCACCTGACCCTGCTCCACCTGCTGCCCTTCCCTCACCATCAGGTTGCTGTTGTGGCCGTAGCGGGTACGGCTGCCATCGTCGTGGGTGATCTCCACGAAATAGCCGTAGCCGCCGTCGTGCCAGCCAGCGAAATTGACCCTTCCCCGCGCGGCGGCCACCACCGGGGTGCCGACGTTGTTGGCGATGTCGATTCCCTTGTGCATGCGCCCCCAGCGCCAGCCATAGCCGGAGGTGAAGGTTCCCTGGGCGGGCCAGATCAGGCTGCTGTTGCCGCGCAGGTAAGGGGCGGTTGGACGCTGCTCAGGCCCAAAGGAGGGAAGCTCGGGCCAACTCAGCCCACCGCTGCCTACAGGCGCCAGACCCAAAAGCATTCGGCTTCGGCCCGGCGCCGATCTCACCACCTGCACCTGACTGCCCACCACAAGCCTGGCGGTCTCCAGACCCGGATTCAGTTGAAGAAGCTCTCCGATCGTGAGTCCGTAGCGCTGGGCGATCTTCAAGAGGGTGTCCCCGAGGCGCACAACGGTGGAGACCGTGGTGGCGGTGGGAGGAGGTGGTGGCATCACGGGGCGGCGGAGCGTGTCCACCTCCTGGGCGATCAGGGTTTCTGCCTGGGCATTAGACGCGAGGGGCACCGCAACGGCTGTGACCTGCTCAACAGAGCCGGCATCCAGAACCACAGATCCATCAGGGTCAACGGTTCGGAATGCAGGGTTGCTCGCTACCGCTGAAACCACAGGCACCAGGGCCGGTGTGGTGAGCAGGAGCGGGAGCATCAATCGGAAAGGCTTCATGCAGGATTCACCCGTTGGACAAGACCCGTTGGAGAAGCCAACATCCCCGGGCCGCGCAGACAGTAACCCCCTGGCTTCCAGGGATCAAGTGTTCCCTGCGACAAATCAGTCCCAGCCTGGGCGCTAGATCTGGTGCGCAAGGCTCAGAAGGCGCTGCCGCTGGGGGCGATGGACGGGGCCGCGCCGCTGTTCAGCTGCCGGATGGCCTCAAACAGCACCACGCCCACCGCCACCGAGAGGTTGAGGCTCCGAACCCCGCCAGGGCCGCCCTGGGCGTGGCGGGCGAGGGGGATGCACAGGCGGGCATCGGCCTGGAGCATCAGATCGGGGGGAAGACCATCGGTTTCCCTGCCGAAGAGAAGCCAGTCGTTCGGGTGGAAGCGAAAGCTGCTGTAGGCCTGATCGGCATGGCTGCTCAGGGCGATAAGGCGCCCGCCATGGCTGTCGCGATGGGCGAAAAACGCCCCCAGGTGAGGGTGGCGGGTGAGCGGCACCAGGGGCCAGTAATCAAGTCCGGCTCGGCGCAACCGGCTGTCATTGATCTGGAAGCCGAGCGGTTCGATCAGGTGCAGCTCCGTGGCGGTGGCGGCGCAGGTGCGCGCCACGTTGCCGGTATTGGGCGGAATCTGGGGCTGGAAGAGGACGACCCGGGGCATGGCGGATGGAATGGCAAGGGCGCCGGATCAGGGCGTGCCAGGCACCGGCAGGCTCAGGCGCGTCAGATCGAGGGCGCGACCCTGGATCACCAGCCAGGAGACATCGGCTTCGGCGGCCAGCTGCTGCTGCAGGGCGGCGAGCCGTTCCCGGAAACGACCTCCCACGGCCGTGGCGGGGACGACCCCCCAGCCACACTCCTCGGCCACGATCAGCAGGTGACCCTGGCCCAGCCGAAGGCTCTCGATCAACCCAAGGCAACGGCGGATCCAGGCGGTCTGGTCATCCTCCAGATGGGCCGCCACCCAGGTGCCCAGGGAATCGACCAGGGCGATCTGGCCAGCAACCAAGCCGGCCAGGGAGGGGGCGAGATCGCCCCCCACCTCCCGCAGCTGCCACTGAGGCGGACGACGCTCCCGGTGCTTCCGCAGCCTTTCCTGCCAGCTGGGATCATCGTGAAGGCAGGGACCGGTGGCGAGATAGATCACCTCCAGACCGCTGCTGCGGGCAAGATGTTCGGCCCAGCGGCTCTTGCCTGAGCCGGCCGGACCGCTGATCAGGCTGAAGCGTGGTGTGGGGAGATCAACCACCGCCATTCATGTTGCGCAGCGTGGCCACGGAGGAGGGAGAAACGCGATTGAGATAGCGGAAAATCCAATACTTGAAGATGGTGGCAAGCACCACCGGAAAGGTGGCGATGAACAGCATGATGAAATTTTCCCTGGCCGGGAGGCCCAGGTGGTGGGCGATGCCGTCGAGAAGAACCGTCCAGCCTTCAGGACTATGGAAACCGACAAAGATGTCGGTGAACAGGATAATCGTGAAAGCCTTGGCACTGTCGCTCAATCCATAAACAACTTCATCGATGAAGCCCCGCAGAATCTGAATGTCTCGCTGTCCAAGCAGGCAGACCAGAACAAAACCAAGAAAGCCGGCAATGTCGGCGAATACGTTCTTGATTGCATGGGTGCTTTCATCCCTGGATTGATTTTGGAGTTCCTTGGCCTTCTCGCTCAGTCGCTTCTGCAGTTCCTCCTGGCTTGGTTGGGGTTCATTGCTCAGCAGCGCCTCAAACTCCAGTTCATCCTTGTAGGCCCTCAGTTCATGCACAGCCTTCTCTTGAAGGTGGGGTCGGGGATAGTTCAGCAGGCTGTAATTCGGCGCAAAATGATCGACGAGCGGCGACACCACATAGGTGCGACTCACCTGCTGCAACAGAATCGGCACCAGGATCAGCAGCAGCAGGATCCTCAGGGAGACCAACGTGGAGTCGCGCCGGCGCCGGAATCCGGCCACCACACTGGCTTCGGCATCCGGATCCAGTTGGCGGCGCACCTGGTCAACAACCCCGATCAAGCTTCGGGGCAGCACCTCCGGGCTTCGACTGAGGCTGGGAAGGGGGGCTCGACGGGGGTCATAACGGTTCATCACCGTTTCGATCAACTGCAGCTGACGCAGTTCCTGCCCGGAGAGCTCAAGCCGGTACGGCTCCACCGTGTTGAGCGCCTGCTGACAGACCCCGGAGGCTGCGCGGAAGCGGCGCAGCAGCTGGGCCTGCACGGATTTGGGAACGGCCAGCTCAAGCTCCGGTCGGACTGGACGATCGTTGTAATGCTCTAGCTCAATGCTCTGGATCTGTAGAGCCGCCTCGTAACCCCGTTCCAGATCACTGCTGAGGTCGCGGACTTTGGCCTGGCCAAATCTTCCGATCCAATCGGTGAGACCCATGGAGTTGGCGTCGATGGTGGCAGTGAGGAATCAGCGGGAAAACACCCACCAGGTGAGCATCGGAACCACCGAACCTAGAACCAGCAGCACCACGATCCAGGTGAAGCCTTTGCTGTTCTTGGTTTCTTCGCGGCTTGGGATGTTGGTGGTGACCACCGCCTCGGCAGGAGCCTCGGGCTCACCGGGATCTTCACCGCCCCGCAACACCGTGGCAAGCCGTGTGAGGCCATCCAGACTCGCCTGGCGGTAGCGATTGCCCTCGCGCAGGGGGATCGCCATCGTGCTGCGGGCCGTGCTGCGCAGGAGCTCGGTGGGAAGCTGGCGCTGAAGCGCATCGGCCGCCACCACCGCGGCCGATTTGGTCTGGGTGTCCACCAGCACCAGCAGCAGGGGATCCTGCAACGGTGCCCCGGTAACGGCGTCCGGGGCTGCGCTCCAGCGCTCCAACAACTGTTGAGCGAGCTGATCGAGGCTCAGGCCGTAGTCCAGTCGGGGAAGGGTGATCAGGCGCGCATCCACCCTTTCGCTGCGGAAGCCTTCCAGCTGTTTTTCAATCTCGCCCCGGGTGGCGCGGCTGAGCACATCCGCTGAATCGAGCACTGCAGCGGCGGGGGGCGCCTCCGGCAGATCCTTGACCGCGATGGCCAGGGCCGCTCCGGCGGGAACCAGAATGAGCAGGGCCATCAGGAGGGGCGCCAGCAGCCGAACCCAGGCGGAGCTCTTGGTGCGGAGGGTCTGAATCGGGCGAATGGAGCCGGTGGCGGGCGATCGAAAGGGGACTCTCACTGCGGGGCAACACACCGGCTAAGCCCTCCCAGTTTGCCGCCAGCTGGCCCGCCTGTCGCGGGGAGGGGATCAGGGAGGATCAGAAGGCTTCCGGGCGGTGCGCCATGGCCCTCTCCCCAGCCGCCCGCTCCGCCCTGCTGGTGGGGGTGGTGGGCCTGAGTCTCGCGGTGGTCAACCAGGCCACCGCCCCGGTTCTGGAGCCTCCGCTGGAGCGGGCTTCGGTGCTGGCCGGCATCCTGTCTGTGCTGCTGATGCTGGGCGGCCTGGTCGGCGAAAGGGTGCTGCCGGCAGACAGCGCAAGGGTGGCCCTGGTGGGGCGGGAAGGTCTGGAGCTCGCCGAGGGCCTGCCGGAGGCCCTGCGACAGGAGCTCGCCTGGGGCAGCGCCATGCTGCTGAAGGCCACCCCGGCGGCGGTGGTGGCTGTGCTGCACCAG